>Ga0299907_10000904_pt1 | contig 15863 bp, 16 predicted proteins | sample RVTome_16_FD_198680 | JGI IMG/M metagenome (GOLD analysis project Ga0299907, IMG submission 198680) | Soil microbial communities from uranium-contaminated site in the Upper Colorado River Basin, Wyoming, United States - RVT152D67 (version 2) ...
CGGCGACGAAGATCCAGGTCGGGACGGCCGAAGCTCGCGCGCGCCGGGCCTGTGCCGAGGCGAAGATCACAATCATCGGCGCGGCGGCCGGCAGCATCATCGCCGCCATCATCACGGTCCACACCGCCACGAACACGACCGCGCCCCCGAGCGACCACCCGGCGCCCGACATGCCGCCCATCGCCATGCCGCCCAGCCCCTCGGCGGCCATGCCGCCGCGCACGACGATGCCCATCGGCATGCTCATGCTGAGGGTGTGATAGAGGGTCAGTGCCCACGCGGCGCCGGTCAGCACGACCAGAGAGACCAGAAGACTCCGCGGAGCGAGGCCCAGGAGAGACGTCGGACGCCGCCAACGGAAGCCGTCAGCCGCGTCCGGGTCAACCTCCGACAAGGGCTTCCTCTTCGTCCTCAGGCGGAGCCGGGGCCGGCCCAATCGAACGGGATATGCTTGCTGGAGCGGCTTTCGCCGGTCCATTTGAAGCCGAAGCCTTCTGTTCGCACTTCGACCGAACTGCCCCAAGTGGCGATTTGGCCGGGGCCAACCTCCGAGCCAGGGGGATTGATCATCTGAACCCGTTGTCCCGGCGGCGTCGTCGGGCCGGTCAGGGCTTCGGCCCGTCCCGTCACCCGACCCGGGATCTCGGCCCGCCAGAACGCGAGGTCATCGGCGACTTCGAAGGCGATCGGCACGAATTCCACGCCTCTGAACTCGCCGACGAGCGCAGCGAAGCTGGCCGGCCATCCGCCTGCCTGGCCCGCAAAGATAGTCTGCAAGGCCTCACGCTGCCGCCCGTCAGCCCGTTCATCGATGAAGAGACCCATCCTGACTTTGGCCTCGCCGGCCCAGACATTGCCTTCGAAGGCGGCGAGGGCCAGGAGGTTGAGCCCGTCGAGGCGGACGTCGCCGTAATGACCCTCGCGGACATGCCAGGCGAGCATGCCCTCACATGCGTTGTTGGTCGGCGCCTGCGCGAACTCGCATGGGCAGGGAAGATCGCAGCTACAGATATCGAACCAGTCGCCGACCAGGCGCCACTCGGGGACACTGCTCATGCGCTCCCTCCTTCCCCTCGTCACGATTGCTGCCCTGACGGGGAAGCAAGCCAGACGGACAAGCAGGTTGGGCGGCAGAGAAGGAAAGAGCTGCACGCTCCGAACTGCCGTGCCGGGCGCGGGGCAACACCTGCAAACCTAGCACGACAGGATGGGCTCAAACAATGACCACCGCCGCAAGCCGGCGTGGCCGGCGCGATCGAGGCGCTTGTGGTCGGCCGCTAAGCCTTCAGGGCCCTGATCGAGTACATCAGCGGGAGGCGCTCCGGTCGATCCGGCAGTCGCCACCAGCCGTCCTCGTCCTGGACCATGAAGTGCAGCGCCTGCCAGAGGCAGGTCGTATGCTCCTTTAGGAACTGGATCGTGAGGCCGGCTTCGATCAGGGCGCTCACGATCTCGCCCAGGCCGTGCTGCCAGACGTAGTGCGGCGGGGGAGCCGTCCGCCGCTCCTCCCAGGCGGGAGCGGCGTCCCATCGCTTGGGCTCGGACGTCTCGAAGTAGGGCAGCCCGATGACCAGCTGCTCGTCCTCGCGCTCGTCCTCCAGCGACCACAGCACGGGATGGGCCTCGCGGATGTAGAAGATACCACCCGGCTTCAGCAGGCGGCTGATCACCTCGGCCCAGCACTTAATGTCTGGTAGCCAGCAGAGCACGCCTCCGCTCGTGTAAACGAGGTCGAACGACTCCTGGACGGCCTCAGGCGTCTCGTACAGGTCAGCCTCGACGAACCGGGCGAGAACGCCGGCACGCTTTGCCAGATCGATCGCCGTCGCGATCGCCCGCGGTGAGAAATCCACGCCCGTCACATCGGCGCCAAGCCGGGACCAGGCGAGCGTGTCCAGCCCGAAATGGCATTGCAGATGGATGAGCGACTTTCCCTGCACGTCTCCGAGGACTTCCCGGTCGGCAGCGACGATTCTGGTCAGCTCTGCCGGATCGCGCAAAAAGCCATCGATGTCCCAGCTCTTCTGGTTGAGGTCGACCTCGCCGTCCCAGTAGTCACGGTTCGCCGCGGTGAACCGACCGATAGCCATATGACATTCCTCACACGGACGTTCGCGGGGCCGCGCCTACCCCGCCGGTTCTCGCGTCGACGCCTTGGATGTCAAGGCATCGCGCGCATCGGCGGTGATCTCGTAGGAGCGTAGCTGCGCCTCATGGTCGTAGATCTGCGAGGCGATGATCAGCTCGTCGGCCTGGGTCTTCTCGACGAATGCCGCCAACTCGCGACGCACCGTCTCGGGCGAGCCCACCGCCGAGCAGGACAGGGCCTCCCGGAGCATCGCCTCCTCCTGCAACGACATCTCGACTGGCTCGGAGGGCGGCGGGAGCCTCGACGGGCGCCCGCGGCGAAGGTCCAGAAATGCCTGCTGCCGCGACGTCGACAGGTAGCGCGCCTCCTCGTCGATGTCGGCTGCAATCACGTTGAAGCCCAGCATGACGTAGGGCCGGTCGAGCTGATCGGATGGCTGGAATGCTCGCCGGTACAGCTCGATGGCCTGCATCATGGCGCCCGGCGCGAAGTGGGACGCGAACGCGAAGGGCAGGCCGAGCGCCGCTGCCAGCTGGGCGCCGAACAGGCTCGATCCCAGGATCCAGATCGGAACGTTGAGACCGGCCCCCGGCACGGCCTGCACGCGCTGACCCGGTCGCACCGGCTGGAAATAGCTCTGCAGCTCCACGACGTCCTGCGGAAAGCGATCGACATCGCCGACCAATGTCCGCCTCAGCGCGTGAGCGACGGCCCGATCCCCTCCCGGTGCCCGGCCCAGACCGAGATCGATCCTGCCTGGGAACAGCGATTCCAGCGTTCCGAACTGCTCGGCAATGGTGAGCGGCGCATGGTTGGGCAGCATCACGCCGCCGGCGCCGACCCGGATCGACGAGGTGCCTTGGGCGACATGCGCGATCAGGACCGCCGTCGCGGCGCTCGCGATCCCCGGCATGTTGTGGTGCTCCGCGAGCCAGTAGCGCCGAAACCCCCAGCGCTCCGCGCTCTGGGCGAGCTCCAGGGTGTTCCGATAAGACTGCGCGGCATCGCCCCCCTCCACGATGGGGGCAAGATCGAGGATGGAAAAGGGGATCACCGTTTCTGTCCTGCCATGAGCTTTGGAGGATCGGAGCTTCAGGACTGGACAACTATCACTGTAGCGACCCGAATGAAGGCCTGGCAGTCGGCGCGCCGGGCGAAATCGGAGGCCGGGGTGCGGCAGAATTGCCAAGCTCCCCTTGCGCCGCTATGGTCGCCACCCACTTTCGCAGGGCTGCCCGGCCGGAGCCCGGGGACGGGCCGTGCGCGGTGGCCGGGCCGGCACGGCCGCGAGAAACCGGGGGCGGGCGGCCGCGTTTGATGGCACCGGCGGCGGGCCGCCGCGTTACAACGAATGACTTTGGCGAGGACCGGCGTCGGGTGGGGATAGGAATGGAGCATCTGAATGTTGCGCAGGGCAAGCAGGCCAAGGAGGCCGAGCTGTTCTTCCGGCAGTGGCTGCGCTCGCCCAAGTCGATGGGCTCGGTCATCCCGTCGTCCCGCATCCTGGGCCGGGCGGTCAGCCGGGCGGTGGTCTGGCAGCCGGGGCAGACGGTGATCGAGCTGGGCGCCGGCACCGGCGCGATCTCCAAGGCGCTTCTGGCGTCGGGAATTCCCCGCGAGGCGGTGATGATGGTCGAGCTGGACCGGCCGCTGTTCGAGTATCTGCGCGACCGCTTTCCGGGCGTGCGGGTGGTCAACGGCGACGCCACGCGGCTGGTCGACATCGTCCGCCAGCAGGGCGTCGGCGCGGTCAGCACCGTGATCTCGGGCATCCCGATGGTCAACATGCCGCTGAAATTCCAGCGCGCGATCGTCGAGCAGAGCTTCGCCGTCCTGCGGCCCGGCGGCGCCATGCTGCAGTACTCCTACTCGCCGTTGCCGCCGATCCGCGCCAGGAAGCTCGGGGTCGACGCCGAGCTGGTGCGCATCGTCGTGCGCAACCTGCCGCCGGCCACGGTCTGGCGGTTCAGCCCCAAGCAGGGCCCAAAGCCGGGCAACGGGCACGCCCATGCCGAGGTCGACGAGCGCGAAACCGTCTGACGGTGCGCCGGCACGCTTCCTGAGCGGTCGGACCGCCTGTCGAGGGCGTGGCCCGGGGCACGGGTGATGGCGCCTTGGCGGGGCGCCGCGGCCGGCGCGGCGAGATCGGGGCCGGCCGCGCGCCTGCTGCGTGACCATGTCCGCGGGCAGCTCGGATGGCTGTGGCTCGCCATGCTGTGCATGGCCGCCTTCGCTGCCGCCACCGCGGGCCAGGCCTGGATCACCGAGCCGATGCTCGATCGGGTCTTCCTGGAGCGCGATCACGCGATGCTGCTCCTGGTGCCGGTTGCGATCGTCGGCCTCGCGCTCGTCAAGGCGGCGACCGGCTACGGCCAGGCGATCGCCATGTCGCGGGTCGGGCAGCGGATCATCGCCGACCTGCAGCACCGGCTGTTCGCCCATCTGATCCGCGCGGATCTTCGCTACTTCGTCGAGCGCGGGCCGGGGCCGCTGATCTCGGGGGTGCTGTACGATACCCAGCAGCTGCGCAGCGCGGTCTCCTCGGCGCTCACCGGGATCGCCCGCGATCTCTTGACCCTCGTCTTCCTGATCGGCCTGATGTTCTATCAGGACTGGGCGCTGGCCTGCATCGCGCTGGTCGGGTTCCCGCTCGCCTGGTGGCCGATCACGCGGATCGGCCGGCGGATGCGCAAGCTGATGGGGCAGTCGCAGGCGCAGACCGCCCGGCTGACCGGCCAGCTCGAGCAGACCTTCCAGGGCGTGCGCCAGGTGAAGGCGGACGGCCGCGAGGCCGACGAATCGGCGCGGACCGGCTCGCTGATCGAGCGCCTGTTCGACCTGAACTACAAGGCGCTGCGCGTCGCCGCCATCAGCTCGCCGGTCATGGAGGTGCTGGGCGGCTGCGCGATCGCCGCCGTCATGCTCTACGGCGGCTGGCAGGTGCTGTCCGGCGCCACCACGCCCGGCACTTTCTTCTCGTTCGTCGCGGCGCTTCTCCTCGCCTACCGGCCGCTGCGCGGCCTCGCCCACCTGAACACCCAGGTTCAGGGCGGGCTGGCGGCGGCCGGGCGGATCTATGCCCTGCTCGACCACGAGCCACGCATCCGCGACGACCCCGGCGCGCGGCCGCTCGCGCCCGGCGCCGGCGAGATCCGGTTCGATCAGGTAAGGTTCGGCTACCTTCCGGGCCGGCCGGCGCTGCTCGATGTCGACCTGGTGATCCCGGCGGGTAAGTCGGTCGCGCTGGTCGGCCCCTCCGGGGCCGGCAAGTCGACCATGCTGAACCTCATCCTGCGCTTCTACGACGTCGACGACGGGGCGATCTTGATCGATGACCAGGACGTCCGCTCGGTCACCCTGGCGAGCCTGCGCGGGACGATCGCCCTGGTCAGCCAGGACGTGGACCTGTTCGACGAGACGGTGCGCACCAATATCGCCTATGGCCGACCGGACGCCAGCGACGAGCAGATCGTCGCTGCTGCGAAGGCCGCCGCCGCCCATGAGTTCGTTGCCGCCCTGCCCCAAGGCTACGACACCGTGATCGGCCCGGGTGGCGCCACCCTGTCGGGCGGCCAGCGGCAGCGGCTCGGGATCGCCAGGGCGATGCTCAAGGACGCCCCGATCCTGTTGCTCGACGAGGCGACCTCGGCGCTCGACAGCGAGGTCGAGCGGGCCATTCAGCTCGCGCTGCAACGCCTGATGCGCGGCCGTACCACGGTCGTGATCGCTCATCGCCTGACGACCGTGATGGGCGCCGACCTGATCGCGGTGGTCGAGGGCGGGCGGATCGTCGAGACCGGCACCCACCACGCGCTGCTTGCCCGGGGCGGCAGCTATGCGAGGCTGTACCAGCAGCAGTTTGCCGATCAGCTCGAGGCGCCATGGCCTCTCGAGGCAAAGCCGAAGGCGGCCGCGTCGGCCGCCGGCTAGGGATTGCCGGCGCCGGCCCGCGCCGCTGGCGTCACCGGCCCGCCGTCCAGTCGCTCCTGGCGGCCTCGATCGCAGGCTACATCCGCCTGGTCGAGCGGACCGGGCACTGGGAGCTACGCTGCGATTCCGACGCCGCCGCGCTGATCCGGGCCCGACGACCATTCATCGGCGCTTTCTGGCACGGCCGGATGCTCATGATCTGCCCGGCCTGGCGGGCGGTGCTGGCGGAGCTTGGGATGAGCGACGCGCTGCAGCCCTGCGTGATCAGCTCCGATCACCGGGACGGCCGCCTGATGGCGCGCGCCACCGCCCGGTTCGGCGTGCGAACCGTGTTCGGGTCGACCAAGGGCGGCGCGATCGGGCTGGTGCGGGCAGCGCTCGAGGTCATCCGGCAGGGGCAGATCGCAGTGGTGACGCCCGACGGGCCGCGCGGGCCCCGCATGCGCGCCAAGGTCGGCATCGTCCGCTTAGCCCGGGCGACCGGCGTGCCGGTGGTGCCGGTCGCCTTCGCCGCGTCCAATCAGCGGCTGCTGGGAAGTTGGGACCGTTTCGCGCTGCCGCTGCCGTTCGCGCGCGGCGTGCTGGCTCTCGGCGCACCGATCGAGATCCCCGGAAACGAGGACCCCGAGCGCGCCCGCGCTCGCGTCGAGCACGGGCTGACCGAGCTCACGGCCGAGCTAGACCTCGCGGTCGGCCACGCCCCCGTCGAGCCGGCGAGCTGATGCTGCTCCAGCTGTACCGCACCGCGACCCGGCTGGGTGCGCCGCTGGTCCAGGCGCATCTGCGGCGCCGGCTTCGTCTCGCCAAGGAGGATCCCGGCCGGCTCGGCGAACGCCTCGGCCGCGCCGGCGCGCCGCGACCGGCCGGCGCCCTGGTGTGGCTGCACGGCGCCAGCGTCGGCGAGGCGCTGACCGTGCTGCCCGTGGCCGATGTGCTGCTCGCTGCGCGCCCGGCGCTCGAGATCCTGCTCACCACCGGAACGGTGACCTCGGCGCGCGCCGTGGCCGGACACCTGCCGCCACGGGTACGCCACCAGTACGTCCCGGTCGATCTGCCGGGCGCGTGGCGCTCGTTCCTCGACCATTGGCGGCCCGACCTCGCGCTTCTGGTGGAGTCCGAGCTGTGGCCGAACCTGATCGCCGAGACCCGGGCGCGCCGCATACCCATGGCGCTCCTCAACGCCCGACTCTCGGAGCGCTCGCACCGGCGCTGGATGCGCGCGCCGGGCATGGCTAAGGAGCTGCTCGCGGCGTTCGAGATCTGCCTTGCCCAGAGCGCGGCGGATGGCGAACGGCTGCGAGATCTCGGCGCGAGACGCGTGCACGTGGCCGGCAATCTGAAGCACGCCGCGGCCCCTTTGCCGTTCGACCCTTTTGCCCTCGACGAGCTTCGGGGGACGATCGGCGGGCGGCCGGTCTGGCTGGCGGCGAGCACGCATCCGGGCGAGGAGGAGCTGATGCTCGACGTGCATCGCCGCGTCGCGGCCGACCTTCCGGGTCTGCTCACGATCATCGCCCCACGCCACCCCGAGCGCGGCGATGCGCTCGCCCACCTGATTCGCGAGCGACGCCTCATCGCGGCCCAGCGCTCCAGGGGCGAGGCGCCATCGGCCGAGTGCGAGGTCTACCTCGCGGATACAATCGGTGAGCTGGGCCTGCTCTATCGGACCGCCCGCGTCGCGTTCATCGGCCGGTCCCTGGTCGAGGGCGGCGGCCACAACCCGCTCGAGGCGGCGCGCCTCGGCTGCCCGCCGCTGCTCGGGCCGCACACCGGTAATTTTGGCGAGATCACGGAGCAGCTTCTGGCCAAGGGTGCGGCGCAGCGCGTCGCCAACGCGGACCAGCTGGCCGAGGCGGTCGTCCTGCTGCTCGTCGATCCGCAGGCGCGCGAGGAGCTGGCCGCGCGCGCCCGTGCTTTGGCGGAACGCGAGAGCGGCGCGCTGCCCGCCGTCCTGGATACGCTCGCGCCCGTGCTCGAGCGCGCCCTCGGCCCTCCCCATGCGGGCGCCTGAGTTCTGGGCCCGAGACGGCGTGCGCGTGCGGCTGCTCGCCCCGGCCGGACAGCTCTACCGGCTCGCCGGACGCCTGCGGCGGGCTCTGGTGCAGCCTGAAGCCGTGGGCGTGCCGGTGATCTGCATCGGCAATCTCGTCGCGGGCGGCGCCGGCAAGACGCCGACCGTGCTCGAGCTCGGCCGCCGCCTCGCCGCGATGGGTCATCGCCCGCATCTGCTCTGCCGAGGCTACGGCGGCCGGGAGCGGGGGCCGCTGCGCGTCGACCTGGTGCGGCACGATGCCGCGGCGGTCGGCGACGAGGCGCTGCTGCTCGCCGAGGCCGCCCCGACCTGGATCGCGCGTCATCGCCTGGACGGCGCGCGTGCCGCGGTCGCGGCCGGCGCGGGGCTGCTGATCCAGGACGATGGCCTGCAGAACCCGCGCCTCGCCCAGGATCTGCGCCTCGTGGTGATCGATGGTGGCTTCGGCTTCGGCAATCGGCATCTGCTGCCCGCCGGCCCGCTTCGGGAGCCGATCGCCGAAGGCCTCGAGCGCGCCTCGGCGGTAATCCGGATCGGGGCCGACCGGGCCGGGATCGGCGCTCTTCTGCCGCCCGGCCTGCCCTGCCTCGAGGCCGACCTGGGACTGGGCGACGGCGCCCCGGTGCTCGCCGGCCGGAGAGTCCTGGCGTTCGCCGGCATCGGCCGGCCGGAAAAATTCTTCGCCAGCCTGGAAAGTGCCGGCGCCGAGATCGTCCGGTGGTGCAGCTTCGCCGACCATCGTCCCTACCGCCCGGCGGAGGTCGAGGCTCTGCTTGCGGATGCGGAGCGCCTGGATGCTGTCTGCATCACCACGGCGAAGGACCGGGTCCGCCTGCCGCTCGATCTGCGAGATCGGGTCTTGGTTCTGCCCATCCTGCTCCGCTGGCGCGAGCCGGCCGCGGTCGATAGCCTGCTCGCCACGGTGCTCAGCGGGCGACCGCCGTGATGTTCCATCACGACCGATCACATGCTATGAAGGATTCGCTAATTTACGCATTTCTAAACTATCCTTAACTTGTGCCCTGAGCAGGCTCGCAGGAACCTGAGGCAGGATGATCCGTTTCACGATGGTTAACCTGGATCAGGGTGATCCGGTTCAGTTCCGGTTAATGTCGATTCTGGCATGGCATCCAGCGGTGCGAGCCGGCCAGACTGGCGGCGCCGAAGCGGGCCGTAGGAGAGGGCAGCGATATGGCTTCTGCTGATACGCCCATCAGCCTCAAGCTCAATCGCGAGTTCATCCGGGAATCGATGAGCACGGCGCTGCTGACGCGCGAGCGCGAGCTGATGCTGGCGCGGATGTGGCGCCAGCAGGGCGACGAGGCGGCGCTCCACGAGCTGGTCATGGCGTACATGCGCCTGGTGATCAGCACCGCCGCCCGGTTCCGCAACTACGGCCTGCCGATGGGCGATCTGGTGCAGGAGGGCGCGACCGGCCTGATGCAGGCGGCGGCGCGCTTCGAGCCGGAGCGGGAGGTGCGCTTCTCGACCTACGCCGCGTGGTGGATCCGCTCGGCCATGCAGGACTACATCCTGCGCAACTGGTCGGTGGTGCGCACCGGCACCACGGCGGCGCAGAAGGCGCTGTTCTTCAACCTGCGGCGGCTGCGGGCCAAGATCGACGACGGCCTCGGCGGCGCGCTCGATGACAAGGGCCGGGCATTCATCGCCAGCGAGCTCTCCGTCAACGTCGACGAGGTCGAGGCGATGGAGATGCGGCTGTCGGGCAGCGATCAGTCGCTGAACGCCACGATCAGCCCGGTGGGCGAGGACGAGTGGCAGGACTTCCTCGCCGACGAGCGGCCGTCGCCCGAAGAGACCGTGATGTTCGCGCGGGACAATCACACCCGTTCGATCTGGCTCGCCCAGGCGCTCGCGGAGCTGACCGATCGCGAGCAGACGATCATCAAGGAGCGCCGCCTGCGCGACGAGGCGCGCACGCTCGAGGAGCTCGGCCGCGACCTCGGCATCAGCAAGGAGCGGGTTCGGCAGATCGAGCATCGGGCGCTCGAGAAGCTGAAGAGCTCGCTGCAGCAGCGCAGCACCCGCGCCGACGATCTCGTTCCTCAGAGCTGACCGGCGCGCCGCGCGCTCAGCCGGGCGCGCCATCCACGGCCTGCTGCGCGAGGCGACCCGCAAGCGGCGCACCGCTCAGCCACGCAACGGCCCGTCGCCGGTGGCGTCCTCAGCGTAAGTAGAGTAGGTCGGCGCCAGCGCAGCGAGGCTGCACGAGGAGCCTCAGTCCGCTGCGAAGCAGTAGAACAGCCCGTCGCCGCCGGTGCCGCGCAGCGCCTCCTGGCTGCAGCCGCCGCGCGAGGGGTGCGAGGAGTTCCAGGACCTCGAGGGCTCGTCGTCCCGCAGGCCCATGCGATCGTGATGGCCGACCATGGCCGCGCCCTCGGCACCGCTCATCGTCCAGTTGCCGCAGGTCCGGTCCTCGCCTTCCGCGAACGCCGTGCCGTCGGGTTGCGATCCGGTCAGGATGTCGTGCCGGTTCGGACTGTCGCCGCGGCCGTTCACGACCTCGCCCTGCTCGGTGAGCGCCGTCTCCTTGTCGAGGTTGTTGGCGCCGTGCAGCTCGTCGAGGTTCTGCGCGATCACGGTGCCCTCGGCATTCTGCCACGGCCCACCCCCAATGCGATCGCGGGCGTCGACCGCCGCCTCGCCGCCGGACGCCTGCGTGCTCAGATAGGCGCGCCAGGTGCGGCCGCCCGCATCGGCCGCCTCCGCCAGCTGCTGGCAATGCGCATCCGCGCCTTCGAGCCCGCCGAGATCCGCGCCGCTGCCGGGACCGGCGCTGGTGACGAAAAAGCTCATGTCTTGCGCGCCGCCCTCCTGCGCGCCGGCGCCAAGGCCGAGCGCCACCAGCGCCGCAGCGCTCAGCCTCGGCCATCCCATCGCTTGGTTCATGTCCGCCTCTCCCTCGATCGGCCGTCTCCGGGGCGCGACGCCCCAGAGCGTCGTATTATTCCCGATCTCGATGGGGAGGGCCAAGACACGAGCAAGCTCCGGAAGCTCGGTCCCGTGATCTGCGGCTCCACCTGAACCTTTGCAACAGCATGCGGTCCCGCCGACATGGGCCGCGAGTTCATGGGCGAAGTGGTCGAGGTCGGCCCGAACGGGCGCCGGGAGCACGGCCGCCGCCAGCTTGTTTCGGTCTCTCGCGGCGCCTACATGTCGCGGACCCGCGATCCCCGATTCGTGCTGGATGGGAGGAGAGGTGTCATGCAGACCGAGAACCGACTGCTCGACGATCTGGCGAGAATGGCCAACGGCGCCTTGAACACGCTCTCGGGTCTGCGCGAGGAGATCGAGAGCCGGGTGCGCGAGCGGGTCGAGCGCATGCTCGCCGACATGGACATGGTGCCGCGCGAGGAGTTCGAGGCGGTCAGGGCGATGGCGCAGAAGGCCCGTTCCGAGCAGGAGGAGATGACCGCCAGGCTCGCCGAGATCGAGCGCAGGATGGCCGGCCTCTCCGGCTCGGACGACCAGCCGAAGGCAGCCGCCCGGGCAGCGATCGGTGGTCGCACGACCAGGCCGAAGGCGGGCACGGCCAAGTCGAAGGCGGAAGGCCGGCGCCGGCCCGCGAGCCGGCGGAAGTCTACAGACCGGCCGCAGCCGCCAGATCCCGAGACCTGAATCCGTTTTCCCACCCTCGGGTACCGGTGCCGGTGCGACCTGCTGCCTTGCAGCCACCCCGTCGTTTTGGCAGTGTCGAGAAAGCCAGCGGTGATGGCGCGGGGACCCGCGTGCCGGCGCCGGTGGCGCGCCGACCGGTCGCGGGCGCCGACGGAGGAAACGCGCATTCCGGCTCGGAAAGCGCTTGTAAGGAGTGCGCCATGGTGTCGTCCCTACAACCCGAAACCGAGGAAAGCACCGGCAACCCGCTGGACCTGGTGGAGCAGGTCGCGATCGCCAACGAGTGGCCCTTCCAGCGCCAGAACGACGACGAGCTTGCAGCCGAGATCAGCGGCCACTGGTGCCCCTACCGGCTGTGGTTCTGCTGGCATCCCGATCTCGGGGTGATGCACGTTTCCTGCGCGATCGAGATGAAGGTACCGGCCAACAAGCGCAATCCCATATACGGCCTCCTGGCGATGGCCAACGAGAAGCTCTGGCTGGGCCATTTCGAGCTCTGGACGGAGGAGAATCTGCCGGTGTTCCGCCACGCGCTCCTTCTGCGCGACGGGGTCGGGGTCAGCAGTGAGCTGCTCGAGGACCTGGTCGACATCGCGGTCAGCGAGTGCGAGCGTTTCTATCCGGCCTTTCAGTTCGTGATCTGGGGCGGCAAGCCGCCGGCCGAGGCCCTGGCCGCCGCGATGCTCGAGACCGAGGGCGAGGCCTGATGGCGCTCGCCGGCCCGCTCCTGCTGGTCGGTGCCGGCAAGATGGGCGGCGCCCTGCTGCAGGGCTGGCGGGCCAAAGGGGTGGCCCCGCGCGAGGTATTCGTGGTCGAGCCCGACGCCGGCGCGCGCGAGGATCTGCGCGAGAGGTTCGGCATCGTCGCGGTCGCCGAGGCCAAGGCGCTGCCGGTCGAGCTGAGCCCCCGGGCGGTCGTGCTCGCGGTCAAGCCCCAGATCATGGGCGCCGCGCTGCCCGCCTACGAGTCCCTGGTGCGCCGGGGGCCGGTGGTGCTCTCGATCGCCGCCGGCACCCTGATCGAGCGCTTCGAGGCGGCGTTCGGCGCCGGGACCCCGGTCGTGCGGGCCATGCCGAACACGCCCGCGGCGATCGGCCAGGGCGTCACGGTGCTGGTCGCCAACCGCCATGCCAGCCCCGAGCAGAGGACGCTGTGCGAGGCGCTGATGGCGGCGGTCGGCCAGGTGCACTGGATCGAGGACGAGGACCTGATGCATGCGGTCACGGCAATGTCGGGCGGCGGGCCGGCGTACCTGTTTCTCCTGATCGAGGCCCTCGCCAGGGCCGGTATGCGATCCGGCCTGCCCGAGCCACTGGCGCTGCCGCTCGCGCGGGCGACGATCGCCGGCAGCGGCGCCCTCGCCGCGACCAGCGACGAGCCGGTCGAGGTGCTTCGCCGCAACGTCACGAGCCCTGGCGGCACCACCGAGGCGGCGCTCCGGGTGCTGATGGCGGAATCCGGCATCCAGCCGCTGCTCGACCAGGCGATCGCCGCCGCGACCGCTCGCTCGCGCGAGCTCGCCTGACCGGAGCTGGAGGAGACATGGCCAAGACCGGCGCCGCATCACCCGACCTTCTGGTTCTCGCCTTCGAGGAGATCGCCGAGCGGGGCTGGGCCGGCTTCCGTCTTGCCGCGCTCGCCGAGCGGGCTGGCGTCCCGCTGGTCGAGATCCGTCGCCAGCTGTCCGGCCGGCGGGCGATTCTGGCCGCGCTCAACCGCCGGATCGACGAGGCGATGCTGAGCTTCGAGCGAGCCGAGCTGGACGGGCTGCCGCCGCGCGACCGGGTGTTCGAGCTGATCATGCGCCGCCTGGATGCGATGGCGCCGTTCCGCGCCGGGCTGCGGCGTCTCGCCCGCGAGGCGCCACGGGATCCTGCCATGGCTCTGCTGACCGCATGCCGGATCGACCGCTCCATGAGCTGGCTGCAGGAGGCCGCGGAGCTTCCGACCTTCGGTCTGCGGGCGAGCCTTCGGCGGCGCGCGCTCGGCGCGGTTTATCTGCAGACCCTGCGTGTGTGGTTTCGCGACGACTCGGTCGACCTGGCGAAGACCATGGCCGAGCTGGACAAGCAGCTGCGCCGGATAGAGCCGGTCGCAGGGCTGCGCGAGCGACGCGCCAGGGGCGCACAGGAAGGCGAGGCGCCGCAGGCCGTCTGACCTCGCGTCGCCCGCCGCAGGAGGGACATCGGAGGCACATGCCATGGCGAAGCAGCAGCACTCCCCGTACGACCTGACCGATCTCACCAAGATGATGCGCAACTACCAGATGCCGGGCGTCGACTGGCAGGAGCTGATGGCCAGCCAGCAGAAGAACGTCGCGGCGCTGACCAAGGCCAATCAGCTCCTGATGCAGGGCGCTCAGACCGTCATGCAGCGTCAGGTCGAGATTCTGCAGAAGGCGATGGCCGAGGCAGTCGAGGCGTCGCAGGAGCTGATGCGGGAGGGCGACCCGCAGGCCGGCGCTCAGAAGCGCTTCGAGCTGGCCAGGGCGTCGTTCGAGGCGGCGATCAAGAACATGCGCGAGCTCGCCGAGCTGGCCACGAAATCGAACCAGGAGGCGCTCGAGGTCATCAACCAGCGCGCGGTCGAGAGCTTCGAGGAGATCAAGAAGACGCTCGAGCAGAAGCGTACTTCATAAGGCACGTGCTGACCGCGCGGTGACCATCGGCTACGACGATTTCGACAAGGTCGACATCCGCATCGGCACGGTCGTGAGCGCGCGGCCGAACGACGCCGCGCGCAAGCCCGCCTACGTGCTCGAGGTCGATTTCGGCCCGGAGATCGGCGTCAAGAAGAGCTCGGCCCAGCTCACCGAGATCTACCCCGTCGCCGAGCTGATCGGCCGCCAGGTCGCGGCGGTGGTCAACTTCCCGCCCAAGCAGATCGCCAAGATCGTCTCGGAGATCCTGGTGCTCGGCTTCCCGGACGAGCAGGGCCGGGTGGTCCTGATCGGCGTCGATCGGCCGGTACCGGACGGCGGCAGGCTCTTTTAGGTCGGCGAGATCACGCGGCTCCGGCGTCAGGGCTTGGCCGCGAGTGCCGGCCACCGGAGCGTCCGTCGGCCGCCGACGCCACAGCACCGAGCCGGTACTCGCCGACGCCCTCGGCCAGATACCGGTTGTTCTCGAACCGGACCCTGGCCGCGGCTTCGTCGTACAAGAAGGGAAGAAAGGCGTAGCGTCGCCCTGCCGTGACCGGCAGAGCCTCGTGCAGAAGCGAGCAGGAGAACACCACGGCACCTCCCGTCGGCGCCCGGTAGGTGCGCGTGCCGAACTCGGGAAAGCGTAGATCACCGCCCTCGTACGCCTCGGCATCGAGGTTGATGGTCACGGCGAACCGCCGGTGCGCGGTGCCCTTGGTGGTGTTGTCCCGGTGCGCCCGAAAGTGACCGGCAGTGTCGCTGTCGTAACAGGCGACGATGTAGCGCTCCATGCGGGTCACCTTGAAATGGAATGCCTTCTCGATCTCCGGCAGCACGCGTCGCCGTATGCGCTCACGCGTCGCGTTGCGCACCGCCTCCTCGGCGATGTCGTAGTCGGCGCGCCGCTTGAACTTGGTATCGAGCACAGTGACCGTCTTGCCGCCGACCTCGCGCATGAAGCCGGACTGGCGCCCGCCATGGCGCTCGTACAGCGCGATCAGCTCGCGGCAGAACTCCGGCTCGAACACCCGCGGCAGGACCAGGACCGGCGCGTGGACCTCGCATCCGGCGTGCGCGTCGATCGGCGGCAAAGCCTCGATGGTGCGCAGGAGGCGCTCCGCCTCGGCGAGCCGGCCCACGTCCAGCACACGCAGCATCGGGTCGAGCAGCAGCCAGTACGGCCGGTAGGCCGCGCTTTTGCCGCCGCTCTCCTCGCGTAGCGCCCCGAACGATCGACTGATCGTCCGGTCATCGTCCCAGAAGAAGCGGATGCCCGGCAGCGCCTCGCGAAGCCGCCCTTCGGTCTCGTCCTCGGGATCGATGCTCACGCCGAAGAAGCTGGCCTTGCGGTCGTCGAGCAGATGCCGCTGGCCCGACACCGCCGCCATGGCCTGGCGTCCGGCCTCCGGGGCCGCCGAGCCGAGTAGGCAGAGCACTACGTAGCGGCCGCCCGCGGAGCTGAAATCGTAACTGGCATTGCCATTGCTCGCCCGCGCCCTGAACAGGGGCACGGGATCGCCCGGTCGAAACGG
>Ga0299907_10000905_pt1 | contig 15855 bp, 13 predicted proteins | sample RVTome_16_FD_198680 | JGI IMG/M metagenome (GOLD analysis project Ga0299907, IMG submission 198680) | Soil microbial communities from uranium-contaminated site in the Upper Colorado River Basin, Wyoming, United States - RVT152D67 (version 2) ...
GCCGAGACCGCGACGGTGGTCCAGGGGCTCAAGCTCGGCATCGTCGATTTTTTCCCCAAACCGTTCGAGGTCGAGGCGCTGTTGGGTCGCATCCTCGAGTTAACGGAGCACAAGCATCAGCACCGGTCCAGCTTCCAGCCCCTGTATAACGAGTAGTCACGGGCTAGCTAGCACGCGGCGGAGGCTACTCCGGATCCGGCCCTGCGGCATCAGCCCGGTGGGGCATCCAAGATCCCGCGCACGGCCCGCGCCAGGTCTTCGCGCCGGTAGGGTTTCATCAAGAGCCGCGCGCCCTTGTCGAGCTTACCTGCACGCATGATGGTAGTCCTGGGATAGCCCGAGGTGTAAAGCACCTGGAGCGCCGGCTGGCGCCGATTGGCTTCCAACGCGAGCGCGTGCCCATCCAGGGTCCCCGGCAGCACCAGATCGACGAACAGCAGATCGATGGCCTCACCGTCCTCGACGAGGGCCAGGGCCGCCTGGGCCTCGGCGGCCTCCAGCACGCGGTAGCCAAGCTCGGACAGGTAGGTGACGGCGAGCGTCCGCACGTCCGCATCATCCTCGACCACCAGGATGGCCTCTCGGCCCCGCAAGTCTTCCAGGGGCAGGGGGTCCTGGGCGACGGCAGCGGTCAGCGCGTCCTTGGCCCGCGGCAGGTAGAGCTTGACGGTGGTGCCCTGTCCCCGCTCGCTCTGGACCTTCACCTGCCCGCCCGATTGCCTGGCAAAGCCGTAGACCATGGAGAGCCCCAGCCCGCTGCCCCTTCCCGTTGTCTTGGTCGTGAAGAACGGCTCGAAGGCGTGTCTCTTGGTCTCCTCCGACATCCCCTCGCCGGTGTCGCTCACGGAGAGCAGCACGTAGTCACCCGGCGTGAGCTCGGCCTCCGGCGCCGTGGCGTTTTGGCCCAGGGTGCCGTTGGCGATCTCGAGAACGAGCCGGCCGCCTTCGGGCATGGCGTCGCGCGCGTTCAAGGCAAGGTTGAGGAGCGCCGCCTCGACCTGCCCGGGATCGGCGAGCGCCGCCCACAGGTCCATGCCAGGTGCCAGTGCGATCTCGATGGGCTCGCCCAGGGTCTGGCGCAGGACCGGCATCATCCCGGCGACGATTTCATTCAAATCGACCGCTTGCGGTTGCAACACCTGCCGGCGGGCAAAGGCCAGGAGCCCGTGCACCCGCTCCGCCCCGCGCTCGGCCGCCCGCGCCGCTGCATCCCGCAGCTTTTGCCCGGCCGGGTCGTCCCGGAGCCGCGCCTCGAGCAGCTGTAGATTACCCCCGATGACGGTGAGGAGGTTATTGAAATCGTGCGCAATACCGCCGGTCAGTTGGCCTACGGCCTCCATCTTTTGGGCCTGCGCCAAGGCCTCCTGCGCGTGCACCAGGTCGTCGATGTCGGAAGACACGCCAAACCACTTGATCACTCGGCCACTCGCATCGGCTATCGGGCGGCCACGGATCAGATGCCAGCGGTAGCCGCCGGCGGCGCTCTGCAGGCGGCATTTGATCTCGTACGGCTCTTCCGCCGCAAGCACTTGCCGCCAGCGGGATTGATCCCGCTCCCAGTCCTCGGGGTGCAGGGACTGCGTCCAGCCGAAGCCGTCCGCCGCACCGGGCGGAAGGCCCGTAAGCTCGTAGAACCTCGGATTGGTGTAATCACTGAAGCCGTCGGGGCGGTGGGTGAAGATGATGTTCGGCACCGTCTCGGCCAAGGTGCGGAACCGCTCCTCGCTCTCGCGTAGCGCCTCCTCGCCACGCTCGAGCTCGGTGATCTCGGTGTAGATCACCACCACGCCCTCGATGCGGTCCTCGTGGGTCCGATAAGGCAGCACCCGCTGGATGTACCACTCGCCCTCCACCGTGCGCACCTTGCGCTCGATCGGGGTGAGGATATCGAGGACCCGCTGGGCGTCGGATAACAAGTGACCATCGGAAAACTTATTGGCGATATCCGTCACCGGCCGATTGAGGTCCGAGGGGATCAGGTTGAACAAGCGGGTGGAGGCGGGCGTGTAGCGCTTGATGCGGAACTCCCGGTCGAAAAACAGGGTCGCGATGTGGGTGCTGGCGAGCAGATTATCGAGGTCGTTGTTGGTGCGTTCCAGATCGGCGACCTTCTCCTCGAGTTGGGCGTTGACCGTGGTGAGCTCTTCGTTGAGGGACTGCAGCTCCTCCTTTGAGGTCTCCAATTCCTCATTGGTGGACTGCAGCTCCTCGTTCATCGACATGGCCTCTTCGTTCGAGACCTTCAGCTCTTCGTTAGCGCTCTCCAGGTCCGAGACCACGCTTTCCAGCTCTTTCTTGACGCTGACGAGCTCTTCTTCCAGGTGGCCTACCGCCGCCGACTCCTCGATGGCGCGGGGCACCGGCTCGGCCTCGGCCGCCGGTGGTGCCGAAAAGGTCACGAGCCACAGCCCCGCGCCCTGCCTCTCGTCCTCCACGGGTGTCACCGTCACCCGTACCGGGAGGGCGCCGCCTCGTTTCACCTGGGTCACCACCGCCGCCGGCTGCTCCTCCCGCATCGCTCTATGCAGGGCGGCGCGCAGCTTGAGGCGCAGACCCTCGCGGGCCATGGCCAAGAGATCGTCGGTCGGTTCGCCCGCGGGATGCACCAAATAGTCGTCGGTCTGGCCATGGAAATAGAGGGTCCGGCAGTCACGGTTGATCAGCACGGCGGCCGGGGCATACCGCGCCAGCAACAGGGCTCGGATCAGCTCCCCATGGTCGCCGGGCTTGGGCTTGTGTGGCCGCGGCCCGCCCGGGCGCTCGCCGGGTAGGGCCTCCGGGATGAGCGGCACGTCCGCCGGCACATCCCGGGCCGGCCCGCTGCGCCGGTAGATCCGCCACTTCTTCGAGAGGGGCTCGAACAGGCTCAGTTGCTGGCCGACGGTCTCGGACTTGCCCAGGAATAGATAGCCGTTCTGGTTGAGGGCGAAATGAAACAGCGCGATGACCTTCTGCTGCAACTCGGGCTCGAGATAGATGAGCAGATTGCGGCAGATGATGAGGTGCAGACGCGAGAAGGGGGCATCGGTGATCAGGTTCTGCGGTGCAAACACCACCGCTTCGCGCAGCTCCTTCTTGACCCGGTAGCTATTGTCGGACTTGGTTAAGAACCGGGTAAGACGCTCCGGAGTCAGCGACGAGGCCATACCCTCCGGGTAGGTCCCCACGCGGGCGATCTCGAGCGCGTGGCGATCGATGTCGGTCGCGAAGACCTGGAGTTCGCCATTGCGCTCGCTGCTCGCTACCCGCTCGAGCAGGAGCATGCCGATGGAGTACGCCTCCTCGCCGGTGGCGCAACCGGTGACCCACACGCGCAGGGGCGCCTCGGGGTGCTTGGCCGCCACGAGCTTTGGGATCACCTCCTCTTCGAGGACCGCCCAGGCCTCGGGCTCGCGGAAGAACTCGGTCACGCCGATCAGGAGGTCCTTGGCCAGCGCCTTGAGCTCGGCCGGGGTGTCCCCGAGATACTGCCTATAGTCGCCGATCGCGGCGATATGATTGAGGCCCATGCGCCGCTGGATACGGCGCAGCAGCATGGCCTTTTTGTAACAGCGAAAGTCATGCCCTTCCCGAGTGCGCAACAGGGCAAGTATCGGGTGCAGCGGGTCGTGCCGCGGGTCGGCGGGGACCGGGATCGGAGCGCCACGCAGATGGGCATGCTCGACATACTCGAGCAGCGCGGCCGGGATCTGCTCCACGGGGAGCACGTAATCCACGAGCCCGGTGGCGATGGCGCTGCGGGGCATCCCGTCGTGCTCCGCGGTGTCCGGGCTCTGGACCATCACGAGACCCCCTTCCGCTTTGATCGCCTTGAGCCCGAGCGTGCCGTCGCTGCCGGTGCCCGAGAAGATGATGCAGATGGCCCGCTCCTGTTGGTACTCCGCCAGGCTCCGCAAGAAGCCGTCGATGGGCCGCGGTATACCGGGACGAGCCGCCGCCGCCCCGAGATGCAGGACCCGCCTTGATCGTCAGTAACGCGTTCGGCGGGATGATGTGGACGTGCTCGGTCTCGACCAGCGCCCCATCGTACGCCTGTTCGACCGGCATGGAGGTATGCCGACGCAGCAGCTCTGGCAGGTGGCTCACATGGGTGGGATCGAGATGCGGGATCACCACGAAACCGAGGCCGCTCTGGGCCGGCATGGCGCTGAAGAACCTCTTCAATGCCTCGAGCCCCCCGGCCGAGGCACCGATCGCGACCACCGGGAAGTCCCTTGGGTGGCCTTCCCCAGCCTCATCGGCATCGGTGGACGCGTCCACCGCCGGGCGCGGCGCAGCGGTACCTCCGTCAGACTCCAAGCGATTGGCCGACGGCTTCTTTCCGTGTCTCTTCGCCATACCCGAAATCGGATCGCTCAGCTACCCTCGCGGAACCATCACCTCAGAGCTTGATGTGCCGCCGGAATGCATCCTGAGCATGGATCCGAGTCTACAGGGTTTGTGCAGTGTGTCAAAACGCCGAGACGTCGGGTACAGACCACGCTTCGGCCCCCGCACCTCGGGATCGCGAGGGGATCGATGCAGGTCCCGGATAGATTTTCTTTTATTTTCTCACGGCTCGGCGAAGGGCGTGCGCCCAGGAGATCGACGGGATTGTTTCTTGGCCGCCTGGCGGCGCTTGGTCTCTACGCGTAACCGCTTGGAGGAGGCGGACGGCCGGGTCGCAATGCGCCGCTTGGGCGTGGCCGCCGCCTGACTCAGGAGTCCCCAAAGGCGCGCCAGGGCGTCCTGACGGTTGAGCGCCTGGGTACGGTGCCGGCAGGCCTCGATGAGGAGCATTCCGCCCTTACCGATGCGCCGACCCGCGAGCGCCAAGAGCCGCAGACGGACCGGCTCGGGCAAGGCCGGGCTGTGGGTATCGAAACGCAATTCGACGGCGGTCGCCACCTTGTTCACGTTCTGTCCGCCCGGACCGGGGGCACGCACGAAACGCCACGATAGGTCCTGCGCGCGGATCGCGAGTTGGTCGGTCACGCGCATCATGGGGACGGGTGGAAGACGTGGCGGGGGAGGGGGTTGCGAAGACCGCCTGCCCCGCGGCGGGGTTCAGCGAGCCGCTCGTGTCGGGATAGCTAGTCTTTGGATACGGCCTGGGCGGGTAGGGTGCCTTCCCCTTGCCTGGCCCAGTTCGGCCCGCGTACCTGCGCGAGCCGTCGTGCCCTCTCGATGTCGCCTGGAGACATGGACGCCGCGACCTGCTTCAAGAGCTCGGCGGCCTCGGGATAGCCGCTGACCTTGGAGACGCTGAACCAGGCATAGGCCTCCACCGGATCCTCCTCGACGCCGAGCCCATCGACATACAACTGGCCCAGGAAGCACTGGGCCGCGCCGTGCCCGGCTTCGGCGGCCATGGCCAGCCAGTAGGCGGCTTGCTCATAGTCCTGGGTCACACCGTGACCGTCGGCATACAAGGCGCCCAGGAACGTCTGGGCCTCGACCTGACCGAGCCGGGCGGCCTTCCGGAACCAGCGCACGGCCTCCTGGTCGTTGACGGCCACCCCCTGTCCCTTGAGGTGCATGAGACCGGCGTTGTACTGGGCGTTGCGATTCCCACTTTCCGCGGCACGGGCGAACTCGCGGAGGGCGGTCTCGTAATCCCCGCTCATGTATGCCTTGACCCCTGATTCGTAGTCTGCCTGGACCGGAAGCATCAGCCCAAGCAAGATCGCGGCGGCCCACACCGGCCCGCGCCCCCCGGTCTTCATGACTTAACCTCTAACCTATCGCTCGTAATGCCGCGCCCACCCTGCCGATCCGGCGGCTACGGGCGATCCGCCGATGCTCACGCCCGCTCCACCACTCTAGCGCCGGCACGGGCGTGTCTGTGAAAAAGGTACCTGCACGCCGACGAAAACAGCCCTTACCGGCTAGGACAGGCCGATCGGGGCACGGGTTCATGGGAAGTCGGGAGACGTCGGTGCGGGTGCTTGTCGCGCGCACATTATCCACCGGCGCGCGGCGCAATAACAGGGGGTTTGCCAGGTTTTTTTTCGCACCTCTGCGCGCCGCCGGTACGTCTGCGGCAGGGGACATCACGCGCTCGCCGGGCGCGGGCAGAGACCCCGGTACTCGCGCGCCAGGTAACTGACCGTGACCAGCCACAAAACGCACACCGACATCGTGAGCCACCCGAGGCCGACGAGACCCGCGTCGACCGGCAGCCAGCCGGTCAAGAGCAGGATCAGCACGGCCCCGAGCACCTTGAACACGCGGTATCCGAACATGTCGATCCAGGCCTTGGCCCGGTAGCTGAGGTGGGGGTGGATGGGGATATACAGCAACTCTTTCGAGGCGCGGTTGATCGAATAGGACAGGCCCCGATCGCTCACCTTCATCGCGGAACCGAACACCAGCGTCGGACTCAGGATGAAACCGAAGGTGCAAAAGAACAGCAGCAGCGGCTGCGTCATGAGCCCGGCTACGACGCCGAGATAGCGGTGCACCACCGGCGTGATCGCCAGGTTGACCAGGATCGATACCAGCCCCATGGTGCTGAAGAGCCAGGAGATGAAGGCGGTGCGCGCGTCGAGCTCGGTGTAGTTCAGCTCCACCATCGTCATGAATCCGTACTCGACCAGCGGTTCTGCCACCTGGGCCAGGAGCACGGTGGCACCTACGAGCATGAGGTAGCGGTCCCGCAGGAGCTGCCTTGGTGCGGGCGGCTCCGTGTGGCGCGGGTTCGCCGCCGCCTCGAAGACCCCATAGCGCGCCAAGGCCAGGTTCACGGTGACGACGAGCCCCAGGATGGCCACTGCGACCAGCAGGAGATCAGGGGTGGTGAGCGAGGTGTGCTTCAGGATCACCATCGCCGCCGCCGCCCCCAAGAGCCCGCCCAGGACCCCGCCGGTACCCAGGAACCCGTACCAGCGCTTGCCCTGCTCGCTGCTGTAGAGGGTGTTGGTCAGGCTCCAGAACTGCTCGACCAAGACCACGCCGAAGATATCCACGAACACATAGAACGCCAGCGCCGCCGCCGCGCTGTCCGTCGTGAGCAGTGCGCGGAAGCCCACCAACATCATCATCGACAGGACACAGCTTCCGAGCACCAGCCTTAACCGGCTGTAACGCCCGACCAGCCGGTGATAGCCGCCGATGATGAGCCCCAGGAACAAGGCCGTTCCGATCCAGACATAAGGTAGCCGATCGGCGCCCAGCTGCCCGATGAATAGCGAGCGGCTGGCCGGCTTGATCTGGTAGTAGGCCAGCATGATTAAGAAGAAGTTGGCGAACAAGAGGCTCGCGCGTTTGAAGGGATGTCCGGCCATGGTCGTCACGTCCGTTGTCGGGTTCCAGAGGTGTTACAATTCGGGCCGGAGGCTTGCGCCGCATAGGGAGACCGGCCGGATGGAGAACATAAAACACACCATCATTTTCTTCGCGTTCGCACTCGGCTTTCTGTCGGACGCAATCGCTGCACCGCCCATTTCCGACTTGCGCCGGACCCCCGATCCGGTCCTGCAGCGCCGTCTCGAAGGGGCGATCCGGTATCTCGGCCTGAGCCGTGCGGTCCTCGACCGGCGCTTGGCGGTGGCCCTTGTCGATGTCACGAGAGTGCATCGACCGCGGCTGGCCGCGGTTAATGGTGACGAGATGTTGTACGCCGCGAGCCTGCCCAAGATCGCGATCCTGCTCGGTGCCTTCGTCGAGATCGAGCGCGGGCGGATCGCCCTCGATAACGATACGCGCGCAAGCCTGACCCGGATGATCCGGGTGTCCTCCAACGAGGCGGCGACCGAGATGTTGCGGCGGGTCGGCATGGGGCGCCTCGCGGCGATCCTGCGATCCCCGCGCTACGGGCTGTATGACTCGCGCTTAAACGGCGGGCTATGGGTGGGCAAGGAGTATGGTCGGGCCGCAGCCTGGCGGCGCGACCCCCTGCACCAGCTTTCGCACGGGGCCACGGCCTTCCAGACCGCGCGCTTTTATTATCTATTAGAGGCGGGGCAACTGGTTGCCCCGGCGCTCACCCGGGTGATGAAGGAGATGCTCTCCAAACCCGGGATCAACCACAAGTTCGTCAAGGGCCTCTCCGATCGAACCCGGTGCCGGATGTTTCGCAAGTCCGGGACCTGGCGCCACTGGCATGCCGACAGTGCGCTCATCGAGCACGCCGGTCACAAGTACATCGCGGTGGCCCTGGCCGCGGATCCGTCGGGCGGCGAGTGGATGACCCGCCTCATCCGATCGCTCGATGCGATCATCGTGGCGCCGCAGATGGCCGTATCGGATGGCGTTTTTCGATGAGCGGTGGGCGAGCGTCTGGTGGTCCACGGCCGAGTTCTTACGCGCGGGGCTAGTACTAGTGCCCGTTATTCCCATAGCGCTTGCTGAACCCCAAAGGGTAACCCCGGAGCCCACCGCGAGAACAGCGTCCGTGGGTGGGGAAGCACCTGCGATCTCCCGCCCGGCCGAGCGCGTCCTGCGGATCTGTACCGCGAGCCCGTCGCCGGCGATGGGACTGTCCGCGGGCTCGTGGAACTGCTCGCGGATCTCGACCGAGAGAGCGGCCTGAAAAAAGCTGGAACTGGAGGACACCGCGACCGGTGGTCGCAGCATCGGCCGCGGACTGCCGTGTGAAAAAATATCACAGACATCGTCATCCCGATTGGGGGGGGAATAGCCAAAAAACCTGATCGCAGGCCCGTAGACCGCCCGGTCTCGCGACGATTTTTTCACAAGCTCTCGGCTAGCGCGACCACACCGGCTGTGGCAGTATTGCGCCGACACGGCCGCTTACCCATGCGCATCATCACTTTGAACGTCAATGGGATCCGCTCGGCGGAGCGCAGGGGCTTACTGCGCTGGATGGCCGAGCAGGATGCCGATGTCGTCTGTCTCCAGGAGACCAGGGCGCAGCGCGATGACCTCGGCCCGAGCGTGGTCGCGCTGCACGGCTATCACAGCTTCTTCCACCATTCGGACAAGAAGGGCTACAGCGGCGTGGCCCTATACACGCGCAAAGCGCCACGCCGGGTCGTCTACGGGCTCGACTGGAATGATTTCGACCGGGAGGGCCGTTACCTGCAAGCCGATTTCGCGGACTATAGCGTCGTGTCGCTGTACATCCCCTCCGGGTCCTCGAGCGAGGCGCGGCAGCAAGCGAAGTTCGCGTTCCTCGATCGCTTCCTCCCCGTCCTCGCGGGGCTCCGGCAAGAGGGGCGCGAGTACCTCCTATGCGGCGACTGGAACATCGCGCACAGGCCCATCGACCTCAAGAACTGGCGCGCCAACCAGAAGAACTCCGGCTTCCTGCCCGAGGAGCGCGCCTGGCTCGACCGCGTGTTCGACGAGATCGGCTGGGTGGACGCCTTTCGGGTCGTCAACGCGGAGCCGGAGCAATACACCTGGTGGTCCAATCGCGGCCAGGCTTGGGCCAAGAACGTCGGATGGCGTATCGACTACCAGATCGTGACGCCGGCGTTGGCGGGCACCATACGAGGTGCCCGGATCTACAAGGATGGGCGCTTTTCCGACCATGCCCCACTTACCATGGATTACGATCTGTGATCGCTGCCAATGCCTCCGGCAAGGACGGCGCTTTCAATGCGACCCTCCCTTCTGAGGGAAAAGGGGGAAAAGGGCGTTTAAAATTCCTATACTTTGCGAGCGCATCGCTTGGCTGAGTTGGCTGCCGCGCTACGAGCCCTGCTTTCGGAGCTGGGGCAGGAGTCCGAGATCGAGGCCGGGTCGTGGCTGTGGAAGGAGGGCGATCCGGGCGAAGACGTGGTCCTGGTCAAACAGGGTACGCTGCAGGTCGTCCACGAGGGGCCCGAGGGAGAGCTGATGGTCCTGCGCGACCTCGAGCCTGGGTCGGTACTCGGCGAGATCGCCTGTCTGGATCGTCACCAGCGCTCCGCCAGCGTGCGCGCCTCGACGGCTTGCCGCATCGCACGGGTCCCAGCCGCGCAGTTCCGCAAGCTGGTGCGCCGTCGCCCGCAGTTCCTGGAAGCGCTGCTGCTGCAGCAACTGCAGATCGTGAGGAGCCTGACCGGACAGGTCTCCCGGACCCACCGCCGGGCGATCACCGACACATTGACCCGCCTCTACAACTTCGGCTTCTTCAACGAGCGCCTGGAGCTGGAACTGGAGCGCGCACGAGCGACCGGCGACCCCGTCTCCGTCGTGCTTTTCGACACCGACCACTTCAAGCACTACAACGACACTCACGGCCACCAGGCGGGAAACGCGGTCTTGATCCGAGTTGCGGAGATCCTGCGCGCCACCGGGCGTCGTGGCGACGTCATTGCCCGCTATGGAGGCGAGGAGTTCGTGGCGCTTCTCTACGGCGCCAGTCGCGAGGAGGCGCGGCGGTTCGCGGAGGCCGTGCGCGTCGCCATCGAAGCCGCCCAGTTCGTGGGCGGCCAGACCCAGCCGCTGGGGCGCGTGACCGTCAGCGGCGGAGTGGCGACCTTCCCGACCGACGCCACCACCCGCGACGGGGTGGTCGAGCTCGCCGACCGGAACCTGTACCAGGCCAAGCAGTCGGGCCGGAATCGGATCGTCGCCTCGGCGAGAAAACGCAGGGTCACTCGCAAAGACGCCTATCGATGAGGTTCGGTTGCGTCCGGGCGCAGCTCGGACCCTACATCGACTGCGTCAACTATTTGCGCTCGCCGGGCGGCTTGCCGTAACGATCGATGTAATCTGCGGAGAGGGATTCGGCCTTGCGCAACGCATCGCCGGAAAGCGCACCGGCGGCCGTCTTTTTTTCGGTCGCGGCCTGGGTATTGCCGAGATGGGCCGCCACGCCGAACCAGGCATAGGCGATCTCCATGTCCTTCGATACGCCCTGGCCTTTCGCGTATAGCTGGCCGAGGCGGTACTGGGCCTGGGCGACCCCCTGCTCGGCGGCGCTCGTGATCCAGCGTCCCGCCTCCTTGGGGTCCGGCGCCACCCCCTGGCCGTTCAAGTACATGATCCCGAGATAATACTGGGCATAGGGGTGGTGGGCGGTCTCGGCCAGCGGCCGCAGCATCATGAGGGCCTGATCGTAGCGGCCCTGGGCGTGGGCCATCACCGCCTCGGTGAACTCCGCCCGTGCCGGATCGGGCAGGAGGGCTGCCAGGACCAGGACCAGAAAGGGACTTCGTATCATGGCTGGCTCACTCGGTCTGTTACAATGCCGGCATGTTCCCCGATCCGCGTGCCGATTACCACGTGCCGCGCGCGGCTCCAGCCGCCGGATGGCGGCATCTCGCACTATGAGCACCTTCAAGGCGTTCCGCGTCCATCGCGAGGCCGACACCATCCGCGGGCGCATTGAACGGATCGACCTCCACGATCTCGGCCCCGGCGAGGTGGTGATCGACGCCGCCTACTCGAGCGTCAATTACAAGGACGCCCTGGGTGGGACCGGTGCCGGGAAGATCCTGACGCGTTTTCCTTTGGTCGCGGGGGTGGATGTCGCGGGGACGGTCGAGTCGTCCGCAGACCCGCGCTTTCGCCCCGGCGATCCGGTGCTCGTGACCGGTTATGAGTTCGGTACCGGCCACGACGGGGGTTACGCCGAAAGGGTGCGCGTGCCCGCCGAGTGGGTCGTCCCCGTGCCATCGGGTCTTACCCTGCGCGAGGCCATGGCGCTCGGCTCCGCGGGGCTCACCGTCGCATTGTGCGTCAAACGCTTCGAGGACAACGGCCAGGCACCGTCCCAGGGGCCCATCGTGGTGACCGGCGCGAGCGGTGGGGTGGGCAGCCTGGCCGTGGACGTGCTGTCGGGGCTCGGTTACGAGGTCGTCGCCGTGAGCGGCAAACCCGGTGCCCGCGAGTACCTGGAGCGACTGGGCGCGACGCGGATCCTGGACCGCCTTGCCATAGACCTCGGATCGCGGCCGCTGGAAAAGGCCGAATGGGCGGGGGCCGTCGATAACGTCGGCGGGGAGGTCCTCGCCTGGTTGACGCGCACCACCCGGTCCTTGGGAAACATCTGCAGCGTCGGGCTGGCCGGCGGCAGCGCGCTGCACACCACTGTCATGCCGTTCATCCTGCGGGGCGTGAGCCTCCTCGGGATCACCTCGGCGGGCTGCCCGACCGCGATGCGCCATGTTCTGTGGCGGCGGCTCGGTACCGATCTCCGACCTCGGCATCTCGAGACGATCGCCGCCACCGAGATTGGCCTCGAAGACCTCCCGCGAATGTTCCAGGCCATGCTGAAAGGCGAGGTGACGGGCCGGATCCTGGTCAGGCTCGCCGATGGGTGAGCGTTGACCATGACGGCCCGGACCCTCTACGACAAGCTTTGGTCCGCCCATGTGGTGCGGGAAGATGACAACGGCCTGGCCCTCGTCTATATCGACCGGCATCTGATCCACGAGGTGACCTCGCCCCAGGCCTTCGAGGGTTTGCGGCTGGCCGGGCGCATGCCGTGGCGCAGGGCCGCGAACCTGGCGGTCTCGGATCACAACGTCCCGACCGTCCACCGGGAACGCATCGAAGACCCGGTCTCCAGGCTCCAGCTCGAGACCCTCGATGCCAACTGCGCCGCGAGCGAGATCACGCAGTTCAAGATCCACGACCTCCGCCAGGGGATCGTCCACGTGATCGGTCCGGAGCAGGGCTTCTCGCTGCCGGGGACGACCGTCGTGTGCGGCGATTCCCACACCTCGACCCATGGGGCGCTCGCGGCGCTGGCCTTCGGGATCGGCACCTCGGAGGTCGAGCATGTGCTCGCGACCCAGTGTCTGCTATTGACGAAATCGCGCAATATGCTGGTGCGCGTCAACGGGCGGCTCGCGCCCCCGGTCACCGCCAAGGACCTGGTGCTCTACATCATCGGCCGTATCGGGACGGCGGGGGCTACGGGCTACACCATCGAATTCGCCGGCGAGGCCGTACAGGCGCTGTCCATGGAAGGGCGCATGACCGTGTGCAACATGGCCATCGAGGCGGGCGCCCGCTCTGGGCTCATCGCCGTCGATGACAAGACCATCGACTACGTGGCCAACAGGCCGTTCGCGCCGCGGGGGCCGCGTTTCGAGCAGGCGGTGGCGGCCTGGAGCGAGCTGCATTCCGATCCCGGGTCGTCCTTCAATCGCGTGGTCGAGATCGAGGCCGCGGCGATCAAGCCCCAGGTCTCTTGGGGGACCTCTCCGGAGATGGTGGTCGCGGTCGATGCGCGGGTCCCGGCGCCGGAGGGCGATTTGGTGAAGCGCGACGGGATGCAGCGCGCCCTGGCCTACATGGACCTGGAAGCGGGAACGCCCATCACTGCAATCCATATCGATAAGGTCTTCATCGGCTCCTGCACCAACTCGCGTATCGAGGACCTGCGCGCGGCGGCCGAGGTGGCACGCGGCCGTCGCCTCGCCCCGAACATCAAGCAGGCGCTGGTCGTACCGGGCTCGGGGCTCGTCAAGCAGGAGGCCGAGCGCGAGGGTCTCGACCGGGTGTTCATCGAGGCCGGTTTCGAATGGCGCGAGCCTGGGTGTTCCATGTGTCTCGGCATGAACCCGGATCGCTTGTCGCCCGGGGAGCGTTGCGCCTCGACCTCCAACCGTAATTTCGAAGGGCGCCAGGGGCAGGGTGGCCGGACCCATCTCGTGAGCCCCGCGATGGCGGCGGCCGCGGCCATCGCCGGCCACTTCGTGGACGTGCGCGAGCTCTGAGGTTATGGAGCCGTTCAGGAACCTCACCGGCATCGTGGTGCCGCTCGATCGCGCCAACGTGGATACCGACGCCATCATGCCCAAGCAGTTCCTGAAGGCGATCGGGCGTACCGGTTTCGGTCCCAATCTCTTCGACGAATGGCGCTATCTCGACCGCGGTGAACCGGGTCAGGATTGCAGCCGACGCCCGCCCAATCCCGATTTCGTCCTCAACGACGCGCGTTATCGGGGTGCCCGGGTGTTTCTGGCACGCGACAACTTCGGTTGCGGGTCGTCGCGCGAGCACGCCGTCTGGGCGTTGCTCGATTATGGGATCCGCTGTGTCATCGCCCCGAGCTTTGCCGAGATCTTTTACAGCAACTGCTGCAAGAACGGGCTGCTCGCGATCCGGTTGCCGGCAGAGGTCATGGATCGGCTGTTCTCCGAGGTGGCGTCGAAACCTGGGTTTACGTTGACGATAGACCTCGCGGGGCAGACCGTGGCGACGCCGGATGGGCAGCTCTTGCACTTCGAGATCGACCCCGGGATCAAACGACGCCTGCTGCTCGGGCTCGACGATATCGCCATGACGATGCAGTCGGCGGATGACATCCGCCGTTTCGAGGTCCGACGGCGGGCCGAGGCCGCCTGGTTGTTTCCGGAATAGATTCTCACGCGGCCGATGTTATACAGACCGACTTCAACAAATCTGGAAGTCCTTCTCCCTCAGGAAGAAGGTTAGGATGAGAGGAATCAAATCAAACATGCTCATTCGCCGGCCGGACTTACCCCGACCATCCCCGTCCGTAAAAAGCGCGGACAGGGGAGGGAGATTTCCGATCCCCTCCCCTGCGCGGAGCGGGGGAGGGTTAGGGTGGGGGTAAAGGCGTCGCGGCCAGGAAGGGGCTTGGTCAGCGCGTATAGGGCTGACCCCCTCCCCGCCCCGTCCGGGAGGGAGTTTCGCGGGGGGCGCTTTGGGTTGACACACCCCGCATCAATCTATTATACAACGGCGGCCTCAACCAGTCTTTCGGGTGAACTTTCCGCCTCACCCTGCGTCGAAGGTGGTGGTTGGAGAAGATGGTGGTATCGAGGGTGATTGTCTTAGAATCGTCAACACTAAACGGAGAGTCCGAGTCATGCTGATCAATAAAACGAACATCGTCGGGCTTGCGCTCGCGAGCGCACTGTGGTCTCAAATCGCGGTGGCGGATGTGGTGGAGGTCAAGGCGGTGGTGACCAAGTTCGAACCCGACGTGGTGTTTATCAAACCAGGGGATTCCGTCAAGTTCACCAACATGGCGGGTCACGACACGGTGGCGATCGAGGGGATGATCCCGGAAGGTGCCGAGCCGTGGAAATCGGCGATGAACGAAGAGTTCAGCGTCACCTTGGACAAGGAGGGTGCCTATGTCTATAAATGCACCCCGCACGTCGGGAACGGCATGCTGGGCGCCATTGTCGTGGGGAAGGTGCCGCCCGCCAACCTCGACGCCATCAAGGCGCACCCGGAGAACAAGGGGATGATTGGCCGTGCCGTCCGCCAGCTCGAAAAGGCTTTGGAGGCGCATAAGTAAACCACGGGCGAGTGCCGGGGGTTTAGTTCGACACGACGCAAATGGCGGCTGCGTTCCGCGACGGACGCAGCCGCCGTTTCGTTTGGCGAGAGAGCGACATCGATGAACGCGCGCCGTAGTGACCCTTTGTTCTTGTCAGCATCAGGGGTGAATCTATGAGGTTCCGCTGTGAACCCATCGTATCTTTGGGCCGTTCCGTGGCCGGCGCGCTGCTCGTCTCTGCTCTCGCATTGGCACCAGGTGCCATTGACGCGGCCGGTGCAGAAGGTCCTGTGGAAGGCCCGCGCACGGCCCTCAAGGTGTGTGCCGACCCTCACAATTTGCCGAGCTCCGACGAGGGGCTCCAGGGCTATGAGAACAAGATCGCCCAGATGTTCGCCGACGATCTCAAGCTCCCTATCGAGTACACCTGGTTTCCACAGCGCATGGGCTTCATCCGCAATACCTTGCGCAGCACCGAAACCGAGGGTGGCGGCTTCAAGTGCGATATCGTCATGAGCGTCCCGGCCAACTTCGAGCTGGCAGCGACCACCAAGCCCTATTACCGCTCTTCCTGGGTGATGGTGTACGTCAAGGGCCGCAGCCTGGATGATGTCCGATCGGCACAAGACCTCGCCGGTCTCCCGACGGAACGCAAGAAAGGGCTGCGCATCGGGCTCTTCGACCGCAGCCCGGCCGCGCTGTGGGTGGCAACCCAC
>Ga0299907_10000906_pt1 | contig 15855 bp, 12 predicted proteins | sample RVTome_16_FD_198680 | JGI IMG/M metagenome (GOLD analysis project Ga0299907, IMG submission 198680) | Soil microbial communities from uranium-contaminated site in the Upper Colorado River Basin, Wyoming, United States - RVT152D67 (version 2) ...
TTCGGGCGGCACGGCGGGGTACCTGGCCATGAACTATCTGGGTGATCGCCCCGCCACCCCGGCCGTCGCCGGGGCGCCGGGGACGACGCCGGTGGTCGTGGCCGCTCAGCAGCTCCAGCTCGGATCTGTCGTCGGGCCGGCGGACGTGAAGGTCGTGGACTGGCCGGCCTCCAACGTGCCGACCGGCTACGCGACCAGCATCGAACAGGTGGTGGGCCGCGGCGTGATCCAGCCGGTGTCCATCAACGAGCCCATGCTGGCCGGCAAGCTCGCCGGCAAGGAAGAGGGCGGCGGCCTGCCGATCGTCATCCCCGAGGGGATGCGCGGGCTCAGCGTCAAGGTCGACGAGGTGATCGGCGTGGCGGGGTTCGTCCTGCCCGGCACCCGCGTCGACGTGCTGGTCACGATCAATCCGCAGAACGAGGCCGAAGAGGCCACGACCCGGGTCATTCTCCAGAACGTGCAGGTCCTCACGGCGGGCCAGACGATCCAGAAGGACGCCGAGGGGACGCCGCAGACCGTGACCGTCATCACCCTCCTGGTCTCGCCCGAGCAGGCCGAAGAGCTGACTCTGGCGGCGACCGAGGGCAGGATCCATCTTGCGCTCCGCAACACCCTCGACATGGCGGAAGTGGAAACCGACGGCGTCAAGGCCGGCCAGCTCGTGAAGACCGTCGAGCCGGTCAAGGCCGCGACGCCCCGCGTTCGTCGTTCGGGGGCTCCCAAGCGTTCGGGAACGACCATTGTGACGTTCAATGGGACCCAGCGCTCGGAAACCACCTTCTAGGCCGGAGGGCAAGATGCCAGCTCACTCCCGTACGTTCCGCACGCGCGGCTCCTTGCGGTACTCGGCGCGCCTGATCCCGCTCGTCCTCGGGATCGCTGTGTATGGCCTGACGCAGCCCGCCGGGGCGGCGGGACAGGCCGCCGTTTCTGGCGAGGGTCGGACCATCAGCCTGGGCAAGGGGACGGCGCAGCTCGTGACCCACCCGATCGCGATGCGACGCGTCTCGGTTTCAAATGCCGAAGTGGCCGAGGCGGTGGTCGTCTCGCCCAACGAGCTCCTGCTGAACGGCAAGGAGATCGGCTCGACGAGCCTCGTGATCTGGGACGCCGAAGGCCGGCGGACCCTCTACCCCGTCGAGGTGACCCTCGACGCAGCCGCCCTCGAGAACCATTTCCGGTCGCTGTTTCCGAACGAACAGCTCGAGGTCTCCTCGAGCGGCAACGTCTATGTCCTTTCGGGAAGCGTGTCCAACGGGACCGTCGCCCAGCGAGCCGTCGAGCTCGCCGAGGCGACCGGTGCCATGGTGGTCAACAACATCGCGATCCCGTCCCCGCACCAGATCCTGCTCCAGGTCCGCTTCGCCGAGGTGAGCCGGACCGTCATGCGGGACCTGGCGGCCAACTTCCAGCGTATGATCGCCAACGACGGCGGGTTCATCACGACGGGTCGCTTCATCCCGCCGCCGTCCGGCGAGTTCGGGCCGGGCGCGGATCCGCCCCCGAGCACCCTCGTCGACGCCGTCAACCTGCTGATCTTCGACCTGGACGACTCGAAGTTCGCGGCCTTCATCCGGGCCCTGAAGTCTACGGGCAAGATGCGCAGCCTGGCCGAGCCGAACCTGCTCGCGCTGGATGGCAAGGAGGCCTCGTTCCTGGCCGGGGGGGAGTTCCCGTTCCCGGTGGTCCAGGGCGGCGCCAGCGACGCGGTGACGATCGTGTTCAAGGAGTTCGGCATCCGGCTGAACTTCACCCCGACGGTGACCAACAGCGGGAACATCCACCTCAAGGTGGCGCCCGAGGTCTCGTCGCTCGACTTCGCCCAAGGCCTGGTGGTCTCGGGCTTCCAGATCCCGGCCATCCTTTCGCGCCGTGCGGAGACCGAGATCGAGCTCCGCGACGGCCAAACCTTCGCGATCGCCGGGCTGATCGACAACTCGATCGCCGACAACGTCGACAAGATCCCGATCCTGGGCGATCTGCCCATACTGGGCCCGCTGTTCCGTTCGAGCGAGCTGCGTCAGAACCGTAGCGAGCTGCTCGTGCTCGTGACGCCGCGGCTCGTGCAGCCCTCGGACGAGGCCCCGCCGATCCCGTCGGGCGAGCCCGACACGTGGGAGTGGGTCAAGCCCCTGGACGAGCCGGTCGGTCAAAGCGGCGCGTCAGACCTCGACTGAGGAGGAGAGACACTGTGAAGCCGATCCGCTCAGGCCATGTTCCCAAGCTCGGCGACGAGCGTGGAGCCACAATCGTCCTGGTGAGCCTCGCCATGGCGGCCCTGCTCTCGATCGTGGCGCTGGCCGTGGACATAGGCATGCTGTTCACGGCGCGTGGTGAGGCCCAGCGCGCCGCAGATTCCGCGGCCCTGGCCGGAGCGGCCTGGCTGATAAACCACGAGGGCGACGTCGACGGGGCCAAGGACGAAGCCGTGGAATACGGCGAGCTGAACGATGTCCAGGGCACGCTTTTGGACCTCGAGCCGGAGGACGTGGAGGTGGATCTGGCGGACGAGCGAGTCAGGGTGACGGTCCACCGCGACGATGTGCGCGGGGGCCCAGTCCTGACCTGGTTCGCGCGCGTCTTTGGTACCGATGCGGTGAACGTCAGCGCGATCGCCGCGGCCAAGATCGAGTTGGCGGGCAGCGCCGTGTGCGTGAAGCCGTTCTCGCTTTTCGATCGCTTCAAGGACGTCAACGGCGACGGGGTGTTCGAGCCCGGTGACGGAGATGAGTACGATCCGTTTACACACGGGTACGGAAGCGAGTGGCGGAACCCGGGATCATGGGGGGACGACGGCCAGGGCTACGAAAACGACTTCGGTCGGCAGATCGAGGTCTTCGGAGGGGGGCCGCAAGGCGAGACGTCCGGCACCGGCCCGAGCTGGTACTACCCGTGGGACGTCCCGCAAACGGAAGACGGCAATTGCAGCGGCGGACCGATCGGACAGGGCGCCAGCTGCTACGAGTGGGCCATCGCGAACTGCCATCCCGGAGTCATCTCGGTTGGCCAGGAATACCAGGTGGAGAATGGGGCGATGCGCCAGCCGACCCGGAAGGGCGTGCAAGCGCTGATCAACGACGACCCTAGCGCGTACTGGGATGAAGGCTGCAACTGCGTCATGAACAGCAGGTTGGGAGACAATTGGGACGCGACCAAGCGGGTCGGCATCGTTCCCGTGTTCGATCCCGGCCGTGAGTTCAACCCCGGCAACGAGCCGATCGTGTTCACGAACTTCGTCGCCGTGTGGTTCGAAGCCGTGCAAGGCGGCGGCAACGATCAAAAAGTGATCGGCCGGCTTCTCCACCCGGTGGGCATCCTTGGGGGAGACCCGGAGGCCCCTGCCCCCTTCGCGAGAGCCGTCCATCTGGTCGAGTAGCACGCAAGCGACCGAATAGAACCCCAGCTTTTGGAGATATCGTGGATCGTCAGGCCATCACCGGTGCCGTCATCTCGACCGACCCGCAGTTCCGGGCCGTGTTCCACCCCAACGGCGACAGTCATCCGTCACCGGTCGAGGTGTCGTTTGAGATCCTGGTCCCGTTCGTCGAGATCAGTCACGGGCATCTCGAGGAGCTGAAGGTCGTCGGCCCTGACATGGTCTTCCTCGACCTCGAGGAGGACCCCCTGCTGGGGTGCAAGCTGGCCCAGTTCCTTTCGGAAGCGACCCCGCACGTCCGGATCATCGCCGCCGGTACCGACAAGTCACCCGATTTCCTCCTGCAGGTCATGCAGTCCGGCATCAGCGAATACCTGCCGAAGCCGGTCACGAGCGAGGCCATGGAGTCGGCGATCGACCGCGTGCGGCGGAAGATCGGCACGCGAGCGACTGGTGCTACGGCATCGCCGGCAGGGGCGGCCCGGCGCGAGCCGGGAAAGCTCATGGCGTTCTTCTCGGCCAAGGGCGGCTCGGGGGCCACGACCGTGGCGACCAACGTCGCGATCCAGGTGCACCGGATGACCGGCAAGCGCACGGTCCTCGTTGATCTCGACCTGGAGCTCGGTGAGATCGCCCTGTTCCTGGGTGTCGAGCCCCGCTTCAGCTTCGTCGACCTCTCCAAGAACTTCCACCGGATGGATTCGAACCTGCTGGCCTCGTTCATCGAGTGCCATGAATCCGGGATCCACGTCCTGTCCGCTCCTTATCAACCCGAGCGGGCCGACATCGTGACGGCGGACCAGACCAAGCAGATCCTCCAGTTCCTCAAGCAACACTATCAGTACGTGGTCGTCGACCTTTCGAATTCCTTCACGGTCCGCACCGTCGCGACCTTCGAAAAGGCCGACGAGATCTACCTTGTGGCGAACGTCGATCTTCCGTCCCTGCGCAACATCCAGCGGTGCCAGCATCTCATGACGCGGCTGGTCCCCGGCGAGCGCGATCTGAGGCTTGTCGTGAACCGTTATCAGGCGGAGAGCGAGATCACGCTGGACGACGTCGAGCGGGCGCTGGGGCTGGAAGTCTATTGGGCTCTCCCCAACGACTACGAATCCATCATCTACTCGATCAACAGCGGCCGGCCGGTGATCCTGGACGAGAGCTGCACGTACACGCTCGAGCTCCAGTCGCTGGCGGCCAAGATCACCGGTATGCCGGCCACGAGCGCGCGCCGCAAGGGATGGTTCTCGCGGGCGATCGTGGATCCTCTGAAGACCATGATGGGGGGGGAGTCGCGGCGGGAAAAGGATCCGCTCATGCTGCCTCCGGCCGTCGTTGGAGGTGAGCACGCATGAACCCGAAGGATCCGTACTCCGTACCCCTGTTCACGCGCGACGGCGACGTCGACCGCGGACGCCTTCCCTGGGAGCCGCCTGACCCGAGCGATGAGCCACGGCAGGGCGCCGATCCGGCGCCGGCTCCGACCGCGGAGACGCTGGTCCCTGTCGACGAGCCGTACGAGACCGGCTCCGATGCTCACGAGATCAAGAGCCGCATCCACAAAATGCTGCTCGAGCGTCTCAACCTGTCGAACCTGGAAACTTACGACCGGAGCCAGGTCGTGGCCGAGATCCGCAAGGTCGTCCAGGACCTTCTCGACCGCGAGGTGGCGCCGCTCAACTTCGACGAGCGGGAAGCCCTAGTCGAGCAGGTGCTCCACGAGATCTTCGGCCTGGGCCCCCTCGAGCCCCTGCTCCAGGACCCGAGCGTATCCGACATCCTGGTCAACACCTACAAGCAAGTCTTCATCGAGCGTGGCGGCCGGATCGAGAAGACCGACGTCCGCTTCAAGGACGACCGCCATCTCATGCAGGTGATCGACCGGATCGTCTCGGCGGTCGGCCGGCGGATCGACGACTCGAGCCCGATGGTCGACGCCCGGCTGGCCGACGGCTCGCGCGTCAACGCGGTCATTCCGCCGCTGGCGATCGACGGCCCGCACGTCTCGATCCGTAAGTTCAAGAAGGACGCACTCTCCGCCGAGGACCTGCTTCGGTACGAGACAGTCACGCCGCCGATGCTGGAGCTCCTCCAGGGGATCATCAAGGCCAAGCTGAACGTCCTGATCTCGGGCGGAACCGGCGCCGGGAAGACGACGCTCCTGAACGTCCTGTCGTCGTCGATCCCCGGGAACGAGCGGATCGTCACGATCGAGGACTCGGCCGAGCTCCAGCTCCGCCAGCCGCACGTGGTTCGCTTGGAGACACGCCCCCCGAACGTCGAAGGCGCGGGCCAGGTCACCGCGCGGCAGCTCGTGATCAACGCGCTCCGGATGCGGCCGGATCGAATCATCGTCGGCGAGGTCCGCGGCTCGGAAGCGGTCGACATGATGCAGGCCATGAACACGGGTCACGACGGCTCCTTGACCACGCTCCACGCCAACAGCCCGCGGGACGCCCTGTCGCGACTCGAGACGATGGTCGCGATGGCCAACCTGAACCTGCCCGAGAAGGCGATGCGGCAGCAGGTCGCCTCGGCGCTCCAGGTCGTGATCCAGGTAAGCCGTCTCTCGGACGGCACCCGCCGCCTCTCCTCGATCTCGGAGATCGTGGGGATGGAAGGCGACGTGATCACGATGCAGGAGATCTTCATGTTCGAGCGCCAGGGGATCGGCGAGGACGGCAAGGTCATGGGCAGGTTCAAGGCGACCGGAATCCGGCCGCGGTTCGCCGAGCGGCTCCGGACGGCCGGCATCGAGCTCCCGACCGCCCTCTTCTCCAACGCCGACTTCAGCTTCTCGCAGGCGGCCCAGGGATGAGCCAGAATATCACCGTCGCGGTCATGGTCTTCGCCGGCGTCGGCTGCGGCGTCCTGCTTCTGGCCCTCCTCTGGGAGTGGTTCAGCGAGCGGCGCCGGAGCCGGGACATCACATCGCGGCTCGAAGGCATGGCGAAGGGAGAGCGGACGCCCGGCGGCGATCCGTTCGGGGACCTCTTCCGCGAACAAGCGGCCAAGGACATGAAGTGGCTCCAGCCGGTCGTGGCGCGGCTCCCCCACACCCGCGACCTCCAGCACCTGCTGGACCAGGCCGACATGAACTGGCGGGTGGGGACGTACCTGCTGGTGACGCTCGGCGTCGCGACCGCCACCGGCCTGGTTGCGCTGCTCCTGATCCGGATCCCCTACATCGCCATTGCTGTGGCTGGTTTCTCCGCTACGCTGCCCTACATGTACGTGCGGCGCCGGAAGACCAAGCGCCTGCGCAAGTTCGAGGAGCACTTCCCGGAGTCGATCGATCTCCTCGGCCGTGCGATCCGCGCCGGCCACGCGTTCTCCACCGGCCTCCAGCTGGTGGCCGAGGAGGCCCCTCAGCCGATCGGCATGGAGTTCCGGCGGGTGTTCGAGGAGCAGAAGTTCGGCCTGAGCCTGGAGGACTCGCTGCTCGCCCTGGCCGACCGGATCGAGCTGGTCGACATGCGGATCTTCGTGACCGCCGTCATGATCCAGCGCGAGGTCGGCGGCAACCTGGCGGAGATCCTCGATAAGATCTCATACACGATCCGCGAGCGGTTCACGATCGAGCGGCAGGTTCGGGTCTACACCGCCCAGGGCCGCTTCACGGGATATCTGCTGGCCGGGCTCCCGATCGCCATCGGCTTCCTGATCTACCTGCTCAACCGTGAGTACATGACGATCCTGTGGGAACGGCCGGTGGGCCGGCTTCTGATCTCGGTGGCCGCCGTCCTTCAGATCATCGGGTTCTTCATCATCCGCAAGATCATCAACATCAAGATCTGAGGCAGGCCGTCATGCTCCTCTACCTCGTCGTCGCGCTCGTCATGATGTCGGTGACCGCCCTGGTCTACGGGATCGCCACCTTTGCGCCCGTCCGTTCGCGGACGATCGCGCGCCGGCTGGCGGAGCTGGAGGCGGGCGCCCAGCGCCACTACTCGCTGGACCGCCGCCGTCGTCAGGAGAAGCGCGAGAAGGTCCAGTCCGTGCTCGAGGCCTTCGGCGAGCGGGTCGCCAAGAAGGACGTGCAATGGAACAAGATGCAGGAGCTCATGCTGCGGGCGGGCTATCGGGGCCGACGCTCCGTCGCCGTCTACTTCGGGCTCCGCCTCGTCGTCGTGCTCGGGCTTGCCGGGACGGGCTTCTTCGCGGGGACGTTCATGGGGGCGGGCTTCTCGAAGTCCCTGCTCGCCACCGGGATCGCCGGGCTGGTCGGTTGGGTCATCCCCGGCTTCATCATCAAGCGCAAGGTTCGGAAGCGGCAGACCGCGATCCGGCACGCGCTCGCCGACACGCTGGACCTCCTGGTCGTATGCGTCGAGGCCGGTCTCGGTCTGAACCAGGCGTTGGTCCGGGTCTCCGACGAGATCGCGCACGTCAGCCCGGACATGAGCGAAGAGCTCATGCTCACCAACTTCGAGATCCGGGCCGGCACGCCGCGCGACGAGGCCCTGCGGAACCTGGGGCACCGCTCGGGCGTGGACGACCTGAAGTCGCTGACCGCCATGTTGATTCAGACGGACCGCTTCGGGACGTCGATCGCGACGGCCCTGCGTGTCCACTCCGACACGATGCGGACGAAGCGCCGGCAGCGCGCGGAAGAGGCCGCGGCCAAGACGACGATCAAGCTCGTCTTCCCACTCGTCCTCTTCATCTTCCCGGCCATGTTCGTCGTGATCCTCGGGCCGGCCGTGCTGCACATCCTCGAGCAGCTCGGCGGGCTGGTGTGAAGATGCTCCGCGTGGTCAACGAGACACGCGGGCGCGAGCTGGGCGGTCGAATCGGTCTGGCGGACCGCTGGTGGCCGCGGCTCAAGGGTCTCACCGGCCGTCGCATCGAGGCCGGTGAGGGCCTGGTACTGGTCCCCTGCAAGGCGGTCCACATGTACGGGATGAAGCAGGCGCTGGACGTGGCGTTCGTGGACGAAGGAGGGTCGGTGGTCGCGATCTATCCCGACCTCGCTCCCGGCCGACGGACGCCCTTCCATCGGCCTGCACGCAAGGCCATCGAGCTGCCGCCGGGGACGCTGGCGGACACCGGAACCCAGATCGGCGACGTGCTCGCGTGCGGGCCCGCCGAGGAGGAACGATGAACGCCAGTTACGGTCTGGCCGCGGGAGCCGCGGCGCCGCCGCGATCGGGCAAGCCGCCCGTCCCCACCACGCTAGAGGAGACGGGGCTGATGCCCGAGGCGATCAACGACCTGGTCGTCAAGACCTTGTACGTGAAGGGCTCGACCACCGGGAAGCAGCTCGCGCAGGACCTGCGTCTCCCGTTCCCCCTGCTGGACGACCTGTACCAGGACCTGCAGCAGCGACAGCTCGTTGAGGTGCGCCGGGCGACCGGTCACGGGCGCGGCAGCTACCTCTACGACCTGACCGGGCAGGGACGCGAGCGCGCCCGCGAGGCGATGACCGCCAACCAGTATGTCGGTCCGGCGCCGGTCCCGCTCGAGACCTATCGGCTGTGGGTCGAGATCCAGACGATTCGAAAGGTCCACATCACGGTGGACCGCATCCAGGCGGGGTTCGGGCACCTGGTTCTCGACACGGAGTTCGTCGAGCAGCTCGGCCCGGCCATCAACTCGGCGAAGTCGATGTTCCTGTACGGTGACTCCGGAAACGGCAAGACGAACATGGCAGAGTCGATCGCCCGCATGCTGGGCGGCGACATCTACGTGCCCTACGCCGTCGACGTCGACGGCCAGGTCATGGTGGTCTACGATCCGGTCTACCACCGGGCGCTGCCCGACGGCCCCGATCTGCAAGCCAACGGCGACGGTCCGGACTGGCTGGAGAACGCCCCCGGTTACGACCAGCGCTTCGCCCGGGTTCATCGACCGGTCGTGTTCACGGGTGGCGAGCTGACGCTCGAGGATCTGGACCTTCAGTACGACACGACCAGCAAGATCTACCAGGCGCCCTTCCAGGTGAAGGCGAACGGCGGCGTGCTGATCATCGACGACTTCGGCCGCCAGCGGGTTCGTCCCCGGGATCTCCTCAACCGTTGGATCGTGCCGCTCGAGAAGCGCATCGACTTCCTGACGCTTCACACCGGCCACAAGTTCCCGGTGCCGTTCGACTGCCTGCTGATCTTCGCCACGAACCTGAACCCGACCGAGCTCGTGGACGAGGCCTTCCTGCGCCGGATCCACTACAAGATCCACGTCCCGAGCCCGACGTACGACCAGTACGTCCAGATCTTCCGTCGCTGCTGTGTCGCGAAGCAGATCCCGTTCGTGGCGGGCCGCGTGCAGTACATCTACCGCCAGTACTACGAGCGGATCCCGATGCCTGCGCGATCCTGCCATCCGCGTGATCTGATCGATCATCTGTGCGACAACGCACGCTACCTGAACCACAAACCCGAGCTGACCATCGACCTGCTGGACCGGGCCTGCAAGTCCTACTTCCTCGACATGCCCGACGAGAGCTATGTCCCAGACCCTGCCGAGTATCGCTATGGCGGCCGCCAGCAGGCCACAATGGGCTCGATCGCCGAGATGATCTCAGGCGGCGAGGAGGAGCTCGCGGCCGAACCGTTCGCCGACGGCGAGGCGGTCCCCGAGCCGGCGGTGGAGGAGCCCGACGAGGCCGCCGACCCTGCGTCACCGGGAGGTGCGTAGGCCCGCCATCAGGGGGGATGCGCAATCGACGGCGTGAAGAAGCAGCCGCAGTCCCGTCCGGCGCCCGCCTCGGAGTACGACGAGGTCAGGTTCCGGGAGGCCCTCAGAGTCCTGGGTCTGTTCGCGCCGGTCTCGATGGAGGAGATCCAGAGCGCCTACCGGCGGCGGGCCAAGACCTATCATCCCGACCGCGTCGCCATGCACGGCGACGCCGCCGGCGCGACCCGCCAGATGGAGCGCATCAACCTGGCGCACGCGTACGTCGTCGAGCACTACCAGACCTTCGACCGCTCGCGCAACCGAGCGCTTCGTCGCGCCATCGCCGGGGAACCCCCCGTCCGGGCCTGGCAGGAGATCCTGCTCTTGCCGATAACCGCGGTCTACTCGCTGGCCCTGCTGGTCGCCGCCGGCCCCGCCGCGGCCCTGGCCGGGGCGGCCGGAACGAGGGGCGCCCTCATGACCCGGCGCCAGCGATGGGTCGTGTGGCTCCGCGAGAAGTGGCTCCAGGCCGGCCCGCACTTCGTGGTCGTGGCCGCCTTCGCGGCACTCGAAACTTGGGGCGTCGGCCCGCCCGCCGTTAGGTGGTGGCTCGGCCTGTCGCTCCTCGTCATGCTGGCCTCGGACGTGGCCAGCCGCGCGACGGGCGAAAGGAATCCCCTCCGGCAGCACAGGACCATGGAGCGGCTCCAGGCCTTCGTCCGCGGGTAGGGCGGGTCAGCGAAGCATGGCCCGCTCCGCGGCGAAGAGCCGCGCGATAGTCGCCGCCAACGGGTAGGTCCAATCCAGTCCAAACGATCGCGCGCGGCCGAATCGTGCCCTCGGGGATGTGGCGACTCGATGAATCGTGCCGGCCCGAAGGGTGTGCCGGCCGAGGGTGACCCATCTGACTGCGCCCGAGGTGTCCCACTCCTGCGTCCGTTTCCAATGGACTTGAACACTGGCTCCGCAGGAGGCTCCCCGGCGGCTCCCCTGGCGGCGCGGAAGGTGTGCCGTGCGATCGCCGCTCTATATTCCCTGCATGTTGCACGATCGTGCTTCCCGCACCGCGTTCGTGGTCGCTCTTCTCGTTCATGTGCTCGTGGTCGCACCGGTGTGGGGGGTCTTCGAGCTCGGTCGAGCGGGCGGAGTTCTCCCCGCGCCGGAGTCCTCGCCCCTCCGCTTCACCTTTGTCGACCCGCCCGATGCCCCGGAGGCAGCCCCGGAGGAGCCCACGCACATGCTGTCGTCCGAGGACCATCGGGCCGCCCAGCCGGAGGCGCCTGAGCGTCCCGAGGGGGAGGCGTACCGGGAGGGGAGGACGCCAATTCCCCAACGCCCCCGGCCCGCCGCGGGCGCGCCGGTGGCGGGCGAGGAGACTCCCTCGGAGACGGCTCCAGGGGCCGGCCGGGAGCCGCCCGTTGTCGCCCAAACCCCCGGCCTGGGTCCCGTCCGGCCGGGGATCGGCTCCGCGATCCGCCAGGGGAGCGCCCCGGGCGACCGACTGCCGGCCCCGGAGACGGACCACAGAACGACCGCAGCGCGGGCCGGGGCCACCTACAGCCTGAACACGACGGCCTGGGAGTACGGGCCCTACATGGAACGGCTCAAGCGCCGGATCGAAGAGCACATCTTCCCCCCGCCGGCCTTCTACTACGGCATGGCCGCGTGGGTCACACGGGTCCGCTTCCGGATCGCGCCGGACGGACGGCTCGAGGGTCTCGAGCTCCTCGATCACGAGGGCGTTAGGAACCTCCAGTACGTGGCGCTCTCGGCGGTCGACGGCGCGGCGGACTTCGAGCCGCTGCCCCCGGGCTTTCCCGAGCCCTATCTGGAGATCACGGGCGGGTTCTACTTCAATTCCTCGCCGGCGGGACCCTAGGCGGTGTGGGAGACCCTAAGGCAAGGTGGCATCACGATGATCCCGCTCGCGGCGTGCTCGTTCCTCGCCCTGTGGGTGATCCTGGACCGGGCGTGGAGGCTGCGCCGGAGTCGGGTGGTCGTTCCGGAGATCGTGCGGGTGATCGACGACCTGCGGGGACCGGTCGACCTGCGCCGTGCCCGCGACGTCTGCCAGCGCTATCCCGGGCCCTTTTCGACGATCGTCCAGGTCGCTCTAGACAACCACTTCGAAAGCCGGGACGAGATCCGCGAGCGGGTGGAGGACCAAGGTCGGCAGGAGGTGGCGAGCCTGGAGCGCGGGCTCGGCGTCCTGGAGACCGTGGCCGGGATCGCCCCGCTCCTGGGCCTGCTCGGCACCGTGCTCGGCATGATCGAGGTCTTCGATATCATCTCGCGTCAGGGAGCGGGACAGGCCCAGAACCTTTCGGGCGGGATCGCCGAGGCCCTGATCACGACCGCGACCGGCCTCTTCATCGGCATTCCGGCGCTCGTCTTCTACAACTACTTCACCGGCAAGGCCGAGCGGCTCGTCCTCGACATCGAGGGACACACGAACCGGCTCATCCAGCGCATCCACTCCCTGAGCGATGCGCCTTGAGAAGGGCCGCCGTCGGAAGGCGCTGATCAACGTCACCTCGCTGATCGACGTCGTCTTCCTCCTGCTCATCTTCTTCGTCGTCACCTCGACCTTCCTCGAGCGCCCCGGCATTGACCTGAGCCTCCCCGAGGCGGGGTCGAGCGCGAGCGAGGTCGCCGAGGTGAGTGTGCGGATCGCCGCGGACGGCGGGCTCTACGTGGATGCAAGCCCGGTGACGCCCGAACAGCTTACCGAGGTCCTCGGAGCCAGACTACGCGAGGCGGGGACGACCGAGGTCACCCTGGAGGCCGACCGGCGGGTCCCCCACGGGCGGGTCGTGGCGGCAATGGACGCCGCCCGCAAGGCGGGCGCGACCGGGCTGGTCGTGGCGACCCGCCCCGAGGAGGGAGGCGAGCCGTGAGCCGGGCCGCCCAGGCCTTCGTCGCGACCACCGCCCTGGGCGGGATCGTCCTCGTGGTGGGGCCGGGGCCCGCCGGGATCGTCCTGGCCCTCGCCACGGCCGGTATGGCCGGGGCCGCCCTCCTCCTTGCCCCACCGCGCCGCTGGAGCCTGAGGGTGGGGTACGCGCTCCTGCTGGCCTTCCTGGGCCTGTGGGCCTACGTCCATCTCGAATCGTGGCGGCTGAGCCAGGGCGGCGCGGAGGCGGTCCGACGGCTGGCCGCCGACAAGGGGGAGGACCTGGCCGAGATCCTGGCCGAGCGCCTCGAGGACGACGGTCGGCTGGCCGAGCGGATCAGCGGGCGGCTCAGCGAGCGCTCCCAGCGTTTCCCCGCCGAGGTGGTTCAGGACCCGGAGCTGTTCGTAGCCCTGGGACGCGCCGCCGGCCCCGCTCTTCGCCCCGGCACGGGCATCGAGATCTACGACGCCGCCGGGAGCCTGAGAGCCTGGTGGGGCGATCCGCGCGGCGATCGGCTGCCGGCCGACTCGGCGGGGCGCCCGCTCGAGCACCCGCTGGTGCGCCGGCCGTCCGGTTTCACGCTGGCCTACGTGGGGGCACCCTGGATCGTCCGCGGAGACTCGTTCCGCGTTGTCGTGAAGGACGTCTGGAGGGTCGAGAGCCCACTCGGCGGGCTTACCGACCCCGACCTGGTTCTCCCCGCGCTCGAGGAGAGGGAGGGCCTCTCCTTCCGCGTCATGACCGCCGACTCGGCCGGGCAGGGCGTGCCGATCATGGGCCCGGAACGGTCGGTCGGGTGGGTTCTCGGCCAGCGCTTCATGGTCGAGCGGTTTCTGGAAGAGCGCCGGCTGGGCGCCCAGCGCCTGCTCGGGCTCCTCTTCCTGTGGCCGCTCACGTGGTCGGTGGGGGCGGTCTGGCAGGCCACCCGGAGAGGCGGGGGCTCGCGGGCCGCGCTGGGTCGAAGAGCCCTGTTGACCGTGACGGGCCGCCTGGCACTCGTGACCGTCGTATGGGCGTTTCTGATGACGTCCCGCTATCCGACCTTCTTTTTCCCGGCCGGATGGTTCAGCCCGCTCGGCTTCGCGGTCGAGATGTTCGGTCCGGGAGGGCGGTCGGCGGGCGACCTGCTGGCGACCGCCGCCCTCGGCATGCTGTTCGCAGTCGGCGCGTACGCCTTCGTCCCCGCCCGCCGACACCGCTCGACGGCGGGGACGGTGTTGGGAGTCGGGGCGGTGGGACTCCTGGCCTGGCTCCTGATCCGGGCGGCGGCCTCCATCATCGAGGGCGCGGTCCGCGGCATGAGCCTGAGCGTCTTCTTCAGCACGACCCTCCTCTTCTCGCCGCATTACTTGATGGTCCTGCTGGCCTTCGCGTTCTTCGCGGGGGTGGTCGTGACCGGGCTGGCGGCCGGTCTCCGCCCGCTCGGTGTGCCGGCGGGGCGGCTCTGGGCGGTGGGGGTCGCGGCGGCGACGAGCATCGCCCTTGCCACCGCCGCCTGGATCCTGCCCGGGGAAGCCCTCCGCGGGACCTCGTTGTCGTTCCGGGCGCTCCTCGCCCTCGGCCTGACGGGCGGCGCGTGGCTCGTTCACGCGGCCGGGATGCGCCGCTTTACCGGACGCGGCGCCGGTCCGGCGGTCGGGCTCGTCGCGGTGACCCTGGGAGGCCTGGTGGTCCTGCCCCTCTTCGCCCGGGCCCGGATCGAGGTCGCCCAGGACCTCCTGATCGAGCGCGCGGAACGGCTCGGGGAGGCATCCGCCCAATGGCTCCAGTACACGATGTCGCGGATGGTCGAGTATCTGGCCCAGAGCCCCGGGGCGGCGCGCGCCCTGGAGGAGGGAAACCGCGACGCCGCGCTTCTCCTCTGGAGCCAGAGCCCGCTGCGGACGCCGGATTTTGCATCGGGCCTCTATCTGGTCGACAACGAGGGCGGGATCGTGAGCCAGTTCGCCCTGACGACCGTCGACCTGGCGGGTCGGGCCCGGGCCCGGGCCGGAGGCGAGAGCGTGCGCGTGGAGGTCGAGGGCTCCCCGGAGGAGGGCGGGATCTGGTGGGCGACCGTCCCCGTGTACCGCGAGGGGACGCGGCTGGGGACGGCGGTCGCCATGTCCACCGGCGCGACCCAGCTCCGGGATGCCCCGAGCGGCTCGACGTTCCTCCTCAGCGACCTGCTGGTGGGCTCCTCGTCCTCCTTCGAGCCGACCCTCTACCGGACGCTCGAGCCCGGCGAGACGCCGCCGCCCCGGACCCTCCTGACGAGCGTCCAGCGGCCGGACGGGACCCGGGTCCGGCTGGCGCTCCCGCTCGGTCCCCTCCTGCCGAGCGCCCGGATCTACGCGCTCTTCGCCGTCGTGGCGGCCATCTGCGGGCTCTTCCTCGGGATCGTCGAGCGGTGGACCGATCCCCGAGCCCGGGTGCGATCGTGGGATTGGGTACGCGCCGAGAACCCGCTGCGGTCGTTCCGCGTCCAGCTCCTCCTCGCCTTCGTGGCGGTGGCGGCGGTCCCCCTCACCCTCTACGCCGTGCTCGGCTTCCGGGCGACCCGCGCCGAGGTCCAGGAGTCCACGCGCGTGGCGGCGACGGAGGCGCTGGCGGCGGCGAGCCGACTCCTCGTCGGGGACACGGCCCTCGAGCAGGGCACGGCCCGGGCGCTCACCTCACGGCTCAGGCAGATCTCGGACGTCCTCGGGCAGGACCTGGTCCTCTACTGGCGCGGCCGGACGGTGGCCTCCAGCCGACCCGAGATCTTCGCCTCGCGGCTGTTCGCGGACCGGATGAAGGGCGAGGTGTACACGGAGCTCTTCGCCGGGGGCCGAGCGAGCGTTTTTGACTCGATGTTCCTGGGCGACCGCTCCTTCCTGGTCGCCTATCGCCCGCTCCGGGAGGCGGGGGCTCCCGGAGGGTACGTGCTGGCGACGCCGCTCCTGATCCGGGAGGACCAGGCGCGCCTCGACCTGCAGCGTCTAGGAG
>Ga0299907_10000907_pt1 | contig 15852 bp, 11 predicted proteins | sample RVTome_16_FD_198680 | JGI IMG/M metagenome (GOLD analysis project Ga0299907, IMG submission 198680) | Soil microbial communities from uranium-contaminated site in the Upper Colorado River Basin, Wyoming, United States - RVT152D67 (version 2) ...
GTGACGCTGTCCAACGGGGAGACCATGCCGGCCCGGACCGTGGTGTGGTCGGCCGGCGTGCAGCCGTCCGACCCCCTGGCGGAGGACGGGGCGGCGCGGAGCCGCTCACACAGGCTGGTGGCCGATGCCCGGCTGCGACTCGACGGGCGGGACGAGGTGTTCGTCATCGGCGACGCCGCCTCGGTGGCGCCCGAAGGCGGAGGACAGAGCGAGCTGCCCATGGTGGCGCCTCCGGCCATGCAGGAGGGCCGCCACGTCGCCCGGGCCGTGCTGGCCCGGGCGGGGGCGGCGGGCGCCGACGACCCGGGCCCGTTCCGCTACCGGGACAAGGGCTCGATGGCCACCATCGGGCGCAACGCCGCCGTCGTCCAGCTCGGGCGCCTCCGGCTGACCGGCTTCGTCGGCTGGGTGACCTGGCTGGTGGTCCACCTCTGGTACATCATCGGGTTCCGCAACCGCGCCGTCGTGCTCGCCTCCTGGGGCTGGGACTATCTCCGGCGCGACCGACCCATCCGGGTGATCGTCCGTAGCGAGGACGACCCCGTCGCCGCCGAGCTGCACGGCCGGCGCCAGCCGCCGGCTACTTGGTGAAGCCGATGTCCTCGTAGATGGCGGAGGCGAAGCCGAAGGCCCCGAAGTTGGCCAGGTTCTGCTTGGCCGCGACGATCTCGGGCCGCTGGTACAGGGTGAGGGAGTGGACCTCGTCCCAGATCATCTTGTCGATCCGGTTGCCGAGCTTGGCCGCCTCTTCGGCGTCGAAGATCCGGGTGGCCTCGTCGAAGAGGGCGTCGAGCTCGGGTGAGCCGACCCGGGCGTAGTTCTGCTGGATGATCTCCTCCCCGTCGGGGCCGGTCGTGGGGTTGGCATAGATCGACTTGGAGGAGCTGATGGGGAAGACCGTCCCGATCCAGGAGAAGACCGTGAACTCGAAGTTGCCGGGGTTGATGTACTTCTCGAAGAAGTCGCCCAGGGTCACCGTCTCGATGGCCACGTCGGCCCCGATCGGCCCGAGCATCCCCCGGATCAGCTCGGACTCCTGCGCCGAGGTGGCCACGTTGGCCGGGATCACGAACCGGACGCGCAGCGGCTTGCCGTCCTTCATGCGGACGCCGCCCGCTCCCATCTTCCAGCCCGCCTCCTCGAGGAGGGCCTTGGCCGCCTCCGGATCGGCTTTCTCCAGGTCCCCGGCGTTGGACTGGTAGCCCTCCTGGTTGGTCATGAAGATGTGGTTGTTGAGCGGCTTGGCCTCGAACCCGAGCGGCGTCAGCATCGCCTTGCTGATCGTCTCCCGGTTGATGCCCAGAGCCAGCGCCTTGCGGACCCTCACGTCCTGCAGGACCTCGGTCTTGCCGTTGATGGTGACGTGACGAAAGTTCGGCCCTGCCGCCTTGCGGATCTCGATGCCGTTGGTCTGCTCGGCCTGGCGCAGCTTGTTCACGTCGGGTCCGACGTCGATGAAGTCGATCTCGCCGTTGGCCAGCGCCCCGATCTGGGCGTCGGCGTCGATGACCCGGAAGATGATCTTGTCCAACTTGGCCGGGCGCCCCCACCACTTCTCGTTGCGCACCAGGGTGATGGTCTGGGCCGTCTTGTCGATGCCCTCCAGCTTGAACGGGCCGGCGGTGAGGAGGAACTTCTCCTTCCAGCCGTCGTTGAAGACGGCCGGGTCGCTGTTGGTGGCGGACGGGTAGAGCGGGTTGAACTCGCCCCGCCAGTCGGCGAAGGGCTCCTTGAAGGTGACGATGACCTCGAGGTCGTCCTTGCCCCGCACGACGCTCTCCATCTTGTCGTAGCCCTGGGTGGAGGCGACCTTGAACGCCTGGTTGGACCCGTTGAGGGCCTTGAACTGCGTCTCGAAGTCCTTCCAGGTGATCGGGCTGCCGTCGTCCCACTTGGCCTGGGGGTTGATCTGATAGGTGACGACCTGCTTGGGGCTCTCCGCCGTCAGCTCGGCCCTGGTGACGTACTCCGCGTCGAGGCGGGGCTGCGCCTTGGCGTCGTACTCGAAGGTGCCGGGCATGAGCGCGCTGATGACGGCGGCGTTGTCCGCCAGTGTCCCGTCGAGGTTGTGGTAGTTGAAGTTGGGCGGGAACTCGGCCAGTGCCCAGGTCAGGGTGCCGCCCGAGGGGAGGTCGCCGACGTCGACGGCGTTGATGTTGTTCTCCTCGGCCCCACCGTTGCCACCGCCCGTGTCGTCGGTGGCGCCCTGGTCGTCGTCACCACCGCCGCCGCAGGCACCGGCGACGAGGGCGAAGGCGAGCAGCAGGCCGAGCATCCGTCTGGTGGGCTTCACAGTTCCTCCCGGGGGTGGCGACTCTGGGTGGCGATCCGGCCACTCGATTGTAGGCCGATCGGGGCGATGGTAAGCGTCAGAAGACGGCCTTGGCCTCGGCGTAGTGGCAGGCGGCGGCGTGGTCACCGCCCTGGGGGTAGGGATCGGGTTCGATCTCCAGGCACGGCCGGCGCCGCTCCTCGTCGAGGGCGGCGAAGACCGGGCAGCGGGTCCGGAACCGGCAGCCCGACGGCGGATCGGCGGGGCTGGGCAGGTCGCCCTCCAGGATGATCCGGCGCCGGGCCCGCTCCCGGGCCGGGTCGGGAATGGGCACGGCCGACAGCAGCGCCTGGGTGTAGGGGTGCGAGGGGGCGTCGAAGACCGATCTCGTGGTCCCGATCTCGGCGATCCGGCCCAGGTACATCACGGCCACCCGGTCGGCGATGTGGCGCACCACGGACAGGTCATGGGCCACGAACAGGTAGGCCAGCGAGAGCTTCTCCTTCAGCTCCTCCAGGAGGTTGATGACCCCCGCCCGGATGGACACGTCGAGGGCGGAGACGGGTTCGTCGAGGACCACCACCTTGGGCTCGAGGGCCAGCGCCCGGGCGATGCCGATCCGCTGGCGCTGGCCGCCGGAGAACTCGTTGGGGTAGCGGTTGGCGTGGTCGGGAGCCAGACCCACCAGGCCGAGCAGCTCCCGCACCCGGGCGGCCCGCTGGGCGGGGGCGACGCCGTAGGTGCGCAGCCCCTCGGCCAGGATGTCGCCCACCGGCAGGCGGGGATCGAGCGAGGCCATCGGGTCCTGGAACACCACCGACAGGTCGCGCCGGATGTGGCGCCGCCGGCGCCCGTCGAGGGTGGCCGCGTCCTGGCCCAATACCACCACCCGGCCGCCCATGGGCCGGGCCAGGTTCAGGATCTCGTTGATGGTGGTGGTCTTTCCGCAGCCCGACTCGCCCACCAGGCCCAGCGTCTCGCCCTCCCGGATGTCGAAGCTGACCCCGTCGACGGCGTGGATCTGGCCCACCACCCGGCGGAAGACCGCCCCCCTGGTCAGGGGGTAGCGGCGCACCAGGCCCTCGACCTCCACCAGCACGTGGCGCTGCTCCCGGGGGAGGCGCTCGATGGGCGCCGGCCCGGCCAGGGGGGCGGGGAAGAGGTCGGTGGCCGTGAGCCGGCGGGATTCGATCTCGCCCTGGCGGTGGCAGGCGGCGGCGTGGCCGGGACCGTGGCCGGGAGCGAGGATCGGCTGCAACGCCGGCTCCAGCTCCTCGCACATGGCCACCCGCATCGGGCAGCGGGGGAGGAAGGGGCAGCCCGGGGGCAGGCCCACCAACGAGGGCGGGCTCCCCTCCACGGGCGTGAGCGGCTGGCGCTCGGCGATGTCGAGGCGGGGCAGCGAGCCGAGCAGGCCGAGGGTGTAAGGCATGCGGGGCCGGGAGAACAGATCGTCGACCTCACCCGTCTCCACCGGCCGCCCGGCGTACATGACCATGACCCGGTCGGCCAGCCCGGCGATCACGCCCAGGTCGTGGGTGATCATCACGATGGCCGCCCCGGTGGCCTCCTGGGCCGTCTTGAGCACCTCCAGGACCTGGGCCTGGATGGTCACGTCGAGGGCGGTGGTGGGCTCGTCGGCGATGATCACGTCGGGATCGTTGGCGATGGCCATGGCGATCATCACCCGCTGGCGCATCCCGCCGGAGAACTCGTGCGGGTAGGACCGGGCCCGCTCGGAGGCTTTGGGGATGCCCACCAGGTCGAGGAGCTCCATCGACCGGCGGACGGCGGCCTCCCGGCTCACGTCCTGGTGGATGCGGACCGCCTCGGCGATCTGCTGGCCCACCGTGTAGACGGGGGTGAGGGCGGACAGCGGGTCCTGGAACACCATGGAGATGCCCTGGCCCCGGATGCTTGTCAGCTCGTCGTCGGGCAGGCCGAGCAGCTCGCGCCCGTGGAAGCGCACCGAGCCGGTCACCTCGGCCCGGCCGGGGAGCAGGCCCATCACGGCCAGGGCGGAGACGGACTTGCCGGAACCCGACTCGCCCACGATGCCCAGCACCTCGCCGGGCGCCACCGAGTACGTCAACCCCCGGACCGCCTGCACCGCGCCCGCCTCCGAGGGGAAGGACACGTGGAGGTCCGAGACGGAGAGCACGCCGCCGGTGGTGGGCACGCCACCGGAACCGGCGGGGGTGAGGGTGGTCACCGGGCCTTGGCGCTCTCGCTGTAGGGGTCGAAGGCGTCCCGCAGCCCGTCGCCCACCACGCTCACCGCCAGCACGGTGAGGATGAGCAGGCCGCCGGAGAACAGGAACAGCCATGGATAGGTGAAGGCGGAGGGGCCGCCGGCGGCGATGAGGGTGCCGAGCGAGACGTCGGGAGGCTGGATCCCGAAGCCGAAGTAGGACAGTCCCGACTCGGCCAGGATGGCCCCGCCCACCGTGATGGTGGCATCGATGATGAGGAACGACGACATGTTGGGGAGCAGGTGCCGGAAGATGATGACCCGGGAGGGCACTCCCATGTAGCGGGCCGCGGTGATGAACTCCCGCTCCCGCAGCGACAGCGTCAGGCCCCGCACGATCCGGGCGGTGATCATCCAGGAGAAGGCGGCCAGGAGGACGACGAAGAACAGCCAGCTGCTGTCCCTGAAGGTGGGGGAGACGATGGCGATGATGAGGAAGGCGGGGAGGACCAGCAGCAGGTCCACGATCCACATGAGGATCCGCTCCACCCAGCCGCCGAAGTAGCCGGCGGAGGCGCCCACCACCGCGGCAGTCCCGGTGGACAGGAAGGCGGTGAGGAGACCGATGAACAACGACTTCTGCAGGCCCCGCATGGTCCGCTCGAAGACGTCCTGGCCGATCTGGGTGGTGCCGAACCAGTGGGTGGAGGAGGGCGGCTGGAGGAAGGCGTTGTAGTCCTGGCCGGAGTAGTCCCACTTGGACAGGTAGGGGCCCACGAAGGCGATGACGAACAGGCCGGCGATGACTCCCAGGGCGGCCATGGACACCTTGCGCCGGCGGAAGCGGCGCAGGACGAGCTTGCTCCGGGAAAGCCCCGTCTCCGCTTCGCCGCCGGCAGCGCCGGCCCGGCCGGAAGGCGCCGCCGGGGCGGGGACGAGGCCGCCGTGATCGTCGGGGGCGACGAGGTCGGGGTCGACGGGAAGGGTCATCTCACGCGCACCCGGGGGTCGAGGGCGGCATAGGCCACGTCGGCCAGGAGACCGGCCAGAAGGACGAGGATGCCGGAGAACACGGTCACCGCCGCCACCACGTTCACGTCGTTCTTGTTGATCGAGTCGACCAGCCACTCGCCCATCCCGTGCCAGCCGAAGATCTTCTCGGTGAAGGTGGCGCCGGTCAGCAGCAGTCCGAAGGAGTAGGCGAAGAAGGTGGTCATGGGGATCACGGCGGTGCGCAGGGCGTGCTTCACCAGGGCCTGCCGGCGGCCCAGACCCTTGGCCCGGGCGGTGCGCAGGAAGTCGCTGCCGAGGACGTCGAGCATCGAGTTGCGCTGATAGCGGGAGTAGAACGCCGCCGAGCCCAGCATGATGGACAGCGTCGGCAGGATGAGGTGCTTGAACCGGTCGACCAGATGCACCCACCATCCCCCGTCGAGGGCGGGGTTGAACTCGCCGACGTAATAGAGGACCGGGGTGTCGAAGTGCTGGTTGAGGTTCACCGCGCCGTACTTCAGGAGCACGGCCAGGAGGAACACGGGGGTGGCCAGGATGAGGAAGGAGGTGGCGGTGGAAACATGGTCGAAAGCGTTGTACTGCTTGACGGCGCCGCCCACCCCGATGGCGACTCCCACCAGCGCGCCCAGGATGGAGCCGATGAGCAGCAGGCGCACGCTCACCCCCATCCGCCGGCGCATCTGCTCGTTGACCGACCCGCCGTCGATGGTCTTGCCGAAGTCGCCTTTGACGGCCCCGCTCACCCACTTGGTGAAGCGTTCCACCACCGGCGTCTTGTCGTTCAGGTTCAGGTCGGTGAGGGTCCGGTCGACGGACGCCTCCGGCGGGGGTGGGTTGCGGTTCTCGTACTGCTGGCGGGGATTGAGCGTGTTGGCAGCCAGGAAGTATCCGAGGCAGGTGGCGAGGCTCACCAGCACCAGGTAGTTGAGCAGACGCCGCAGGAGGAATTTCCCCATTGCCTTATGAAGGTACCGAAACGGCGGCGTGAATGCCGGTCACTTTGTGGCTCATGTTCGGGTCACGGGCTTGTAGCGGATCCGGTGGGGCTGGTCGGCCTCCACCCCGAGGCGCCGGCGGCGGTCGGCCTCGTAGTCGGAGAAGTTGCCCTCGAACCAGCGCACCTGCGAGTCGCCTTCGAAGGCCAGCACGTGGGTGGCGATGCGATCGAGGAACCAGCGGTCGTGGGAGATGACCACGGCGCAGCCGGCGAAGGCCAGCAGCGCCTCCTCCAGGGCCCGGAGGGTGTCGACGTCGAGGTCGTTGGTGGGTTCGTCGAGGAGCAGGACGTTGCCGCCCGAGCGCAGCACCTTGGCCAGGTGCAGGCGGTTCCGCTCGCCGCCCGAGAGGTTCCCGACGATCTTCTGCTGGTCGGAGCCCTTGAAGCCGAAGGAGGCGACGTAGGCGCGCCCGTGGATCTCGCGGCCCCCGACCACCAGCTGGTCGACGCCGCCGGTGATCTCCTCGTAGACGGTCAGGTGAGGGTCGAGGCTCTCCCGGCTCTGGTCCACGTAGGCCAGGGACACGGTGGTCCCCACCCGCAGCTCGCCGCCATCAGGTTGCTCCGACCCGTGCTCCGCCGCTGACGCGGCGGCGATGATCATCCGGAACAGGGTCGTCTTGCCTGCTCCGTTGGGGCCGATGACCCCGACGATGCCGCCGGGCGGCAGGGAGAAGGACAGGTCGTCGATCAGGAGGTTGTCGCCGTAGCCCTTCGTCAGGTGCTCGGCCTCCACCACCACGTCACCGAGGCGGGGCCCGGGGGGCACGGCGATCTCCAGGCGGTCGGCCCGCTCGGGGGCGGCGGCGGCTTCGGCCAGGAGGGCCTCGTAGCTGTTGAGGCGGGCCTTGCCCTTGGCCTGGCGGGCCCGGGGCGAGAGGCGGATCCACTCCAGCTCCCGTTCCAGGGTGAGCCGGCGGCGGGCGTCGGCCCGCTCCTCGGTGGCCAGGCGGGCCTGCTTCTGCTCCAGCCACGACGAGTAGTTGCCCTCCCAGGGGATGCCCCGGCCCCGGTCCAGCTCGAGAATCCACCCGGCCACGTTGTCCAGGAAGTACCGGTCGTGGGTGACGGCCACCACCGTGCCGGGATACTCGGACAGGGCCCGTTCCAGCCAGGCCACCGACTCGGCGTCGAGGTGGTTGGTGGGCTCGTCGAGCAGTAGCAGATCCGGTCTGCGCAGGAGCAGGCGGCACAGCGCCACCCGGCGCCGCTCACCCCCGGAGAGGGTGGTGACCTCGGCGTCGCCGGGCGGGCAGCGCAGGGCGTCCATGGCGATGTCCAGGGTGCGCTCCAGATCCCAGGCGCCGGCGGCCTCGATGCGGTCGGACAGGTCGGCCTGTTCGGCCAGGAGCTTGTCGAAGTCGGCTTCGGGATCGGCCATGGCGTCACACACCTCCTGGTATCTCTCCAGAAGTGCCTTGGCCTCACCCATTCCCTCGGCCACGTTGCCCATCACGTCCTTGGCCGGGTCGAGGCGGGGCTCCTGGGGGAGGAAGCCCACGGTGAACCCGGGGGTGAGGCGGGCCTCGCCGGAGTAGCCGTCGTCCTCGCCGCCCATGATGCGCAGCAGCGACGACTTTCCCGCCCCGTTGGCGCCGAGCACCCCGATCTTGGCGCCGGGGAACATGGAGATGTTGATGCCGGAGAGGACCTCCCGGTCCGGAGGGTGGAACCGGCGCAGATCCCGCATGGTGAAGATGAACTGGGGGCCCATGGCGCCACGTTAGTGGCGCCGGGAGGCGGGGCAGGGGCCCCCGCCGACGCCGCGATGAGCCGCCAGGCGAAGCGCCATGGATACAGCCCACAAACTAGCCAGCGGCGCGGAAGCCCAGGCCCTTGCCGCCGGGGTGGTCGAGCGTGAGCCGATCTGCCTCGATCTTGTAGGTGACCTCCCCGTCCAGGACGGAGAGGACGGCCTCCTCGAGCCGCATCCGGTCGTCGTCACAGGCGATCTTGGTGGCGACCACGTCGCCGAAGGTGATGGTGCCGGCGTCCTCGTCGACGGCCGCCGTCCCGCCCATCTGGTTGCAGCCGGTGGAGCCGCCGAAGCCGTTGTCGTCGCCCACGACGATGTGGGCCTCGGCCCCCTCCGGAACCGAGGAGGCGGCCTCCCCGTCGATGACGGTGTCGACCACCCAGCGGGTGCCGCGCAGCGAGCGGTCGGGATCGGCCACCTCCCGGTCCCGCAGGCGGATCTCCGCCTCGTCGCCGGTCAGGGTCAGGTCGTTGCCGGCCAACTGGAAGCGGGGCCGCGAGCCGAGCAGGTCGCCCAGCCAGGTGTCCTGGGCATGGCGCTCGGAGTCGCAGCCCATCTCGGTGGTGGCCAGGTCCGCCACCACCAGGCGGCCGTCGCGCACCTCGGCCTGGCCGCCCATGGTGTTGCAGCCGGCGTTGGCCACCAGGCGTCCGTGGTCGGTGAAGCCGAGCCGGATCCGGGTGCCTGGCACCAGGGGACGGTCCGACCCGCCCTCGGTGACCGTGACGGAAAGGAAGTCCCGGCCCCACGGGCTGCCTTCCCGTGCGTCGGCCCCGGCGGAGGTCGTCGGGTCGCCGCAGGCGCCGGTGAGGAGGAGGGCGAGGGCGAGGGCGAGGAGACCGGTGAAGGCGAGCTTCGTGCGCATGGTCTCTTGGACGACGGCGGACGCCACCCGGTTCCCCGTCACACCGGGCCGCCGTAGAGGTCGAGGCAGCGGGCCATGCCGCCGTCGGCGCAGATCGTCTCCCCGGTCACGAAGCGGGCGGCGTCGGAGGCGAGGAACACGACCACGCCGGCGATGTCGTCCGGAGTCGACCAGCGCCGGAGCGGGGTCTGGGCCTCGACCTGTTCGACCACGCCGGGGATCGCCTTGTTCTTGGCCCACAGGTCGGTGTCGACGACGCCGGGCGCCACCGAGTTGACCCGGATGCCGTCGGGCCCCAGCTCCATGGCCAGGGAGCGGGTGAAAGCGTCAACCGCCCCCTTGGTGGCGGCATAGGCCGCTCGGCGGGGGGTGCCCACCACGCCGGACACCGACGACAGGTTGACGATGGAGGCGCCGCCCCGTTCCAGCATCGACGGGAGCAGGGCGGCCACGAGGAGCAGGGGGGCGCGCACGTTCACGGCGTGGAGGCCGTCGATGAGGGCGGCCTCGAGGTCCACGGTCGGCAGGCGGGCGGCGGCGGCGGCGTTGTTGACGAGGATGTCGACGGCCCCCAGCGCGTCGAGGGCGGCGCCTGCGGCCGCCGCCGGGGCGGCCGGATCGGCGAGGTCGGCGGAGATGAGAGGAGGATCGTGGGTCAGGCCGGCGGCGACTTCCTCCAGCCCGCCCCGGTCCCGGGCCAGGAGCGCGACCCGGGCCCCGGCCCCGTCGAGGGCGGCGGCGATGGCGGCGCCGATGCCCCGGGAGGCGCCGGTGACCAGGGCGGTGCGGCCCTCCAGCGAGAACAGCTCCCGAGCGCCCACCTCGGAGAGCCTAGGCGCCGCCGAGGGAGGGTTACCGGGCGGCGACGGCCACGACGGGCTCGATGGGGGGCTTGTCCCCCAGGGAGCCGAGGAACGGCAGGTTGGAGAAGTTGAAGATGCCGCCGTCCTGGCCGACCATCAGGTAGCCGTTGCCGAAGGGCACCATGCCGGTGACGGGCCGGTTGAGGGGCTTGCCGCCCATGGAGCCCCGGAACGGCGTCTCGAAGGAGAACACGCCACCGTCGGCGGCCACCAGCCAGTAGCCCACGCCGTCGCCGTCGGGCACCAGCGACTGGACCGGGGCGTTGAGCGGCTTGCCGCCCATCGACCCGTGGAAGCGGGCGTCGCCGAAGGAGAAGATCCCGCCGTCGGAGGCGACCATGTAGTAGCCCCGGCCCGCGGGCGTGGGGATCGAGTCGAGCACCGGGCCGTTCAGCTTGGTGGCCGCCATGTCGCCGTAGTGGCTGGCGTCGCCGTTGGCCAGGACCCGGCCCCGGGTGGTGAAGATCCAGTAGCCCCGGCCCGAGGCGGTGGCCGACAGGCTGGTGACCTTCTCGTCCTTGTCGAAGTTGCTCCGGTCGGCGTTGCCGAAGTGGCCGGCGTCGCCGTAGCTGTAGATCCGGCCCCGGCGGTCGACCACCCAGTAGCCGTTCCCGGAAGGCGTCGGCTCCAGGTCGGCGGCGTGGGTGTTGCCCAGCTCGGCCACGGGGCTGCCCAGCACCCGGGCCGTCCCGAAGCCGTAGACGTTGCCGTCACCGTCGAGCATCCAGTAGCCGGTGCGCCGCACTCCGGTGAAAGCGGGCTCGGGGGATGGCGGGGCCTGGAGGGGGTTGACGTTGCCCGGCGTCGTGGAGGCCGTGGTCGGGCCCGGGGTGGTGGGCGGCGGCGAGGTCGGTGCCGGACCGGCCACCGGGCGCTCGGACAGGCGCACCAGGGAACCGCCGGGAAGGTACCGGAGGAAGACGTCGGTGTTGTCGTTCTCGTCGCCGGGCACCAGGTTGCCGGCCGAGGAGGAGAACACCGCCCGGCTGCCGTCGCCCGACAGGGAAACGTGCCGGCTGCTGCCGTTGGGCAGCGGGCCGCCCGGCGCCTGGGCCACCAGGGTGAGCGTCCCGGCGCCGTCGCGGACCCAGACCTGATCGCTGGAGCCCCCGCCCAGGGGGGCGCCGGACTGGAAGGCGACCACGTTGCCGCTGGTCAGGGACGGGGCCACGGCCCGGATCTCCGTCGGGTCGCACGGGCAGTCGCCCACCACCAGGCTGTCGGGGGCGTCCACCGCGGCCACCACCACGTCTTCCTGGCTGTCGGCATCGACATCCGCCACGTAGGCCACCGACAGTCCGTCGGGGCGGAGCGACGGGCTCTCGGCGTCGGCGTCGGTGGTGACCCACTGGACCCCCACACCCACCGTGGACACGAAGATGTCGTCGTCGCGGGTGGGGTGCTCGGGGCTGAGGTTGGAGGCGCCGGAGGTGAAGGCCACCCGGCTGCCGTCGGCGCTGATGGACGCCTCGCGGCTGGAGGCATCGGCGCCGGGAGCGGCGATGACGGTCGCGCCGGTGCCGGCCCGGCGGACGTACACGGCCTCGGAGACCCCGGGGTCGGGGACGACGAGATTGGTGGCCGAGGAGGTGAAGGCCACCGATCCGTCGTCGGCGACCGAGGGGGCGAAGCTGTCGCCGTTCCCATCCGCCGAGGTGGTGTCGGCGACACTGGCCCGGGCCAGGCGCCGGGTGGACACGTGGTAGAGGAACACATCGGTGGCGGCGTTGCCGTCGGGCCCCACGAGGTTGGCGGCCGCGGATTCGAAGGCCACCCATTGGCCGTTGGGACTGATGCTGGGGGTGCCGCTGTCGCCGTCGGCCTCGGAACCGGCGCCGCCCGAGGCGGGATCGGGCACGCTGATCCGCTCGAGAGTGTGCGATCCGTCGGCCCCGATCACGGCCAGGAAGACGTCGGCCCGGGCGTTGCCGTCGTTGTCGACGAGGTTGGTGGCCTCGGAGGCGAACACGACCCGGCTTCCGTCGGCGCTGATGGTCCGCTTGGTGCACCACTCGGAGCTGAAATCACTTCGGCACGAGGTGCTGCTGTCGCCGTTGGCCTCGATGCCGGGGGCGCCCTGGGCGCCGCCGAGGGGCAGGAGGGCTACGAGTCCGAGGGCGGCGATCGCCGCGATGGTTCGCTTGTTGTTCACGCCCCGACCTCCGTCTGCGCTGCGCCCGGCCCTCGCCGCCCGCGAGAATCTCACCGGGGAAGTTCGGGCCGGCGCGGGAGGTCCCCTCCCGGCTGCTGGAGCGATCGCCCCCCTTTGCCCGGTACGCGCTATCCGACCGCCACGCGCCGGATGCGCTCGTTGAACGTGTCGGCCACGAAGAGGTCGCCGGAAGCCGTGGCTTCCACCGCCCGGGGGGTGGCGAACCCGGCTTCGAGCGGAGGTCCGCCGTCGCCGCAGGTGTTGCTGGGACTGAAGTAACAGGGCCGTCCCCGGCCGGCCACGGTGGTGATGGTGCCGGCGGCGTCAACCCGGCGGATGCGCTGGTTCAGGGAGTCGGCGATGTAGACGTTGCCGCCGGCGTCGGTGCCCACGCCCCGGGGAAGGTCGAGCTGGGCCCGCCCGGCCGGTCCGCCGTCGCCCGAGAAACCGGCCCGGCCTGTCCCCGCGAAGGTGGTGATGATTCCCGCCGGATCGACGCGGCGGATCCGGTGGGCCTTGGGCTCGGCGATGTAGACGGACCCGTCGGTGCCCACCGCCAGGGTCCGGGGCTCCACCAGCTGGGCCTCGGTGGCCGGGCCGCCGTCGCCCGCGCTGCCCTGGTCGCCGGTTCCCGCCACCAGGGTGATGATCCCGGAGGCCAGATCGAGCCGTTTGACGCGGTCGTTGCCGGAGTCGGCGATGAGGAGCCCGCCGCGGCCGTCGAGCACGATGCCCTTGGGGCCCTGGATGCGGGCCTCGGTGCCGGGCCCGCCGTCGCCGGAGTCGCCGGTGGTGCCGCCGGCGCCGGCCACGGTGACGATGGTGCCCGACGGGTCCACCCGGCGGATGACGTGGTTGGCGGAGTCGGCGATGTAGATGTTGCCGGCGGCGTCCACGGCCACGCCATGGGGACAGCTCAGGGTGGCCTCGGTGGCCGGCCCGCCGTCGCCGCCGAAGTTCTCGACGCAGTCCGCCTCGTCCCGGGGCACGAAGCCGGTGAACTTCCCGGCCACGGTGCTCATGGTGCCGGCGGTGTCAACCTTGCGGATCAACTGGTTGAAGGTGTCGGCGATGTACATCTCGCCGCTGGAGGCGAAGGTCATCATCCTCGGCTCGTGCATCTGCGCTTCGGGCGCCGGCCCGCCGTCGCCGGAGAACCCTGCCGGGCTCCGACCCGCCACCGTGGTGACGGTGGCGCCGTCCGCCTCGGCCGGCGGGGCGGCCAGGCTCCCGAGACACATCGCCACCGCCATCGCCCCGCTCAGTTTGTGGCGCATGATATCGCCGTCCTCTCGTGTGGCCAATGTGGTTGAAGCATACTGTGAAAGGCGGCAAAGAAGGGGGTGGCGAGTTGCGAGGGCGGCGAGGGCCGGTTTGCCCGGCGCTGCTGCCGAGCGGGCAGCAGGAAAAGCACCCCCCAGGTACTTTTGCTGCTGCGGGCCGCAGGGTGAAAGGAACAGCAGGACGCCGCCGCTCCCCCCGCCCCCCTCAATGCGCCTTTGACGTTGAGGGCTAGGTGGCGCCGAGGGCGACGTAGCGGTCGCCCCGGCGTTCGAGGGTGACCTCGAGGCCGAAGCAGTCGGACAGCGTCCTGGCCGAGAGCGTCTCGGCCAGAGGTCCGGCGGCCAGCACCCGGCCGTCCCTGAGGAGCAGGGCATGGGTGAAGCCGGGGGGGACCTCTTCCACGTGGTGGGTGACGAGCACGGTGGGAGCCGACGCCGGGTCGGCGGCCAGCTCTCCGAGGCGCCCGACCAGGGCTTCCCGCCCGCCCAGGTCGAGGCCGGCGGTGGGCTCGTCGAGCAGGAGCAGGTCGGGTGCCACCATCAAGGTGCGGGCCAGCTGCACGCGCTGGCGCTCGCCGTCGGAGGCGGTGGCGATGGGCCGGCCCACCAGGTGGGCGCATCCCATGCGGGCCAGGAGCTGGCGGGCCCGGGCCCGGTCGGCGTCGTCGTAGGTGTGCCACCACGCTTCGGTGGCGGCATGGCGGGCGGTCATGACCACGTCCTCGGCCAGGACCCCGGGTCGCAGGGCGGAGACGAACGACCCGCTGGCGAAGCCGATCCGTCGCCGCAGGCACCGCACGTCGACCCGGCCCAGGCGCGAGCCGAGGACGTCCACCGTGCCCGTGGTGGGGAACAGCCACCCACCGGCCAGGCGCAGCAGCGAGGTCTTCCCCGAGCCGTTGGGGCCGAGGATCACCCACCGTTCCCCGGGGGCCACCGACCAGTCGATCCCGTCCAGTACGGCCCGGCCGGCGCCGTCGAGGCGCAGGGACACACCGGAGTAGGCCAGCACCGCCGTCACGGCGGCGCAGACTAGCGATGCGCCTGGTGGGGGGTGGATCGGCGAGCTGGGAAGAGCTACATCTCCTCGTCGGCTGCGCCCGCCTGATAGAGCTCGTTCAGGTTGCCGCGGAGCTCGAAGATGTACCACATGGCTCTTTCCAGCGCCTCGTCGGCGTCGGCTCCGAGCTTCTGGTAGCGGCGCATCTCACGCTCGAAGGCGCGCCGGATGAGGTCCTGGAACCACGGCGGGTCCACGCTTTCCGGGTGACCTTCCATTGCCCGCTCTCCACTCGGCTCGGCCATGAGTCCTCCATGTAGCTGTCACCAAAACGATTCGCCGGGTGGGGGGCCGGTTCCTCGCCGCCGACCTGCGCAAACACCGGTGGCAGCAGGGTTGTCCGCCTTCGCGCCCCTCGTGTAGCTCCGGGGTGATCGCGGTTCCCCGAGCTGTGGTCCCGGTCGTCGGCCTTCGCCCGGGATGCGAACCTGCGGGCAGGAAGGCAGTGGTTCGGGGTCGTATCTATCCGTCAGGCTCGAGGCTGTTGTGCCAGGCGCCCCCCGCTCGGTCGCCTCAGCCGGTTGCTTGAAACCCAGAGAGAAAACGTGCCCCCGGCCCCCGTCGGGGGTTCACCCACGTCCCTCGGTGAGGTCCCCCGCCTCACCGGCACAGTTGGGGGTTACCTGATGTTCAGTCGCCGTCGCCGTTCCCTCCTCGCCGCTCTGGCGCTGACCGTGGCCCTCGGAGCCATGCCCAGTGCCGAAGCGCTCTACAGCGCGCAGAACCAGGTGGTGTCCGACGATCCCGTGGACTGGACGCCCCACGTCGTGGACGGGAAGGTCACCACCATCCTGCCCATGGGCAACCGGGTCTACGTGGGCGGCACGTTCACGCAGGTGGCGCAGACGAAGCTGGACGTGGCCAACGGCACCAACCTGATCTCCAAGCCCGGCCTCTTCGCCGTCAACGCCGCCACCGGCGCCATCGACCTGGGCTTCCACCCCCCGGCGTGGGGCATCGACCCGCGTCCGGAGTTCGCCAAGGGAGTCGAGGCTCTCGCCCCCGGCCCCGGCGGCACGTCCCTCTTCGTGGGCGGGGCCTTCTCCTACGACGTCGATGCGACCCACCAGGGCCGCAAGCTCCTCAAGCTCGACGCCGCCACCGGCGCGGTGGCCCCCGTGGCCTCCTTCGACGTCTCCACCGGGGCTTCACCGGTGAAGGACCTCGCCGTCCACGGCGACCGCCTCTTCCTGGCCGGCGTCTTCAGCACGGTGAAGGGCGACACCCACAGGGGCGTGGCCGTCGTCGACGCCAACAACGGTGCGCTCGACGACAGCTTCGACGTCCAGTTCACGGTGCCCCGCCAGACCGGCGGCGAGATCGACCCGGTGACCGGCCTGCCCATCGAGAGGCCCCGGGTGGAGTCGATCGCCGTCACCCCGGACGGCAGGACCCTGGTG
>Ga0299907_10000908_pt1 | contig 15836 bp, 17 predicted proteins | sample RVTome_16_FD_198680 | JGI IMG/M metagenome (GOLD analysis project Ga0299907, IMG submission 198680) | Soil microbial communities from uranium-contaminated site in the Upper Colorado River Basin, Wyoming, United States - RVT152D67 (version 2) ...
GAGGCTTCCCGAGCGAATGCTGTACTGAGCGAAGAAGCCTCCCCCGCCTCGACCCGACCCCGGCCGGCCCCGGACGACGTGTTCACGCTGCTGTACACGTCGGGAACCACGTCGCAGCCCAAGGCCGCGATGATCACGCATCGCAACTGTGTCCCGCACGGCTGGCACTGCGGTGAGCAGCTCCGGCTCACCCCCGACGATCGCGTGCTGCACGCGCTGCCGGCGCCGGGCACCTGGGGCGGGCTCAACGTGCCGCTGTCGACGTGGAGCCACGGCGCCTGCCTGGTCCTCATGGACGCGTGGGATCCCCTGCGGGCCCTGATCCTCATCGAGCGCGAGCGGTGCACGGTCTTCAACGCCGTCGACACGATGCTCAAGCCGCTGTTCGAGCACCCGGACTTCGATCGCTACGATCGCTCCACGCTCCGCACCGGCGGCTTCGCGTCGGTGGGCGGGGGCGGCCCCGGCATGCTGGAGGCGGTCGTCGATCGCCTGGGCGTGCCGCTGGCCTTCCAGCCCTACGGGATGACGGAAGTGAACGCGCTCGCGCTCTTGCACGACCTGGACGAGCCGCGCGAGCTGCGCCTGCAGCCGGGCATCGTCCCGGCGCCGGGCCTCGAGGTGCGCGTCGTCCACCCCGAGACGGGCGCGTCGTGCGGGCCCGGCCAGGAGGGCGAGCTGCAGTGTCGCGGCACGCTCGTGACGCGCGGCTACCACGACAAGCCGGAGGAGACGCGGGCGGCCTTCACCGAGGACGGTTGGTTCCGCACCGGGGACCTGGCCGTCCAGGACGACCGGGGCCACACCATCTTCAAGGGACGTCTGAAGGAGACCCTGCGCATCAGCCACTTCATGGTCGCCCCCGGCGAGATCGAGGACTTCCTGCAGACGCACCCCGGCGTCGAGCAGGCGTTCGTGGTCGGCGTGCCCGATCCGGAGACGAACGAGGCGCCGGTCGCCTATGTGATCGCCCGGCCCCGGGCCCGACTGACCGAGGCCGAGCTGCGGGCCTTCTGTCGTGGCAGGATCGCCTCCTACAAGATCCCCAGGCGCGTCCACTTCGTGACCGACGTGCCGCGCACGCCCGGCCCCCACGGCGACAAGGTCCAGCGTGGCAGGCTGCGCGAGCGGGCGCTCGAGGAGCTCGGTTCATGACTCTGCGCACGACGCTCTGCGACCGGCTCGGCATCGAGCACCCGATCGTGCAGTCCGGCATGGGTGGGGTCGCCGGCCCCGATCTCGTGGCCGAGGTGTCCAGGGCCGGCGCGCTCGGCGTCATCGCCGGGCTCAATCTCACGGCCGACAAGGTACGGGAGGCGATCCGGGCGGTGCGGGCCGCGACCGACCGGCCGTTCGGCGTGAACCTCTTCATGCCCGAGCAGCTGCGCCCCCCCGTGGATCCGTCGACGATCCCGGACGACACCGTGCGCGCCGTGCAGTCCATGCTCAACGGCTTCCGCGCGCGGCTGGGGCTGCCGCCCACGACCGCCCGTCCGCCGGCCGTACCCGACCTGATCCCGGCCGCCCTAGAGGTCATCCTGCAGGAACGCCCGGCGGTCTTCTCCATCGGCCTCGGCAAGCCCGAGCCGGAGCTCGTGGACCGCTGTCACGAGCGGGGCATCCAGGTCATGGCCATGGTGACGACCGTGGAGGACGCCCGCGTCGTGGAGCGGGCCGGCGTGGATCTCGTCGTCGCCCAGGGCGCGGAGGCCGGTGGCCATCGCTCGACCTGGACGAAGCCGCCGGCCGTCGAATCGGTCGCGGTCGGCACGCTGACCCTGGTGCCCCAGGTCGTGGACGCGGTGCGGGTGCCGGTGATCGCCGCGGGCGGCATCGCGGATGGCCGGGGCCTGGTGGCGGCGCTGGCGCTCGGCGCCGCCGGCGCGCTGCTCGGCACGCGCTTCGTCGCCACTCGGGAAGCGACGACGCCCGAGTTCCAGAAGAAGGTGCTGCTGGAGAGCGAGGCCGAGGACACCACGCTCACGGATTCGATCACGGGGCTGTGGGCGCGCTACGTGCGCAACACCTACACGGCCGAGTACGACGGGTCGGGCTCGCCGGTGTTCCCGGCCCTGCTGCAGTCGCTGGCCGCCCAGGACATCTTCGGCCACGCCGCCAGGCAGACGGATCCCGCCTGGTTCCCGATGCCGACGGGTCAGAGTGTCGGGCTCGTGCACGATCTGCCCGGCGCCGCCGAGGTCGTCGAGCGGATCGTCCGGGAGGGACGCGCGGTCCTCGAGGCGCTCGGCCGCCGGCCCCGCTGATCAGCGGCCGGCGGCCACCGCCTTCACCAGCACCTTCACCTCGGTCGCGACCGCGACCGTGCCGTAGAGGGGTCAGCGCTTTCGGTACGTCTCGACGAGCTCTTCGGCCTGCGCCTGGCTCACGCCGATGAGGTCGAACGTCATCGTGACGCCGGTGAAGCGCGGCTCGGTGGGTGGGCGTCGCCCCTCGATGGTCACCGTCATGCGCTGCAGCGGCACCCCCGTGTCCCGGGCGTGCATCTCGATCAGCGTGACGCCGCACGAGGAGACGCTGGCCAGGAACGCCTCGCTGTTCGTGAAGGCGTCGGGCTGGGGGCGGGACGAGGAGTCGAACGCGACGGCCACGCCGCGCACCTCGTTGCGCGCCCGCCCGACGGTCCCGCTGCTGGACGAGGCGATCGTCTCGATCTTGTCGTCGGCCATGGCCGCATGATCGGCCGGCCGGCGGTTCACGTCAAGCCGACCGCCGGGCGAATCGAAGGTAGAATTTGCGGCAAAGGAGGGGCGCCGTGAAGCTCGACGTTGCCATGCTCACCCACGACCTCCGCTCGGTGCCGGAGTACGCGCGCAAGGTCGAGGCGATGGGCTTCGACTGCCTGTGGTCGGCCGAGACCCAGCACGACCCCTTCCTGCCGCTGGCCGCCGCCACCACCGTGACGGAGACGATCCGTCTCGGCACCTCGATCGCCGTGGCGTTCCCCCGCAGCCCCATGGTGCTCGCGCACACCGCCTGGGACCTGGCCAAGGCCTCGGGGGGCCGCTTCATCCTCGGCCTCGGCTCGCAGGTCAAGGGGCACAACGAGCGCCGCTTCTCGGTGAAGTACGACGCGCCGGGGCCGCGCATGCGCGAGGTGGTCCTGGCCCTGCGAGCCATTTGGGACTGCTGGCAAAACGGGACCAGGCTGAACTTCAAGGGCGAGTTCTATCGCTTCGACCTGATGACGCCGTTCTTCGACCCGGGCCCGATCGAGCATTCCAGGATCCCCGTGTACGTCGCCGGGGTCAACCCGTTCATGTGCCGCGTCGCCGGCGAGGTCTGCGATGGGCTGCACGTGCACCCGTTCAACAGCCCTACGTACCTGCGCGAGCTCGTCCAACCGGCCGTGAACGAGGGGCTCCAGGCCGCGGGAAAGCGCCGCGAGGACTTCACCTACGCCACCTCGAGCTTCGTGATCCTCGGTGACACCGAGGCCGAGCGGGCGCCGCAACGGGCGGCCGTGAAGCAGCAGATCGCCTTCTATGCTTCCACCCGGACCTACGAGCCGGTCCTGGCCGCGCATGGCTGGCAGGATCTCGTCCCCCACTTGCACCGCAAGTCGGTCGAGGGCGACTGGAAGGGCATGGCGGACCTGATCACCGACGAGATGCTCGAGACCTACGCCGTCACCGGCACCCACGACACGATCGCCGCGCGCCTGCAGGAGCGCTACGCCGGGCTCCTCGATCGCACGGCGTTCTACCAGCCCTCCAGGCCGCAGGCGCTGGACGACCCGCGTCTGCCGCGCGTGATCAAGGAGTTCAACGGCTGATGAAAGCGCTCGCCTTCCACGAGTTCGGCGGCCCCGACCGGCTCAAGTACCAGGACGTCCCCGATCCGACCATCAAGCCGAACGAGGTCCTGGTGCGGGTGCGGGCCTGCGCGCTCAACCACCTCGACCTCTTCGTCCGGGAGGGGATTCCCGCCCTCAAGACGCCGCTGCCGTTCTGGACCGGCTGCGACATCGCCGGCGAGGTGGCCGAGGTCGGCGCCGACGTGTCGGGGGTGAAGGTCGGCGAGCGGGTGGCCGTCAACCCCAATCTCACCTGCGGGCGCTGCGAGTTCTGCATCCAGGGCGAGGACAGCCTCTGTGTGCGCTACGGTATCCTGGGCGAGCACGCGCGGGGCGGTCTCGCCGAGCTCGTGCCGGTGCGCGGCGACAACGTCCTGCCCCTGCCCGCCACCGTGTCCTTCGAGGACGCCGCGTCGTTCATCCTCACCAGCATGACGGCGTGGCGGATGGTGGTCACGCAGGGCCAGGTGCGGCCGGGCCAGGACGTGCTGGTGATCGGGGTGGGCGGCGGCGTGTCGTCCACCGCCGTGCAGATTGCCCGGCTGTGCGGCGCCCGCGTGATCGTCACCTCCTCGGACGACGCCAAGCTGGAGAAGGCCCGGGCGCTGGGCGCAGAGGTCGGCATCAATTACAGAAAGACCCCCGACTGGGCCAGGCAGGTGTTCGAGGCGACGGGCAAGCGCGGCGTGGACGTCGTCATCGAGAACGTCGGCGCGGCCACCTGGAAGGACTCGATTCGCTCGCTCAAGGGGGGCGGCCGCCTCGTCACATGCGGGTCGACGTCCGGGCCCATCGGCGAGACGATGATCCCGCTCGTGTTCTGGAAGCAGGTGCACATCATCGGCTCGACGATGGCCAACCGGAAGGAGCTCCACGACGTGATGGGGCAGTTCTTCGCCGGGCGCCTGCGGGCCATCATCGACGAGGTCGTGCCGCTCGCGGACGGCGCCGCCGCCCAGCAGCGCCTGGCCGAGGGCAGGCAGTTCGGCAAGATCGTGCTGACACCATAGGGAGGATGTCGCCGTGAGAAGCCTCGTCCGTCATCTCGCCGCCGCCGCCGCGGTGGTCGCCCTGGCCGCCGGCAGCGTCACCGCCCACCACGGCTGGAGTGGCTACGACTCCAGCACGCCGCTGAACCTCACCGGAACGATCCAGGAATCCGGCTACGAGCACCCGCACGGCTACGTCCGCCTGCAGACGCCGGGCAAGCTCTGGGTCGTCGTGCTGGCGCCACCCTCGCGCATGGAGAACCGCGGGCTCCCCCGGGAGCAGCTGAAGCCGGGCACGCGGGCCACCGTCGTCGGCTATCCGAATCGCACCGATCCCGAGGAGCTGCGCGCCGAGCGCATCACCATCGCCGGCAAGACCACCGAACTGCGCTGATGCACCCGCCCAGCGGCCCGGCCTGGGCGGTCTGGCTGGAGACCTCCGGGCTCGCGGTCGCGATGCGGCAGTGGCTGTGGCTGTACCCGGTCGTCGAGATCGTGCACATCGTCGGCTTCGTGATCCTCGTCGGGGCCGCCTTCATGTTCGACCTGCGGCTGCTCGGGCTCTCCCGCGCTCTCCCGGTGAGCGCGATGGCCACCCACCTGCTCCCGCGCGCACGCCTGGCCCTCGTGCTGGTGGTGCCGTCGGGGCTCCTCATGTTCATGGCCCACGCCACCGAGATGCTCGACAACCCGGCGTTCCAGCTCAAGCTCCTGCTGATCGCCGCCGCCTTCCTGAACGCCGGGATCTTCCACCGCTGGCCGTTCCGGGCCGTCGGCGACTGGGACACCGAGCTGCCGGCGCCGCGGGGGGCCAGGCTGGCCGGCGTGCTCTCGCTCCTGCTGTGGACCGGCGTCCTCGCCTGCGGCCGGCTGCTGGCGTATCTCTAGCCGGAGGGCTGCGCCCCCCGTTCGACGCTCCGGGACCGCGACGGCGCCCTTCGCCCCCCGACCGGATCACGGGCGGTGCCGCAGCGGAACCGCTGGGCATTTCGGCCCGGGGTGCATAATGATCGGAGTATGAAAACACTGGCGATTCTGGTCGGGGGCGGGCCCGCGCCGGGCATCAACGCGGTCATCGCCGCGGCGACGATCGAGGCGCGCAACCACGGGCTGCGCGTGCTCGGTTGCTACGACGGCTTCAAGTGGCTGGCCCAGGGCGACACCGAGCACACCGTCGAGCTGGAGATCAACGACACTTCGCGGATCCACTTCGACGGCGGCTCCATCATCCGCACGTCGCGCACCAATCCGACGAAGACGCCGGAGGGGGTCGGCCGCGTGGCCGACGCCCTCAAGCGCCTCAGCGTCGACCATCTGCTGACGATCGGCGGCGACGACACCGCCTTCGCCGCCTCGCGGCTGGCCAAGACGCTGGAGGGCCTCACCGTGGCCCACGTGCCGAAGACGATCGACAACGACCTGCCTCTGCCCAGCGACATCGTGACCTTCGGCTTCACGACGGCGTGCAACCTCGGCAAGGAGCTGGTCCGCAACCTCATGCAGGACGCCGCCACCACCGAGCGGTGGTTCTTCGTCACCGTGATGGGCCGCCATGCCGGTCACCTCGCCCTCGGCATCGGCGGCTCGGCCGGCGCCACGGTGACGGTGATCGCCGAGGAGTTCCCGGAGTCGCAGATCAGCCTGGACCGGCTGGCCGACGTCCTGGAGGGCGCCATCATCAAGCGTCGCGCTCACGGGCGCGAGCACGGCGTGGCGATCCTCTCCGAGGGGCTGGCCGAGAAGCTCGATCCCCAGACGCTGGGGACCGTCGAGCGCGACGCCTACGGCAACGTGCGACTGGCCGAGCTCGATCTCGGGCGCCTGCTCAAGGAGCGCGTGAGCGCGAGCCTCCGAGCCCGTAACGTGGACGGGACCATCGTCGCCAAGGACATGGGCTACGAGCTGCGCTGCTCGCCGCCCGGAGCCCACGACATCCAGTACTGCCGCAGCCTCGGTTACTGGGCCACCCGCTTCCTGCTCGAGGGAGGCAGCAATGCCATGGTGACGATCCAGGCCGGCCGGCTGGTGCCGGTCCCGTTCGGCCTGATGATGGATCCCAAGACGGGGCGGATCCGCGTGCGCTACGTCGATGTCGAGTCCGAGATGTACCAGACCCTGGCGGCCTACATGATCCGCCTCAAGCCTGAGGACTTCGAGCGGCCGGAGGCGGTCGCCGCACTGGCGAAGGCCGGCAACCTCGACCCGGCCGAGTTCACCCGTCGTTTCGGTCCCGTCGTCGGTCGCGGCTGAGCCGGCGCCGGCCTCGTCGGCTCAGAAATAGCCGGGCTCGCCCGGCATCAAGACCCGCCGCTGCCCGTTCTCCACGATGACGCGGGGCCGGATCGTGCGGACCTCGCGATTGCGCACGCCGTCGAGCGCCTCGGCCGTGGTCCTGGCCCCGTCGAACAGCAGCAGGTTCCTCACGGTCGGGTTGCGCAGCGTGATCTCGCCGCGGCGCTGGGCCTCCACCGCCTCGGCCGGGGTGAGCCACTTGAGGTCGGTCATCTCATGGTCGTCGCCGCTGGCCTCCTGACCGGCCGGCGCCGGCGCAGCGAAGAACCGGGTGTCGAAGCGCAACGGCTGCTCCTCCGGCGTGATCCAGTGGGCGAAGTAGACGACGCGGTCGGTGGCCAGCTGGAGCTTCTCCGCCTGCACCATCGACCAGAACGCGCGGTTGTCGGCGTGGCAGGCACGGCGGTACTCCGCGAAGCGTGGCGCGTCCACCGTGACGTCACGCCCGCCGGCGTCGACCGCCAGCAGCAGCCCGGCCTCCTCGAACGTCTCGCGGATGGCACCGATCCAGAAGCCGAGCGCCGTCCGCGGCGCGTCCTCGAGCGCGAGGCGGCGGGCGGCGTCCTGTCCCTGCAGGCCCCGGCACCAGGCCGCGGCGTCCTCGGGGTTGTCGTCGGCCTCGATCTTGCCGCCCGGGAACACGAAGTCGCCCGCCGCGAACTTGCTCTCGAGGTGGCGCCGCATCAGCAGGCACTCCACGCCGCCGCCCAGGCGATCGCGAAGGAGGACGAGGGTCGCGGCGGGGGACGGAACGGCGGGCGCTGGTTTGACGGGCACAGCGTAGTGTGCCACGATGCTCGCGCTGTTGTCATTGTCGTCGAGGAGGCCGCGATGAGCGCGGAGGCGAGGCTCAAGGACAGGGGCATCACGCTGCCGGCGCCGACGACGCCCTTGGCCAACTACGTCGGCGCCGTCCAGACCGGCAACCTGCTCTTCCTGTCGGGCCACGGTCCCCTGCGGCCCCAGGGAACGTTCACGCACGTCGGCAAGGTCGGCCGCGATCTCACCGTCGAGCAGGGCTACCGGGTCGCCCGCGAGGTCGGTCTGAACCTGCTCGCCACCACCCGGGCCGCTCTCGGCAGCCTCGACCGCGTGAAGCGCATCGTCAAGGTCCTGGGCATGGTCAACTCGGCCGAGGATTTCGGCGATCAGCCCAAGGTCATCAACGGGTTCTCCGACCTGATGGTCGAGGTCTTCGGCGAGACGGTCGGCCGGCACGCGCGGTCCGCGGTCGGCATGGCCGGGCTGCCGCTGGGCATCCCGGTCGAGATCGAGATGATCCTCGAGGTCGAGTGAGATCGACCTCCACCACCTGGTCGAGGCGGCCGGGGTCCTCGCCTTCGGCGTGCTGTTCTACTCCTCGACGCTCCGCCGCCTGCGCGAGGGTCGCCGCCGCAACGCCCGCCACATCCTGAACGGCCTCGCCTTCGGCGCGCTGGGAGTGGGCCTGGCCATCGCGCGCATCCAGGTCGCGCCCGACGTGTACTTCGACGCCCGCAACGTCCCGGTGGCGCTCATCGCGCTGTTCGAGGGCTGGACGGCCGGCCTGCTGGCCGCGGGCGTGGTGGCCCTCTACCGATGGTGGTGGCTAAGCGGGATCGGCACGGTGCCCGGCGTCGTGAGCGTGCTGGCGGTGGCCGTGGTCGGCGGCCTGGTGCACTGGTGGGCCACCCGCCACGGCCGGGTCGGGACGGGCCACGCCTTCGCCCTGGGCATCGCCACGTTCCTGGCCACCCTGCTCGGGTACGCGCTCCTCGGGCGACCCGGGCTCGAGAAGTTCGCCGCCACGTGGCCGCACTTCCTGATCGCCTACGTGGGCGGCATCGGCATCCTGGCCCAGCTGTTCCGGGACGTCGTCGAGCGCGAGCAGCTCTCGGCAGCCCAGCAGCGCTTCCGCGCCCTGCTCGACGAGGCGTCGGACGCCATTCGCATCGTCGATCCTGCCAGCCACCGGATCATCGAGACCAACCGCGCCGACTCCACCCTGTCGGGCAGCCCCCGCGCCAGCCTGATCGGACGCGACGCCAGGGACTTCTGGCCCGAGGACCCCGACAGCCGGGCGCGCTGGGAGGCGCTGACTACCGAGGCCGCGAAGGCCGGTATGGCCACGGGCTTCGGCCTGCCGTATCGCGCGCCGGGCGGCGTCCGGACGGTGGACCTGACGGTCCGCCGCGTCGTGCACGACGCCCGGGCGTACGAGATCGTGATGATCCGGGACGCCGCCGCCCGCGAGGCGCTGGACGCGGCCCGCCGCGAGGTGCTCGACCTGCGGGCCATCACGCTGGTCGCCAACGCCGCCGCCCACGAGATCAACAATCCCCTGACCGTGATCGTCGGCTCCGTCGAGCTGCTCCAGCGCCGGCTGCCCATCGACGGGCCCGAGACTCGCTGGGTCGACCGCGCCATCGAGTCCGCCCAGCGGATCCGGGAGATCATCGCCCGGATGACCCGCATCACCCGGGTCGAGCCCTCCGGCACGTTCCCGAGCGTGCCGGCGATGCTCGACATCCGGCGCTCCAGCGACGACAATTGAGCACCACCGACTGACAGGGAGGCTCGATGGACCTGCTGCTCGACGCGATCGTCACCGCCATCTCGCTGATCTTCCTCGGCATCCTGGGCATCATCAGCGGCGTGGCCGTCCCGGGCCTCTTCATCGCCATCGTCGCTCCCTGGCTCGACTGGATCCTCCCCGTCCGCAAGCGATCGTAGGCCGCGGTCGATGGGCGCCAAGTACTTCGGCGCGGCCGTGCGCCGCCGCGAGGACCCGCGCTTCCTGCGTGGCGACGGCCGGTTCGTCGACGACGTTGTCCTCCCCGGCCTGTTGCACGCGGCGTTCTTGCGCTCGCCGCACGCCCACGCCCGGCTCGTCCGCCTGAGCACGCAGGAGGCGCGGGCCCTGCCCGGCGTGGTTGGCGTCTTCACCTTCGACGATCTGGCCCGCTGGCTGAAGCCGCTGCCGCTCTTCGGCGCTCCGCCGCCCGGCCTGGCGGCGGCCGTCCGTTTCGACCTGCGGCAAGCCCCGCAGTACGCGCTCTGCCGGGACCGGGCGCGCTACGTGGGCGAGGTCGTGGTCATGGTGGTCGCCGACAGCCGGGCGCGGGCCGAGGACGCGCTCGAGCTGATCGAGGTCGAGTGGGAGCCGCTGCCCGTGGTGGTGGACATGGTCGCGGCCGCCGAGCCGGGCAGCCCGCTCGTGCACGCGGACTGGGGGACGAACGTCGCCGTGGGCTTCACCCATGCCATCGGTGACGCCGACCAGGCGTTCACCGGTGCCGACGCCGTCTTCACCGAGACCTTCCAGATCCAGCGCTACGTCGGCATGCCGCTCGAGGGGCGCGGCGTGGTGGCCCAGTGGGACCGGCGCGACGAGACGCTCACGACCTGGAACAGCACGCAGGTCGCGCACTTCGTCCAGCAGGGGCTGGTGACGGCGCTGGAACTGCCGCCGCACCGCGTGCGCGTGATCGCACCCGACCTCGGCGGCGGCTTCGGCACCAAGGCGTCCGGCTACGCCGAGGACGTGCTGGTGCCGCTGGCCTGCCGCGCGCTCGGCCGTCCCGTGAAGTGGATCGAGGATCGGCGCGAGCACCTCGTGAGCGCGGCCCACGCGCGCCACCAGACGCACCGCATCAGCCTGGCCGCGAGCCGGGACGGCATCATCCTGGCCGTGCGCGACCGCATCTGGCTGGATCTCGGCGCCTACAACGTCTGGGGCATCGTCCTGCCCTACAACACCGTCGCTCACCTGCTCGGTCCCCATCGCATCCGCAACCTGTCGGTCGAGGTTCAGGGCGTCGTCACCCACAAGACGCCCAACGCGCCCTATCGCGGCGCCGGGCGGCCGGAGACGGTCTTTGCGATGGACCGGGCGGTGGACGGCCTCGCCCGACAGCTCGGCATCGACCCGGCCGAGATCCGCCGCCGCAACTACCTCACCGCCGCCGAGCTGCCGTGGGACCTCGGTATGCCGTATCGCGACGGCAACCCGCTCGTCTACGACAGCGGCGACTTCCGGGCCGTGCTCGACGCCGCGCTGGAGGCGGCCGGGTACGCGGCCTTTCGCACCGAGCAGTCGGCGCTTCGCCAGCGCGGCATCTGGCACGGAATCGGGATCTCGGGGTACGTCGAGGGCACCGCCATCGGCCCCTTCGAGGGCGCCCGGGTGACGCTGGATCTGGCCGGGCACGCCGTCGTCGCCACCGGCGCCGTGAGCTCGGGCCAGGGCCACGAGACGTCCTTCGCCCAGATCTGCGCCGACGCGCTCGGCATTCCGTTCGAGCACGTGACGGTGGTGGGGGGCGACACGGCGACGGTGCCGTTCGGCGTCGGCACCTTCGCCAGCCGCAGCGGGGTGACGGCCGGCAACTCGATCGCCGACGCCGCCGCTGCCGTCCGGGCCAAGGTGGTGACGGCGGCCGCCGCGCTGCTGGAGGCGGCCGAGGCCGACATCGAGATCGAGGACGGCCGCGTGTTCGTGCGCGGGGCCCCCGCCACCGCGGTGCCGCTGGCCCGCGTGGTGCAGGCGGCCATCCCGACCTTCGCCCGGCCCGGCGTGGCGAGCGCCGACTTCGACGCCGTGGCCTACCATCATGTGCCGACCGTGACCTACGCCAGCGCCGTGCACGTGGCCCAGGTTGCGGTCGATCCCGACACCGGCGCGGTGCGCCTGCTCCGCTACGTCGTGGCCCACGACTGCGGGAGGGTCATCAACCCGATCATCGTCGACGGCCAGGTCCACGGCGGCGTGGCCCAGGGGGTCGGGGGGGGGCTGTTCGAGGAGATCGCCTACGACAGCCAGGGCCAGCTGCTGTCGGGCACCCTGATGGACTACGCGGTGCCGCGGGCGGACGACCTGCCCGCGATCGAGTGCGTGCACCTGGAGTATCCCTCGCCGCGCAACCCACTCGGCACCAAGGGCCTGGGCGAGGGCGGCGCCATCTCGCCGCCGGCGGCCATCGCCAACGCGATCGACGACGCCCTGGCGCCGCTCGGCGTGCGCGTGACCGCCACCCCGGCACGGCCGGCGCGCGTGCACGCGCTCATCTCGCGCAGATCTTCTTGATCTCCTCCCAGTCGTAGCCGGCGAGGAGCTTCACGGGCGGTCCCGCCCGCTCGGCGGCCAGCGCGGCCAGGGCCTGCAGGCGGTCGCCGGCCGGCGGATGCGTGGAGAGATACCGCGCCGCCGCCGGGGTCATCCCCTCCTGGTGCTGCATTCCCCGGAAGAACGCCAGCATCCCCTCGGGATCCACCGCGGCGGCATGCAGCATGCGCATGCCGTCGCGGTCGGCCTCGTGCTCGGCCTCGCGGCTGTGGCGCAGGTCGCCCAGCGTGCGCGCGCTCTCGACGCCGAAGGCCACCACCCCGCTGACGTCGCCGAGGAGCGCGGCGAGCAGGATGCCGGTCGATGCCTGGCGCAGGATGGCCCGCGTGGCGTCGCGGTGCAGCACGTGCTGGATCTCGTGGGCCAGCACGCCGGCCAGCTCCTCGGCGCTGGCGGTGCGGTCCAGCAGGCCGCGCAGGATCACGATGAAGCCCCCGGGGGTGGCGAACGCGTTGACCATCGGCTGGTCCACGACAGCCACCCGGAACGGATAGCTCGGCTGGGGCAGCGTGGCCACCAGCGCGCCGGTGAGCTCGTCCAGGCGTCGCTGGCGCTCGGGATCCGCACAGCGCTTCGACGGCGGAGCGAGCTGCGCGATCGCCGTCTCGCCGAGCGCCACCTCCCAGGCGACCGGCACCCGCGCCGCCGCGATCCCGGCGAGGGCCGGGATGCCCCAGACATAGAGGCCGGCGCCGAGCGCGACCGCGGCGAGCGCCGCCAGGCCGGCCAGGCCGGCCCGCAGCCGCCGGCGACGGGGATCGTGGAACGCCCGCGCGGCGCCGGGGGCCGCCGCCCGGAGCGCGGAGAGAAAGGCGACGTCGCGGATCAGCAGAGCCTCGGCGAGGTGACCGCCGCGCTCGAGCCGCACCTGCTCGCCCCCGTGGAATCCCTGCGTCTGCCGCACCTGGGCCAGCGGCCAGCGAAAGCTGGTGCCCCCCTCGGTCAGCGTGATCTCGAGGCCGGACTGGCCGATCGTCACCCGGGCCGCCCACCTCACCGGCGTGCGGCCGTCGAGGTAGTGCGCCTCCCACACGCGGCCCCTTCGAATGGGCACCGCGCCCGCTCAGCTCACGCCGAAGTCGGCATCGAGCAGCCCGGCGAGCCCCTCACCGGTCGCCGAGGCGGCCCGGGCATCCTGCCGGATGTTGGCGAGGTCGACCGGCCCCTGCAGCGTCAGGTACCGGAACGCGAAGCGAATCCCGCGCACCACGGTCCACGGCCACGCCAGCCCCAGCGTGAGCACGATCGCCGCCACGTTGCTGATCGTGAGCCAGGCCAGGCGCCCGCCCGTCACCGTCGAGCGGAAGCGGGTGGCACCGAAGCGCGTGTGCGCGGTGAAGAACCGCAGGCGCCGCGCCGAGAACCAGAACCAGGACAGGCCGAGCGTGGGCAGGAACAGCACGACCATCAGCAGGAAGGGCCCGACCAGCTCGCGACCGCGGCCGTCGAAGTGGAACCGGCCGGAGCCGAAGTACGAGTGCGAGATCATGAACGCCTGCCGCCGAGTGACGAAGACGGGATAGTAGATGCCCAGCGTGAGCGCGGTGAGGAGGGTGCCGACCACGAAGATCCCGACGAGCTCACGGGCCGGCCCGCGAAAGGAGAACCGGACGCCGCGCCACGAGCTGCGGCTGAGCCGGTAGCGGCGCGCGCCGACCATCGCCAGCGGGACGAGCACCAGGCCCAGCAGATAGAGTGTCCCCGACAGTGCGCTCACGACCACGTCGGGGGCGCCGTAGACCTGCGGCACGATCGTCAGCAGGGCAACCGGAATGAAGAGCACCGCCACGCCCTTGACGAAGCCGACCAGCAGCTCCATGCCGGTGCCGTGATATGCGAGCCGGTCGCCCTCGAGCTCGGTCCCGCCGAGCAGGTAGGCGCGCACCCGGACCTTGCCCCAGAAGTAGTAGACGCCGAGCGTGAGCAGCGTGAAGAGCACGTTCACCGCCTGGATGCCGAAGAGGCCCCCGGCCGAGCCGTGGAAGGTCAGCTGGCGGCTCTCCGCGGACCCGCCCGGGCCCGCCGCTGGCGCCGGCAGGCAGAGCGGCGCCGGCGAGCGGGCCGGGACGGCCACCGGGCCACGGCGGAGCTTCTCCATCGACACGCGGTAGAGGGCGATCGCGACGCCGCACTGCGGACACCTGTCACCGGCGACGGCCGCGCCGCACCGCGGACAGGGCTCAGTCATCGCCGGCCCCGAACAGCGCGGGGAGCGTCAGCAACGCCTCGCCCACGCGCGGGCCGTGCCAGGAGAACGGCTTGCCGTCCACGAGGTGGATGCGCCCGGCCCGCACCGCCGGCACCTCGGCGTAGGGCTCGAAATCCTGGACGTGGACGCGGCGGAACCGGAACGGCTCGTCGGGCAGCACGATGACCTCGGGCCGCCGGGCCGCGACCTCGTCGAGCGTCACGGTGGGATACCGGGCGGGCCGGTCGCCGAAGACGTTGGCGGCGCCGCACACCGCCAGCAGGTCGTGAATGTAGGTGTCGGCGTTGATCGTCATCCACGGCGCGCGCCAGATCGGATAGAAGACGGGCACCGGCCGCCGCCGCGCGGTCGTCGCCCGAACCTGCGCGTAGAGCGGCTCCAGGTCGGCCAGGATCGCCGCCGCCCGGCCGGCGGTATCCGTGATCGCGCCCAGCTCCCGGATCATCACCAGGCTCTGGGCCACCGTGCGCGGATAGGTGACCCACACCGGAATGTCCCAGCCGCGCAGCGTCTCGACATGCTCGCGCACGTTCTCCTCGATGTTGGCCACCACCAGGTCCGGCTGCAGCGCGCGGATGGCCGCGAGGTCGGGATCCTTCTCGCCGCCGATGCGGGTCTTGCCGTGCACGACGGCTCGCGGCTCCACGCAGTAGGCGGTGATGCCGACCAGGGCATCGGCCAGGCCGAGATGGCAGAGGGTCTCGGTGATCGAGGGGATGAGCGAGACGATCCGGCGCGGCGGCCGCGCCAGGGCCAGCGCGAAGCCGGAGGCGTCCTTCACCCTACCGGATCCGGCGGCTGCGAAGACGGTCGACCAGGGCGAGCATCTCACGGGTGCGGTCGGCCAGCTCGGCGTCCCGCTCGAAGATCTCCGCCACCGGCTTGTGCTGCTCGATCGCGTCTTCGAGGTTGGTCACGGCCACGCCGAAGAGCTTCAGCACCCGCCGCGTCTCGTCGCTGGGCATCCGGGTCATCCCTCGAGATCCAGGGCCGGCACCGCGATCCAGCGTGGGTCTCCGGCCGGCTTGAAGTTCTTCGTGTTCACGAAGTGCAGGCCGTGGTGCAGGTTCGTCTTGAACTTGCCGCCGCCGTAGCGGGCGGCGATCCAGCCCTCGGGATCGTCGAGGAACGGCGCCATCGCGGCGGACGGCAGGCGCACGAGCCACTTGAAGCGGATGGTGCCGGCGAACGGCTCCTGCACACCGATGGTCGCCGTGATGGCCGGCCACACGCGCGCGAACTCCTCGAAGAGCTGCTTGCGGGTGGGCCGCGCGACACCGCGGTTGAGAAGGTTGCGCGTGAGGTATGGCTCCAGCAGGTCCCAGCACCACGCGGCAATCACGTCGAAGCGGAGTGTACCATGGGCGGTGCGAGTCATGGGCGTTCGACGGGTGAGGCGAGCCTGAGAAACTTCGACATCGCGCGGCT
>Ga0299907_10000909_pt1 | contig 15826 bp, 11 predicted proteins | sample RVTome_16_FD_198680 | JGI IMG/M metagenome (GOLD analysis project Ga0299907, IMG submission 198680) | Soil microbial communities from uranium-contaminated site in the Upper Colorado River Basin, Wyoming, United States - RVT152D67 (version 2) ...
ATCCCCGGGGAGCCCCACGGTGCGCTTGATGATGTCGAGTCCCGGGGCGTGATCCGCGCGGAACACGATGATGTCGCCGAACTCCGGCTCCGTGTACCCGGGGATGCGGAGGGCCGTGCCGGGCACCTGCGACCCGAGCGCCACCTTGTTGACGAGGAGGAAGTCCCCGACGAGGAGCGTCTCCTCCATCGAGCCCGACGTGATCACGAACGTGGCGAGCAGGAACGTCCGGAAGACCAGGAAGATGACGGCGGCGAACACGAGCGTCTTCGCCCAGTCGACGAACCACGCGGAGCTGAAGCGCTCCGGCGCCGGTCGTCGCCGGGCGCGCTTGCCCCCGCCGGGATTCGACTCCCCGTCGATCGTCTCCTCGGCCTTCCCTTCGGCGGACCGGGTCCGCCCGCGTGACGCCATGAGCTACGCGCTTCTCCGTCGGATGATGCTCGGGACTCCGGAAGTGGGGTACTCTGCGCGCGCCTCGGGGTTCACGCAACGAGACCGCGGGACGCTCGGCGGCGGCGGATGCGGCGGGAGGGCGGGCCCCGGGCGAGGCACGGGCGGGAAGCGCCGATCCCCTACATCAGGCCGTCGGAATAGATGTGGAGGAACCAGGCATCCCCCCCGCGCACGGCGTGCGCGATGTCGAATCGCAGCAGGCCGTCCATGATCGAGAAGCCGGCGCCCACGCTGGCGAGCCAGCCCCCGGTCCCGAACGCGTCGCGCTCCCCCGCCCACGCGGCGTCGCCGAACGCCATCACCCGGAACATGCTCCCTCCGATGCCGTACGGGTTCGGCGTCACCCGAAACCCCTTGCCGAGCTCGGCACGCGCGTGCCAGAACGCCTCCCCGCCGGCCGAGCCCGGCTCGAAGGCGCGCAGGGTGTACGGCCCCCCGAGATGGTACAGGCGCTGGACCGGCGGGCTCCCGAAGACGGTGCCGGTCCCCGCCTCGGCGGCGAGCGTCCACTGCCCGGGGAACGGGACCGTGACGGCCGTCGAGAGCGCGACGCGTCCGTAGTCGAAATCGCCGGTCGCGGCCTCGCTCCACACGGTTCCGCTGAGGACCGGATTCCCCGGATCGACCCCCGTGAACACGCGCAGCCGACCCGCCACGCCAGCGATCTCGCCCCGCTCGGCGGCGACATTCGGCGGCAGGTCGCGGTCGGCCCACGCGTCGGGCAGTGAGACATCGGTCGTCTTCGGAGCCACCTGGTGCCGCTCGGCGAACAGGGTGAGCCCCCAGGAGCTCCTGGCCCCCTCGCGTCCCGCGAACAGCTCGATCCCGGTCTCGCGGAAGTAGAGACCGTCGTCGTATCCCGTGAGGAGCGTGTTCACCGAGTTCCCGAGCCCGAGCGGACGGCCCCAGTCACCCAGATCGGTGAGCCGCCGGTACACGCCGAGGCCGAGCCGCGCCATCGCGGTCCGCCGCACGATCCGGACTTCGGCCCCCGGCTCCCACTCGGGCACCCCGATGCGCCCCGTGACCTCGAGCGCCGTGACGTCGCCCGTCGGCCACGAGAGCTCGATGCCGGTGGAGATCCCCTCCACGCGGTTGTAGCGCAGGAGACCGGGGAGCGGACCGGCGAGCAGCCGTGGGCCCGCCAGCTCCGGCCGCGGGACATCGATGCGACCCAGCCGGTCGCGGAGCTGATCGAGCTCCTCGTCGTCGAACGCATCCACCGAGCCGGAGAACAGCGGCTCGGGCAGATCCGGCGACGAGAGGAGGCTGTCGACGGGCGGCACGATGTGGATGACGCGCGTGGCGCGCGCGGGAAGCGAATCGTCCGCCGGCTCCCCGGCGCGTCCCGGCCCCTCGTCCCCCTCGCGCCCCTCATCGTCCTCGTCCCACTCCCCATCCTCCTCCACCCAGCGCGTCCAGCCCTCCGGGAGCCCTCCCTCGCCGGGATCGAGCGTCTGCGGCTCGTCGATCACGTAGTCGTCGAACGTCCACTCGAAACGGAGCGGCATCGACGCCAGGTCGGCGATCGACCCGGTGCCGTCGAAGGCCATGCGGTTTGGCAGCCACCAGCGCAGCTCCTGGTACCCGTAATCGAGCGTGATGTAGTCGACCGTGGCCCGGATGGGCTTCACGAACCCGGGGACGTCCCCGGCGTCGTCGGGCTCCTCGCGATCGAAGTCGTACTCGATCGCCGGACGGTAGGCCGCCCGCACGAGCAGCGCCTCGTTACCGTCGAACCACAGCGACCCGACGATCCGGTCGAAACGCGCCTCGCGGGGCTCCACCACGGCCTCCACCAGCGTGACCGTGCGGTCCGCCCCGGGGAAGCGGATGCGAAGGGTGTCGCCGGATCGGAAGCGGTAGTGATAGCCGGCCGTGTCGGCCAGCGGGTGGAGCGCCCAGTCGTTCCCCAGGAACACGCGGTCCTCGGCCGGATCGAGGAAATCGAAGTCGAGATCGAACGCGTCGTCGCTGCGGGGCTCCTCGTCGAACTCGATCCCGATGCCGGCGATCGGGACGCCGCGTCGCGCGCCGAGCCAGCGGACGATGCGGTCGCCGTCCGCGTCCCAGTGGATGCGCGCGGCCCGCTCCTGGTGGTACATGGCGCGCTCGCGCCGCACGACGCGCCCGCCGAGACCGGCGTAGATGCGCTCGCGGAACGTGACCTCGAAGCTCTCGAGACCGCGGGCGCGCTCGTAGCGCTCGATCCGCGCCCGCTCGATGAGGTCCCGGACCCCGGCGTCGGAGTACGTGTCGGACGGGAGGGGACGCGCCTGGGCGTCGACCGGGTCGGGCCCCCCGGCCGAATCGCGCGCCGCGTCACGCTGGCCGGACTGTGCCGCCGCCGGACGCGCGCCGATCAGGATCACGAGCGGAAGCAGCGTGACCGGACGGACGGCGAGCGCGCGGCGAATGACGCGGCGGGCCGGATCGGGGACTGTGCGTGTTCTCGAGCGCATGGACACCGCTTCCCGGGGATCGGGTGTAGCGACGTACGCGGGCCGTGCGGATGCGGTTTCGGCCGGCTCGCGGTGCGCGTCCCGCACCGCCCTCCGTATGTTCGGGCCCGGCGGCACGTTCCTGCCGGACGGTCGGCGCACCGCTCGCCGACCGCCGCGCGATCGTCCCGGACCCGTTTCTGGACGGGGTGCGGGCGCGCAGGGTCACCGGTACGAGAGCCGGGAGGCGAGCTCCGGCGATGGGCATCTACTCGGACCACATCTTCCCGCGGCTGATGGACGGGAGCCTCGGGGGCCAGCAGCAGCGCGTGTACCGCGAGCGCACGCTGGCGCCAGCGCGCGGCGATGTGCTCGAGATCGGATTCGGGACGGGCCTCAACCTCTCCTCCTACCCGCCGGGCATCTCGCGGCTCGTCGCCGTCGACCGCGCCACCATGCTCGAGTCGCGCGTGAAGGGCCGGGTCGCGCGGGCGCCCTTCCCCGTCGAGCGTCACGAGCACGACGCGGCGGAGCCGATGCCGTTTCCCGACGCCTCCTTCGACACGGTCGTCAGCACGTGGACACTGTGCTCCATCGAGGAGCTCCAGGCCGCCCTGCGGGAGCTGCTCAGGCTCCTCCGGCCCGGCGGCTCGTTCCTGTTCCTCGAGCACGGCCGCAGCGACCGCTCGATGGTCGCGACGTTCCAGGATCTCGTGAACCCCATCCAGAACGTGGTGGGCTGCGGGTGCAACCTGAATCGGAAGATCGACGATGAGATCAGACGCGCTGGCTTCCAGATCACCCACCTCGAGCGCTTCCGCGTGCCCGGGGTTCCACGCGCGTTCGGAGAGGTCTATCTGGGCTCCGCCACGCATGCGTGAGCCGCGCCTCCTCCGGATCGGAGCGCTCGCCGCGGTCCTCCTGGTCGGTTGTGGGGGGAAGCCGGCCGCCACGGGGCGGGAGACGGTCCCCCCGGCCGCCGGCTACGCGGAGTCGACGTCCCTCCTCGCCGCCTTCATCGAGCACGAGCGGGACGACAAGCGCCTCCCCGCGGTGTCGGTCGCGCTGGTCGACGATCAGGAGACGGTGTGGGCCGCGGGCTTCGGCTTCGAAGACCCGGACGAGGGCACGGGGGCGACCGCCGCCACGGTGTACCGGGTGGGGTCGGTCTCGAAGCTGTTCACGGACATCGCGGTGATGCAGCTGGTCGAGCGCGGGGCGCTCGACGTGGACGCGCCGGTCACCGACTACCTCCCCGAGCTCGCGCTCGGCGCCCCGCTCGAAGGCGACCGGGTGTGGCCGACCCCCACGCTCCGGCAGCTCATGGCGCACCGCGCCGGCATCGTCCGCGAGCCGCCCGTGGGGCACTACTTCGATCCCACGGAGCCCGGTCTCGCGGAGACCGTGGCGAGCCTGCGCGGCACGCCACGCATCTACGAGCCGGGGACGCGCGTGAAGTACTCGAACGCGGGGATCGCCGCCGTGGGCTACGTGCTCGAGCGCACGCAGGGGCGGCCGTTCGCGGCCTACGTGCGCGAAGCCGTGCTCGAGCCCCTCGGGATGGGAGCGAGCGCCTTCGAGCCGACGCCGGCCGTCACGGCGCGGCTCGCGGAGGCCCGCATGTGGGGCATCGACGGCCGCGAGTTCGCGGCGCCCACGTTCGAGCTCGGGATGATCCCCGCCGGGAGCATGTACGCGCCGGTCACGGACCTCGCCCGCTTCATGTCCGCGGTGTTCGCGGGCGGCGTGGGCACCGGCGGCCGCGTGCTCGCCGACAGCACGCTCGCCGCGATGCTCACGCCGCAGTTCGGCGAATCGTCGGGCTTCGGGATCGGGTTCGGGCTCGGGACCCTGGACGGCCGCAGATACGCCGGTCACGGCGGCGCGATCTACGGGTTCGCGACCCGGCTCGGGGTGCTCCCGGACGAGAAGCTCGGGGCGGTCGCGGTGACGACGATGGACGTGGCCAACACGGTCACCGACCGGATCACCGACTACGCGCTCCGGCTCATGCTGGCCACGCGCGCCGGCGAGCCGCTGCCCCGGGCGCGGACCACGGGGCCGGTCGATCCCGCGCTGGCGGCGGCCGTCCCCGGGGTGTGGGAGACGGCGGACGGCGGGCTGCGCGTGCGCTTCCTCGACCGTGGCGCCTCACGCGGAACCGGGGAGCTGTTCATCGAGATCGGCCGCTCCCGGTACCGTGTGCGCGCGATCGCCGACACGCTCGTCATCGACGACCGGCACGGCTTCGGCGGCTTCTTCCGCGTCGAGCGAGATACGGTCGTGGCGCGGGACGGCACGCGGCTCGGGCGGACTGCGGCCTTCCCGGGACCCCGTCCCGCGCCGCCGCCGGATCGCTGGCTCGACCTGATCGGCGAGTACGGGTGGGATCACGACGTGCTCTTCATCTACGAGGACGGCGGCCGGCTCCACGCGCTCATCGAGTGGATCGAGATGGACCCGCTGGAGGAGATCGGACCGGAGCTGTTCGCCTTCCCGACGGGCGGGGGTCTGTATCACGGCGAGCGGATCCGGTTCGAGCGCGACGCGGAAGACCGCGTCACGGCGGCGAGCGCGGCGGGGATCCGTTTCCCGCGGCGCGAGATCGGCACCGCGGCCGGGGAGACGTTCACGATCGAGCCCGTCCGGCCCGTCGAGACGCTGCGCGAGGAGGCGCGGGCCGCGACCCCGCCCGCCGAGCAGGGCGAGTTCCTCGAGCCCGACCTGGTCGAGCTCTCCTCGCTCGATCCGACGATCCGCTACGACATCCGCTACGCGAGCACGGACAACTTCATGCAGAGCCGCTTCTACCGGGAGCCGCACGCCTTCCTCCAGCGTCCGGCGGCCGAGGCCGTGACGCGAGCCCACCGGGCCCTGGCACGTCACGGGCTCGGGCTCCTCATCCACGATGCGTACCGGCCGTGGCACGTGACGAAGATGTTCTACGATGCCACGCCGGTCGAGCAACGGATCTTCGTGGCCGACCCGGCGAACGGGTCGCGTCACAACCGCGGGGCGGCGGTCGATCTCACGCTCTACGATCTCGCCACGGGCGAGCCGGTCCGCATGGTGGGTGGCTACGACGAGTTCTCGGAGCGCTCGTACCCCGACTACATCGGCGGTACCGCGGCGCAGCGCTGGCACCGCGAGCTCCTGCGGAGCGTGATGGAGGCCGAGGGGTTCGAGGTGTACGAGTTCGAGTGGTGGCACTTCGACCACCGGGACTGGGCCCGCTACCCGATCCTGAACGTCGCGTTCGAGGAGCTCGCGGCGCCCGCGCGCTGAGCGCCGCCCCGGGGAGGGATCAACGCGACGCCAGCCACCCTCCGACGAGCGAGGCCGTGGCAGGGCCGAGCAGGAACAGCGCGGCGAGGGCGAAGTCCCCGGAGGCGGGATCGGCGGCCGAGATCCACACTCCCACGATGCCGAGCAGGATCAGCCCCCACCCGGCCCCGAGCGCCCAGCGGAGTGGACGCCGGCTCGCGTTCAGACGACCGAGGATCCACCCCACGAGGAAGTAGAACGCCGCCCCCGCCGCGATCCGCATCCACCCCGGCGGCACCGGCACCAGATCCGTGAACACGAGGGCGAGGCCCACGAGCCCGGCCAGCGCCACGAGCAGGAACGACCACAGGATCCTCATGGCGTGCGAATCTGCCCCGCGGGCGGCAGATTCTCAACGCCGTGACGCCACCCCGCCTCGACCCGGAGCCGCTGACGATGAACCGCCGGTCCACGATCCTCGCGCTTTGCCTCGCGCTCGCCGCGGCGGGTCCCCGTCCCGCCGCCGGCCAGCACGACATCGAGGACCTGGGCTGGATCGCGGGACACTGGGCCGGACCCGCGTTCGGCGGACAGGCCGAGGAGGGCTGGTTCGCGCCCGGGGGGCGGGCCATGTCGGGAGTGTTCCGTCTCGTCCGCGAGGATCGCGCGGTCGTGTACGAGCTCCTCCTCCTTGAGCAGGACGAGGACGGCGAGATCCACTACCGCTTCAAGCACGTGGCCCCGGGGTGGGAGCCGTGGGAGGAGACACCGCTCGAATACCGGCTGACGGAGCTCGCCGGCCGGAAGGCGACGTTCCGCAGCACGGCGGCGGGGCCTGTGCCCAATGCCCCGTGGTGGTTCACCTACGAGCGCCCCGCCGAAGACCGCCTGATCGTGACCATCCACGGCGGCGAGGGCGAGCCGGTCGTGCTGGAGCTCACGAGGAGGTAGCCCCCTCCCAGGCGGGCACGTCCCTCACCTCCGTCTCGCCCGACCTCCGGACGGCGAGACGCCGGAGCGGGATCCAGGCGAGCGCCACCTCCCTCACCTCGACATCCGCGCGGCGCGGCGTCACCACCGCCTCTTCGACCGCGAGCGCCGAGGTCTCCCAGCGCGCCGTGATCGTCGCGATCTCGGTCCCGAGCGTCGCGCCCAACGCGGCCGCATCGGCCTCGAGCCCGTCGAGGTCCTCCTCGGCGCCGTCGGCCCGGGCCGTCGCGGCGGATGACATCCCCACCCGTCTGAGGCTCGCCGAGGCCGATCGCGCGGATCGCCGCCCCAGCAGCGCGCCGAGCACGGACTCCCCGATCGCGACGATCGTCTCGCGCTTGCGAGCCGCCGCCTCCGCCTCGCGTCGATCGAGCGTCGCGCGCGCGCGGCGCATCCGCTTCTCGATCCGATCGAGCGCGCGCGCGTGGCGCTCCTCGAGCTCGTCGATCTCCGCGTCGCGCCGCTCCCGCGCCTCCTGCGAGAGCCGCAACCGGAAGTCCGCCGCCGACTCCCCCGGCGCCGAGAACTCGTCGAGCGCCGGCGCGCGGAAGAGGGCGAGGGTCCGGGTCCGGTACAGATGGTCTTCGAGGTCGGATCGCGCCGCGGACAGGTCGCGGGCCTGATCGAGCGTGGCGGGGAGCGCCTCGAAGCCGGCCTCCTCCTCCGCTTCCGCGCCGGCGGGCGGAGGAACGATGGAGACCGCCGTGTCCCACCGGATCGCGCCGGCGGGACCGGGCGACGCGAGGAGAGCGAAGTCCTCGCGGTGCTGCGCGCCCGACTTCTTGTGCACGAAGTGGACGGCGCCGGTCCCCAGGGCCCCGGCGCGGTACACGAGACCCTGTGCGACCACCTCGCCCGCCGCACCCTCGCGCTCCACGCGGGCCGCCGCCCCGTCAGGGCCGAGCGTGGCGGGCAGGAACACCTGGCGGATACCGGTGGGGACCGGGGGCGGCGAGGGCGAGAGCTCTCCCGCCGCCGCCGGGTCGACGGCGACGAGCCCGCCGGACCCGGCCGCGGCCGCGCTCCGGCCGGCATCGTCCGGGAGTCGCGTTTCGGGATCGGCGGCTCCCGCGACGGGCGTGTCCGGTGAGCGGCCCGACATGAGCTCGGCGACCTGCGCCCGCGTCAGCGGTCCGCGCAGATAGCTCATCGCCCAGCGCGTCTGGAACACGCGCGGCTCGCCGGCGTGCACGTTGTGGAGGAGGAAGTGCCGCTTCTCGAGCTCGCCGATCCGGCGCTCGAGATCGGCGCGGGACGTCGCGGCCGTCCCCGCCGACACCGACTCCAGCCCATCGAGGAGACGCGCGCGGTCGCGCTCCGTCTGGAGCCGGCCCACGAACCACGTCCCGGCGTTCGACAGGGCCTTGTAGTCCAGGTCCACCGGGTTCTGGGTCGTGAGCACGAGTCCGAGACCGTAGGCGCGCGCCTGCTTGAGGAGGGTCAGGAACGGACGCTTGCTCGGCGGCTCGGCCACGGGCGGCAGGAAGCCGAACAGCTCATCCATGTACAACAGGGCCCTGAGGCTCGTCGTCCCGGTCTGCCGCCGCATCCACGTGATGACCGACTCGAGCAGGAGCGTCACGAAGAACATGCGCTCCGCATCCGTGAGATGCGCGATGTAGAAGATCGAGTGGCGGGGCCGGCCATCCGGCGCGCTCAGGAACCCGGCGATGTCGAGGGGCTGCCCGCGCACCCAGGTCTGGAAGCCCGGAGCGGCCATGAGGCCGTTCAACCGCATCGCGAGCGCCATGCGGTCCTTCTCGGGGAAGAAGGTGTCGACGTCGAAGACGCCCAGACGCCGGACCGGGGGGCGCTGGATGGAGAGCGTGAGCCGCGCGAGATCGAGGTCCGTGCCACGTCGCCAGAAGTGCTCGAAGATGTGGGCGAGGAGGATGTGCTCGCGGGACTGGATCGGGTCGGCGTCCACGCCGAGGAGCCCGAGGACTCCCGAGACGGTGCCGGAGATCCGTTCCCGGAGGGATTCCGCGTCGGTGTCCCAGTCGGCCGCCGGCGACGCGAACGAGCTCAGGACGGAGACCGGGATCCCCGCGTCGCTGCCGGGCGTGAAGATGGCGAGATCCGTGGTCTCGCGAAGGGTGCGGATGCGATCGCCGGACTGCCCCCAGCGGGCGAGGCCTTCCTTCCACAGGGCCGCCTGCGCGGCCGCGAACGCGGCCGGCTCGGCGCCGGCCCGGCGCGCGTCGTCCGGGTTCACCCACGGCTCGAAGTCCTCTCCCCTGAGCTCCGGGAAGGTGAGCAGGAGGTTCGTCATGTCGCCCTTCGGGTCGATGATCAGCGCCGGGACGCGGTCCATCGCGGCCTCTTCGAGCAGGTCGAGACACAGACCCGTCTTCCCGCTCCCCGTCATGCCGATGCACACCGCGTGGGTGGTGAGATCGCGCGCATCGTAGAGGATCGGGGCCTCGAGCGGCTCGGCTCCGGCCTCGGCGCCGAGGTAGAACGCGCCGAGCTTCTCGAACTCCATCGGCAACCTCCGTGATCGAGCATGTCGGACGAGGGCGGTCGGGGTCCGCGGCCCGGTCGGCGGGGCGTCGTCCGCCGCGGCCCCCCGGTGACGGGGACCCCGCGCCCCCCCGGTGACGGGGACGCCGCGCCCCGCACGTCGTGAAGGTGCCGCGGTCCCGGCCGGGTCGTCAAAGCCCGCGGGGTTTCAGGCCCCCCCCCGCCTGAAACACGACCCCTCCCCACGGGGAGGCGCGCGGGACCGGTGGGCTGGCGAAAACCCGCGACGCGTGGGGCGATGCCGCGCCCGCGCGATCGGGCTCGCGTGGAACCCGGCTTGCGACTCTCGCCCTGCCGGAGTGGGATCCACCGCACGCCCTGCCTGCCGAGATGCGGCCCCGGTGCGCCCCGATCCGGAAGGAGATTCGACATGAGACGCATATGGGCATGCCTCGGGGCTCGCCTGACGGTGGTCGCGGCCGCGCTGCTGTGGACCGCGTGCGCATCCGGCGGGTAACCCCCACGGGCGGGGCCGCGGCGCCCCGCGCCTGGCCTTCGGGGCTCCCGCTCCCGAGAGCGCCTCGCGACCCGAGGGCGATCCCCTCGCTCCCCGGTCGCCGCTCCGGGGCATGGTCGCATCGTGGGCCGATCCGTTATCCTTTTCCGGGCGGAGCCCGGCGTCGCATCCATCCGGCCCCGCGCGTTGTAGGGGTGGCAGGGATGGTGCGGCGCTGGAACCCGCGCAGGGGTGCGGTCGTAGCAGCGGAGCGAGCCCGTAGGACGAACCCTCCCCGGGGGATGCGAAGGCAGCATGCGTTCACAACCAGGACCCGCAGGACGGCTCGCCGTTCTGGCGGCCGGTGTTTCCCTGTTGGGGGTCGCGCCGCCGCTCGCGGCCCAGGCCGATCCGACGCGGGCGGGCGCGCGGCGCTCGGCCACGCTCGTCGGTCAGGTCGTGAACGCGACCACCGGACGTCCGGTCGATGGCGCGGTGGTCACGCTCATCGGCTCCGGATACGGGGCGATCACGGACAGCGCGGGGAACTTCCGGGTGCCCCAGACGTGGGCCGGGACGGACACGATCGAGGTGCGGTTCATCGGGTACGAGCCGAGCCGGACCGAGATCGAGCTGGCGGGCGACGAGACGTCCCGGATCACGCTCCTCCTCAGCCAGACCGTGGTGCGCGTGGCCGATCTCGTGGTCGAGGTGCGTCAATCACGGAAGGCGCAGAAGCTCCAGGGCTTCATCGAGCGCATGGAGAAGGGGTTCGGCACCTTCCTCACTCCCAGGGACATCCGCACGCGGAACCCGCGTCTGACGAGCGACCTCATGCGCGGCATCCCCGGCGTGCGGGTGGGCCGCATCGAGCACGGACGCGCGCCGGTGAGCTTCGGGCGCGGCTCGCTGCCCGGCTGTGCCCCCGCGATCTTCCTGGACGGCGTGCACCAGCCGGGTCTCGAGGTGGATGACATCCCGGCCGAAGACCTCGGGGCCGTGGAGGTGTACAAGGGGGTCACGGACACGCCCATGGAGTTCATGCGGACGAACGACTGCGGCGCGATCGTGATCTGGACGCCGGACGGACCCGACTTCATGGACTGGGCATACGACGTGCCGCCGGATCCGTTCGACGACTGACGCCCCGCCGCGTCAGCCGGAAAGCGCCAGCTCCCACTCCCAGGCGAGGTCGTCGCGGAGCGAGTGCCACACGCTGCAGTACGTCTCGAACGACAGCTCGACCGCCCGCCGTGCCTTCGCCTCCTCGACCTCGCCCGCGATGCGGATCACGAATCGGATGGAGTGCAGGTGGCGCGGCGGCTTCTCCTTCCGATCCGCCTCGATCTCGATGACCAGCCCGCGGAGGTCCTGCCGGCCCTTGCGCAGGATGTCGACGATGTCCGACGCCATGCACCCCGCGAGCGACTCGAGGAGCAGCGCGACCGGGTTCGGGCCCGTCTCCCCATGCCCGTCGATCGGCGTGAGGTGCCCGTTCCTCCGCCCCGTGAATCGGAGATCCTCTCCCCTCCACTCCAGCGTCACGACCTCGGGTGGCTTCGACATGCCGGTCTCCCGCGTGCCGTCTTCGCGCGCCGGCGCCCCGCCGGCGCGCCCCGGCGCTTCCCGACGAAACTGACGGGCGTCCGCCGCACGGGAAAGGCGGTTGCGCCCGAACCCCGGCGAGGCGAGCCTTCCCGCCATGTCACATCCCGGCCAAGCGCCCGCGGAGATCACTCCGGGGCCCGGCACGAGATCCTGGGGGCGACGCCTCGATGCGATCCGCTGGATCGGACCGGGGCTCGTGCTCGCCGCGACGGCCATCGGGGCGAGCCACCTCGTGCTCGCCCCCACGGCGGGCGCCGCGTTCGGCTACGCGCTCCTCTGGGTCATGGGGTTCAGCCACTTCATCAAGTACCCGGCCTTCGAGAGCGGCCCGCGCTTCGCCGCCGCGACCGGGACGTCACTGCTCGACGGCTACGCTCGCGTCCCCGGTCCCCGGGGCTGGGCGCTCTCGGTCTTCTTGCTCGGCACCGTCGTCCAGGGCGTCACGGTGCTCGCGGGCGTGCTGGGCGTCGCGGCCGCGGTGACCTACGCCGCCTTCCCCATCCTGCCGATCCCGGCGTGGAGCCTCGTCCTCGGCCTCGCGATCGCCGCGTTGCTCGCCACCGGCGGCTTCGATGGGCTCTCGGCCCTCAGCAAGTGGATGCTGGCGGGCCTCACGGCGATGACGGTGTTCGCGTTCGTCGCCCGTCCACCGGGCCCGGGCTTCATCGAGGGGCTCGTGCGGCCGCGGATCCCGCCCGAGAGCGTCGTCCTGCTCGCCGCGATCCTCGGGTGGATGCCGACCGGGATCGACGTCGCCGTGTGGCACAGCATGTGGGCGCTCGAGCGGCGCGAGGAATGGGCGCGCCGTCGAACCCGCTCGACCCGCGCGGACCGGGGCATCGCGGCGCGCGCGTTCGCGACGGGCCGTCTGGACCTGTGGCTGGGCTACGGCCTGTCGCTCGTCCTCTCGGTGCTGTTCGTGTCGCTCGGAGCCGAGGTCCTCGCGCCCGCCGGGCTCGTCCCCCGGGGCCCGGACGTGGCGGTCACGATGGCGCGCCTGTACACGGAGTCCCTCGGCGCCTGGGTGTACCCGCTGTTCATGGTGGCCGCGTTCTTCGGGATGTTCTCGACCGCGTACGGTGTTCTGGACGGCTTTCCGCGCGCGTTCGCGCAGACCGTGGTGCGGTTGTGGGGCCGGCGCCGGCCCGCGAGCCCGGAGCCGGATCCGGATGACCCGTCGCGGATCGCCCGCTCCGGGCGTCGCACGACGCCGGTGTACTGGGGGTTCCTGTTCGGGAGCCTCGCGCTCGCCCTCGTCGAGACGGTGTGGATTCCCGATCCCGTGGCGCTCGTGACCGTCGCGGCGATCGTGAGCTTCCTGCTCGCGCCCGTGCTGTACGCGCTCAACCACTACTGCGTGACGCGTCTCATCGAGGACCCGGGGCTGCGGCCCGGCCCGGCGATGCGCGCGTGGTCGTGGATCGGCATGCTGGGCGTGACCGCCGCGAGCGGCTTCTTCCTGTGGGTGCAGTTCGGGCGCTGACGCCACGCGCCGGCGGCCGGGCGGCGCCGGATCGCGGATGGGGGCGTCGAGTCGGTGGCGGGCCGGCTCAGCCGCCCGCCGCGAGCCGCAGGAGAACCCGCTGCCCGTCCCGCTCGAGCGCGGCGCCGACCGCCGTCACGGTCACCCCCTCCGTGGTGATGCGGATCGTGTCGCCCGAGACGAGGACCTCCGGCTCCCGGAGTCCGGTGACCCAGACCCGGTCGAGCCCCGCGAACAGGGGATGCCCGTCGAGCCCGCGCGTCATCGCCGCCCGATCGAGGATCTCCGCGGAGATGCTCTCGCCGCCCACCCTGAGCCAGCGCGTGTGGAGCACGTGCCGGGCGTCGAGCACCCGCACGTGGAGCGGATCGAAGCGCTCCGGCGCGACGGGTGCGCCGTCGGCCGCGATCTCGAGTCGCCAGCCCGGCGCATCGTCGAACGCGGCGCGCGCCCGCGCGTCCCTGCGAACGAGATCCGCGCTGTCCGAGCGGGCCAGCGCCCGCGCGCGCGCCGCCTCGTCCGGCGAGGCCCGGCACGACCGCGCGCTCCTCGCCCCGATGGCCGCTCCGAGCAACCCGTCGAGGCTTGCGGCCTCGCCCCCCGCCATGAGGGAGTCCTTCCAGCGCGGCGCGAGGCGATCGAGCAGGACCGCGAGGGCGTGGCCGGTCGCGTACGCGCGGTCGCGCACGCGCTCGGGCGGGAATCCATCCGCCGGGAGCGCGACCTCGCTCCTCCCCGCCGCGCGCGCCTCCACGTACCGCGCCAGCCCTTCGCGGAGCTCGGTGTGGCGCTCGTAGGCGACCGAGGCGTCGTCGAGGCGCGCGAAGCGTCGCGCCCGAACCCGGAGGAACTCCTGCGCCCAGCACAGCTCGCGCACCGAGTCGGGTGCCGTCACGGCCCGCCGGAGGGCGCCCCCCTCGAGCCGGCGGAGCTCGAGCAGGGCCGCCGGGCGCACCGGATACGTGAACAGGTCGACCTCGTTGGCGACCCACCCCGGATGCCGGGTGGTCTGGTAGGCGTGAAACGCCTCGTGCATGGCCAGCGCCGCGCTGGCCATCGGGTCGACCTCCCCGTCGGGGAACGCGATCACGGCCGTGCGCACGCCCGCGAGCTCGATGTCGGTGTTGGCGCGCGTGTCCGCGAGCACCACGTCGGCCACCGCGCCCCCCTCGACCCCCCGCATGCGGTCGAACTCCGCCGGGGGGGAGGGGTGACGAACGAGATACGTGCGCGCATCATCGATCATGGCGATCGGTACGGTCCGGGCATCGAAGCCCGGCCATCCGATGGTCGCGGCGGCCTCGTCGTAGGCGGCCAGCACGCGCTCGACATCGTCCGCTCGCGGGTGCGAGCACGCGGCGAGACCGAGCAGGAAGACCGGGGCGCCTCGCCGGAGAGGCGCCGGCAACCGCCGTGAAACACGGCCCCGACACGCGTCGTACGTGTCCCCAGGAGGTGTCGAAATGTTCGAGTTTCTCGGAACCATGCTGTGGATCATCATCACCGGAATCGCTTCGATCGGCGGCTTCATCGCCATGAAGCGCTTCGTGCGCGAGCGGCTGCGTTTCGTGGATGGCGTCCGCAAGCCGGGCCTTCCGCTCATCGCGGGCATCGCGGCGGCGGCGGTCGTCCTGCCGCTCACGGTCTTTCCGGTCGTCAACATGGGTACCGCGTTCCTGTTCGGTATCGGCGTGGGAACCGGCGTCGCCGCGGGGCGGCGAGAGCTCAAGAAACTCCCCAGCGCCTGACGACGGTGTAGCAGAAACCGCGCCGCCCGGCCCCGCGGTCCGCCCGGACCGCGCCACGGCGGACCTTCCGCGCGCCTCGCCGCGCGTGGCTCCATGGCCTATGATGCGGATCCGTGCCCGGAGGTTTGTATCCCGGGACGGCGAAGGAGACGGATCCGTGGCTCCACGACATCCCGCCGGCCGCGAGGCACCGTGCACCGCGCTCCTCCTGGGCGCGCTGGCCTCGGCATTCGTCTACGCCTTCCTGCCCGCCGATACCCGGGCGCAGGGCCCCGCGACCGCGTCGCTCGGGGGCGTCATCGTGGACGCCGGGACGGGTCGGCCGGTGGCGGGGGCATCGGTGGCCGTCCGCGGGTTCGGCGGGACCGGGACGACCGATGCCGAAGGCCGCTTCGTCCTCTACGACGTGCCGGCCGGGCGGCAGGCCATCCGCATCGCGTACCGCGGTCGGGACGCGCCGGAGCGCGCGATCGAGCTCGCGCCCGACCGTCACACCGACGTCCGCATCGCGCTCGCGCTCCCCGCGGCCGCCGAACCGCGAGAGGAGGACGTCGTCCCCCTCCCGCCGCTGGGCGTCGAGATCGCGCGACGACCGCCGTCCGGAAAGCTGGGGCCGTTCCATCGGCGGCGCGAGACGGGACGCGGCGCGTTCATCACGCAGGACGAGATCACCGCGCGCGATCCGAGTCAGATGACCGACATGCTGCGCGAGCTGGCGGGGATCCGGGTCTCGGGGTCGTCTTCGTTCGGGGCCGGAGTGAGCACGATCCGCGGGTGCGGGCTCCCCGTGTTCATCGATGGCATGCCGGCCCCGGGCTTCCGGGTGGACGACATGCCCCCGCAGGACGTGGCGGGGGTGGAAATCTACATGGGTCCG
>Ga0299907_10000910_pt1 | contig 15824 bp, 13 predicted proteins | sample RVTome_16_FD_198680 | JGI IMG/M metagenome (GOLD analysis project Ga0299907, IMG submission 198680) | Soil microbial communities from uranium-contaminated site in the Upper Colorado River Basin, Wyoming, United States - RVT152D67 (version 2) ...
CCGAGACGGCCTCCTTCACCCACTCGCCGATCCGGCCGACCTCCGAGCGCTGGATCACCGGGCCGACGTCGACCGTGGGATCCATCGGGTCGCCGACCTTCAGGCTCTGGACCTCCTTCACGAGGCTCGCTGCGAAATCGTCGTAGACCTCGGAGGAGACGAGCACGCGCTGCACGCTGATGCAGCTCTGGCCCGCCTGGTAGTAGCCGCCGTAGGCGATCCGCTGGGCGGCGAAGTCGAGATCGGCGTCCGCGTGCACGATCACGCCGGCGTTCCCGCCGAGCTCGAGCGTGACCCGCTTCTTCGGATCGAGGCCCTTCAGGTACCAGCCGATCTCGGCAGATCCCGTGAACGAGATCTTCCGGTAGCGCTCATCACGCGCCATCCCGTCGGCCACCTTCGAGGAAACAGGCAGCACCTGGTACATCCCCTTGGGGAGGTCGGTCTCGGCGAAGAACTCCGCGAGTCGGAGCGAGCCGATGGGGGTCGCGCTCGCCGGCTTCACCACGATCGGCGCGCCGACCCCGAGGGAGGGCGCGACCTTGTGGGCCACGAGGTTCAGCGGGAAGTTGAACGGCGTGATCCCGAGGACCGGTCCGATCGGGAACCGCCGGATCAGCCCGACGCGAGAGCCGAGCGACGCCTCGGTGTCCAGACGGATCAGCTCGTCGTCCCCGCGGCGGATCACCTCGGATGCCCAGCGGAACGTGGAGACGGCGCGGGTCGCCTCGACCATCGCCCACTTGAGCGGCTTGCCGCCCTCCTGCGCGATCAGCTTCGCGTTCTCCTCGATCGTCTCGCCGAGACGCCTCGAGATGTGGTCGAGCGCGTCCGCCCGCGCGTGCACCGGGAGCTTCGAGGACTCCGTGAACGTCTCGTGCGCCGCCGCCGCCGCTTCCTCGACGTCGGCGTCGGTCGGGACGCCGATCTCCGCCACGACGCTGTCGTCGTACGGGCTGTGGACCTCGAACGAGCCCTCGCCCGTCCGCCACTCCCCGTTCACCAGGTAGGGCCTCACCGCCATGTCATCGCCGCCTTCCCGAAGGCGCGCTCGTTCAGTCGAGCGACACCATCACGTGCTTCATGTTCGTGTAGTCCTCGAGCGAGTACACCGACATGTCCTTGCCGTGGCCGGACTGCTTGTATCCGCCGTGCGGCATCTCCGGCGTGAGCGGGATGTGCGTGTTGATCCAGACGCATCCGAACTGGAGCCGGCGCGCCATCCGATGCGCCCGGCCCACGTCGCGCGTCCACACGGAGCTCGAGAGCCCGTAGGGCACGCCGTTGGCCCACTCCAACGCCTGCGCCTCGTCGTCGAAGCGCTGCACCGTGACGACGGGGCCGAAGACCTCCTTCTGGATGATCTCCGCGTCCTGACCCACCTCGCTCACGACGGTGGGCGAGTACCAGTACCCCTGTTGGTCGATCGCCTTGCCGCCCGTGAGCACCTTCGCTCCGGCGTCCTCGGCCCGCTGCACGAACCCGACGACCCGCTCGAGCTGCTCCTTCGAGATCATCGAGCCCATCTCGGTGTCGTCCGCGAACGGGTCGCCGACCTTGATCGACTCGACCGCCGGCACGAGCTCCGCGAGGACGTTCTCGTACGCGTCGGAGCCGACGAGGATCCGGGCGGATGCCGTGCAGTCCTGGCCGGAGTTGAAGTAGCCGCCGATCTTGATCCACTCGACGACCTGCTCCATGTCCGCGTCGTCGAACACGATGAAGGGCGCCTTGCCGCCGAGCTCCAGGTGCACCCGCTTCAGGGTCTCCGCGGAGTTCGCCGCGATCAGCTTGCCGGTCGCCGTGTCGCCGGTGAGGGAGACGATGCCCACGTCCTCGTGCCGGACCAGGGTGTCGCCCACCGGCACGCCGTCGCCCGTCACGACGTTGAACACGCCGGGCGGGAGGATGTCTGCGGTCAGCTCGGCGAGCTTCAGGGCCGTGAGGGGAGTCATCTCCGAGGGCTTGAGCACGATCGTGTTGCCGGTCGCGAGGGCCGGCCCGATCTTCCAGATAGCCATCATCAAGGGGTAGTTCCAGGGGGCGATCAGCCCCGCGACACCGATCGGCTCGCGGCGGACGTAGCTCGTGAACCCGGCCATGTACTCCCCGGCGCTGCGACCCTCCATCGTGCGGGCGGCGCCGCCGAAGAACCGGAGGTTGTCGACGATCGGCGGGATCTCTTCCGAGAGCGTCACGGCCGCCGGCTTGCCGACGTTCTGTGCCTCGAGCTTCACGATCTCGTCGGCGTGCTCCTCGATCCGATCGGCGAGCTTGAGGAGTGCGAGCTGACGGTCCTTGGGCGTCGAGTCGTACCAGTCCCCCTCGAAGGCCCGCTTGGCGGCCGCGACGGCCTTGTTCGCGTCCTCCTTCGTGCCTTCCTGGACCGTGGCGAGCACCTCGCCGGTCGCCGGGTTGATCACGTCGCGGGTCTGACCGTCCGATGCGTTCACCCACTCGCCGTCGATGAACATCTGATAGGCGTCCGCCATGTCCCCTCCTCGCTCAGCCGCCGGCCTGTGTGCGACGGCTCCTGCACCAACGTTCGGTTCGCCAGTATGCGACATCCGTCCGTCGAGCTGCACCCGGCCTGCCGGCTGTCGGGATGGGTTCCGGCGGAGCGCGCCTCCCGGACGGGATCCTCAGTAGCGGACGCGTGGATCGAGGAACGCGTACGCGATGTCCACCACGATGTTGGCGACGAGGATGAACATCGAACCGATGATGGTCACGCCCATCACCATCGGGAAGTCGTTGGTGTAGATCGACCGGACGGCGAGCTGCCCGAGGCCGGGGAGGCCGAAGAGGGTCTCCGTGATGACGAGCCCGGCCATGATCGTCGCGAAGTCGATGCCGATCATCGTCACGATCGGGGTCAATGCCCCGCGGAGCGCGTGCTTGTAGACGACCCGGCGCTCGGAGAGCCCCTTGGCACGCGCGGTTCGGATGTAATCCTCCTGCGTGGTCTCGACCATGTTGCTGCGGAGCATCCGCGCGTAGATCGCCGCGTAGCCGACCGCGACCGTGATCCACGGGAGGATGAACTTGCCTCCCAACGCGCTGCCCCACACGCTGGCGTTGATCTCGAGGCCGCTCGACGGCGCGAGGTGGAGCTTGTACCACACGACGTAGAGCAGCAGTTGACCGAGCCAGAACACCGGCAGCGACACCCCCACGATCGCCAGCACCATCGTCCACCGGGCGCTGAGGGACCGGGGCCGAACACCCGAGGCGATGCCGAGCGGGATCCCGATCAGCAGCCAGAGCGTGGCGGCTCCGAGCGCCAGGATCGCGGAGACCGGGAGCCGGCGCCAGATCTCCTCGCGCACCGGCAGGTAGTTCGAGAACGAGTAGTAGACGTCCTCGGACAGGAACGTGTTCGGCAGCGGGATCAAGCCCTTGGCGAAGCGCCCGTACTGGACGATCAGCGGCCTGTCGAGCCCGAAGGCACGCCGCGCGTTCGCGATCTGCACCGGATCCGTCCGGCGGCCAACCGCTCGACGGGCCGGGTCGCCGGCCGGCAGCTTCACGAAGATCAGGAAGGTGAGGACGGAGATGATGACGAGGACGAGGACGGAATAGAGCAGCCGGCGAGCGATGTACCGGAGCACGGGATCGACGCTAGGAGCAGGGACCCGACCCCGCTAGCGCATCCTTGCCGAGGGCTGCCGCTTCCTTGCCGTTCGTGCCGGTTCCTTGCCATCTCGCCACACCGGGCACCCTGCTCGGCTCGATCACGCACCATCGGCGCGCCGGTAGTCGATCGTCCAGAGCGGCTCCCAGGTGCCACCGTCATCGGCCGATCGCTCCCATCGCCATCGGAACGCGTCAGGCTCGATGTCGGAGAACACCATCCGTTTCTCCACCCGCCCGCCCTCCTCCGTTTCCGTCACGGAGAAGGAGAATCCCTCGGCGTGGGGCGATCCCTCGAGCGCCCAGTAGTTGCCCGTCGAGTCGGCCCACGTCTGGCGCCACCCGTGCGCCTCGTCGAAGACACTCAGGCTCATCCCCGACCACCGCTCGGGCGCGAAGGACTCGAACCGTTCGACGACCACCCGGCCGTCCAGCTCCTTCGCGACCCGGTTCCGGCCGCGGCCGCCTTCCCACGTGCAGGACCAATCGCCCAGCCAGAAATCGAGGGACGTGGAGTCGGATCGCATCGACCAAGCGTCGGGCCTCGCGGCGCGTTGCGCTTCCGGGTCCTTGCTCTCTCCGGACCGCACTGCGGGCTGACACCCTGGCCGGATCCGCACGATACTCGCGGGCAGCGCGGCCCGAGACGCACCCGATGAGGCCGGCGACGGAGGATCAGTCATGGATATCCCGCAGGAGCGGAAGCTCGTCACCGAGATCCCGGGGCCGCGTTCGCGCGAGTGGTTCGCCCGGCGCGACACCGCCGTCCCCCGCGGGGTCGCGAACATCCATCCGATCGTGACCGCCCGCGCGGCGGGAGCGATCGTCGAGGACGTGGACGGCAACCGGCTGATCGACTTCGCCACGGGCATCGCCGTGCTGAACGTCGGGCATTCCGCGCCCGAGGTCGTCGCGGCGGCACAGCGCCAGCTCGAGCTCGACACGCATACGTGCTTCCACGTCACGGCGAACGAGCCGTACATCGAGCTCGCCGAACGCCTGAACGCGCTCGTACCGGGCGAGCACGAGAAGAAGACGATGTTCGCGAACTCGGGAGCGGAGGCCGTCGAGAACGCCGTGAAGATCGCGCGGAAGCACACGGGGCGCGCCGGGATCGTGGTGTTCGACCACGCCTTCCACGGCCGCACGCTGATGGCGATGTCGCTCACGGCGAAGGTGATGCCCTACAAGCAAGGCATGGGGCCGTTCGCGCCGGAGATCTATCGACTGCCCCTCGCGTACCCGTACCGCTGCCCGACGGGCGGCACCCCCGAGACGTGCGCGGAGTCCTGTCTCGCATACGCGATCGACGAGATGCACAAGCACATCGGCGAGGAGAACATCGCCGCGATCCTGATCGAACCGATCCAGGGCGAGGGCGGATTCATCGTCCCGGCGCCGGGCTTCATCTCCGGCCTCGCGGAGTTCGCCGCCGCGAACGGCATCGTCCTCATCGCCGACGAGATCCAGTCGGGCATGGGCCGCGCCGGCCGCTGGTTCGCGGTCGAGGACGAGGGCGTCGTCCCCGACATCGTCCTGAGCGCGAAGTCGCTCGGCGGCGGCCTCCCGATCTCCGCCATCACCGGACGCGCCGAGCTGATGGACAGCGTCCACGTCGGCGGCCTGGGCGGGACCTACGGCGGGAACCCGGTCGCGGCGGCTGCCGCGCTCGCCGTGCTGGACAAGATCGAGGCCGAGGGGCTCCTCGAGCGGTCGCGCGCGGTGGGCGAGACGATCGGCGAACGGCTCCGCGCGATCCAGGAGCGGTTCGGCGCGGTCGGTGACGTGCGCGGCCGCGGGGCGATGCGGGCGATGGAGCTCGTCGCCGACCGCGTCACGAAGGAGCCGCTCGACGGTTCGATCATGGCCGCGTTCGGCCGGGCGGCCCTCGAGCGGGGGCTGATCGTCCTGACCGCGGGGACGTACGGGAACGTCGTCCGGCTGCTCCCACCCATCACGATCGGCGAAGACTTGCTGGACGAAGGGCTCGGCCTGCTCGAGGAGGCCGTCGCCGCGACCGCCGGGTGACGTCCCGCACCCGCCTGGGCCGCCTGGCCATCGACATCGCGCCGCTCCGCGCGTCGCGCGACTTCCGGTTGATCTGGTCCGGGCTATTCGTCACCGCGACAGGCAGCCAGTTCACGCTCGTCGCGGTGTTCGTCCAGGTGAAGGAGCTCACCGGGTCGGAGGCGGCCGTCGGCGGCACCGGGCTCGCGTATCTGCTCGGACTCGTTGCGGGTGCGCTCGCCGGGGGCGCGATCCTGGATGCATGGGATCGGCGGCGGCTGCTGATGTTCGCCCAGGTCGGCCTCGCCGCCGGCTCGGCGATCCTGCTCGGGGGCGCGCTCGCGGGCCGGCCCCCACTCTGGCTGATCTACGCGGGCCTCGCCGTGCTCGCCGCGAGCAGCTCGCTCGACGGGCCCACCCGATCTGCGATCACCGCCCGCATCCTCGAACCGGGGCAACTGCCGGCCGCGCAGGCGCTGAACCAGGTCGTGTGGAACACCGCCGCCCTCCTCGGACCGCTGCTCGCCGGATTGGTGATCGCGTGGGCGGATGGGGACGTCACCGTCGCGTACGCGGTGGACCTCGCGTCGATCGGCTGCATGTTCGTCGCCGCGGCGCTCGTCCGACCGATGCCGCCGTCGAAAGAAGACCACGCCGACACGGGCCTGCGCGCGATCCGGGACGGATTCGCCTTCGCTCGCCAGCACCGGCTCATCATGTCGACGTTCGTGATCGACCTGATCGCGATGGTCTTCGGCCTTCCCCGGGTGCTGTTCCCCTTCCTGATCGTTGATCAGTTCCACCTCTCCGCGAAGGCGATCGGCCTCCTGTTCGCGGCGCTCGCCGTGGGTGCCCTGCTGGGAGCGCTCACGAGCGGCTGGACCGGCAGGGTCCACCGGCAGGGACTCGCGGTGATCGTCTCGGTCGCGGCGTGGGGGGTGGCGATCTCCGCCTTCGGCTGGTCGGGCGACTGGCTCTGGTTGGGGCTCGCGATGCTCGCGCTCGCCGGCTGGGCCGACGTGATCAGCGCGATCTTCCGGACCACGATCCTGCAGGTGTCGGCCCCGGACCGGCTGCGAGGGAGACTCTTCGGGATCCACATCCTTGTCGTCACCGGCGGCCCTCGGCTCGGTGACGTGGAGGGTGGGCTGGTGGCCCGCTTGGTCTCACCGACGTTCAGCGTGGTTGCCGGAGGGCTCGCGTGCGTCCTGGGCGCCGGCCTGGTGGCGCTGCTGTACCCGGAGCTCCGGCGGGCTCGCGCGCCCGTCGCCTCCTGACGTACGCTCCGCTCACATGCCGAAGCTCACCGACGCAGAGCTCACGGCCCTCCTCTCGGAGATGGAGGGATGGACCTCCCTCGGGAACGCGATACACAAGGAGTTCGGATTCCCTGGCTTCCGAGGGGCGATCGCGTTCGTCAACCGGGTCGCGGAGCGCGCCGAGTCCGCCGGGCATCACCCCGATATGGAGATCCACTTCAACCGGGTATTCATCTCGCTCTCGACGCACGATGCCGGCGGCGTGACCGAGAAGGACGCGGTCCTGGCTGCCGAGATCGACGAAGCCGCTGAGGGTGACGTATCCGCCGGGCCCAGCGGCGGATAAGCAGTGGCCGAGGCCGCCCGCATCGTCGAGCTCCGCGTCCTCGACGGGCCGAATCTCTATTTCCCCCGTCCCGCGGTGAAGCTCACGCTGGAGGTGGGCGGGTGGCTGCGGGCGGGTGAGGACCGGATCGCCTCGGTCGGTCGCGCGATCGGCATCCAGGGGATCGACCCAGGCGCGCCCGGGAGCGATCAGCGCCTGCGGGCGACTGCGCGGATCGCGGTCCAGCTGACGCGGCGGATCGCGACGGCGGTCGGGACGAGACGGCTCGCCGTCCGCGGGCGGACCGGACCGGAGTTCGGGCGGGTGATCGTCGTCTTCCCGTGGCGCCGGCGAGGCGCGGCGGAGGCGTTGGCCGGCGCCGTGGCGACCGGGATGGCAGCCATCGTCCGCCGGTCCGCCGACCGCGTGATCTCCGAGCTCGCCCGCGAGGTAGCCGCGGCCGATCCGGGTCCCGAGCCGGCGTTGCCGGATCCCGACATCCCCGTGGTCCAGGTGAGCGGGACGAACGGCAAGACCACCACCACCCGGTTGATCGCGCACATGGTGATGACGGCCGGCAAGCGCGTCGCGTTCTCTTCGACCGACGGGGTGTACCGTGACGAGCGGCTCGTCAGGAAGGGCGACTATTCGGGCTTCGGAGGCGCCGCGATCGCCCTCGCGCAACATCCCGACGTCGCCGTCCTCGAGACGGCTCGGGGAGGCATCCTCCTGCGCGGGATCGGGGTCGCGCACAACGACGTCGCGGTGGTCACGAACGTCTCGGCCGATCATCTCCATCTGCAAGGCATCTCCACCGTCGACCAGCTGGCCGAGGTCAAGGCGACGGTGACGCGGATCACGCGGCGGGAGGGATGGGTCGTCCTGAACGCGGACGATCCGCGCGTCTTGGCGATGCGACGGGTGGCCAGCGGTCGACCCTGGTTGTTCTCGATGGACGGACGCCACCCCGCGCTCCGGGAGACGCTCGCCGACGGCGGCCGCGCGATCAGCGTCCTGGACGGAACGATCGCGTGGATGGAGGACTCCACCGTGCACCGGCTGATCGACCTCGACCGTGTGCCCGTGACGCTCGCCGGCCTCTCGCGGATGTACACGCAGAACGCGCTCGCCGCCGCCGCCGCGGGGTTGGCCGCGGGGCTGCCGGCACGGAGCGTGACGAAGGGTCTTCGCACCTTCGTCCTCGATCCGCAGAAGAACCCCGGCCGGACCAACCTGTTCACGCTCGATCGTCGCCTCCTGGTGCTCGACTACGCCCACAACGAGGCGGGGATGGATGGGCTCGTGGAGATCCTCCAGGGGCTCCGACCGCCGGATCGAGAGATCTGGCTCGCGATCGGCACCGCCGGCGACCGGACCGACGACATCCTGCAGGGATTCGCGGTTCGCGCGGCACTGGGCGCGGATCATCTGGCGATCGCGGAGCTCAAGAAGTACCTGCGTGGACGACCTCGAGAAGAGGTGATCGATCAGCTCCGCCGAGGGGCGGCACGTGCCGGCCAGCACGACGTGCCGGTCTACCCGGACGAGCTGCGGGCGCTCCGGGCGATGCTGAAGGCGTCCGCGCCCGGGGACGTGGTGGGGATCACGGCCCTCGCTCAGCGCGTCCAGGCCTTCCGTTGGCTCCGAGGCGAGGGCGCGCGGCTGCTGGGACCTGCCGACGTCCGCCGTCTCGTGCGCACGAGAGCGGGCGACCGATCGGGGTGAGGTTGCCCTCGAACGAGACCCCCGACGAGCCTGGGAGTATGGAGGGGCATGGCTGCAATCCAGCATTCCGCGATGGAATCCTCGCTCGTCGTCGCCTCGAACCGGGGACCCGTTCGATTCGAGCGTGGCGAGGACGGCAAGCTCATCGAGCATCGAGGGTCGGGGGGGCTCGTCACCGTGCTCGGAGGCGTGCTCGAGCGGGACGATGCCACGTGGGTGGCGGCCGCCGTCACCGAAGGCGACCGGGAGGTCTCACCGCGAGGCCGCAGGGTCGAGGGCGCGGCCCAGCGGGTCCGGTACGTCGACATCCCCCAGGAGCGATACGACGGCTACTACAACGGCATCGCGAACGGCATCCTCTGGTTCGCGCACCACTACCTCTGGGACATCGCGCGGACCCCGACGTTCGACGAGCGTACCGAGCACGACTGGGACGACTACATCGAAGCCAACCGCGCCTTCGCGCGCGCGCTGGCGGTCGAGGCGAAACACGACCCGATCTTCCTGATCCAGGACTATCACCTCACGCTCGTGCCTCAGATGTTGCGGGATCTCGCTCCCGAGGCGCGCATCCTCCACTTCTCGCACACGCCCTTCGCGGGGAGGACGTACCTCCGCACGCTCCCCGTCGGGATGCGGCAGAAGATCCTGCGCGGCATGCTCGGCGCGGATGTGGTCGGCTTCCAGGGTCGGCAATGGGGAGAGAACTTCCTCCTGTCCGCTCGGGAGCTCGAGGACGTGCACGTCGACATCCGAGCCCACCGCGCCGAGGTGAACGACCGCCATGTCCAGATCCGGTCCTTCCCGGTGGCGGTCGGCGCGCAGGAGATCCGAGAGGAGGCGGCGAGCGACCGGGCGAAGCGTCTCAGGAGCCAGGTGGAGAAGATCCGGAACGGTCGGAAGCTCCTGCTCCGCGTCGACCGGCTCGAGCCGTCGAAGAACATCCTCCGCGGCTTCCTCGCCTTCGAGCTCCTCTTGCAGAGGCATCCGGAATGGCGCGGGGAGGTCGTCTTCTTGGCGCTGCTGAGCCCGTCGCGGGAGGAGGTGCCCGCCTACCGCGACTACGGGGCGGACTGCCGCGCCGCCGCCGCTCGGATCAACGCGGCCTACGGCAAGGAGGACTGGACGCCGATCGTGCTGAAGGTGCAGGAGGACTTCACCTATGCGGTCGCGGCCTACGACCGGTACGACGCGATGCTCGTGAACCCCGTCCACGACGGCATGAACCTCGTCGCGATGGAGGGGCCGGTCGTGAACACGCGCGGGGGGGCGCTCATCCTGTCCCGGAACGCGGGCGCGTTCGGTCGGCTCGGCCGGCACGCGCTGGCGATCAACCCGTTCGACCTCTCAGAGACCGCGGATGCGATCCACGAGGCGCTCCACATGCCCGACGAAGAGCGCACCCGGCGAGCTCGCGGGCTCCAGCGGTCGGCGCTCGCGCACACGCCAGCGACGTGGCTGGCGGGCCAGTTGCGAGCGATCGACGAGGCTCGGCCGCCGAGCCCCTAGGTCACGGAGCCCGGCTGTTCCAGGCGATCGGCGATCGACGCGAGCAGTGACGACATCCCCGTAGGCCCGTCGACCACCAGATCCGCAGCGGCCTCGACCTCGGGAGGCGCTCCGGGTCCGCGCGAGGCCACGGCGCAGGTCCAGACCCCCAAGGCTCCGAGCCGCTCGAGCGCGGCGAAGGCATCCAGGTCCCCCACGTCATCGCCGGCGAACAACACCGCCGTGAGCGCACGTGCTCGCGAGATCCGCTCGACCGCCCCGCCCTTGCGCGGGCGTCCTGCCGGCGCCAGCTCGAGGATGCGTTTGCCCGGGACGACCTCCAGGTCGTGGGTCGCCGCGATGACGGTGAGCCTGCCCGCCAGGGCCGCCTCGGCCGCTTCCGGATCCTCCAGCCCTCGGAAGTGGACGGCAGCGGCGGCGCCCTTCTGCTCGACCCAGGCACCGACGGTCGCCGCCGCCGCCCGGATCTCGTCGAGCGCCTCGATCGTGATGGGTCGCTCGTGCTCCAGCCCGTGGGTCCCCACGACCACGATGCCTTCGACGCCCACGAGATCGCGGACCTGATGGGACGGGCGTCCGGAGATGACCGCGACCACGTCGAGTCGGCGGACCAGCCGTGCGAGCGTCGGCAGGATCTCCGGCAGCACCCTCGCGAGCTCGGGCCGTGCCACGATCGGCGCGAGCGTCCCGTCCAGGTCGAGGAACACGCCCGCTCGCGGCGCGCGGGCCGCGATCTCCGCCGGCACCCCCGCCGGGTCGATCACGGGCTCGCGTCCACCATCCACGACGACTACGTCTTCAGGGCGGCGCAGTCGACGCAGAGAACCGACCACGGCCGCGCCTCCAGGCGTTCCTCCGGGATGAGCTTCCCGCATCGGTCACAGATCCCGTAGGTCCCCTCCTCGACCTTCGCGAGCGCGCGCTCGACATCGAGCAGGATCGCCTCGAGCTCCCGCGCCGTTCCGACACGGTTCAATCGGTCGACTGCCTCGGTGGTGCCGTCCCCGACGCGCTTGCCGAAAGACACCGACGCGTCCGGATCGCGCTCGACGGTCGTGACCACCCCGAGTTCCGCCGCCAGTTCGTCGCGGCGCGCACGGAGATCCGTCGCGATCCGGCGCACATCCATCGCTATCGCGGGACGGACGACAGATCGATCAGGTCCACATCGCCGCCGACGGCTTCGATCAGGCCGCCCTCGGACGGACGGAGGGCCGCGGGGGTGGCGCTCCCGCGCCGCTTCTCGAGCTCCTTGTAGACCTCCGTCGCGTAGTCGACGCAGAGGACGACGACGTCGCCGGGGCGGGCACGGTCCAACGCCTTGCGGGCGGCGTCCATCTCGTCGAGCACGATCTCCACGGTGCCGGCGCGGGCGTGTCCCTCCCCCATCGCCTCCCACACGCCCTCCACGACGAACGCGGCCGTCTCGCCTTTCTCCCGTCCCCGCGGATTGCGATCCTCCCGCACGATCACGATGTCGAAGTGCTCGGCGGCGACGCGGCCCAGCTGGCGCATGTCCTCCTCACGACGGTCGCCCGCCGTCGCGACCACGCCGACCACGAGGTTCGCCGGACGCTGGGCGTCCCCGGGACGATCCGCCTGCGACGCGTCGGCGGCGAGGCGGTCGACGAAGTCACCGAGCGTCTCCAGCCCGGCGGCATTGTGCGCGTAGTCGAGGATCACCTTCACGCCACCGAGCTCGAACACGTTCAGCCTGCCGGGCGCCTGGTAGATCGACGTCGTGAACGACCGGAGCCCTTGTCGGATGTCGTGCAGGTGCGCCCCGGCCGCGTGCGCCGCCGCGGCGGCGGCCATCGCGTTCTGCACCATCATCCGTGCCCGTCCGTCGAACGTGGCGGGCAGCATGTGCACGTAGGCGATGGGCGACGACCGCCTCCCTTCCTTGAGGACCATCAGCTCGCCGAGCGGCCCGTGCTCGAGGACGATGGCCTTGCGGCCGCGGCGGATCCAGCGATCCACGAACTCGTGCTTCTCCTTCATCGAGAACAGGATCACCTGCCCGCCGGTGTGCCGCCGCATCTCGAGGACCAGCGGATCGTCGGCGTTCAGCACGGCCCAGCCCGTCTTCGGGACGGCCTCGACGACGACCTGCTTCACTGCCGCGAGCTGCTCGAGGGTGTTCACCTCGCGCAGTCCCAGGTGGTCCCCGGTCACGTTCAGGACGACGCCCACGTCGTTCCGCCCGTATCCGAGGCCCTCGCGGAGGATCCCGCCCCTGGCCACCTCGAAGATCGCCATGTCGACCCGCGGGTTCTGCAGCACCATCTGTGCCGACTTCGGACCCGACGCGTCGACGCGCTTCACGAGCCGCTCGTCGATGTAGACCCCGTCCGTCGAGGTCATGCCGATCTTGCGACCGAGGCCCCGGAAGATGTGCGCGATCATCCGGGTGGTGGTGGTCTTCCCGTTCGAGCCCGTCACCGCCACGATCGGGATCCGGGACGGAGAGCTCTGCGGGAACAGCGCGTCGATCACGGGTTTGGCGACGTACTGCGGCTCACCCTCCGTGGGATGGGTGTGCATCCGGAACCCCGGCGCCGCGTTCACCTCCACGATCGCTCCGCCGGTCTCTCGCACCGGCAGGGTGATGTCGGGCGCCAGGAAGTCGATGCCCGCCACGTCGAGCCCGACCACCCTCGCGGCCTCCTCTGCGATCTCGACGTTGTCCTCGTGCGCCTCGAAGGTCCGGTCGATCGAGATCCCTCCCGTCGACATGTTGCCGGTCGCCACGAGGAGGACCCGTTCACCCTCGGGCGGAACGTCGTCGAGTGCGAAGCCCTGGCCGCGCACGAACTCCTCGGCCTTGTCGTCGACCGTGATCCTCGTCAGCACCTTCTCGTGACCGATCCCGCGACGCGGGTCTTGGTTCGTGATCTCGACCAGCTCCCGGATCGTGTGCTCGCCGTCGCCGACCACGTGGGCCGGCTCGCGCTCGGCGATGGCCACCATCCGGCCACCCACCACCAGCACGCGGTAGTCGTTCCCCCGAACGAAGGTCTCCACCACGACCCTGCCGTCGCGAGACTGGCCGAGCGCGTGGGCGAAGCCGGCGCGGATCGCCTTCTTGTCGGAGAGGTTCAACCCCACGCCGCGCCCGTGGTTGCCGTCGAGCGGCTTCGTCACGACGGGATAGCCGATGCGCCCCGCCGCCTCGACCGCCTCGTCGGCGCTGCGGACCACCTCGCTCCTCGGGACCGGCAGCCCCGCGGCCGCGAGCAGCTGGTTCGTCATCTTCTTGTCCGACGCGATGTCGACCGCCAGGGCCGATGTCATCGACGTCATCGTGGCGCGGATCCGCTGTTGGTACTTCCCCTGTCCGAGCTGGATCAGCGAGCGCTCGTTGAGACGCATCCAGGGGATGTCCCGCGACGCCGCCTCGTCGATGATCGCCTGGGTCGAGGGGCCGAACGCCCGACGCTCCGCGAGCAGGATCAGGCGCTCGAGCTCTGCCAAGAAGTCGAAGTCCTTCTCCGCCTCGACGACGTGGTTCACGATCCGGACGGCGAGCTTGCCGGCCTCGACGCCGACCGTCTCCTCCCAGTAGCCGTAGATCACGTTGTAGCGGCCGGTCTCCCCCGCGCTCCGCGTCTTGCCACGCGAGATGTGGGCCCCGGTCTCCCGCTGGAGCTCGAGCGCCACGTGCTCGGCGACGTGTCCGAGCCAGGTTCCGTCCTCGAGCCGTTCCCCGAAGCCGCCCCGCCGGCCGAGCGAGCACGAGTGCTCGGCGACGCCGGGGAGGAGCACCAGGAGACCCTCGTTGAATCCGGGGATCTGGTTGGACGGCCACTCTTCGAGCGAGCCGAGGTCGACCAGCATCCGCACGCACGGCTCGTAGGACCAGTAGTTGGGACCTCGGAAGACCTGAGTCTGCACGATCGCCAGGTCCGGCTTCGGCTTCCGTGACTTCGCGGACGCCGGCTCCCGTTTCGCGCTCTCGCGACTCCCTCGGGTGCGCGCCGCACGGGGGCGCTGCTCCGAGCTCCGCTTCTGCTGCTCCTTGCCTTGAGCAGCCTTGGTCACGTCGACGCCTCCCCGTCCTCGAGGGCATCCGGTCCGGTGAGCAGCGCGCGACCGCGCAGGTCGAACCGGTACCCCGAGGGCAGGGAGTGCAGGGTGGCGCCGCTCACCATGACAGGACGATAGCCCTTCCCACGATAGGCATCCGTCTTGACGTGGGAGCCATCGACGAGGGTCACCGCTCCTCGACCGAGCACGTGGAGGACGCGATCGGCGGTGACGACGGCACAGGTGTCCTCGTCGACACCGATGCCCAGGAGCGAAGGCGACTGCGCGACCAGCGCCAGCAAGCGGCCGATCCGGCCTCGCTCCTCGAAATGCTGATCGATCACCACGCCCTGGACGATCCCGAGCCCGGCGGCGAGGTGCACCATCCGGTGCTTGGGAGTCGGTCCCGGGCGCCCGAACGCGACCATGTGCGAGGCGAGTGCCGAGGCGCCGGCGCTGGTGCCGGCGAGCACGACGCCGCGGTCGTGTGCGTTGGAGATCGCGTCGCCGAGCCGGGTGCCCGCCACCACCTGCGTGAGCCGGGATTGGTTCCCGCCGGTGAGGAACACACCCGTCGCCTCCGAGAGAGGCGCAACGACTCCGGCGTCGTCGGCTTGATCGCGCTCTTCCGGGCGGATGCCGGTCACCATCCCGATGCCCAGGCCGAGGAAGAGCTCGCGGTAGGCATCCGTCGCTGCGTCGCCGAGGGAGGACGCAGTCGAGATCACCACGACATGTCCGTCGGTGCCGCCCGCGAGCTCCGCGAAGGTGCCGAGGATCACCTTGTCGCGGAACCGATCCTCCGCGCCGCCGATCACCATCACGGGGCCGGCCCCGCCCACGGCCCGAAGGGCCCCCCCGTCCGTCATGGCGGCAAGTGTATCCGCCGCCCGTCACCCTCCTCGCAGCTCAGGAGTGTTCGCGCACGCTGCGTTCGGTGTCGCCCGGCGTCCGGAGCACCAGTCGGTCGTGTGGCTCGACCACGTCTACCGTCCCCTCGAGTCCTTCCTCGGCGAGAAGGGTGAACCCGGAGGGATGTTCGACCACCTGATCCGTCGGAGCCAGCTCGTCGGTGAGCTCGAACCGCACGCTCCCCCCGTCGCGGACGACCCGCACCCGGACGTCAGGGTTGAAGCGGCGCGCGGCTGTGTCCGCCCGCGACAGGATCTCGATCGCCCAGTCGGTGAACGCCAGCACCGGACGAGTCTAGGCCGCCCCCAGGCGTCGGCCGCCGGCTGCGCCTGCCTTCGTATCGATTGTGTAACCTTCTAACTGGTCGAAGGCGGTTTCAGGAGATAGGATGCGTGGATGGAAGCTCGCCTCGCCCAACCGGTTCACGA
>Ga0299907_10000911_pt1 | contig 15823 bp, 16 predicted proteins | sample RVTome_16_FD_198680 | JGI IMG/M metagenome (GOLD analysis project Ga0299907, IMG submission 198680) | Soil microbial communities from uranium-contaminated site in the Upper Colorado River Basin, Wyoming, United States - RVT152D67 (version 2) ...
CCACGTAGGGGCAGTGGCAGCAGGAGAAGACGACCGCGACGGGCTTGGCCTCGTAGTCGGAGAGGGCGTGGCGCCCGCCGTCGATGCCCCGGAGGTCGAAGGCGGGTGCCGGATCCCCGAGCCTGAGCGCCGCCATGCCTGCAGGATAGAGGCGTGCCCGACCTCTACGACGCGGTCGCCTACGGCATGAGGGCCTACACCGGCGCCGCCTTCCGCGCGGACGTGCTCGGCCCGCGGCGCTTCCCGCTCGAGCCCGGGACGCTCGTCCTGGTCACGCACCGCCGGGAGACCGACGTGCCGGTCGTCGCGCCGGCGCTCTACTTCGGCACGGGGGGCCACCGGAACCGAGGCAACCGGCTCCACTTCGCCGCGCGCGACGACATGTTCCTGCCCGGCTTCTTCGCCGGCTTCCCGCCCTCGCTCCGGCCGCGGGCGCGGCGTGCGCTCTACCCGATCGGGGTCGCTCGCTGGCTCCCGGTCGTCAACGTCTTCCCGATCCGCAGCGCGAGCGTCGCCCGCCTGGGCGAGGTGCTCGGGGCACGGCCGGGCGCGGCACTCGACGAGCTCGTGCCCGCCGAGAGCGTGAACCGTTTCCTCGCCCGCGCCCACACGGCCGGGCGCCCCGTGCCTGCCCGCGCGGGCGACGTGCTCCGCGGTGAGTACGCCGACCTCTTGTGGCTGCCGGTCTCTCCCGGCGACGGGGTGCGCGACGGTCTGGACGACTTCTGGAGCCGGCGGGCGGCGCGCGCGGCCGGCGACTTCCGAACCCTCGTCGAGCTCGTGCGCGGGCGGCGCACGCTGGTCGTCTTCCCGGAGGGTCGTCCCTCGCCGGACGGGGAGATCGGCCCGATCAGACCCGGGATCGGCGCCCTCGTCCGTCGCGGCAAGCCGGTCGCCGTGCGGCCGCTCGCGCTCGCCTACGACCCGCTCGTCCGCGGCCGCACGCGCGTTCACCTCGCTCTCGGGGAGCCGGTTGCTGCGCCGGTGGAGAACACGGAGTCCGCGCTGCTCGCGCTCCTACGCGTGACGATGCCGCTGACGTGCGGGCAGGTGGTCGCGGCCGCGCTCGCCGGCGGCGCGGAGGCCGACCCACCGGCCCTCGAGCGCCGGCTCGCGGAGGCGGTTGCCGCGGCGGAGGAAGCGGGGCGGCCCCTGGAGCGCGACCTGACCACGGCGGAGGGTCGCCGCCGGCGGCTGGCGGAAGCGCTGGCCGTCGCCCCGGCGCACGCCGCAGCGCTGCCCGTCCTCGCGCGCGAGCACGCGAGCGCGCGAGAACCCGCGTAGGCGCCTAGCGCAATCCCTCCACGCCGCTTCGGCGGTAGTTCCTTGCATGGGTGCCTCCGACGAAGCGCTCCTGGCCGGGCTCGCCGCGGGCGACCAGCAGGCTGCGGCGGCCTTCGTGCGCCGCTTCCAGCGGCGCGCCTACGGGCTCGCGCGGACGATCGTCGGCAACCCTCGCGACGCGGAGGACGTCGCCCAGGATGCATTCGTGCGGGCCTGGCGCTACGCCGCGGGCTACGACCCGCGCCGCGGAACCGTGCTCACCTGGCTCCTGACCATCGTCAGGAACGTCGCCGTCGACCGCGCGCGCGTGAAGTCGGCCGAGCCCCTCGACCCCGAGGTGCTCGCGTCCAAGCTCCAGCTCGAGGATGCCCGCGAGCAGGGCGAGGACGGCTCCCGACTCGCGGAGCGCGAGCGGCTGCGCGACGCGCTCGCCGTCCTGCCCGCCGAGCAGCGGCGCGCGCTGCTGCTCGCCGCCTATCTCGGCCGGACGGCGCGCGAGGTCGCCGAGCTCGAAGGGGTGCCGCTGGGAACCGCCAAGACCCGCATCCGCAGCGCGATGATCCGGCTGCGAGACCGGATGGAGGTCGCCGATGACCGCTGACGATCGCTGCCACGAGATCCGCGAGCTCGCGGCCGAGCTCGCCCTCGGAATCGCGGACGGGAAGGACCGCGCGCGCGTCCTCGAGCACCTGGCCGACTGCGCGGACTGCCGGCGCGAGGTCGAGAGCCTCTCGGCCCTCGCCGACGAGCTGCTCGTGCTCGTGCCCGAGCACGAGCCGCCTCTGGGCTTCGAGCTGCGCGTCCTCCGCTCGCTCGAGCCTCCGAGGGCAAAGCGCGGACTCACCGCCCGGCGGCTCGCCGTCCTGGCGGCGGCCGTGCTCGTCGCCGTCGGGGTCACGGCGGGCGGGATGCTCCTCGGCTTCCGCGACGAGCGCCGCCTGGCCGCGCACTACCGGGCGACGCTGGCGCAGGCGCAGGGCTCCTACTTCGGAGCGGTCCGGCTCCACGACGCGGCCGGCAAGCCGGCCGGGGTCGTGTTCGCCTACCGCGGCTCTCCGTCCTGGCTCACGGTCACGGTCGCATCCGAGCACCGCGAGTCCGTGCAGGGCGCCGAGCTCGTGGACCGCAGCGGCGAGAGGTTCCCGCTGGCTTCGTTCCGCCTCGTCGACGGGGTGTGGGGAGGGGCGCTCCCCGTCGGCCTGGAATCGGCTGCCGCCGTGCATCTCGTCGGCGAGGACGGGCGCTCGCTCCTCATCGCCGAGCTCGGCAATCCCTCCGAGCCGGCGCGGGGGTAGACCCAGGTATGACACACATCAGGACAACCACAGCTCTCGCCGCGCTGGCGGTCGCCGTAGCCCTCGTGCTCGGCGCCTGCGGGGGCGGCGACGGAGACGACTCGTCTGGAGCCGCCTCCGCATCCGGCGGCGCAGAGGCCGCCGGGACCGTCTCGGTCATGAACGTCGACGGCGTCGGCGACGTGCTCGTCGACTCCGACGGCGCGGCGCTCTACGCGGCCGACGAAGAGGTGGGCGGCGACGTGCTCTGCACTGACGCCTGCGCCGCGATCTGGATCCCGCTGACCGTTCCGGCCGGGGACGGCGACCCGATCGCCGACGGCGATCTCGAGGACGACCTCGGCGTCGCCGAGCGCCCCGACGGACCCGATCAGGTCACCTTCGACGGAAGGCGCCTCTATCGCTTCGCGGACGATCCCGGCCCTGGAGAGGTGACGGGAGACGGCTTCTCCGACACCTTCGACGGCACGCTGTTCACCTGGCACGTCGCGACCCCCGCCGGCGTCTCGGGAGGCTCGACCTCGACCGACGACGGCTTCGACTACTGAGCTGCGCTAGTTGTGCTCGTGCGCCGCCTCGCGCTTGCGTCCGCGAAGTCGCGGGAAGGCGGGGCGGACGAGCGCGGCGCCGAGGAGCGTGACCGGAATTACGGTGAGGGCGTGCATCGTCAGGACGTACGCCGTCGCCTTGTCGATCTGGATGTCCACCCCCTTCGCGGCGAGGAGTGTCAGGTAGTCGAACGTGCCGATGCCCGCGGCCGTCGCGGGCACGGCCAGCGCGAGGTTCCCGATGCCCTCGAGCAGGAAGTAGGCGCCGACCGGCAGGTCGAGCCCGAAGGCGTGCTCACCGACCACGTAGTACATCGCCACGTCGGCGAGCCACATCGCCGCCGAGGTGCCGAAGATGGCCACGAGGCGCGTGCGTCCGCGAAAGGCGCCGAGCCCGTCCACGAAGTGCGCCGCGGCCCTGGTGAAGCGGGTGTGCCAGCGAGGCGGCAGCTTCCGTGAAGCCCGCCAGGCGAAGCGCTCGGCCCGGTCGGGCCCGCGGGCTGCGAGAAGGACGAGCGCGACTCCGAGCGCGGCGCCGGACGAGAGCGCGACGCCGGTGAGGAGCAGCGGTCCGCCCTGGCCGATCGCGAGCGCGCCGAAGAGGATCCACGTGGACAGGATGACCCCGTCGAGGAGTCGCTCCGCGAACAGCGTCCCGGCGGTGACGAACACGGGCACCTGGCGCTCGCGCAGGGACTCGATACGCAGCAGGTCGCCTCCGCGCGCGGGGATGATGTTGTTCGCGCCGCGGCCGACGGCGACCGTCGAGAAGAGCTTTCCCGCGCTGCACCGGTAGCCGGCGCCGGCGAGGAGGTATCCCCACCGGATCGCCATGATGAGGACGTTCGCGAGCACCAGGCCGAGCGCGGCCGCCATCGTCCAGCCGGGCAGCGCGATGATCTCGCTCCAGGCCAGTCCGAGATCGACCTCGCGGAGGAAGAGCCAGAGGAAGGCGCCCGTCGCCGCCGAGCCGAGACCGATGCGGAGGAGGTTCTTGCGCCACGCGCCCATCTGGCAGGTAAGTATGCGGACTCGAATGGGACGGCGCGCGCGGCAGGGACGGCGCTTCTCGGGCCGGCGGGAGGTCGCCATCGGCCTCGGCGTCTACGCGCTCTACCTGCTCGCCGGGCACCGCAAGCGCGGCGAGGCGGGTCGCGCCCGGGCGGCTGCGAACGCCGCGCGGGTCGTCGCGCTGGAGCGGCGCCTCGGGATCCACGTCGAGCCGCAGCTCCAGGCGCTCCTCCTGCCGCACCGCCGGCTTCTGGTCGTCCTCAACCTCGCCTACGTCACGCTCAACGTGGGCCTGACGGTCGGCTGGCTCATGCGCCTCTACGCAGGGCGGCACGCCGAGTTCCACCGCCTCCGCCGGGCGGCCGTGCTGACGTCGCTCGGCGCCCAGCCCGTCTTCGTGCTCTTCCCGTGCGCGCCGCCGCGCGGCCACGACGCGTTCGTCGACACGATCGCGGACGTGAGCGGGATCGACCTCGACTCCGGCCTCGTCTCGCGGCTCTACGACCCGCTCGCCGCGATGCCGAGCATTCACGTCGCCTACGCCGTCGTGACGGCCGCAGGCATCGCGCGCACCGGCGGGAGCCGGACTCTGCGCGGGCTCGTACCCGCCTACCCGCCGCTCGTCGCGCTGATCGTCTTCGTGACGGCGAACCATTTCGTCCTCGACGCCGTCGCGGGGGCGATCCTGGGCGGCGTCGCCCTCCGGCTCGCTCGCGCCCTCGAGGCCAAGTAACAGAGTGTTACTTGGACGTGGGGCGGGCGCGCCTTCTCCGGCGCTGAGCCAGGCGCGAGAGCGTTCCCGGCAGCGCGGCCTGCAGCAAGCCGGCGACCCGGTAGGCGCCGAAGACGTACGACTCGGGACGGTCGCGCTCGACCGTGCGGAGGATCGTCTGCGCGACCCGCTCGGGCGCCAGCACGAGGCGGTCGAGGCGAGTCCCCTGCAGGCGCTCCTGCGGGAAGCCGTCCGTTCGCACCGGGCCCGGATTGACCGCGTGCACCCGGATCCCGCGCGGCGCGAGCTCGACGGCGACCGCGCGCGAGAAGGCGAGCTGCGCGTGCTTCGACGCGGAGTACGGGCCGGAGGCGCCCACCGCGTAGACCCCCGCGACGGAGGCGACGTTCACGACGTGGGACGGGGCGCCCGCCTCGAGGAGCGGCAGGAACGCGCGCAGCGTCCAGACGCTTCCCAGGTAGTTCGTCCGGGTCAGCTCCTCGATCCGCTCGGGCGACAGGTCGAGGAAGCCGCCGCCACCCGGGATGCCCGCGCAGGAGACGAGCAGGTTCACGGCCGGATGCCGCTCGCCCACGCGCGCCGCGACGGCCTCGACCTCCTGGCGGTCGCCCACGTCGCAGACCTCGGCCTCGGCGTCGAGCTCTGTCGCGAGCCGGTCGAGCCGGTCGCGCCCGCGCGCGAGCAGGACGCAGCGCCAACCGCGCGAGGCGAGCAGGCGCGCGGTCGCGGCGCCGATCCCGCTCGACCCTCCCGTGACGACGGCGACGTTCATGCTGCGAACGCGCGCAGTGTTGCGAGGTTGATCTCCACCGTGTCCGCGATCGGGTCGGCATAGCCGCCGGCGAGCGTCACGCAGACCGGCACGCCCGCTCGCGCGAGCGCGTCGCGCACGACGGCGTCGCGGGCCGCCAGGCCGTGCTTCGTGAGCCCGAGCCGCCCCAGCCGGTCGCCCTCGTACGGGTCGGCGCCGGCGAGGTAGAAGCAGACGTCCGGCCGCGAGCGTGCGAGCGCCTGCGGGAGCAGCCGCGCGAGGCCCTCGAGATAGCGCTCGTCGCCCGTGCCGTCTGCGAGGTCGAGCTCGAGGTCGCCCGGCACGCGCCGGAACGGGTAGTTGCGGAAGCCGTTGATCGAGAACGTGAACGCCTCCGGGTCGTCCATGAGCGCCGCGTGCGTGCCGTCGCCCTGGTGGACGTCGAGGTCGACGACGAGCACGCGTTCGGCGCGGCCTGCGCGCCGGAGCGCCCGCACCGTCACGACGACGTCGTTGAAGACGCAGAAGCCGCGCCCGCCGTCCGCGAACGCGTGGTGCGTACCGCCCCCGAGGTTCGCGCCGACGCCGTCGGCCAAAGCTGCGTCCGCCGCGAGGAGCGTCGCGCCCACCGAGCGGCGTGCGCGCTCCACGAGCTCGGGCGACCACGGGAGGCCGAGGGCGAGCACCTCGCGACGCGCGAGCTCTCCCCGCTTCACCCGCTCCAGGTAGACGGAGTGGTGTGCGAGACGGAGCTCGTCGTCGGCCGCGGCGCGCGCGTCCTCTACGTCGATCCCGTCGAGGGCCTCGGCGCGCTCGCGAACGAGCCGGTACTTCGCGAGCGGGAAGCGGTGCCCGGACGGCAGCGGGTACGTGTAGACGTCGTGCGCGAACGCCCTCACGCACGCGAGATTAGACTGCCCGCGCCGTGGAAGAGCGCTTCGCAGGCAAGACGGGGCTCGTCCTCGGCGTCGCCAACCGCCGCTCGATCGCCTGGGCGATCGCCCAGCGGCTCGCCGAGGGCGGCGCGCAGCTCGCCTTCACGTTCCAGGGGGAGCGCATCGAGAAGAACGTCCGCGACCTGGCCGAGACGGTCTCCGCGCCGCTCGTCACGCCCTGCGACGTGCGCTCCGACGACGACCTCGAGCGCGTGTTCGCCGAGGCGGGGGAGACCTTCGGCGGCAAGCTCGACCTGCTCGTCCACTCCGTCGCCTTCGCCGACACGCGCGACCTCGAGGGCCGCTTCACCGACACGCCGCGGGACCGCTTCTGGATGGCCCTCGACGTCTCCGCCTACTCGCTCGTCGCCGCGGCGCGTCTCGCCGAGCCGCTGATGGAGGCGGCCGGGGGCGGCTCGATCATGACGATGACCTACCTCGGCGGCGAGCGCGCCGTGCCGCACTACAACGTCATGGGCGTCGCCAAGGCGACCCTGGATGCCTCCGTGCGCTACCTCGCCTGGGACCTCGGCCAGAAGAACATCCGTGTGAACGCGATCTCCGCCGGCCCGGTGCGCACGCTCGCCGCTCGCTCGATCGCCGGCTTCCCGACGATGGAGGCGATCGTCGAGGAGCGCTCGCCCCTGCACCGCCACATCGAGGCGGACGACGTCGGTGCCGCCGCCGCGTTCCTGCTCTCTGACGAGGCGAGAAACGTGAGCGGCACGACCTTGTACGTGGACTCCGGCTACCACGCCATGGGCATGTAGAAGCGAGGGGAGCGCCCATGCCGGGCGCTCCCCTCGTTCCTCAGTCGTCGGTCGTTACAGGAAGCGGAAGAAGGCGCGGTGCTGCTTGCCGTCGTCGCGCGTGAGCACGAGCTCGCGGCACGTGCCGGCCCACTCCTCGAGCGTCTTCCACGGGTAGGTGAAGCGGCCCTGGCCGTCCACGGTCAGCTTCGAATTGCCGGGGTTCTGCGTCGCGATCGGGAACTCACGAGGCGTGATGGCCGCCCCGACCGACGGGACGCGCAGCGTCTCGCAGTCCACCCTCCGGGAGAACGGCGAGTTCGACGCGAGCACGTCGAGCTTCCTGTAGCCGTCCGCCGTGAAGCGAAGCGGCACCGTGTCGCCCGCGTCGACCTCCGTGAGGGTCCCGTACGCGCCCGTCACCGGCGGCAGGAAGCCCCGCCGGCAGTCCGGGCGCGTGTCGAACGCCTCGGTGCCGTCGTTGCGGCCCGTCGTGCCTCCGTCGCTGGCGCTGAACCCGAGGCCGCGGCGGGAGAACGAGGCCCAGAGCGTGCAGGCGTCTTCGCCGCCGGTCAGGACCTCCTCCGCGGCGAAGATCGCGTTGCGCCCCGTGACGAAGGTCGGTGCGCAGCCCTGGAACTTCAGGCCGTCGTTGACGAGCTGGTAGATGAGGTTGTTGCCGCCGGTGCTCCAGTTGTCGTAGAGGTTCGGGTTGAAGCCGCGCTTCTCGATCAGGTCCCAGGTCACGTCCCAGAGGAACGCGGCCCAGGCATGCCCGATGCCGTGCGGCTGCGACAGCGAGCTCCCGTTGAGCCAGGCGCCCTGCTTGATGCTGTCGTAGGTCGAGGGCTGGATCTCCATGTTGCGCGAGTACGGCCGGTTGCGGAGCCCGGGGCTCGTCCGGGGCGGGTCGTACAGGACGTACGGGTAGATCCCGCGCGGTCCGTCGGGGTCGTCCTTGGTCGTGTCGATCAGCGCCGTGACGGCGTGCCAGTCGCCCCAGCCCTCACCCATCTGCTCCTGCCCGGTGAGGCAGTTGACGTTCAGCCCGCCGGTGAGGCGGTTGGAGACGCCGTGGCTGTACTCGTGGATGATCGTCGCCGTGTCGAGGTCGCCGACCCGCAGCGGCTCGCGGGCGGTGTTCCGGTGCACGGAGCCCGGCGCCGGCGTGCCCGCGATCGCCGCCTTGATCGTGTTCCCGTCGGCGAGCCCGATGCGGATCGCCGGGATGCCGACCGGCGGGTCCATCTCCCCGGACATCCGCGCCGGGGTGTCCGACGTGTGCACGACGACGACCGCGACGGCGCCCGCGTTCTCGGCGTTCACGGTCTGGGTGTAGTTGTTGCAGACGGTGGTCGTGTCCACGACGGCGATCGACCCCGGCGGCAGCGAGTACGGTTCGCACCCGTCGCTGGGGGCGCCGCTTCCGTCATTCACGAGGACGAGCGTGCCGGGCGTCCCGGCCGTCGTCGCGGGCGGGCTGAATCGTGCGTACTGAGCCAGGTACGTCCCCGCCGCCGGCCCGGAGGCGACCGTAACGGCGCTCGGTAGGCCGGAGCCGAACTCGATCATGGTCTGCATGCGTGGCCGCCCACCGTCCGCGGCCGGGGTGGAGAAGTTCGCGTTGCTCTCGCCGGAGCCGTCCATCCCCTCGCAGCGGACGTCGTCGCCGCCCGTGCCGCCCCGGCCGTAGTTGTTGACCTGGAAGTTCCCCGAGGCCTCGTCGAAGCCGTACAGGTACATCAGGTCGTGGACGATGTTGCACCACCGGAACATGTTCGTCTGGTTGGCGGGCACGTTGAACTGCGCGTGCTCGCCCAGGTCGATCGGGAAGTCGAAGTTGAGCCCGGGGCCGCCGTCCGGCGACCCGCCCGTGTCCTGCTCCCCGTCGTTGTCACGGTCGGTGTACGAGTGCACGTTGTTGCCCCGGGTGATCGTGAACTCGGCGCCGGGAACGCCGTCCGTGTCGTGCCACCCGAGCGGCGACGCGGTGCCGTCGGCCGGGTTCGTGAAGAGCACCCGGTCGCTGTCGTCGGGGCTCTCCTGCGGGTACGCGCGGTAGCTCGACCCGTCCTGCGCCGGGTTCGCCGGCTCGAAGACGGTCGGCCCGGATCCGAGGGTCTGGACGGCCGCCGACGTCTGGCCGCCCTGCCGCTGGAGCCGGCTCGCCAGAGCCTCGCGGCTGTCGTGATCGGTCCAGTCGTCCACGGCGAGCAGGTCGCCGGTGTCGGCGGCGACCGTGGCGTTCCACAGGTGGGCGTCGGAGCTGTCGTCGATGACGAGCTGCCACGCGAGCCGGAGCCCGTCCTTCGTCGGCTGCCAGCCGAGGCGGGCCGGGATCGGCTCGTCGGAGATGCCCCCGCCCGAGAGGACCGTCTCCTGTGCCGCCCCGGCCTTTCGGCTCAGCACGCGCAGGTTGGACGGATCGTCGAGGTCGAGGCCGGCCGCGGCGGCTGCCACGGCCTCCGTTGCGACGAGCTCGTCCTCGCCTGACGCGTCGGCGAGCCCGCGGACGAAGCCGCCGCCCACGAAGACGACGCGCCCGTCGGGCGCGACGTTGACCGTTGCGTGGCCGCCGAAGACCTCGAGGCCGCGGAAACGTTGATTGAGGTTGACGTGCGCGACGCCGGTGTGGCGGCTCGTGTACCGGCTCGTCACGAACAGATCGGCGACGTCGGCGCTCGTGACTCCGAGCTCGGCCGTGTTCGCCCTCACGTGGCTCAGAGCGACGCCGAGGGCGTCGCCGGCCCCAGTTGCCTGCGCGGACTCGCTTCCGTCGTCTGACGCCGACATGGAGCCCGGCACGAGCACGAGCGCCACGACCGCGACGACGAGGACCAGAAGCAGTCCTGGTGGCCTGCTGGACATGTTCCTCCCCCTTTTTCGCCCCGTACGAGCACTCCCGGGGCCAGTCGAACTGACAGAGCGCCCGCGAGTCTCTCAACGACCCGCGCGACTTGTCAAAGGGGCAAGGGAAGCGAGGGAGAGCCGTCGCCGGGCATCGGCATGGAGCGAACCGGCCCGCGGCCAGGGCCTATGCTTGGCCGGGATGGACGGCCTGCGGAAGCTCTGCGTGATCGTGGAGGAGGTGCGGTCCGAGTCCGGCCGCCCGGTCGAGCCGCCGACGCTCCTCGCGGCCGCCGGGGCCGTTGTCGCGAACCCGCTCGCCGGACGCTTCGTCGAGGACATTGCTGCCGTGGCGGACGCCTACTGCGAGCCGCTGGGCCGGCTCCTCACCGAGCGGGCGCTCACTGCGCTCGGGGTCGCGGAGGTCGAGGGGTACGGAAAGGGCGCGCTCGTCGGCCTCGGGGGCGAGGTCGAGCACGGCTCGGCCATCATCCACAACCTTCGCTTCGGGAACCTCGTGCGGGATCCCGTCGGCGGCAGCTCCCTCCTTCCGTCCGCGGAGAAGCGCGGCCCGGCCGGCGCTGCGATCGACCTCGCGCTCAAGCACAAGGACGACCACACGGTCCGCTCCCATCACCAGACGTTCGAGGTGCGGATACCCGACGCTCCGCGCGACGACGAGATCGTCGTCTGGGTCGCCCTGGCCTCGTCGGGACGCCCGCTCGCGCGGCTGCCGGCCTTCGGCAGCGAGCTCGCCCCCGGCGCCGCCTGACGGCATGGCGCGAGTCGCGTTCATCGGCCTCGGGACGATGGGGCTGCCGATGGCCCGGAACCTCCTCGCGGCCGGGCACGAGGTGGTCGCGGTCGACGCCGATCCGAGCCGGGCGGCGCTCCTCGGCGCGCCGGTCGCGGCCACGCCGGCCGAGGCGGCCCGCGCGTCCGCCGTCGCGCTCCTCTCGCTTCCCTCCCCGGCGGCGGTCGAGGAGGTCGTCCTCGGATCATCCGGCCTCCGGGCGGGAGCGCCGCCCGGATTCGCCGTCGTCGACATGTCCACGGGGCCGCCCGCGCTCGCGCGCACGCTCGCCGCCGAGCTGGGCGCGGTGGGCAGCGACTCCCTCGACGCGCCGGTCAGCGGCGGGCCGCACGGGGCCGAGGCCGGCTCGCTCACGGTCATGGTCGGAGGAGGCCGCGAGGGCTTCGAGGCGCAGCGCCCCCTGCTGGAGGCGCTCGGGAGCCTCGTCGTCCACGTGGGGGGCCCCGGTGCCGGCCAGGCCGCGAAGCTCTGCAACAACCTGATCGCGGGAGCCACCATGGTGGCGATCGCGGAGGCCTGCGCCCTCGCCGAGCGGGAGGGCATCGACCCCTCCGTTCTCTACGACCTCCTGACCTGCTCGACCGGGGACTCGCGCGTCCTGCGCACACGCTTCCCCGTCGAGGGCGCCTCGCCGGAGCATCCGGTCTCGCGCGGCTACGAGCCGCTCTTCTCCCTCGACCTCATGGCGAAGGACCTCGAGCTCGCGCTGGCGCTCGCGGCTGCGCACGGCGTGGAGGCGCCGGTGGCGACCACGAGCCGAGACCGCTACCGACAGGCGCAGGAACGAGGAGCCGGAGCGCTCGATTACTCCGCCGTCTACGCGGCGCTGCGCCCGTGAGCCGCTCGCCGCGTACGGTGCTCACGGCGGCCGCCGCGGCGCAGGCGAGCGTCTCGATCGTGGCCTTCGGGCTTCCGGCCATCGGTCCGGACCTGCGCGAGGCGTACGGGCTCTCGCTCACGATGCTCGGCGCCGCGCTAGCGGCCACGATCCTCGGCTCGGGGACCTTCCTCCTGGCGGCCGGGCTCGTCGTCGACCGCTACGGGGCGCGCCGATCGACGATCGCGGGGAGCGCGGTCGGCGCCGGCGGCCTCGCCGCGGCCGGGTTCGCCCCCGGCCAGGAGGCGCTCGTCGGCTTCCTCTTCCTCTCGGGGTGCGGGTCGGCCGTGGTGCCCATCGCCGGCACCCGCGCGCTCTTCGGGAGCTACGAGGCGCACCGACGTGGCTGGGCGCTCGGCGTCCGCCAGATGGCTGTGCCGCTCGGCGGGACCCTCGCGGCGCTCCTCCTGCCCGGCCTCGTGGCCGTGGGCGGGATCCGGCTCGCGCTCGTCGGGAGCGCGCTGCTCGTCGCCGTCGCGGGGCTCTTCTTCGCGGGTGTCGCGGAGGTCGAAGGCGGGAGCGACGAGAGCGCGCCGTTCGCCCTCTCCCGGCTCTGGCGCACGCCGGGAATGCAGCGCCTCCTCGTGGTCGCCGCCCTCTACATCGTCGTGCTCCAAGCGGTCGTCGCGTACACGGTCCCGGCCGCACGGGCGGCCGGCTTCTCCTCCCTCGTCGCCGGCGCGGCCTTCGTCCTCGTGAACGTCGCCGCCGGAGTGGCGCGCATCGTCTGGGGACGCCGCGCCGACGGGGCCGGTGGCCGCCGGCGCGTGCGTGCGCTCGTCGAGGCGGGCGCGGTCGCGGCCCTGGGAGCCGTCGCCTTCGGGTTCGCCCTCCACGCGGGCACAGCCGTCCTGCTCGTGACCTCCGCCTTCCTCGCCTTCGGCGCGCTCGGCTGGAACGCGCTCGTGTACGTGACCGCCGGCGAGCGCGTCCCGCTCGAGCTCGCCGGTCAGTCCGTCGCGCTCGCGGCGACGGTCGTCTTCGTCGTCGCGGCGCTCTGCACCCCGCTGCTCGGCGCGCTCGCGGAGCACGCCGGCTGGAACGTGTTCTGGCTGACGGCGGCCGGGCTCGCTGCGACGGGCGCCGCTTTGGCGGCCACGCTGCCGGCCGCTGCCGGCAAGCCTCTGGCCGCCCCCTCGCTGCCGTGACCAGGCGGCGGGCCGTATCGGGGCTCGTGCTCGGCGCGGTCGTCGTGCTCGCCTTTGCGGCGGCGTACGACGCGCTCCGCGGCGGAACCGCGTCGCCGGCGCAGGACCCGACCGAGGACTCGACGCTCACGGGCGCGGCGCTGCCGGCTCCCGGCGAGCTCCCGGGGACGCTCGTCTTCGCCAGCCAGGCGGGCTGCCGTCCGCGGGCGCTCGACCTTGCGACCCTCAGGCTCGGGGCGGGCGGCCCCTCCCTCGAGTGCGGGCTCTGGGTCCCGCCGCGGGGTCGGCTCGCGGCGATCTCGCTCGCTCCTGCTCTCGGGTTCCGCGGCAGCCGGGCGGCGCTCCTGCGCCTGAGCGAGCCGCCTGAGGTGGCGCGGGAGCTCGGCATCGTGCGCGGCGAGCCCTCCTGGTCGGAGGACGGTGCTCGGCTTGCGTGGTGCACGGTGGCGAGCGACACGGTCGTCCTCGACCTCGACACGGGAGCGCGCCGCCGTATCGCAGGGTGCCGCCCGAAGATCGCGCCGGACGGCTCTGTGCTGACGAGGCCCGCGCACCTGCTCACCTCGAGGCTCCTGCGGGACGGCGAGCTCCTCCTCGGGGAGGAGGAGCTCGCGAGGCCGTTCCCGGCAGGCAGCGAGGGACCTCTCGACGTCGTGGGCTACGACCTCCGGCCGGACGGGCTCCTGGCTGTGGTGACCGTGCGCTTCGAGCCGGGGCGGCGACCGCGACGGCTCCTGCAGCTCTGGCGCGGCGACCGCCTCGAGCGCGCCATCCTGCTGCCCGAGCTCGGCCTCCCGGCGGGCACCGGCCGTCTGGGAGACCGCGTCGAGTTCGCCCCGACGGGCCGTGAGGTGGCGGTTGCCTTTCCGGGAGCCGGGAAGCCGATGATCATCGTCGACCTGGGGACCGGCGGCGTCTCCCTGCAGCCGACGAGCCAGCACGGCTTTGCCTGGTCGCGGGACGGACGGTGGTTCGCGCTCTCGACGGGCGAGGAGATCCGCGTGCTCGGCCCGGACCGCCGCGACCCGGTGTACGTCCTCCCGGTCGGGGCCGCCTCGCTCGCCTGGCGCTAGGCGGCCGTGGCGGCGGCTGCGAAGACGAGGTTGCGCGGCAGCGCGATGCGGAACTGCTCGAGGACGGAGCGGGCATCCTCGGCCGCGAAGAAGGCGTACCCGGGGAAGGCCCGGGCCTCGCGCTCGGCCGCCGCCTCGAGCTCGGCGACGAGCCGCCCGCCTTCCGGGCTGCCGAACAGCGACCCGATACCGGCCCACGCCTCCTCGAGGACGCCGTCCGCCGCGAGCGCCTTGTACAGGCTCGGGACGTGCTCGGTGCGGTAGACGGCCCTGATCTCGGCGTAGAGCGGGTGCTCCTCGCGCAGCTCCGGAACCGGCGTGGGCGGGAGCGGCGCCGGCTCGGGCAGGTTCGGGCTGGGCCGTTCCCGGAGCGGGTGGACGCCGTCGAGGCTCAGCCCGAGCGACGTGACGACGAGGAGCAGGCTCGGGAGATCCGCGGCGAAGGGCGCCGCCGACTTGCGGACGGCCGGAGAGGGACGGTAGGAGAGGTCGGGACGGGCCCGCTCCGCGAGCCGTGACGCGGCCTCGACGGCCCTCGGGTCGTCGTACAGGGCCCGGGCCTGGAGCCAGGCGGGCTCGAGCGCGCCCGGGTCCCGGGCGAGGGCCTTGAAGATGGCAGGGACGAACGGCATGCGGGCCCGGACGTCCGAGAAGACGGCGAGGACGAGGCCCGTCGCCTGCTCCTCGTGGAGGAGGTCGTACCGCAAGATTGCATACTGTATGCTCGCGCCGGTGAGCGGCAACCTGCTCGAGGGGCGTCTTCCGGCCCCGCGGAGCGCGAGCGCGGCGGCGGGCGAGGTCATTCGCGAGGCGATCATCGACGGGCGCCTGCCGCCCGGCCAGCGGCTGAAGGAGGAGGAGCTCGCGCGCGAGCTCGGCATGAGCCGAACCCCGGTTCGCGAGGCGCTCCTCATGCTCGAGAGCGAAGGGCTCGTCGAGTCCATCCCGAGGCGGGGCGCGACCGTCCGCTCGTACGCCGTCGGCGACCTCGACGACGTGTACCAGCTCCGCGCCCTCCTCGAGGGCTACTCCGCGCGGCGCGCGGCCACGCGCATCTCCGCCGAGGACGTCGCCCGTCTGGAAGCGAGCTGCGACCGGTTCGACCGCCTGCGCGCCGAGGACGACCTGCTCGACCTCGTGAAGGAGAATCTCCTCTTCCACGGCATCATCCACGAGGCCGCCGCGAGCGCACGCCTCGGAGCGCTCGTCCGCAAGGTGATCGAGATCCCGCTCGTCTACAAGTCGTTCTACTGGTACTCACCCGAGCAGAAGCTCATCTCCCAGCACTATCACCGCCAGCTGACACGGGCGCTGCGGGTGGGCGACGCTGAGCGGGCGGAGCTGATCATGAAGGAGCACGTGCTCGAGGCGCGGGACTTCCTCCTCGCGCAGCTCCGGCCCGGCGACGACGACGAGGCGGCATGAGCGAGCTCTCGTCCGCGGCCGCCGCCCAGGACCGCCCGGAAGCAGCGGGGCCCGGACCGCTCGCGGGGATCCGCGTGCTGGAGCTCGGCATGCTCCTCGCCGGGCCCTTCACCGGTCGCCTGCTGGGCGACATGGGCGCCGAGATCATCAAGGTCGAGCCGCCGGGCAAGCCGGACCCGCTCCGCGAGTGGGGCAAGGCCCGGTACAAGGGCCGCTCGCTCTGGTGGGGCGTCCAGTCCCGCAACAAGAAGTGCGTGACGCTCGATCTCCGCACGGAGAAGGGGCAGGAGCTCCTGCTCGAGCTCGCCAAGCGGAGCGACGTGCTGGTCGAGA
>Ga0299907_10000912_pt1 | contig 15815 bp, 16 predicted proteins | sample RVTome_16_FD_198680 | JGI IMG/M metagenome (GOLD analysis project Ga0299907, IMG submission 198680) | Soil microbial communities from uranium-contaminated site in the Upper Colorado River Basin, Wyoming, United States - RVT152D67 (version 2) ...
GTGGCTCCCCTTCTCTCCAGTCAGATCGGGTCAGCTACCAAACACGGGCACCCCTTCAGGGCAGAGTGCGACGTTCGGGTTCCAGTCCATGAACATCCCGGATGGGTTCGGTCTCCATATCCAGGCATGCATGATCCAGAACGGCAGGACCGGATGCGGGTGGAAATGGCGGCCGAACAACTGTGGTGGATTTGTCGGGTCCACGAGTTCGGCCGGCACCAGGTACTCCAACCCGACCAGCTTCAGTTGACCATCGGCGCGCATCTCGTAGACGAGCGCCTCCGGCTCGCCGGCCTCCACGGTTCCATCGAGCAACCCGGCGTTCAGATAGTGGAGTCCCATGCCCCCAACACCAGGGTTCTCGAAGCAGCCGAGGAGATCGAGGGTGCTTCCGTATCCGGAGGCCTCGGCATGACTGATCTGGTGAAACTTCGCCGTCCCCTGGCGGGCCTCCTTCACTGCGGACTGGCCGCCCGCCATGGCCGGGGTAGCGGCCAGGAAGAGCGCCAGAACGGTGATTACTGCGAAAGCCTTCCTCATGCCGACACCCCCACGTAGAAGTAGGGATCGAGGACGCTGATCTCTGAGATGGCGTCTACAGGCAGGCTGTTCAGCCCGGCTGCCCTCCTGATGGCCTCGGGAGACGGGCCGTCATAGATGCAGAACGTCTTGGTGTGGTCGTCGGTCACGAAAGACTGGACCCAGGTGACGCCCTCCGTGGCGTTGTTGTCCACGACTCCCAGCATCGCCTTCTGGCCCTCGGGGGTCGACGGGATCTCGAGACCCCGTGGGAAGTCTCGCTCCACTATGTATCTGGGCATGAATTCCTCCTTCTCCAGCCGGTCTTTCCGGCCTATTGGTGAAGGTATGGCCGTACCGTCCAGGAGACATCGGTGCCCACCCCTAGATCGGGCCGTCGTCACCCCTATTTCTGGTTGCGAAAGATGGCCGCCGCCTTGGTGCGGCTGTCGACACCCAGCTTCGAGTAGACGGCCGAGACGTGGTGCTCGACGGTCTTCTTCGAGATGAAGAGCCTGTCGGCGATATCGGCGTTGGACAGACCGTCGGACATGAGCTGGAGAACCTCGACCTGTCGGTTCGTGAGCCCCACGGGGTTCTCCCTGGTCGATTGGACCGGTCCCCGCGGGATCGACTCGACACCCAGGCCGCGCAGACTGTCTCTCACCCTGCTCGACATGGGTCGGGCACCGAGTGAGTCGAATATCTCCAACGCTTCCTTCTGGCTTTCCTCGTCACCTTCGGAGAGTGACAGCGCAACTTCGTAGGGGCAGCCGATCTCGCGCCACGCCGCTGTCGCCTCTCGCCACATTCCTGCCATCTGGAGAGCAAATGGCTCGGCAGCACCGGCGGGTGGGCCCTCGATCGCACCTACCTTCCACATCCAGTAGCCGATTTCGCCACGAGCCCACTCGCTGTCGGTCTCGAGGGCGCGCTCGTATGCCGGTCTCAAGAGATCGAGGCCCGCGTCGGGCCGGTCCCGCAACCAATGGAACTCGGCCCGGCCGCATATGGCATTCCAGACATGTTGCAGCTCGTGATGTTGCCCGTTCGTTGCCAGCTCCTCGAGCAGGCTTGCGCCGCCCGGGTCGCCGCGCCGGACCCGAATCCGCCCCAGAGCGCTCATCGCCGTGAGGTGAGCGATGCCCTCGGTGTGGGTGCTCGTGCGTGCGACATCCTCTGCATGTTTGACAGCGTCGTCCCAACGTCCCTGCTCGTGTGCGATTCGAGCCTGCCACGAGCGGCTGTAGGCGACCGAGTAGTCCTCGTCGTGGGCGAGACCATGTCGCACCGATTCGGCAAGGGCTCGCGAGGCATCCTCGTAGAGGCGAGCCTCACCGCCTCCAGATCCAAGCATGGAGAGGGCGACCGCGATACGACCCGGGTCTTTCATCTCTCCGGCTGTGCGGTGCGACTCGACGAGTCCATCGAGACCGCGTCGAGCATCACCGACCACGATGTGGAGGCAGGCATCCAACATGTCCATGTCCCACGAAAGGCCCCGGGAGAGGACGTCCCTCGCAGACCGACGCGCCATCTCGAGTGCTTCCCAAGCGGCGTGGCCGTGCCGCGCCAGCATGCGCAGATAGGCGAGCTGAGCGTACGCCTCCGCCAGGACTTCTCTTTGCGAGTCGTCATACGACAGCTCGAGCGCCCCATTCAGGGCCTCCATGCCGAGTTTCTCTTCATTGAGCCGCCAGTGCAGTCGGGACAACGTGACGAGAGCCAGTCCCTCCCCGCCCACGTCTCCGACGTCACGGAAGTATGCGACTGCCTCCTCGGTGGGACGAACGGCCTTCCGGGTTTGGTCGATCGTCCGATACTCGTCGGCCAACTCCACCCGCAGCCGGGCGCCTTGGGCAGAGTGCTCGTCGGAGCGGTCCAACTCATCGATCGCCGCCTCGAGGAATGCGATTGCCTCGCGATGGGCACCACGTCTCGAGGCATCGCGCGCTGCGGGCGGTGCGTACTCGACGATCCGCTCGCTGTCACCGGCCTTTATGGCGTGGTGGGCCAACCGCGCCAGGTCGGCATCCTGGTCCTCGTCGAGTAGCGCCAGCATCTTGAGGTGGAGGCTCAGCCGGCGAGCCGGCGGAAGAGAATCCTCGACCGACGATCGCGCCAGTTCGTGACGGAAGCGCAGTGTGCGTCCGTCACCCATCAGCACCCCGGCTGCCAGGGCGGCGTCGACATGCTCGACCGTGCCCCCGACGAGCGCAGTCGCATGCATGACGTCGAGGGACCTCGGTGCGATCGAGACCGCCTCGACGACTCGTCTCGGGCTGTCCGCGAGTCTCGCCACCCGGGCAAGGACCGCCTCCTGGACCGACTGTGGGAGGACATGACCCGCGGCCAGCACCTCGGTGACGTAGAAGGCGTTCCCCTGGGTCAGTCTCAGCAGAGTCTCCGGATCGATGTCGTGATCGGCCGAGAGCGTGCGGACGGCATCGAGTGTCAGTGGGGGCACCAACAGGCGGTGGGTCGTACCAAGAGGCATCAGCTGTCCCAGGACCGGCCGCAGGGGGTGGTCCGGTCCGACTTCGTCGTCTCGATAGGTGCAGATGACCAACGTCTTGGTGTCTGCGATGCGGCGGCCGATGAACCGAAGGAAATCCAGGGTTCCATCGTCGGCCCAATGGATGTCCTCGATGATCATGACGATCGGGCGGATCGTGTTTCTCATGCGGTCGAGGACAGCCTCGAAGATGTGGAACGAGTTGCCGTCGTCGAAGTCGAGTTCGTCGAGGCCCGATCCCGGGTCGGCGGCGAAGTCGTACAAGGGGCTCAGTGGTCGCGGTGTCGTGAGCGGGTCACATGCGCCCTGAATGACGAGCACGTTCTCATCGAGACGATCGACGAAGGCGCGGACGAGGGAGGTCTTGCCGGCGCCAGCCTCGCCGGCCACGAGGAGCATCGACCCCTCGCCGTCCCCGGCATCGCGAAGATGATCTCTCAACGATGCCAGGAGGTCCTCTCGCTCCAGCAGCATCACACCCAGAGTATCCGGCATGTGACTCGAGCGGTATGGTCGGTCGGTGCGGTTCGATCAAACGAAGTTCCTGGCCGATGACGTCGAGCGCCTTTCACGGTTCTACGTCGATGCCCTCGATTGCGAGACCGTGGTCGATCCCCAGGAGGTGGACGGGGCCGTCTCCCGGGCGGCGGGAGTCCCCGACGCGACCATCGCCTTGTCGATCCTTCGCTTGCCAGGACGCGGTGACCATGGACCGGTGCTCGAGCTCTATTCGGTCAGCGGCCCGCGCTCCGACGGCTGGAGCTATCGGTCGGGCAGTGGCCAGATCGCCTTCGAGGTCGACGATCTCGAGACCGGCATCGGGCGTGTCATCGCGGCCGGGGGCAGCCAATTGGGCGAGGTGGTGGAGTGGACGGCTCCGTCGGGTGCCGTGGCCCGGTTCGTCTATTTGACCGATCCCGAGGGGAACATCATCGATCTCTTCGTCCGGGTCCGTTGAGTCCCAACGGAAGGGGCTTGACAAATCGCTGACTCGTGAGACATAATTCGGTCGATCGACCGAATGTACAGAGGAGCGACATCTTGCCAACAGAGCCCGAAACCCGAAAGGTGATCCTCGATGCGGCCAAGGCATCCCTGATCGACAGGGGCTATGGCTCGTTGTCGACACGTGGCATCGCCGAACGGGCTGGCGTCCCCCTCAGCCAGATCCACTATCACTACGGCTCGAAGCAGAATCTCTTGCTCGCTGTGCTCGAGGAGGAGAACCGGCGGCTCCTGGAACGGCAGTCCCGTCTCTATTCATCGGACATGCCGCTTTGGAAGCAATGGGAGCAGGCGTGTGACTTCCTCGACGACGATCTCGACTCCGGATATGTCCGGGTACTCCAGGAGATGACCGCTGCCGGCTGGAGCGACGATGAGATCGCTGAAGCCGTTCGCGCCAACCTGCGGGGCTGGATGGAGCTCCTCGCCGACACGGCCCGGGGCGCGGCCGGCGAGGTCGATTTCGGGCCGCTCACCCCCGACGAGGTGGCCGTGCTCGCCGGTGCCCCGTTCCTGGGTGTGGAGGCTCTGATCCTGCTCGGATTCGACGAGAGCGATCTGCCAATGCGCAGCGCGCTTCGCAAGGTTGGCGACATCATCCGGAGCCTCGAGGAGTCATGAGGGCGGCTTACCCGGACACGGAGGGCTTCGTCGTCCGGGACGGTGTTCGGCTGGGCTACGAGGTCTATGGACACGGTGAACCGGCAATTCTCTTCTTACCGACGTGGACGATCGTGCACTCTCGCTCTTGGAAGATGCAGGTTCCCTTCTTCTCCCGGTTTCATCGAGTTGTCACATACGACGGGCCGGGCAACGGCCTTTCGGCTCGGGTCACCGACCCTGACCGCTACTCGCCTTCGGCATACGTCGAGGACGCGGTCGCTGTGCTCGACGCATGCAATGTCGGCAGCGCTGTCGTCATCGGCCTCTCCTTGGGGGCCGCCTACGGTTCGATGCTGGCGGTACGACACCCCAAACGGGTCGTGGGTCTGGTCATGATCGGCCCGTCGATTCCTCTTACCCCTCCGTCCCGGGAGCGAAGCGCGATCGAACAGAACTTCACGGCTCCGCTGGACGTGAACGCGCGTGGCTGGGCGAAGTACAACCTCGCCTACTGGCATCACGACTATGCCGATTTCACCCGCTTCTTCTTTTCGCAGTGCTTCAACGAACCGCATTCGACCAAACCAATCGAAGACAGCGTCGGCTGGGCCGAGGGTGCGGGCGCGGAGGTTCTCGAGGCAGAGGCGCGCTCCTCGGAGCCGGCGATGGGCGAATGGCGAGAGTTGTTGGCCTCGATCACATGTCCCGTCCTGGTGATTCATGGAGACAGGGACATGATCAGCCCTCAGTCCCGGGGCGTGGAGGCCGCCCGCCTGACAGCCGGAGAGCTCCTGACGATGAAGGGGTCGGGTCACATCCCGAACGTGAGAGACCCCGTCAAGGTCAATCTCGCCATCCGCGCCTTCGTAGAGGAGGCCGTCTCGTGAGAGCGATGTATCCCGATCACGCCTCGACCCTGGACCGAGACGGAGTCGAGATCTACTACGAGTTGTATGAGAGGGAGGGGCAAACGATCTTTCTGATCCCTCCCTCTCCGATCACACACTCCCGCATCTACAAAGCGCAGATCCCCTACCTCGCTAGACACTACCGGGTGCTCACATTCGACGGACGGGGGAGTGGGAGATCGGGCCGACCCACCGGCGTTGACGCACACACCCGCTCCGAGAACGTCGCCGATGCGATAGCCGTTCTCGACGCCACCGGCACACGACGAGCCGTCCTGGTCGCCCATTGCCATGCCAACTGGTGGGGACTCGAGTTGGCGCAGGCCCATCCGGAGCGAGTTGTCGGCTGGGTGGCGATAGACCCTGGTCTTCCCTATATCGGGACGGGCCATCAGCATTGGAGAGACGCCGGTGAGACCTGGGACGAGGTCCTTGACGACCCCCAGGGTTGGAAGTTGTTCAACCGTCATGTGATCAGTAACGAGCATCGGCGGTGGATCGAGTTCTTCTTCTCCAGCCAGCTCGTCGAGCCCCATTCGACCAAGCAATACGAGGATGCAGTGGCGTGGGCTCTCGAGTCGACGGGAGAGATCCTCGCCGACAGCGAGGTGGCACAAGAAGTCGAACTGCCCGATCGGGATGAGTTTCTCAGCACCGTGAGCGATCTCGACATCCCGGTGCAGGTGATCCATGGAGATCGAGACGTCTGCCAACACGTCAGCAAAGGACGGGATCTGGCCGATCTCACGGGTGGTGACTTGATGGAGGTCGTGGGCGGGGGTCATCTGGTCCTTGCACGCGACCCTGTGCGGGTAAACCTCGCGATCAAACGGTTCATCGATCGGCGGGTCGTCGGCGCATGAGAAAGACGTCCTGGACCCGCGGTCTTGCTCGGCCGAAGAGAGCGCTCTATCTCTCATCACCAATTGGCCTCGGCCATGCCCGCCGTGACCTGGCGATTGCCGAGGAGCTGAGAAAGCTCCAACCCGACCTCCAGATCGACTGGTTGGCGCAGCACCCCGTCACCACGGTCCTCGAGCAATCGGGTGAGAGGGTCCACCCCGCCAGCGATTGGCTGGCCTCCGAGTCAGGACACATCACATCGGAGGCGTCCGGACACGACCTCCACTGTTTTCAGGCTCTCCGTCGGATGGACGAGATCCTCGTGGCCAACTTCATGATCTTCCAGGAGGTGGTCGAAGAGGGCCGCTATGACCTGATCGTCGGAGACGAGGCATGGGATGTAGACCACTTCTGGCACGAGAACCCGGAGTTGAAGCGGGGAACGCATGTGTGGATGACCGACTTCGTCGGGTTTCTCCCGATGCCTGACGGTGGTGACCATGAGGCTCACCTCACCGCGGACTACAACGCGGAGATGATCGAGCACATCGCCAGGTATCCAAGGATTCGCGACCGCGCCATATTCGTTGGCAATCCCGACGACATCTACCCAGACGTTTTCGGGCCCGAACTCCCCAAGATCCGTGATTGGACGGAAGACAACTTCGACTTCTCCGGCTACATCACGGGATTCGAGCCCCCCTCGCCGGACGAAGTCGAGGTGTTGCGGCATCGGCTCGGGTTCGGCCCCGAGGAGAAGGTCTGCGTGGTGACAGTGGGCGGATCGGGGGTTGGGACGGATCTCCTGGAGAAGGTCATCTCCGCCTATCCGCTGGCCAAGGAGGCGGTCCCCGAGCTTCGAATGATCGCCGTCGCCGGTCCTCGCATCGATCCCGGGACGCTGCCGACCCAATCGGGTCTGGAGGTGCGTGGATACGTCGACCGTCTGTATCGCCATCTCTCGGTGTGTGACCTGGCCGTTGTGCAAGGTGGGCTGACCACTGCAATGGAGCTGACCGCGGCCAACCGGCCGTTTCTGTACTTCCCCCTGCGCAACCACTTCGAGCAGAACTTCCACGTTCGGCACCGCCTGGATCAATACGGCGCCGGCCGCTACATGGATTATGGGGCCACCGACCTGGACGGCCTTGCCGGTGCCATCGCCGATGAGGTCGGCCGGTCGGTCACCTACAAACCGGTTGAGACAGATGGCGCCGCTCGTGCGGCTCAGATGATCTCCGAGCTGATCTAGGGAGAAAGGAGCGCATTCAGAAAAGAGACTTTGATCAACCTATCTCGGTCGAGCGACCGACCAATTGCTCATGTCAGCAAGTTCAAAGGAAGAGGGAAATGACAAGCACAAAGACAACCAATGGAGTCAATACCGAGGCACTCTTCGGTGCCCTGGACGCAGTGAAGGCTCAGCCCGAGGCGGCCAAGTTCCAGTTCCGTGCCACCAACGAGTGGCAGAGCGGGACCCACAGCAAGAGCAAGATCCACGGCTTCTTCGGTCTCGGGGCCGAACAGACCCATCGCGCTGCTCACACCTACGACGCCGATCATCCGGAACAACTGGTGGGGACTGACATCGCTCCGAGCCCGGTGGAGTTCCTGCTCCACGCTCTGGCAGCGTGCATCACCGCCGGCATCGGGAACATCGCGGCGGCCCGTGGCATCGAACTCACTCGAGTCGAGTCGACGGTGAGAGGCGACATCGATCTGGTCGGTTTGTTGGGGATCGACGAGACGGTGCGCAATGGCTATGAGGGCATCGAGATGTCGGTTGCGATTGAGGGCGATGCCGACGCCGAGGTCCTGCGCAAGGTGGTGGAGCGTTCGGTCTCACGATCGGCGGTCTTCGACATGCTCACCAACGGCACCTCCGTATCGGTGAAGGTGAAGTAGTGGGGGAGACGTGGGGTGCGGTTCGCCGATACCGGACCGCACCCCCATCCGAAGGAGGTCAATCCAGATGACGTATGACTTCGACGTGATCGTCGTCGGCGCCAGAGTCGCCGGCGCTCCGACCGCCATGCTGCTGGCAGGTCAAGGGCATCGGGTGTTGCTCGTGGACAGGGCGACGATGCCTTCGGACACGGTCTCCACACACGCCATCACCCGCAGCGGTGTCGTCCAGTTGAGCCGGTGGGGTCTAGAAGGCGCCGTGGCGGAGATGACGGCACCCGTCAGAGAGGTGGTGCTGGGATTCGACGACGAACGGGTCAGGTTCGACGTTCGCCTCGAGCACGGCGTTGACACGTTCTACGCGCCTCGCCGGCACTATCTCGACGGGCTGTTGGTCGACTCGGCGGTAGAGGCAGGAGCCGAGTTCGTCGGTGGCAGCCGTGTCACCGATCTGGTCTGGTCCGGTGGGGAGGTGTGCGGTGTCGTTGCAGAAGGCGATCGCATCAGCGCTCGTATGGTCATCGGGGCCGATGGGGTGTGGTCCAAGGTGGCGAGCCTCGTCGGCGCATCCGATCTACATCGGCACGAACCGATGAACGCTGTGAGCTACGCCTACTACACGGGCATCGACTTCCCCGGCTTCTGGTTTCAGTTCACATCAGGAGTCAATGCAGGATTGATCAACACCTCCGATGGGGAGGTGTGCGTGTTCGCTGGTCGCCCTGCCGACGAGTTCGAACGCTTTCGGCTCGATCCCGAAGCCGAGTTCGATCACCTTCTGGCCCGCGCTGGGGCCGATCTCTACGAGATCGTGGGGGCGGGGACACGGGTTTCTTCTTTCCGCGGAACGCCCGGGCTCCCCGGGTTCATTCGCCGTGCTTGGGGGCCCGGCTGGGCCTTGGTCGGCGATGCCGGGTATACGAAAGACCCGATATCTGCCCATGGAATAAGCGACGCGTTCAGGGACGCCGAGCTCTGTGCCCGGGCCGTGCACCGTTCGCTGATCGATCCCTCGAATGCAAGCGAGGCGATGAGAGCCTTTCAACGAGAGCGCGACCGGCTGTCATGGACGGTCCTGCGACAGTCCGAATCACTCGCCGCGTACGGATGGGGCGGGAGCGAGGCGTCCCGTCGGATGCGGGCGATATCCGAGCTGGTGAAACAAGAGAGCACCGCGCTGTGCAGCCTTCCGGAATGGCCCGCAGCTGCCTACGTCTGAGGTTCAGCCCTCGATGATCTCGAGATCTTGCACTTCGGGCCGGGTGAGGAACGACTGCATGATCAGATCGAGATCGGTGCTCTGTTTGGCGAGAACCTGAATCGAGACACTTCGGATCGACTCACCGTTCTCGGTTGTTCGGTCTTCGACACGGAGATCCTGGATCGTGCCGCCAGACTCCTGAATCGTCCGGACCAACGGCCCGAAGGTCCCATGACCCTGGATGTACTCGACCTGGACCGTGTGCGATACCTGGCTTCTCAACCAGGGCTTGACCAACCGCAGCCCATAGATGACAAAGAGGGCGATTCCGGTGGCGATGGCGGCGGGGACGACGAGACCGGCGCCGACGGCAACACCGATGCCGGCGCTGAGGAAGAGCGTGGCCGCGGTGGTCAGGCCGGTGACGGTGCCCCGGTGCTTCAAGATGACTCCCGCCCCGATGAAGCCAATCCCGGTGACCACCTGGGAGGCAATACGGCTGAGGTCGACGGCCGGACCGACGAACCCGATCATCCCCGCTCGTGTCAGCAAAGCTGCGGCGAGGGCTACCAACGCCTGGGTCCGGATCCCGGCGGGGTGCCCGCGACTCTCTCGCTCGCCGCCGATGAGGGCGCCGAGCGCAGCCGCCACCGCGAGGAGCAAGAGCCATTCCCAATAGTCGCCCTGGAACACGGGGCTGAATTTACCGGGACCCGAAGCCCTCAAACGGGGCGATTCCAGAAAGAGGCGCTATCGGTCACCGCGCTGTTTGTGGACTCGGCCCTCGACACCTCTGAGCGAGAGTCCCGTGCCGGCTCCGTATCGGACAAGCGTCATCTCGGCGAGTATCGACACCGCCACCTCCTGCGGGGTCTCGGCCCCGATGTCGAGGCCCACGGGGGAATGGATTCGGGCTATGTCGTCGTCGCCGAATCCCAGGTCTTGTAGTCGCTCGATCCTCAAATCGTGGGTGCGGCGGCTTCCCATGGCTCCGATGTATCTGGTGTCGGCCTTCAGGGCGGCCTCGAGAGGAGGTGTCTCGTGGCGGGGGTCATGGGAGAGGACCACAACCCACGTCCTACGGTCGAACGTGAGTTGATCCATCAGGTCCCGCGGCCAGCCGACCATGAGCTTGTGGGCCCCGGGAAACCGCTCCTCTGTGACGAATGGTGCCCGGGAATCGACGACGGTGACCCGGTAGCCCATCTGGGTACCGAAGGAGGTGAGAGCCTGGCCGATGTGGACTGCTCCGAAGATGAGCAGATCGGGAGGAGGCGCCAGCGTCTCGATGAACACGGAGTGGTCGCCGTACTCGAGCGTCTTGTTCTGCTCGTGACTCATCAGAGTCAGCGCGTCCTCGACGACGTCCGACGAGATCTCTTCGGGTACCGAACCGGCGATCACTGCACCGTCGGAGTCGACCACGGCTTTGTCCCCCACGTTCGGGCCATCGACCATCGTGACGACCGATCCGAACACCTCGGCATCGAGGAGGGTCTCGATCGCTCGGTTGAGGTCGGTCACGGGCCTGGAGCTACCAGGGCTCGATGAAGACATCGATGGTGCCGCCACATGACATGCCCACCTCGAATGCGTCCTCGTCGGCGATCCCGTAGGTGACCTTCTTCGGTTTGCCCGACTCGATCACCTCTTGGGCATGGAGATAGACGTCGTTCTCGACACAGCCGCCGCTGACGGAGCCTTCCATGTCGCCCGCAGACGAGACGAGGAACTTGGAGCCCTCGGGTCGCGGTGCGCTGCCGTGCACTTTTATGACGGTTGCCACAGCAACCTTCTTGCCCTCTTCCTGCCACTTGTTGCGCAGGGCGAGCTGATTTCTCATACGAGAGTTGTATCACACACCGGCGTACTCCGCGGGTGCCTTCTCGAATGCTGCCTTGCATCCCGGGGCGCAGAAGTAGTACGTCTCGCCGTCGTGCTCGCTGATCCAGCGCGCGTTTGCTACCTCGACTTCCATCTTGCACACGGGGTCGAGGGCGACGTGAGGCCTCTCGGCGGGGACGGGCCAACCCCGCAGCTCTCCGGCGGCGCGCCGTTTGACCAAGTCGGCGACGATAGACACGCCTATCTCCCGGTGCGCGATGTGACCCAGATCCATGCCCGCAGGCGCAACCACGCGGGCGAGTTGGTCGTCCGGGTGACCCCGATCGCGGAGGTACCCGAGCACCGTCTCCGCGCGCTTTGCCGAGGCGACCAGCCCGATGTAGCCCGCCTCCGTGGCCAGGGCGGCTTCGACTGCCGGCTCGTCGTAGTGGCCCTGGGTGGCGATGACGATCGCGGTGCTCCCCGAGACCTGTGGCATGTCGAGATCCTCACTGACGACATCGACCCGCCAATCGAGGGTCTCGGCGAGAGCCATCAGAGTCCTCACAGCGGGTGAGCCCCCGACTGCCACCAGATGTGGAGAGGGGAGAATCGGTTCCAAGAACACCTCCAGGGCGCCTTCAGATGTGCACGATATCGGCACGGTCCTCACATCCGGGCGGTCCTCGACCATGGCGATGTCCTCCTCCGTTCCCAAGAAGAGAAGACGGGGGATCCCGTCCATCATCGCCTCCCGCGCCTCGCGGATCACCACCGGTTCGGCACACGCACCACCGATCCAGCCGTGAACCGACCCGTCCGGGACGATGATCGCCGTCGAGCCGTGCTTTCCCGATGATGGCCCGCGTGCCCAAACGACCGTTGCCGTCAGGAAGGGCTGGTGCCGGCGGCTCAGGTCTGCCGCCAGCTCCAGCAGTTGGCGATTCATCCAGTCTCCGCTTGCTCCATGGCTGCCCACACCCGGTCCGATGAGACCGGCATGTCGATGTTTTTGACACCGAGGTGCTGGATGGCGTCGAGCACCGCATTCACGTATGCGGCCGGCGAGCCCACGGTCGCGGACTCGCCGACGCCTTTGGCGCCTATTGGGTGATGTGGGGACGGCGTGACCGTCTCTCCCAACTCGAAGCGCGGTGTCTCCCAGGCGGTCGGGATCAGGTAGTCCATGAAGTTGGAGCCGATGCAGTTCCCCGCGTCGTCGAAAGTGATGTACTGCATCGACGACATGGCATAGCCCTCGGCCAGGCCGCCGTGGATCTGACCTTCGACCACCATGGGATTGATGCGAACCCCGCAATCGTCGACCGCGACCATCCGACGCACCTTCCACTGTCCCGAGTCGGGGTCCACGTCGACCACCACGATGTATGTGCCGAACGGGTAGGTCATGTTCGGAGGGTCGTAGTAGTGGACCCCTTCGAGACCTGCCTCGACACCTGGAGGCGGGTTGGTGTAAGCGGCAAATGCGATGTCCTGGATGGAGACCGAGCTCTCCGGGTCACCCGCCACACTGAACTTCCCGGACTCCCACTCGAGGTCTTCCTCTGACGCTTCCAGGAGATGGGCGGCGATCTTCCTCGCCTTGTCCCGTAGCGTTCGGGAGATGACGGCCGTTGCCGCACCGGCCACAGGCGTGCTTCGTGAGGCATAGGTGCCGAGACCGTATGGGGTGTTGTCGGTGTCGCCTTCGACCACCTTGACGTCCGAAGCCGGGATCCCGAGCTCCTCGGCCACGATCTGTGCGAAGGTCGTCTCGTGTCCTTGGCCCTGCGACTTGACGCCGAGCTTGAGGATCGCCTTACCGGTGGGATGGACGCGGAGCTCTGCGGAGTCGAACATCTTGAGACCCAGGATGTCGTAGTCCTCCCCGTGTCCGGCACCGACGACTTCGGTGAAGCTGGCCATCCCGATCCCGACGAGGCGCCCCTCCTCGCGAGCTTGCTCCTTCTCCTTCTGGATCTCGTCGTAGCCGACCATGTCCATGGCGAGGCGCATCGCCGTCTCGTAATCGCCCGAGTCATAGACGAACCCGGTTGGCGTCGAGTATGGGAATTGCTCCGGCTTGATGAAATTGAGCGCCCGAAACTCGGCCGGGTCCATGCCGATCTCATAGGCCGCGTTCTGCACGAGACGTTCGATCAGATACGAAGCCTCGGTCACCCGGAACGAGCACCGATAGGCCACACCACCCGGTGCCTTGTTCGTGTAGGCGCCTTTGGTGGTCACATGAGCAGCCGGATAGTCGTATGACCCGGTGACGATGTGGAACAACCCCGCTTTGAACGCTGTCGGTTGTGCATCTGAGTAGAAGGCGCCCTGATCGGAGATCATGTCCACTCGCAGACCCAGGATCCGGCCCTCGTTGGAGATGGCCAGCTCACCCTTCATGTAGTAGTCGCGGGCGAACCCGGTCGAGATCAGGTTCTCGGTGCGGGTCTCCACCCACTTCACCGGCTTGCCGATGACGAGCGACGCCGCCGTTGCCACGACGTAGCCGGGGTACACGGGCACCTTGTTGCCAAACCCGCCCCCAATGTCTGGGGAGATGATCCGAATGTTCTGCTCGGGGAGACCGGCCACGAGGGCGAAGACGGTGCGATGGGCATGAGGCGCCTGTGATGTCATGTACAAATTCGCCTGACCGGTGGCTGAGTTCACGTCGGCGACGATCCCGCAGGTCTCGAGTGGCGCAGGGTGCGACCTCGGATAGAAGGTCTCCAACGAGACCACCTTGGCCGCCTGGTCGAAAGCGGCGTCGGTCGCTGCTTTGTCACCCGACTCCCACGTGTACACGAGGTTGGAGTCTTGGGCCTCCTTGTCGTCACGAATGACCGGAGCGTCGTCCTCCAGGGCCCGCTGAGGATTGACGATTGGCTCGAGGTCTTCGTACTCGACCTGGATCAGCTCGGCTGCGTCCTCGGCGATATAACGATCGGTGGCGATGACGGCGGCGATCTCCTGTCCCTGAAAGCGAACTTTGTCGGTTGCCAGGACTGCCTGGGTGTCGCCGGAGAGGGTCGGCATCCAGGCGAGGTTGTATTGAGCGAGGAGCTCGCCGGTGACTACGGCGAGAACTCCCTCGACTGCCTCTGCCTCAGAGGTGTCGATGGAGAGGATCCTGGCGTGGGCCAGCGGAGATCGGTGGATCGCCATGTGCAGCATCCCTGCCAGCTCTATGTCGTCGACATAGTTGCCCTGTCCTTCGATGAATCTGGCGTCCTCGACACGACGCCGGCTGTGACCGAGACCGCCGATCTCCGGCGTGGTCCTCGGTTCTGCTGTCGTTGTCATGTGGACGCTCCCTCCTTCGTTGCAGCCGCCGCGGCCCGTATCGACTTGACGATGTTCACGTATCCGGTGCACCGACAGAGGTTGCCTGAGATCGCCCATCTCACTTCGTCCTCCGATGGGTCCGGGTTCTCCTCGATCAAGGCACTCCCGACCAGCATCATCGCCGGTGTGCAGAAGCCGCATTGCAGGCCGTGATGCTCTTTGAACGCCTCCTGAATGGGAGAGAGGGCACCGTTCTGCTTCAGCCCCTCGACCGTCGTGATCGAACGGCCGTTCGCCTGCACGGCGAACATCGTGCACGACTTCACGGGAGTGCCGTCCAAGAGGACGGTGCACACCCCGCAGCTCGTCGTGTCACACCCGATGTGCGTGCCGGTCAGCTTGAGTGTCGAGCGTATGAAGTCGACGAGGAGCCGCCTCGGCTCCACATCGGCAGTGTGCTCCGCACCGTTGGCAGTGACTGTGATGTTCATCCCTGACCTCCCTGTGCGACCTCGAGCGCGTCCGAGAGGCCCCTTCGGGTGAATACGTCGACCACATGCCGCTTGTAATCGGCGGAGCCCCTGACATCGGATGTCGGGTCGCAAGCTCGAGAGGCGATGTTGCCGGCCTCGGCGAAGAGCGCCTCGCTCGGCTCCTCACCCACGAGCATTGCTTCGGCTTCGGTGACTTTCATGTTCGATGGGGCGACCGACGTGAGGGCCAGGCCGGCCTTGCTGATCTTGTCATCGGCATCCAGCTCGAGATGCGCGGCCACCCCGACTGTGGCGTAGTCGCCCACCTTCCGCTCCAACTTTTGGTAGCTCCCACCGCCCCGCTCATACGTCGGCACCCTGATCTCGGTGATCATCTCGGATGGATGGAGCGACGTGGTGAACATGTCCACGAGGAAGCTCTCGATGGGTACCACCCGGGATCCACCGGAGAGACGGTCGCCGTCAGCGCCGGGGTGAAAGTGCTCATGCCCTTCCTTCGAGGTCGCCACGACCTCAGCTCCGAGAGCCAGCATCACCGAGGCCCAGTCACCTTCCGGATCATGGTGCGCAACCGAGCCGCAGACCGTTCCCAGATTGCGCACGATCGGGTCGGCGACCCAGGGAGCGGCCGACGCCATCAGGGCGTTGTGGTCTGTGATCAGATCGGACTTGACGACATCGTTGTTTCGGACGAGAGCCCCGAT
>Ga0299907_10000913_pt1 | contig 15814 bp, 18 predicted proteins | sample RVTome_16_FD_198680 | JGI IMG/M metagenome (GOLD analysis project Ga0299907, IMG submission 198680) | Soil microbial communities from uranium-contaminated site in the Upper Colorado River Basin, Wyoming, United States - RVT152D67 (version 2) ...
CTCGGCCGCGTGGGTCCTTTGCTGCTGCGGCTGTCCCTAGGGATCGTGTTCGTATGGTTCGGGCTGCTGAAGGTAGTGAGCGCGTCCGCAGTCGGAGGATTGGTAGCGACCACGGTGCCGTTCGAGTCCTCCTGGTTCGTCCCCGTGCTGGGCGTGGTCGAGGTGGTGATCGGCCTCGCGTTCGCGACCGGAAGGTTCGTGCGCGCGATGCTTCCGGTGTTCGTGCTACACCTCGTGGGGACGTTCCTGGTGCTGATCGTGCTCCCCGAGGTGGCGTTCGAGAACGACAACCCGCTGATGCTCAGCATCGTGGGTGAGTTCGTCGTCAAGAACCTCGTGTTGCTCTCCGCCGGCCTGGTCGTGGCCTCGGGCGGTCGCGCCGGTTCCGGTCATCCCCGACAGCCCGAACGCCGAGCCGGAGATCCGAAGAAGGTGGCGAGGTCGAGGTGGGCGATCGCGGCGGTGCTCGTTGTCCCTGCGGTGCTCCTTTCTGCATGCGATCCCGACGGCTCGACCGCGTCGCCGAGCGTCGACACCTCGACGATCGCGGTGCGCGACTACGAGTTCGAGCCGGGCGCCGTCTCGGTCGAGGTCGGCGAGACCGTCACGTGGGTTTGGGAGGGCGACGCCCGACACAACGTGGTCGGGGACGGGCTCGAGAGCGATGACCAGAGCTCGGGCTCGTTCCGACACGCGTTCGACGAGCCTGGGACGTACGAGTACGCCTGCACGCTGCACCCGGGGATGCAAGGTGACGTGATCGTCGAAGGGTGAGCGGTTCGCCCGCCGACGAACGTTCGAACGCCTCCTCACCGATCCCTGAGGGCGAATGCCTCGGTGGCTCAGTCCGCTTTCTGATAGGTGAGGAACAGCACGCCCGATCCGGTCGTCTCCGTCGCGGTCAGCTTCAGGGGAGCGCGAACCCCGCCGTTCTCGAACAGGCGCTTCCCGCTTCCGAGAACGAGTGGATGGATCATCAGCCGGTACTCGTCGACGAGATCGCGCCGTGCGAGCGTTTGAACGAGATTCCCGCTTCCGATGACCATCAGGTCGTCGCCGGCCTGCCGTTTCAGCTCGGCCACGCCGGCAGCGACGTCACCGTGGATCAGCGTCGAGTTGTTCCACTTCAGGGGCTCCTCGAGCGTGGTGGATGCTACGTGCTTGGGGACGTTGTTCAGGATGTCGGCGAACGGATCACCGGCAGGCTGGTTCGGCCAGTAGGCGGCGAAGATCTCGTACGTCTTCCGGCCGAGCAACAGGCCGCCAGTCTGCGCGAGGCCCTTGGCCACGGCCGCGCCCGCCGCCTCGTCGAAGTACGGCAGCTGCCACCCGCCCTCCTGGAACCCTCCCTCTCGGTCCTCGTCCTGGGCGCCCGGCCCCTGCATCACTCCATCGACGGTCAAGAACTCGGAGACCACGACCTTCCTCATCTCAGTTCTCCTCTCTCGTTCACGTTCAATCGCTGAAGAACTCCTGCACCGCCTCCGCGATAACCGCCGGGTCGACGTCGTGCGTCTGACCCTCGAGCACTCGTACGTGGCCGTCGGGGATGGCCGCCGCGAGCGCCTCGGCGGTCTGGCCCATCCACGGGATCGCGGTTCCGGCGATCACGAGCGTGGGCGCCTTGACCAGAGCCGCCCGTTCCGTGGGCAGGGAGTAGTCGCCCATGATCCGCGCGTCGTATGCGAGCGTGTGGGCGATCGCCTCTTGTCCCGCCCAGAACGGCGCGTTCCGAGCTTGGGCCACGAACTCGGGTGGCATTCCCACGACCTTCGCCATGAAGAACTCGACGGCATCGCCCCGCCGGCCCTCGGCGACCATGCGTTCGTACTGTTCCACCTGATCTTCGGGAGGCCGCGGGAAGCCCTCCGGGATGAACGGCGGCTCCCACAGTGCCAGCTTGTCGATCGGCAGTCCCGATGCCGCGGCTTCGAGCGCGAGCACCGCACCCGAGGACGTGCCGTAGACGAAAGCAGAACCTCCCGCGGCGGCGATGACGGCGTCGAGATCCTCGATCTCGCGCTCGATCGCGTACGGCAGCGTGTCGCTGCTGTCACCTCGGCCGCGGCGGTCGTAGTTGAACGTCGTGAACTGCGTCGCCAGGTGACCCGCGACCGGCGCGTTCGCCATCCGGTCGGTGGAACCTCCTGAAACCAGAATCACCGGGGATCCCTCGCCGAGGCGATCGAACCCGATCGTGGTTCCGTCCTTCGAGGTGACCTTTTCCATGACCCCCTCCTTTCCAACTCCTCCTCTGCTTCACCTTCCCCAACTCCCCCTTGATGAGACACGGCGGGGGCGGAAACTCATCGGTCCGCGGGAAGAAGGTTTCGGTTCAGGGCGGCAGGAGAAAGGCCCGACCCACCGAGCAACGGAAGCTAGTCGTCCAGGGTTCCCATGGACAGGTTGACGGTCGTCCCCGTCATCCCGCTCGCGTTGTCGGACGCCAAGAAGGCTGCCGTGTTCGCTAGCTCCGCGAGCGTAGAAAGCCGACGTGTGTGGGTCTTGCTCGCGGCCAGCTCCTTGAACTGTTCGTACGTCATCCCCGACGCCTTGGCGCGTGGCTGGTAGGCCTCCTTGAGCGCCTCTGTCTCCGGGATGCCCTGCGGTCGCAGACCGACCACGCGGATGCCGTGTGGTGCGAGCTCGACGGACAGCTGGCGAGTGAGTGCTTCCTTGGCGGCCATCGCGGGTCCGAAGCCTCCCGCCGTTGGATACCCCGTTCGCGATTGGAGGGTCGTTACGGTCATGATCACTCCCGATCGGTTCGCGACCATCCGCCGCGCGGCCGCGCGCGCGGTCAGGAAATACGACGTCGTGAAGGTCGTGATCGGCAGGACGAATCGCTCGACGTCCATCTCGACGAGAGGAACACCGATGAGGTTCGTGCTCGGGATCCCGACCGCATTGAACGAGATGTCGACGCGACCGGCCTTGTCGACCACGGACTGGAGATGGTCGTCCACGCGCCCTTCATCGAGAGCGTCGACCTCCGCAGCCTCTGCCGATCCACCGGCGGCCTCGATCTCCTTGGCGACGATCTCGACGGGTTCCATGGATCGCCCAGTGAGGAAGAGCGTGGCTCCCTCGCGCGCGAAGTCACGTGCGATAGCACCGCCGACCGCGCCTCCGGCTCCGTAGATCACGGCAACCTTGTCTGTCAGCATCATCTTCCGTTCCTTTCTGGAGAGCCGTCGACGATGCGGACACCAAGACCTCTGGAAAGTTGGCGCGCGCGACCGCCCAGTTCGTCCGTCGGCAGGTGTCTATCCAGGAGTGGGTGAGGAGAGAACGAGGCGTGAGGGTACGGTGCGGAAGTGACGACCGATCTCATCGCAAGGGCGAAAGCGGGGAACGCCGACGCATTTCAGGAGCTGGTCGAGCCGTACCGGCGCGAGCTACTCGTGCACTGCTACCGGATGCTCGGATCGTTCCAGGACGCCGAGGACGTCATCCAAGAATCGTTCGTTGCCGCGTGGCAAGCGCTCGGCGAGTTCGACGGACGCGCTTCCATTCGCACGTGGCTGTATCGCATCGCCACCAATCGATCGCTCAACGCTCGTCGCTCGGCGAGCCGACGCCCGGCCACGGAGTGGCAGTTGTCACAGGTTGACCCACCCGAGCCAACCCGGCTGGGCGAGATCGCATGGCTCGAGCCGTTCCCCGACGCTCTGCTGGAAGGAGCGATCGACGTACCGCTCGGTCCCGAAGCCATCTACGAGCAGGCCGAATCGATCTCTCTGGCGTTCGTTACCGCTCTACAGATCTTGCCGCCTCGCCAGGTCGCCGTGCTCATCCTGCGCGACGTTCTCGGGTTCCACGCCAACGAGGTGGCCGACATGCTGGACTCGACCGTCGCCTCGGTGAACAGCGCCCTCAAGCGGGCGCGCGCCGCCCTCGAACGCCGACGGCCGCAGCCCGCGGACCGCGAACCGCCTCCGGCGCCCGGCTCATCCTCGGAGGACGCGATCGTGTCCAAGTTCGTAGGCGCCTGGGAGTCCGCAAATGTCGACGCGCTGGTGGAACTTCTGACGGAGGACGTCTTCACCTCGATGCCACCGATGCCCTTCGAATACGAGGGCCGCGAGCTCGTGGGCCGATTCTGCGCCAGCATCTTCCGCTCCGGCCGCAGGCACGACCTCGTGCCCACGCGAGCCAACGGCCAGCCGGCGTTCGGTTCCTATCTCCGCGCCGCAACCGGCGTCCGCCACGGGGTGGGCCTGTACGTCCTCACCCTCAGCGGCGAGCGGATCTGCGCCATGACTCGCTTCGACAACAGCGTGCTCCCGTCGTTCGGGCTCCCGCGATCGCTCCCAGGCCGATAACCACCCGATCGCCATGGCCCGCACCAATGGTCAGGAAGACCGATCAAATCTCCCGGCCGTTATCGGGCTCACACGGACGCCAGCGCGGCCACCACCGCGGAACGGCTCGCCGATACGTCTCGTACTGGGATCCGTACCGATGAAGCAGCATGGGCTCCTCGTACCAGTAGACGAAGGCCGCCGTCGCGCCAAGGAAAAGAGCGGCGTACACGAGCAACTCGAGGCGGCCGAGAAGCAGCGCCTGTCCGACGATTGTTGCCGCCACCGCCAGGTACATCGGGTTGCGGACGTATCGGTAGAGCCCGCCAACCACGAGTCGCTCCGTCGGCGCGATCGGCGCGGGTGTCCCTCGACCCTCGGTGACGAACCGGACGAAGGCTCCAACCAGGACTACCGCCCCGACCACTACCAGCACGACTTCTACCAGGCGGATCACGGGATGTGGGGGCGGCTCGCGACCGCGCCAGCCCGTCAGGAGCCAAGGGACAACGCCGGCGGCAGTGCCGGGGACGAAGACGAGGAAGATCGCCGTTCCTACCGCGGCCGCGTTCCTTCGCACTTGCCTCATCGTAGGCAGGGTGGCGACGCGGTTCGGTGGCCGCTACTCGGGCAGGTGTTTCTCGGCCCAGCGGGTGATCTGTTCGAGAGGCGGCAGCAAGGCACGGCCCGCGTCCGTCAGCGCGTAGATGACCGAGACCGGAGGTCCCTCCCTGACCGTGCGCGACACGAGACCCGCATCGGCTAGCTCCCCCAAGCGGTCGGAAAGCACCGAATCACTGATCCCGTCGACGGCTCTCGCGAGGGCTCGGAACCCCGCGGGCCCACCCCTCAGGGTCCCGAGCACAACACCGGTCCAGCGCTTGCCGAGCAGGTCGAACGCGCGCACGAGGGCCGCGTCGGCGCTCTCGCATTCATCGTGCGTACGACTCGTGGGCTGGGTGGAAGACTTCACGCACGTGAGCGTAGCACGCGACTAGTTTTCGTAGAGTCACTAGTGGAATACGAGCACCTAGCATCGTGTTGACGATGGGGATGGCTCAACCGATCCCGGAAAGGGGATGAGCACCGTGGCCCAGCCTGACGTGGCGACACCGCGCGAGGCCGTCCTGGTCGAGGAAGCTCACGTCCGACCAATGATGGGGTTCGAGATCCTGGAACCCGTCCCGTCGAGGAGCGTGCCCTACGAGGCGACCGACCCGTTCATCCTCGTGCACGAGGCGCGGTTCAAGCTCTCGGAGCTGAAGGACGTCGAGACGAAGCACCCGCACCGAGGTTTCGACAACCTCTGGTACATCCTCGAGGGCTCGGCCAGCACCGGTCACAGCACGGGGCCGGGCGGAGCGATCGAGCGTGTTCGACTGCCCAAGGGGGGCTTGCTCGCGCTCCGGACCGGGCGCGGTGCGTGGCACGCCGAGGCCATCGGCGCGGAGGAGCGGGACGACGGCCTGGGGGACACCGAGTGGCGGAGCGTGCTCTTCTGGGTGAACCTCGCACGCAAGGACAAGCAGGCCGAGCCGAGCGCTCAGGTGTTGTTGCCCGATCAGATCCCCGTTCGGAACATGGGAGATGCGACGGTTCGCGTCCTGGTCGGCGAGGGCTCGCCCATCGAGCTCGGAACGCCGGCCATCGTCTTCGACGTCGAGCTGACGGGCGGTGGTGCGGTGACGATCCCCGTTCCGCGCGCGTTCCAGGGGTTTGCCTACCTGCTCGATGGAGACGCGGCCTTCGGGCTCGACGGTCCGCACGCGAGGCCACCGCAACTCGTCTTGCTGGGGCCCGGCGACGAGCTCGCCGTAACGGACGCGTCACCCGGCACCCGATTCCTTTTGATGGCGGGTAAGCCCTACGGCGAGGCGCCGGTATTCAACGGGCCCTACGTGGACTGACGAAAGACGAGCCGCGCTCGTCTATCGAGCTTGCCGGTAGGTGATCCGCAGGTCGTCTTCCCAGTGGACGTCGTCGGTGCGGAGCTGCCAGGTGCCCAGGATCGTGTCGCCGCCGTCGGCGAACGTGCCCGTGAACCGTTGCGAGAACCCGGTGGCGTCTCGCCACAGCCGCAACGCCTCGTCGTCCGCGCTCGCCTGGTAGATGCGGAACACGCCCCGCGAGTCGAAGTAATGCATGCTCAACGGCGACTCCGCCGCGGCGGACTCAACCGATCCCGTCTCGTCGTCGACGCGATCCTGTTCGGTGAAACCGATGATGGAGATCGAGTCGGGGAAGTCGGGGTGCTCGTTGCGAGCGCGCTGGATCAGGAAGCGTTCGCCTTCCAGCCATTCGATGTCGGCGGTGCCGTGGACGACGACGCCCGGAAGGGAAGGATGCGTGGCCTCGGTGGTCCAGGAGCCCACGAACCGGTCGAACGATTCCAACGCTCGTTCGGTCGTCATCTCGGCGCTCAATCGGACTCGTCCTGGAGGCTCCGCTGCAGCTCGCGAAGCACCTTCGCCTCGATCATGCGAGAGATCTGCGCTTTGATGGACTGCGGCTCCGTTTCGCCGCTCGCATCGAGCTCGATTCCTGCGCCGGATCCCGGGACGCCTTCGATGACGAGCCCGTGCAGGGGCTCCGGCCGTTCGATGTCCTTCAGCCGCCGTTCGCCGAGCGGGTGGACGGTGACGCGTTCCGGGAGGTCCGGCCCGACGAGCGCGCGGGTCGTTTCCGACAGCAAGACCTGGCCGCCGCGGCCCACCGCCGCGATCCTTGCGGCGCGCACGACGTCCATACCCGTGTACCCCTCGTCGCCCACGGCGGGCTCACCCGTGTGCAGACCCATCCGCACGCGGACCTCTGCGTCGTCGGGCCACGCGTGACCGGCCAGCGCCCGCTGCGCCGACACCGCCGCCGCGACGGCGTCCCGGGCTCGGGCGAAGGCGTAGAAGAACGCATCACCTTGTGTGTCAATCTCGCGCCCATCCCGAGCCGAGAACGCTTCGCGCACGATTCGCCGATGCTGCTCGAGAACGGTCGCATACGCGCCTTCCCCCAGGCGCTTCAGCAGATCGGTGCTTCCCTCGACGTCGCTGAACAGGAACGTAACGGTGCCGGAGTAGAGGTTCACCGTTCAAGGATAGGTCAGCGGGAAGAGTCGCATGAGAGAGGAGGAGCGCCATGGCTGAGCAAGCCGTCGTGCAGCATCTGAACCCCGAGGGCCTGCACAAGAACCCGGCGTGGTCGAACGTCGTGACCGTCTCGGGCCGAGCCAAGACGATCTACGTCGGCGGACAGAACGCCGTGGATCCGTCGGGCGAGATCGTGGGGAAGGGGGACATCGCCGCCCAGACCGAGCAAGTATTCCGGAACTTGGAAACGGCGCTGGGAGCCGCCGGCGCTCGCTTGGAGCACGTCATCAAGTGGAACCTCTACGTGCTCGCCGGACAGCCCCTCCAGCCCGGATTCGAAGTGTTCCGGCGGGTGTGGGGTCAGCGAGCCAACCCGCCCGTCATCACCGCGGCGATGGTGGCGAGTCTCGCTTATCCCGACTTCCTACTGGAACTGGATGCGGTGGCCGTTGTTCCGGAGACCGACACCGCGTGAGCCCTCGTTCCGTGACGCTCGGCGACGTTGCGCGGATCGCATCCGGAGAACGGCACGGCACTCGCACGCTCACATCACGAATCGAGCTCGATCCGTTCTTCCTCGGCGAGCTCACGCGCCCACGTGCGCACGAAGTCGATCGATCGGTAGTTCAGGATGCGATCGCGTTCGATGCCGGCGCGGGCGGCGGTTGCCATTCCGAACGGAAGGAACTCCAGCTCGAGCTCGTTGTGCGCGTCGCTTCCGATGGAGAACCACCGGACGCCCTCTTCGCGGGCGAGCGTCGCGAGCGCGACGTTCAGGTCCTGGCGCCAAACGGTTGCGTCCAACTCGATCGCTTTGCCCAGGCGTGCGGCCTCGGCGAAGACCCGACGCCAGTCCGCGACGAGCCCCACGCGTCTGCCGTACATCCTCGCCTTCGGATGCGCGAGCACGTGCAGGCGGGGCTGTCGCAGGGCGGCCACGTATCGCTCGGTCTCGTCGACCGTGGAGCGGAGCTTCGAGTGGAACGCGCCGAGGACGAGATCCAGCGTCGACAACGACTCGTCGTCCATATCCATCGTCCCATCGGGAAAGACGTCCACCTCCATCGAGCGGAGGATCCCGAAGTCGTCTCCCGCGTCCGCGAACGCTCCATCGAGCTCGTCGATCGCACGGCCCTGAGCCGCGAGCTGGTCCGCTGTCATGCCGTTGGCGATCTGCAACGACTGGGAATGGTCGGTGATGGCGACGAAGGACCGCCCGAGTCTCTGTGCGGCCACGACCATCTCGTCGAGCGACACCGCTCCGTCGCTGTACGTCGTGTGCATCTGAAGGTCGGCACAGGGGAGCGACTCCCACGCCGGGTCCGCGTCCAAGGTGGAGCGAACCTCCGCGTAGGTGAGGAACCCTCGCCGTGTCTCGTCGGCGTCGGGGATGGGCGGCGGACTCGCGAGCCAGGTCTCGATCTGCGCCGCGACCCACGGCCCGACGGAGCGAAGCTCGGTCAGCGGTCGGCCGGCGGCGGCCACGTCGTGGACCTCTTCCGGCCAGAACCGTGATGCGCGTGAGGCGCGTTCGAGTGCTCGCCTGCGGTGGTCGACCTCGTCTCGGCTCGCCCGCCAGAGCAGCTCACCGACGTCCGCGTTGGTAAGCACGTGGCTTTACGCCGTGTCCTTGACCGCCAACAGCCTCCAACGAACGTCGGGGAGCGGGGCTGCCGATGGTCGCTCGTCCGGCTTGGAGACGTTGTGGTTCGTGCTCATCACGACGGAGCGTAGGTCGACGCCTCGGTGGCGTCATCGGCGCCGCGGAGCCTTGCCGACTACGTCCGGCGAGGTAGCTCTGCGCTCAGGACGGAGGCCCCTCCGCGGCGAGATGATGCGACGGTGCCGAACGGTGGATGTGACTGATCGATGAAAGCAGGGCCGAGACTGGCCGGCTCGCTGTCGAAGAGGCTCGGCGGGCGGGGTGCGAATGGATGCACGTCGACTTCGAGGACCATCTCCGGGCTTTCTACTTCGACACCTGCGGGTTCACCCCGACCGGGGGCTTGATCGAGCTTTGAGTCGCCCGAGGGCATGATGCGCGGCCTTCTCATCGGGCTCGGCATCGCGGTTGGAATCTGGCTCATCGGCATCATCGTGCTGATCGCCCTTGGGCGCCGATCGCAGGCGCGCGAGCTCGCGACGTTGATCCCGAACCTGCTCGCGCTCTTCCGCGATCTGTTGCGCGATCCGAGGGTGCCCAGAAGCGCCAAGATCTGGCTCGGCGTCGCCGTGGTTTGGATCGCTTCACCCATCGATCTCATCCCGGAGTTCATCCCGATCGCAGGATCGCTCGACGATGCGATCGTGGCGGCGCTCGTGCTCCGTCATCTGGTCAAGCTGACACCTCCCGGCGTGGTCGCCGAGCACTGGCGGGGTGACCCGGGAACGCTCCGGGCGATCGTGGGAGGTAAGAAGTAAGTGTCCGCCACGGCACACAGCGTTCGGGTAGCGACCTACCATCGAGCATGGCTTGGACCACGGCGGACATCCCCGACCTGTCGGGCAGGATCGCCGTCGTGACCGGCGCCAACGGTGGGCTCGGCCTCGAGGTCGCGAGGGAGCTCGCGCGCAAGGGTGCGCACGTCGTGATGGCCTCGCGCGACCAGACCAAGGCCGACGACGCGCGCACCTCGATCCTGGCCGAGGTCCCCGGTGCGTCGCTCGAGCCGGTGGCGCTCGATCTCGCGTCCCTCGCCTCCGTGATTTTCGCGGCCGCGCGCACCGTCGCGGTGCACCCCCGCATCGACATCCTCGTCAACAACGCCGGCGTCATGGCGACCCTCGAACTGCGGACGGAGGACGGGTTCGAGATGCAGCTCGGGGTGAACCACCTCGGCCACTTCGCGCTCACCGCGCTGCTCCTCCCCGCGCTGCTCGAGAGCGGCCACGGCCGCGTCGTCTCGGTCACGAGCACCGGCCGCCACTCCGGCCGGCCGATCGATCCCGACAACCCGCATCTCGAGGGGCGGTACGACCCCTGGCGCGCGTACGGTCAGTCGAAGCTCGCGAACGTGCACTTCGCGCTCGAGCTCGAGCGGCGGTTCCGTGCAGCGGGCGCGCCGGCAAGGAGCATCGTGGTTCACCCGGGGTTCGTGAACACGGACCTGCAGGCGCGAAGCGTGCGCGAGACCGGCGGCGGCCGTAGCCAGCGCTTCTTCTGGAACGCCGTCGTACGGTTCGGCATGTCGCCGGCCCGCGGTGCGCTCGCGCTGCTCCGGGCGGCGACGGATCCGAACGCCGTCGGCGGCGCCCTCTACACGCCGAGGTGGGTGAACTGGGGTCCGCCCGTACGAAGGCCGCTGTTCGGCCGGTCGCGGAGCCGGAAAGCGATGACGACGCTCTGGGAGGTCTCTGAACGTGAGACCGGCATCGCGTTCGATGTGCCGCGACGCCGCGTCACCTGAGGGGTGGATGACGTCTCGGTTTGCTAGTGGTCCGGTGGGGGAAGGGCTGAAGGATGGCCTACGTGATCGCGGAACCGTGCATCGACGTGAAGGACAAGTCCTGCGTGGACGAGTGCCCGGTCGATTGCATCTACGAGGGCCCCCGGATGCTGTACATCCAGCCCGAGGAGTGCGTGGACTGCGACGCATGTGTGCCGGTCTGCCCGGTGACGGCGATCTTCACCGAGGACGACGTGCCCGGCGACTGGAAGCAGTTCACCGGGGTCAACGCCGAGTGGTTCTCGGAAGCCGTTACGGGGCTCGGCTCGCCTGGTGGCGCCGCACAGGTCGGCCCGCAGGACAAAGACCATCCAATCGTGGCTGGCTGGGGCGAGGCCGTCTAAACGATTTCGGTCCGCGTTGCGTCCCGCACCTCACTGGATGCCATCGCGCACCTCCAACGATGTCGGGCCGGCGGTAACGACAAATCGAGGCCGGGCGGTCACACGACCCGTCCGACCCCGATCCGTCGATTCAGTCAACGTCTGTGAGTGAACTAAACCTCAGTCAGACGCTTGGCAAGGGTGCGTGCCGTTCGCTCGTCCCGGAAGATGCCTACCCCGTAAACGGGGCCCTCCAAGATGGTCTTCGGGAGCGGTGGCATGCTCGTGCTCTGGCTCTGGACGAGGAAGACCGAGTGACCCTTGTACGGCAGCTGGTCCACGATCTCGCCCTTGCCGAACTCCTGTTGAATCGTCTGCTTGTCGTCTGCTTCCACAACGACCCATGGAGTGCCTCTCACGATGCGCCTCCTTCCATCCGGCTTCAACGATCACCTTCTCGAACGAGCCTTAGACCTCCCTGAAATCAGACTGAGAACTCGTTCAGCAACGTCGCTACCTGGGCTTTCCGACCGCGTCGCCTGGTCGCGGCCAGGGCCCGGTAGCATGACTTGACCGAAGGCCTGAGGAGGCTCATTCAGGCTGTCGCGGGGCGGGGAGCGATGCCCGTGAACGTGCTGGTCGTTCAGGACGAAGCCCAGACCGCCTCCCTCATCAGGCGGGGGCTCGAGGCCGAAGGGTTCGCCGTCACCATCGCCGGCGACGGCGCCGACGGGCTGAGGCTGGTGAGTTCGTACGAATTCGACCTGGTCATTCTGGATCTCCTTCTGCCGTCCGTCAGCGGAGAGGAGGTCCTGGCCCGAATGCGCCAAGGGAGCTCCAACGTTCCGATCATCGTCCTGACTGCCAAGGACGCCGTCTCAGACCGTGTGGCCAACCTCGATGCGGGAGCCGACGACTACATCACAAAGCCGTTCAGCTTCGAAGAGCTACTCGCTCGGGTCCGGGCCCGTCTGCGCACCTCGGATCAGGCGGAATCGACAACCGTCTCCCACGGAGCCGTCACCCTCGACCTGCGGACGAGAGAGGCGAGGATCGATGGACGATCGGTCGAGCTGACCTCTCGGGAGTTTGCTCTACTCGAGACGTTCATGCGTCACCGGGGAGAGGTCTTGTCGCAGCCTCAGCTCCTGGATCAAGTGTGGGGATACGATCACGAACCGAGGTCCAACGTGGTCGAGGTCTACGTGGCATACCTCCGTAAGAAACTGCGCAACGACATCGTGGAGACGGTTCGTGGCATGGGGTACCGATTCCGAGGCTGACGTACCTTTCGTACTTCGCGGCAGGTCGGGAAGTCGCCGGCGCGCTCCTTCGACCGGCTCGCGGTCTGACGTCTCTGGTGAGTGAAGGAACCCATGTGGGCACGTCGGCCAAGACTGGAGGCCGTAGGAGAATCGCTGCACCTGACGGTTGACAGGCGAGACTCCCCGTAATACGACCTGCTAGGGCAGGGGCAGTGCGTGGCGCCGCGAGGAGCTGGCGTCGCGGACGAGGGGGTTCACATGAGCACCGAGAAGCATCGGTTCCCAGGCTTCACGGGGACACACGAGATCGCGATCACCCGACGCGGATCACGACCACGGGGGAGGTTCAGCATGAAGCGCACTCGGGGAGCGACAAGTTTGGTGGGACTCGCGGCAATCGTGTTTACGATCGCCCTCGCGGCACCGGCTCTGGCGTCGGCACCACGATCAGGGATCCTGGATGTGAAGAAAGAATGCTCGCAGTTCACCGGGCAACCTGGTTCCTTCTGCACGATCACGTCGTCGAACGTTCGCGCGATCCCCGCCGGGTCGCGGGTTGTCTACGCAAGTGCGCCCGGGGCCGGTGTCCTGGACAGCGACCTCGTCGTCCAGACCCGCGGCGCCAATCTCGCGTTCGGCCATGTCGTGCTCGATCTCGCGACGGGTACCGGCACGGTGACCCTCTCGGGTGGGACCGGGCAGTTCAAGAAGTTCTCGGCCAGCGTCGCCGTTTCGCCTCTTGGTGGAGCCGACTTTGGCTGGGTCGGCCCGTATTCGTACTGACAGGGGGGACAGGAGGCACGCCAAGTGCGGTAGGAGCTCGTCCTGCGAGGATTCGCGATCCACGAATCCGAACGCCTCACCCATGGGTGAGGCGTCAGGCAAGGAGCCTGGTCATGCTTTGCGTTCCTCCTTACAGGGAAACGCAATCGCACCTGTCCTCGCCCACACCGGGCTGTACCGGTAGTTGACGTTCCGCGGAGACGTGATGCCCCCTCGTCGAAGGTCGAGTATGAGTTCGTCCGCCGCTGGTCGAGTGCCGCCGACCATGTCCCTTGCTCCGCCAAAGGAGCTGGTCACATAGGTCCCCACACACTGTGAGGTCCACCACGACACGGACCGTCCTCCCCGAGGAGATCAACGCCGTGATCTTCGACATGGACGGCGTCATCACCGACACCGCGTCCGTGCACGCTGAGGCGTGGAAACGCCTGTTCGACGAGTACCTGCGCGAGCGCGCCGTTCGCACGGGAGAACCGTTCGTGCCCTTCGACGCCGACGGCGACTACCGCCGGTACATCGACGGCAAGGGTCGGTTCGACGGCGTGCGCAGCTTCCTCGCCTCGCGACGCATCGAGCTGCCCGAGGGCGACCCGAACGACCCTCCGGATCGCGAGACCGTCTGCGGGCTGGGCAATCGGAAGAACGAGATGTTCCTCGAGCACCTCCGCCACCACGGCGCGCAACCGTACCCCTCGACCGTCGCCCTCGTTCGCGAGCTACAGACACGCGGCATCGGGACGGCGGCGATCTCCGCGAGCCGGAACATGACCGAGGTCCTGGACGCGGCCGGACTGGGGGACCTGTTCACGGTCAAGGTCGACGGCACGGACCTCGATGAGCTCGGTCTGCCCGGCAAGCCGGATCCGGCGATGTTCCTCGAGGCCGCTCGGCGTCTCGAGGTGGACCCGCCGCAGGCGGCGGTGGTCGAGGACGCGCTCGCCGGCGTGGAGGCCGGCGCGCGGGGTGGGTTCGGGTTGGTGGTGGGGGTCGACCGAACCGGCCGTGCGGACGCGCTGCGAGCCGCGGGCGCCCACGTGGTGGTCTCCGATCTTGCCGAACTGCGGCTCCCTCCACCCGCGTCGAACGTCCGGGATCTCCCGTCGGCGCTCGAGCGCGCGGAGGAGATCCGAACGCTCCTGTCGGGCCGACGCGTGGCCGTGTTCCTCGACTACGACGGGACACTCACGCCGATCGTCGAGCGTGCCGAGGACGCGCTGCTGCCGGCGGAGACCCGCGCCGCGATCGAGCGGCTGGCCGCGCTGGCTCCGGTGGCGATCGTGAGCGGCCGGGACCTGGGGGACGTGCGCCGAATCGTGGGGATCGAGGGGATCACGTATGCCGGGAGCCACGGGTTCGACCTCCTCCTGCCCGACGGCTCTACCCACCAGCGAGCCACCGAGTTCCTCCCCGCCCTCGAGGCCGCCGAACGCGACCTGCGAGCCGGGCTGGCCGCCGTCCCTGGCGCGAGGATCGAGCGGAAGACGTTCGCGATCGCCGTGCACGTCCGCCAGGTGAGTGAGGAGCTGGTGCCCGACGTCGAGGCGGCCGTTGCGGAGGTCGCCGCCGCCGATGCGCGCCTGCGAATGACCGGCGGGAAGAAGGTCTTCGAGATCCGGCCGGCCGTGGCGTGGGACAAGGGCAAGGCGCTGCTCTGGTTGCTCGACGTCCTGGGGCTCGGTCCCGACGTCCTTCCCGTCTACATCGGTGACGACGAGACCGACGAGGATGCGTTCCATGCCCTACGCGATCTGGGACTCGGTGTCGTCGTGCGCGGCGAGGGCGACGACCGGCCGACGCTGGCCCGATACGCCTTGCGCGACACGGAAGAGGCGCGCGCGTTCGTGGAGCTGCTGATCGACACGCTCTCGGCGCGGGGCCCGGCGTGAACGGGTGGTCGCTGACCTACGAGGGCTTCGCTCTCGAGCAGGAGGGACTGCGAGAGGCGCTGTGCACCCTGGGGAACGGGGTGTTCGCCACGCGCGGAGCGGCCCCCGAGGCCATCGCCGACGAGATCCACTACCCGGGCACGTACGCCGCGGGCGTGTACGACCGGCTGCGGACCGAGATCGCGGGTCGAAGCGTCGAGAACGAGGACCTCGTGAACCTGCCGAACTGGCTGGTTCACACGTTCCGCCCGGAGGGTGGCGACTGGCTGGACCTGCGCAGCGTCGAGGTCCTGTCGTACATGCAGGAGCTCGACCTGCGGACCGGCGTGTTGAGCCGGGCGTTCCGCTTCCGCGATGCGAACGGCCGCACCACCGGCGTGCGGCAGCGCCGCCTGGTGAGCATGGCCGAACCGCACCTGGCGGCGCTCGAGACCACCATCGTCCCCGAGGACTGGTCGGGGCGGCTCGAGGTCCGCTCGGGGCTCGACGGGACGGTGACCAACTCGGGCGTCGCTCGCTACCGCAGCCTGCGCGGCGATCACCTCGTCCCGCGGTCGAGCCGGACCCCCGGCGGCGGCGCGATCTCGCTGGTGGTGGAGACGCGGGACTCCCACATCCGGATCGGGGAGGCCGCGAGGACCCGCTTGCTCCGCGAGGACCAGGAGGTCGAGGCGGAGCGGACGGTGACCGAAAGAGAGGGATCCATCGCGCACGAGATCGCGCT
>Ga0299907_10000916_pt1 | contig 15795 bp, 19 predicted proteins | sample RVTome_16_FD_198680 | JGI IMG/M metagenome (GOLD analysis project Ga0299907, IMG submission 198680) | Soil microbial communities from uranium-contaminated site in the Upper Colorado River Basin, Wyoming, United States - RVT152D67 (version 2) ...
GAAGCGGCTCTCGAGCGCGTGGAATGGTCGACGCTCTTCTTCTTCCTCGGGCTCTTCGTCATGGTCGGGGGTCTCCAGGAGCAGGGCGTGGTGGACGAGGTCGCGGAGTGGCTCGCGGACGTGACCGGGGGTTCCTCGAGAGCCGAAGGGCTCACGATCCTCTGGGGCTCCGCGGCCGGGTCGGCCGCGGTGGACAACATCCCCTTCACGGCGGCGATGATCCCCGTCGTGGAGAGTCTCCAGGGCGATGAGTTCGACGACGGCCTCTGGTGGGCGCTCGCGCTCGGCGCCTGCTTCGGAGGCAACGCGACGATGATCGCGGCCGCCGCGAACGTCGCCGCGACTGGCATCCTCGACCGCAGCGGGCAGCCGGTGTCCTTTCTCCGGTTCCTCGCCATCGGGCTGCCGGTGACGCTGGTCTCGCTGCTTGTGGCTACCGTCTACCTGCTCGCCTTCCAGCTCTGATGGCGGACCTCCGGAGCCTCCCTCTCGTGCGCGCGTCGATCCCCGAGTCGGCGACGTTCGCCGACGCGGTCGCCGCCCTATTCGAGGCCCAGGTACCGGCCCTTGCCGTTCTCGCGGGCGACCGGGTGGTGGGCGTGATCTCCGAGATCGACGTGCTGCGCGCGGTCTTCCCGCCGTATCTGGCCGAGCTGCGTCACACCGCGTTCCTGGACGACGATCCCGCGGCGCTCGACGAGCGCGCGCGCATCGTGCGCGACCGACCCGTCGGGGAGCTCGCGCGACGCGTGGACGTCCTCGACGGACACGACAGCGAGACACATGCAGCCGAGCGCTTCCTCCACGCGGGCGAGCAGGCCCTGCCCGTCGTCGAGCACGGCCGCTTCCTCGGGATGCTCTCGATCGCGGCGCTGTGCCAGGCCCGCCTCGACCGGGTCGAAGCGCGACGCTAGCCGTCGCCGTACGAGTAGAATCCGCGGCCGCTCTTGCGGCCGAGGAGCCCGGCGTTCCGCATCGCCACGATCCGCGGCGGAGGCGCCATGCGCGGCTCGCGGAGCTTCTCGTACAGCGCCTCGGACGCGTGCACGTGCACGTCGATGCCGACGAGGTCGACGAGCGTGCACGGCCCCATCGGCCAGCCTGCTCCGGCGGTCATCGCCGTGTCCAGGTCCTCGGGCGTCACCCGAGCCTCGTCGAGGACGCGGAGACAATCGTTGAGCAGCGGGATCAGGACGCGGTTGACGACGAACCCCGGCGTGTCGTGGCAGCGGACCGGTCGTTTGCCGAGACGCTCTCCCACCGCGTACGCGGCCTCCACCGCGTCGTCGGACGACAGCTCGGCCTCGACGATCTCGACGAGCGGCATGAGCGGTGCCGGGTTGAAGAAGTGCATCCCGACGACGCGTTCCGGGGTCGAGACCGCCGCTGCGATCTCCGTCACGGAGAGCGCCGACGTGTTGGTCGCGAGAATCGCGGAGGGCCCGACGATCCCCTCGAGCTCCGCGAAGAGCGCAAGCTTCGCGTCGAGCTCCTCGACGATCGCCTCGATGACGAGGTCGCACTCGGCGAAGGCCGAGAGCACGGTCGTCAGCTCGAGCCGGGCGAGCGCCGCCTCGCGCTCCTCGGAGGTCATTCGCTCCTTGTCGACCTTGCGCTGGAGGAAGTGGGCGATTCGCTCACGCGCGCGCTCGCCGAGCTCGCTCGTGACCTCGCGCCCGACGACGTCGTAACCCGCCTCGACCGCGAGCTGGGCGATGCCGGAGCCCATGGCGCCGAGGCCGACGACGCCGACCGTGCGGATCTCGGGAGCGCCCACGAGGGGCGATCCTAGCGCCGAGGCTCCGAAGGGCCGCTTCTCAGGCGGAGAGGCGCCGCCTGCGCGCGTGCTCGTCGATGCGGGAGTCCACACCGGAGAGGAACGCGAGCGGACCTACGAGGAGGAGAAAGGTGATGACGAGATAGCCGAACACGTACGTATGTTGACGGCTCGAGTGCCATCAGAACCAGTCGGCGTTCTCGCCTAGTCGATTAGCTGACGTGATGAATCAGAGGCGCTCTACGACGCCTGCGATCGCCTGCCCCTGGCCGATGCACATCGTCGCGAGCCCGAACCGCTCTCCCCGGCGCTCGAGCTCCGAGAGGAGCGTCGCCGTGATCCGGGCGCCCGTCGCGCCGAGCGGGTGCCCGAGCGAGATGCCGCCCCCGTTCGGGTTCACGTCGCCGGCTCGCCAGCGCTCCTCGAGGCCGGTGTCGGCGAGAAACTGGAGCACGACCGAGGCGAACGCCTCGTTGACCTCGATCACCGAGATGTCGTCCCACGTCAGCCCCGCCTTCGCCAGCGCGCGCGCACATGCCTCCGGGTTTCCGTGCAGCATCCGGTACGGATCGACGCCCGAGAGGCCGAACGACACGAACCGCGCGCGGGGCTCGACGCCGAGCCGGTTCGCCGCCTCTTCGCCGACCAGCAGCATCGCCGCCGACCCGTCCACGATCGAGCTCGAGTTTCCGGCGGTGACGACCCCGTCCGGCTTGAAGGCAGGCTGGAGCGATGCGAGCTTCTCGAGCGACGTGTCCCGGCGCGGCGTCTCGTCGACCGCGAAGAGCACGACGGCCCCTCCGGCTCCGACCTCGACGGGCACGATCTCACGCTCGAACCGACCCTCGTCGATCGCCGCGACCGCGCGCCGGTGCGACTCGAGCGAGTACTCGTCCAGCGCCTCCCGCGAGAGCGTCCATTCCTCGGCGATCACCTCCGCCGAGATCCCTTGCGGAACGATCGGCCACCGCTCGCCGATCTTCTCGTTCACGGCGCCCCAGCCCAGGTCGCCGAGGTTCGACCCCATCGGCACGCGGGTCATGTGCTCGACTCCGGCGGCGACGACGACGTCGAGGTGGCCGGCCTGGATCGCCGAGGCGCCGTTGAAGGCGGCCTGCAGCGACGAGCCGCACTGGCGGTCGACGGTCGACGCGCAGACCGTCTCGGGCCAGCCGGCCACGAGCACCGACTGGCGGCCGACGTTCAGCGCCTGCTCGCCGACCTGGGTCACGCAGCCCATCTGCACGTCCTCGATCTCGCCCGGCTCGACGTCAAGACGGTCGACGAGACCGTTCAGGACCTGCGCCGCCAGCTCGTCCGCGCGGAGCTCGGCCAGCGAGCCTCCGCGCCGGCCGATCGGCGAGCGAACCGCATCGGCGATGTACGCGTCCCGCGTCATGACCGGAAGCATAGATCGGCGTTGCCTACACTCGTGATCATGGCGACGACCGCTTCCGAGCGAAAGCTTCTGATCGGCGGTGAGTGGGTCGAGACGGGAGCTTGGATCGAGGTCACCTCACCGTACGACGGCGCCGTCGTCGGACGCGTCCCGGAGGCCGGCGCCGGCGAGACGATGCGCGCGCTCGACGCGGCCGAGCAGGCGATGCTTGATCCACGCCCGGCTCACGAGCGCGCGGCGATCCTCGACCGGGTTGCGAGAGCGCTCGCCGATCGGCACGACGAGGTCGCGCGCACCATCTCGGCCGAGGCCGGGAAGCCGATGAAGGCCGCGCGCGTCGAGGCGTCCCGCGCCGTGTCGACCTACACGATGGCGGCGGTCGAGGCGCGCAAGCTCGCAGGGGAGGTGGTGCCGATGGACGCATCGCCGGCGGGCGTGGGCAAGCTCGCCTTCACGCTCCGGCAGCCGATCGGGGTCGTGGCGGCGATCTCGCCCTTCAACTTCCCGCTCAACCTCGTCGCGCACAAGATCGCGCCCGCGCTCGCGGCCGGATGCGCGGTCGTCTTGAAGCCGGCGTCCGCGACGCCGTTGTCGGCGCTCCTGCTCGCCGAGCTCGAGACCGAGGCGGGGCTGCCGGCCGGCTGGTTGAACGTGGTCTGCGGGCCGGCGTCCGAGATCGGCGACGTGCTCGTCGAGGACGAGCGCGTGAAGCTGATCACGTTCACCGGTTCGGTGCCCATCGGCTGGAAGCTCCGCGAGCGAGCGCCGCGGAAGCGCGTGAGCCTCGAGCTCGGGAACGCCACACCCGTCGTCGTCGCCGCCGACGCCGATCTCGACGACGCCGCAGGGCGCCTCGCGGCCAACGCGTTCTCGTTCGCGGGTCAGAGCTGCATCTCGGTGCAGCGCATCTACGTGCAGCGGAGCGCGTACGACGGCTTTCTCGAGCGCTTTCTCCCGCATGTCGAAGCGCTGAAGGTCGGCGATCCGGCCGACGAGGAGACCGACGTCGGGCCCGTGATCTCGGACTCCGAGCGCGACCGGATCCTGTCCTGGATCGACGAGGCACGCGCCGCCGGCGCCAAGATCCTGGCCGGAGGGACGATCGAGAACGGTCTGCTCGAGCCGACCGTCGTCGCCGAGCCGCCTCCGGAGGCGAAGGTCGCGTGCGAGGAGGTCTTCGGCCCGGTCTGCACGGTCAGCCCCGTGGGCTCGCTCGACGAGGGGATCGCACTCGCGAACTCGACGCGCTTCGGGCTCCAGGCGGGCGTCTTCACGCGTGACGTGAGCTCTGCTCTTCGAGCCGCGCGCGAGCTCGAGTTCGGGGGCGTCACCGTGAACGAGGCGCCCACGTTCCGTGCCGACCAGATGCCGTACGGCGGCGTCAAGGACTCCGGGAACACCCGCGAAGGCCCCGCCTTCGCCGTCCGGGAGATGACCGAGGAGCGGCTCGTCGTGCTCCAGCTCTAGATTGTCGACCATGGCGCCCCAGCGAACCGAGAGCTCGTCCCGCGCCTATGTCGCACCGCCACCGCGCGAGCTGAAGCGCGAGCGAAAGTCGTTGCTCCAGGTGCGCGAGGAGCGGCTCCGCGACCTCGGCGGGCTCACGCTCGAGATGTACAAGCGGGACCGCTTCAGCGCCGCGCTCGTCGTCGAGCGATGCGCCGAGCTCGTCGCCATCGAGGCGCGTATCCACGAGATCGACTCGCTCCTCGGCGGAGGCGCCCGCCTGCGCCGTGAAGGCGGGGTTCTCTGCGTGTGCGGGGCGCCGCTGCTTCTCGACGCGCGATTTTGCGCGACCTGCGGGCGCCCGGCCGGCGAGGCGCTCGCCGGCACGAGCATCGGAGCCGGCAAGTGACGGACTGCCCGCGCTGCGGGACGCGCGCGGTCGCCGGTCAGGAGTACTGCCTCGAGTGCGGTCTGCGGCTTCCCGGCGGGGACGCCCTCGGTCCTGTGCGGAGCAGGCGGGGATGGCTGATCCGTGCCGGCGTGGCCTTCGCGATCGCGCTCGGCGGCGCGGCGGCCGCGGTCGCGGCGACCAACGGCGGCGGCGGCTCGGCAGAGGTCGTGACCGCCACCGGAGGCTTCGCAACGCTGCCGACGACGAGCACGCTGGCGTCTCCCGAGGGGGGACCGCAGGGGATCGTCGAGTGGCCCACGGGCGAGGAGGGCTGGACGATCGTGCTCGCGTCGATCCCGCAGACCGAAGGCAGGCGGGTCGCGGTCGCACGGACCCGTGAGGCCAGGCGCAAGCGGCTCTCTCCGGTCGGGATCCTCGATTCCTCGAGCTATGCCAGCCTCCATCCCGGTTACTGGGTCGTGTTCACGGGGATCTACGGCTCCGAGGCCGAGGCGACGAGCGCGCTCCAGCCTGCGCGACGGGCCTCGCGAACGGCGACGGTCCGGCGCATCGTCCCGTAGCCGGCGTTGCCTTCTGAGGCGACCGCTGCCCTCCACTTTGTAACAACGCTGAAAAGCCTGTACACTCCCCCGTGCCAGAGCTGTCCATCGCCGCTTTTCCGTTTCCCGAGACGGATCTTCCCCGAAGGTTGAGCGCTCAGATCGACGATCACGCCGCCCAGCTGCGCTCGTGTATGTATCAATACTCGCGAGCGATTTACCGCTCGATCAAGGATCTGATCGACCCGTACGCCGACCGCGAGGCGCAGCTCGAGTACCGACGCTCCGTGCTCTGCGAGTGCGAGCAGACGATGGAGCGGCTCGCCGAGGATCCTCATTACTTCGCTCGCCCCGACCGGGCCCTCTTTGCGGACATCCGCCGCTACTTCCCCATCACCGCGCAGGCGCAGGTCGCCTGGGCCGTGCGTGAGGGCGTCGGAGCGGCGATCGGCTTCATCGAGCAGCAGGTTGAGGCGGGTCTGCTCGACGGGGGCGTCTCTCGCTGCCATGCGACGACGCGGAAAGGCAAGGCGTGCCAGCGCACACCGCTTCCGGGCCGCGACTACTGCCCGTCGCACCAGCATCTCGAGCAGCACGCCGCAGCAGCCGCGTAGGAACCTAAGCGCAGCCGACGGCACATTCGAGCGCTGACGATAAGCTCGCGCTCTCGCATGTCGCACGACGCCGACAAGCTCATCCGGCAACTCTCACTGGTCGCGTTCCTCATGGCGGAGCGGCGCCCGCTCACGGCCCGCGACGTCAAGTCGAACGTCGAGGGCTACAGCGAGATGTCGGACGAGGCGTTCGCGCGCCGCTTCTACTCCGATCGCGCGGAGTTGACCTCGCTCGGCGTCCCGCTCCAGTCCCAGCGCGACGAGTTCACGGGTGAGGAGCTGTACACGCTCCGCTCCGAGCACTACTTCCTCGACCGGCTCGAGCTCGACGACGACGAGCTCGCCGCGTTGCAGACGGCGCTCTACTACCTCGAGGGCAAGTTCGCGTACGCGGAGCCGTTCCGCCTCGCGCTCCAGAACCTCGCTCTCGGCCGCTCGGGATTCGCCGAACCGCCCACGGAGACGGCCGAGCGCGTACGGGTGAGCGCGCCCGATTACTCGCCGGAGCTCGCGGGGCGGCTCTCGAAGCTCGAGTCCGCCATCTCGAAGCAGCGGACCGTCAAGTTCCGGTACTGGAGCCCGCGACGTACGCGCCCCGGTGACAGAACCGTCAACCCCTACGCGCTCCGGCTCGACGACGGCAACTGGTACGTCGTCGGTCACGACCTCGACCGCGACACGGTGCGCACCTTCAAGGTGTCGCGCATCCAGGGCGACATTCGGTTCGCGACGCGGCGCGAGCGCGATTTCCGGGTTCCGCCGGACTTCGACGTCGAGCAGCACCGCATTCCCCGCCCGTGGCAGATCGGCGAGATCGTCGGATCTGCTCGGATCGCAGTGTCGGACGACACCGCGTGGTGGGTCGAGCGGACGCTCGCCGACGCGGGCTCCGTCGAGGCCGGCGTGTTCGAGACCGACTTCGCCAACGTCGAGCTTCTCGCAGGCTGGGTCCTCCGCCAGAACGGACGCGCGACGGCGCTCGAACCGGAAGAGCTCCGCGAGGCGGTCACGAGGGCGCTCTCCCGCCTGGCCGACGCGCACGCCGGAGACGCACCCGTGCCGGCCGGCCCGAGGCGCGCGAGCACGCGCCAGGCGCTGCCCGAGCGCCCGGTGGGGCCCGTGCATCCCGAGCGCTTCGGGATCCTGCAGGCGCTCCTTGCTCAGCTCCTGGCCGCATGCGGCGAGGAGCGCTCGGCAGTGCTGGTCGCCGAGGAACTCGCCGCGCGCATCTCGATCCCGCTGGAAGAGCTCCAGGACCACCTCTCGCTCCTCAACCTCGTCAACTTCGGCGGCGGCTGCTACGCCGTCTACGCCGAGCACGACGGAGACGTCGTGCGCGTCGACAAGGAGCTGTACGGCGACGTCTTCCGTAGACCTCCAAAGCTGACGCCGCTCGAGGCGCGTGCGATCCGGCTCGCGATCGAGTACATCGGCCCGACGATCGCGGCCGAGGCGCACACGCCGCTCAAGCGCGTCCGCAAGAAGCTCGAGGAGACGTTCGGACGCTTCGACCTCGCGGCCACCCCGGCTCCGCGCGAGACGTCGGAGGAGGAGTCGCTCGTCAAGGTCCTGAGCGAGGCGTCCGAGAAGCGACGCGTCGTCGAGCTCGAGTACCTGAAGGAGGGCGACGAGAGCCCGTCCCTCCGCCGCGTCGAGCCGTACACCATCGAGCGCGAGCTTCCCGTCTGGCGTGTCCATACCTGGGACCGCACGGTCGACGCCGCGCGTACGTTCCGGCTCGACCGCATGCGCTCCGCGCGCCTCACCGAGGAGACGTTCGCGCCGCGGGAGGGCTTCGACCCCTCGTACCTGCGCAACCCGCGCGTCGCCCGCCTCCACCACTCGCCCACGGTCGCGCGCTGGAAGGTCGAGCGTGGCGCACGTCCACTCACGGACGGATCCGCGATCGCGGACGTGCCCTACAAGACCGAGGAGTGGCTGCTCTCCGAGGTGCTCGCAGACGGAGGCGAGACGGTTGTGCTCGAGCCGCAGAGGCTGCGCGACGCGGTGGCGAAGCGCGCTCGCAGGCTGCTCCGCGAGTCGTCGCGGGTCCCCAGCCCCTAGCTGTCCTACCCACGGACGTTGTGAACGCGGCTGATCGGAGCGCGGTCGCCGATCGAGCTGTGGGGCCTTCGCCGGTTGTAGTGGTCGAGCCAGTGTGGCAGCGCCTCGTTGCGCTGTCGATGTGAGCGGTAGGCGAGCCCGTACGCCCACTCGCGGGCCATCGTCTGATGGAAGCGCTCGACCTTGCCGTTGGTGCGCGGTCGGTACGGCTGCGTCGTGAGGTGGCGGATGCCCTCGCGGGCCAGCAGCTCGCGGAGCAAGCGGTTATGCACGTAGGCGAAGGCGTTGTCGGTCATGAGCCGCCTGGCGACGATCCCGTACTCGGCGAAGAAGGCGAGCGCCCGCTCGACAAAGGCGGTGACGGTCGCCGCCTTCTCGTCTCCGTGCAGCTCGACGTAGGCGAGGCGGGAGTGGTCGTCGACGATCGCGTGGGCGAAGTCGTAGCCCACCCTCCTCTCGGGGCGCATCCAGTTACGCGAGCGCTGCGAGCGGTCGCCCGTGACCCGGTGCCCGGGTCGCAGGAAGCGGGCGTAGCGGCTCGTGTCCATGTGCAGCAGATCGCCCGGGCACGGCCATTCGTAGCAGTTGGCCGGCTCCTTCACGCGCCTGGGCGGCCGCGAGAGGCCGGCCCGCTTCAGCACCTTCCACACCGTCGAGTGCGCGAAGCCGGTCGCGCCGGCAACCAGGCGCGGTCCCCAACCGGTCTGCCGCCGGCACTCGCAGATCGCCTCCTCGAGCTCCGCCGCAAGTTGCCGCGGCGAGCGGTGCGGCCGGCTCGAGCGATCGAACAGACAGGACAGCGTGCGCCGCGCCTCCTCACCCGCCTCCCGCCAGCGATGCCACCAGCGGTGCGCCGTCGCCGGTGACACGCTGAAGGCGGCCGCGGCCGCCTTCAGCGTCATCCCACTCTCGATCGCGCGTACCAGCGCGAAACGACCAGCCAGTCCGAGTTTGGCGTTACGGTGAAACGACATCCGCGCCCTCCTTCGAGCGTAGGTCCGGGAAGACCCACAGCCTCGAAGGAGGGCCGGATATCACCTCAGCCGTTCACAACCTGTGTGAGCGGGACAGCTAGCCGCGGCTCTCGGCGGCGGCCAGGCGGTCGGCCATCGCCTCGAGGAGCTTCCAGGCGACCTGCGGGCGCGCTTCGATGTACGGCCGGAAGACGAACACGGGAAGGCCGAACGTCCGGAGGTCGGTGACGGCGGTCACGGTCGCCGTCCGCGGACGCCGATCGATGAGCGCGATCTCGCCGAACGCGTCGCCGGGCCCGAGGCGCGCGACCTCGGAGCCCTGCACGTCGACCGTCGCCTCGCCGCTCTCCACGATGAAGAACATGAGCCCGCCCTCGCCCTCGAGCGCGATCTTGTCGCCCGCCTGGAAGCGACGCTCGTTGAACTCGTCGGCGAGGTTCTCGAGCTCGCGCTCGTCGAGGCCCGAGAAGAGGTTGACTCCTCGCAGGAGCTCAGGCGTCGGCTTGGCCACGGAGCGATTCATACACCATGCGCACGACTTCTGTCACGCAGTCGGCGCGTCGGTCGGAGAGAGCTCCTCGATCCGGAGCTCGGCCGCCTGGAGCCGCTCGACGCACACGCGGTAGAGCTCCTCGCCCCGGCGGAAGAGCGCGATCGCCTCGTCCACGGGCACGTCCCCCCGCTCGAGTCGAGCGACCACGTCGTCCAGCTCCCGCTGGAGCTCCTCGAAGCTCCGCTCCTCGCTCACGGTGTGACCTCATCGACGCGCGCGCCGAGCTTCCCGGATGCGAGCTCGATGTCGAGCTGGTCGCCCGCGGCGACGGCGCCGGCCTCGCGCAGCGCGTGGCCGCCGGCGCGCACGATGGCGTAGCCGCGGCCGAGCGTCGCGAGCGGGGAGAGCGCATGGAGCCGCGCGCCGGAGCGGTCGAGCACGGACCGCCGGCGCTCGACCAGCAGCCTCGGCGCCGCGCGGAGCCTGTCTCCGGTCCGCGCGAGTCCCGCCGCGTCACGGTCGAGCAGCGTTCGAACGGAGAGCCCCAGTCGCCGTCGGGACGCCTCGAGATTCGCGCGCAGCTCCTGCTCGTCGGGGACGACGAGGGCGCCCGCTGCGGTCGGCGTCGCCGCTCGTGCGTCCGCCGCCAGGTCGCAGAGCGGCGTGTCCTGCTCGTGGCCGACCGCGGAGACGACCGGAATCGGGCAGCCCGCGACGGCCCGGACGACGAGCTCGGAGCTGAACGGGAGCAGGTCCTCGAAGCTCCCTCCGCCGCGGGCGAGCACGACGACGTCGACCGGATCGTGTGCCGCGAGGCAGCGAAGCGCCGCCACGATGGCCTCGGGCGCGCCGCGGCCCTGGACGCGGGTTTCGCAGACGACCACGGTCGTCGCGGGAAAGCGCCTGCGAATCGTCGCGATCACGTCGCCGCGCGCAGCCGCGTCCGCGCCGGTGAGCACGCCGACCGCGCGCGGCACGCGCGGAAGCCGGCGCTTGCGCGCAGGCGCGAACAAGCCTTCCGAGGCGAGGCGGCGCTTCAGCTGCTCGAGCGCGACGAGGTGAGCCCCGACACCGACGCGCTCGATCGTCGTGGCGCGCAGTCCGAGCTCGCCGTTGAGCTCCCAGACCTCGGGGCGTCCTGCCACGTGCACGGTCTCGCCCTCCTCGAGGTCGAGCTCGAGCCGGTCGAACGTCCGGCGGGCGATGGTCACGTTCAGGGTCGCCCCCGTCCGCGGGTCCTTCAGCGTCAGGAACGCGGTCGCCCAGCTCGCATTCCGCCGGAGCTCGGTCACCTCGCCGCCGACCCAGACCGCGGGCAGCTTTCCGAGCGTTCGCGCGATCCCGCGGTTGAACCCCGAGACGCTGTAGACCTTGCGCTCCGGCCTGATCTCGGCCTCGACGGTCATCCCGTGAGGGTAACGGGGCGGTGCTCGCAGGCGAGGCGTGCTCTAGAGGAGGATCTCGGCCGCGGTGGGCGGATCGCAGCCGCGCGTCAGGAGCTCGACCGCGTTGTGCAGGTCGACCTCGCTACCCGCGAGGCGCTCGGCGAGGTGGACCGGGTACCCCGCCTCGAGCAGGATGTGCAGCCGCCAGCTCTCCACCCGCGCGGGCTCGTTCTCGTTCCACAGGGGGGCTTCGGTGGTCTCGGCCATACGCGCGGGGTTCGGAGTCATTGAGACGTTTCCTTCCCCCGATAGTTGGCCGCGGAAACCCGAGCCCGGCCGGAACTTAAGGGGACCCGAACATTCGGCAACGCTCGTTAGACGCCCGCGGACGAGCGGGCGGCCTCGTAGCTTCGGGCGATCTCCACGATCCGGTCCTCGAGCCGGCGCGCCGCGCCGTCGGCAGCATGCTGGAGCTCGGCCGCGATGAGGCCGTCCGCGCGACGCAGGAACGACTCGGCAGTGCGGTCGAGCTCCTCGCGGAGCCTGCCCGCGGCCTCCTCCCGGATCGCCTTCATGCGGTTCTCGAACTCGAGCGCCGCGGCCTCGCTGAGGCGGTCGACCTCGCGCGCGGTCGCGCGCTCGAGCTCGATCACCTGGCGCCGCTCGAGCTCGTCGAAGGTCGCCTCGATCCGGGCGTGCGACTCGTTTTCCGCGCGGTCGAGCTGCTCGGAGACCGCGTGCTCGTGCTGGCGCAGGCGCTCGGTGAGCTCCTCGATCGTCAAGCGGCGCGCGTCGGCCTGGAGCTGGACCTCCTCGAGCGCCTCCGCGAGCGCGTCCCGGGCCGACGTCTCGAGCTCCTCCCGCAGGCGCACAGCCGCGAGGCGCTGCTGCTCGGAGGTCACCCCGAGCTCCGAGGCTTCCGCCTCGATCCGAGCCTCGACCTCCGCGATCCGCTGCTTCTGGTGCTGCTCGAGCGCCGAGACCTCTCCCTCGAGCGCACGCTGCGCCCGCTCGAGGTCGGCCTCCCACGCGCGCAGTCGCTCCTCGGCGCGGCGCTCGACGGCGGCGACCATCTCGGCGATCTGCTCGGAGAGCTCGCGCTCCCGGACCGAGAGCTCGCCGCGCCGCTCGTCGGACAGGCGCCGCTCCTCGGCGACGTACGCCGACAGGGAGTCGGCATGGGTGCGGGTGATCGCGACACGGATCTGCTCCGTCGCGCGTGCAGCCTCCTCGTCGGCGGCCGCGCGCACCGCGCGGCGCGCCTCCGCGACGAGCTCCTCGGTTCGGGTTGCACGCGCGCGGGCGCGACGAAGCGCGACGACGAGGGCGGCGACCACGACGACCGCTCCGAGGAGGAGCCCGAGCAAGATCCACGCGACGACGGGCACCCAGAGAGGTTAGAGACGAAAGGCGACGAGGGCTGCGGCGAGGGCGACGGTGGCAGCGGTGAGCAGGCGGAGCGCTCGCTCCTGGCTCCCCATCAACATCGCCGCGTCGATCGCGGATCGGCTGCCGTCGCGGAGCTTCAGCTCACCGTCCACGCGAGCGACGCGGCGGCGGACGAGCCGCACCGGCGTCGAGAGGACGCGCTGCGCGGCCGAGAGCAGGAACGCGAACGCGGCCACGAGGAGCGCGACGACGCCCAGCTCGCCGGCGACGACCGCGTAGCCCGTCAGCGCGGGGAGCGCGCCCCAGCCGAGCGCGAACCAGAACCCGCTGTGGAACCGTCCTCCCGCGAGCTCGAGGTTGTACGCGACGACGAGGAAGGCGCCGAAGGCGACGAGGGCGAGCAGCCACCAGCCCCAGGCGGCGGCGCCCGCGATCCCGATCGCGCAGGCGGCGCCGATCGAGGCCGCGGCGAGGCCGACGAGGATCGGCTCCGGGATCGCCGTCTGCAGCGGCCGTCCACGCAGCTCGTCGAGCGCGTGCGCGCCGATCCCGAGCGCGAGCGCGAACGCCGCGACGACCGCTCCCAGGCGCTCCCAGCGCATAACCGGCGCGAGGCAGCCGCCGACGACGACGTACGAGAGGTGCCAGGCGGTGTAGGGGACGTGGAGGAGCGTCAGGTAGTCACGCCACCCGCCGCGGGCGAGCGCGTACCACGAGGGCCTCATCCCTTCCGACCCCAGATGACGACTCCTCCGCCGAAGCTCAGGCGGCGGACCTCGACGCGCTCGATTCCGGCCATGTGCCAGAGCTCGAGCTGGCGCTCGAGCGGGTAGCGCGCCCAGAAGTCACGGATCGAGCCGCCGAGGAAGTCGCCGACCTCGCGCCAGCCGCTCCGGAGCGCGCGTCCGGCGAGCGGGAGCACGCCTCCGACGTAGACCTCCCAGAGCGGGCGCGCGACCCCAGGCGGCACGCCGAACTCGAGCGAGGCGATCGCGCCGCCGCGGCGGACCACGCGCGCCAGCTCGGCGAGCGTCGCTCCGGGGTCGTCGACGTAGCGGAGCAGGTACGTGACCGTGACGTGGTCGAAGCTCTCGTCGCCGAACGGCAGCGCCTCGGCGGAGCCTTCGACGAGCTCCGCTCGGCCGTCGAGGCGTCGCCGGGCGAACGCGAGCATCTCGGGGCTCTGGTCGAGCCCGGTGACGCGGTGGCCGCGGCGGAGCAGCTCGGCCGCGACGAGCCCCGTGCCGGTGGCTACGTCGAGCACGCGGCCGCCGTCGCGCGGAAGGCGCGAGACGAGGAAGCGGCGCCAGAGCGGATCCTGGCCGAGCGAGAGCACGGCGCCGACCCGGTCGTAGGAGGCGCCGAGCGGAGCGAACAGCTGGCGGGCGTGTGCGGTCCGCGCCGACATCTTCTTTCTATTCTCGCCCCGTGAGCCTCGCCGCAGACGTCGAGCGGGTCGCGCGGCTGGCGGCCACACTCGCCGGGCCGGACGCCACGGTCTCGGGCGTCGTCCCGACGGAGCCGCGCCCGGGAGCCCCGGTGTACCTCTGCTCGTTCGACGGCGCCGACGGCTCTCGCGGCTGGCTCGCGGTGCGCGAGGACGGGTCGCCGGTCGCGGATCGGCTCGAGGTGCGTGCGGCCGTCTCCATCGCCGGCCTCTGCGAGCTGGCCGAGGACGTCGCCGGCGGCGGCGAGCTCGACGCGTTGATCGAGCGCCTCGAAGAGATTCGGCGCACCGAGTCGCCGCCCGGGATCGAGGACGCCGTGACGGCGGCGCGGGAGCTCCTCGCCGTCCTCGGGGAGCCGCCGCAGCTCGCGACGCCCGAGCGGCTGGACGCGATCGGCGCGGCGACGCGGCGGCTCGAGCGCGAGCTCGACCCGTCCGGCGCGTCGGCCTTCTCCCTGGCGATGCGCTCGGGGCAGGTGGCGGTCAGCGAGCTGCAGCGCGAGGTCGAGGCCGGTTACCTGCTGCCGCTCGACTAAGCTCGGGTCATGGAAGGCGGAGGCGGGTTCTTTCCCTTCGGCGGCGGCGATCCCGAGGAGCTCCTGGGGGCGCTGCGCGAGTTCGCCGAGAAGCAGGCGGAGACCGTCCAGGACGCCCAGCGCGAGCAGTTCGCGACCCTGACCCTGAACACGGCGGTCGAGCTCACGGGCGCCGCGCTGTCGCGGATCGACGTCGGAGGCTCGTCCGACGAGCAGGCGATCGCGCTCCGCGACGCGATGCGGGTGCTCTTCCCCGAGGCGGTGGCCCTGGTCTCGGCCGCACGCCAGGGCTTCATGCGCTCGTCGTAGGCGGAGCCGACGCGGGCAGGCTCCAGCCGCCGTCGACGACGAGCGTCTGGCCGCGGATCATCTCCGCCTCCGCGGAGCAGAGGAAGGTGACGCAGGCGGCGACGTCCTCCGGCGTGACGAGGCGGCCGGCAGGGTTCCGTGCGCCCATCTCCAGCATCTGAGCCTTGTTCGGGAAATGGTCGAGCGCGCCCGTCTCGACGACGCCGGCCGAGACCGCGTTGACGCGGATCCCCTGCGGCGCGAGCTCGACCGCGAGGTAGCGGACGAGCGCCTCGAGCGCGGCCTTGGACACCCCGACGAGCGTGTAGTTGTCGAGCACCCGGACGGAGCCGAGGCTCGAGATCGCGACGATCGACGAGCCGGCGCGCATCGTCGGCGCTGCCGCTCTCGTCAGCGAGAGGAGCGCTCGTGCGTTCGCGGAGAGCGTCCAGTCCCAGTGCTTGTCGTCCGTCTCGAGCGCCGGCCGGATGACGCCCGTCGCCGCGGCGTGGACGAGGGCGTCCAGCGCGCCGAGCCCGGCGACCTCCTCGGCGATTCGCGTCGAGGACACGTTCCCGCGGACGAGCACCGGCTCGGCGCCGAGCGTGGTCAGCTCCGAGGCCGTGTCCTCCGCTGGGCGGTCGCCGCGCATGTAGCCGATCGCGACCCGGCGCGCCCCGAGCGTCGCGAAGCGGAGCGCGATCGCCTTCCCGATTCCCCTCGCGCCCCCGGTGACGAGGACCGAGGCGCCCGCGAAGCTCGGTGACCGATCTTCGGTCAATGAGCGGGGAGGAGTGCGGGGAACCGGGAGGCTCCCCGCGTTCTCGAGAGGAAGGGGGCACCCTCGTCCGTCGCCAGACAGGAATCGGCTCCCGCGGTTCCATGTCGCGGCAAACCGTGCGGAAACACGGTTTCCCCTGCGACCGTTCGCCGGAGGCGAGCGGCGGTCATTCGCCGCGGCGAGGCAGCGGGTCGGACGCCGGCGCGGAGGACGGGATCGTCTCCCAACCGATTCGGGTGCGCGGCTCCGGC
>Ga0299907_10000917_pt1 | contig 15781 bp, 17 predicted proteins | sample RVTome_16_FD_198680 | JGI IMG/M metagenome (GOLD analysis project Ga0299907, IMG submission 198680) | Soil microbial communities from uranium-contaminated site in the Upper Colorado River Basin, Wyoming, United States - RVT152D67 (version 2) ...
CGCGAGCAGCGCGGCGAGCAGCGCCGCGACGAGGACGTAACGCAGGCCGAGCAGGAAGCAGGAGGAGAGCGCCAGCAGCGCCGCGACCACGAGGAACGTCCGCTGCGTCCCGATCGCGGGGACGAGGACGAGCGCCGGCAGGAACGTCCCGAGAAGCGAGCCCGCCGTCGAGAGCGCGTACAGGCGTCCGGCGACGGCGCCGGCGGTCTCGACGCTCGTCACCGCGAGGCGGATCGCGAACGGCGACACCATCCCGAGCAGGACGACCGGTGGCGCGCAGAGCAGCAGGACGGCGACGAAGCTTCCGACCACTGCCCCCGCGGACGCCTCGTCGAGACCCTCCACGGTCAGGTCGAGGAACGGCTCGGCGACGAACGGGATCGCGGCGACGCAGATCGCCGAGGCGAGCACGATCGAGCCGAGCAGCGCCGGTCTCGGACTGCGATCGGCGATCCGGCCGCCGAGCCAGTAGCCGAGCGCGAGCGCGGCGAGGATGATCCCGATGAGGTTCGCCCAGACGATCGTGGACGAGCCGAAGTAGGGCGCGAGTAGCCGCGACGCCGTGATCTCGGTGGCGAGCGCGCCGATACCCGCCCCGAACACGAGGGCGCCGAGGGCGACCGGGCTCCGCCGTTCGTCGCTCATCCCGTCACCGGCGAGGGCGAGGCAAGGGTCGCCCTACAGGCCGAAGACGCGCTCGAGCTCGCCGAGCGTCCTCGCCGCGACCAGCACCGTGGCGACGAGCACGAGGACGAGGACGAGCCAGAAGCGGAATCCCGCCCACCTCTTCTCACGCTGCCAGCGCTCGCGCGCCGCACGACGCGCGCGGTGGAGCCGGTACGCGCGATCGATCGCGCCGGGATCGAGGGGCGAATCGGCTTCCTGCTCCGCTGCCGCAGGGCTCGTGGGCTCGACCTTGGCCACATGCGAATTCTAAGGGGCCGTCTCGGGGTCGAGCGCGAGGCAAGCCTCGCCCCTACTGCGACGGAACAGCCGAGCAGGGGCCCATACTCTGCACCCGATGGAACCCGAGGCACGCCAAGCGCGCGGACGATTTGCGTTCGGGGAGGCCGCGACCTCCCCAGGGCTCGGCGGTCGGCTCACATTCCTCTTCGGCCTGCTCCTCGCCGTGTCCGCGCTGACCGGGTGGTACACGGGCGAAGGCGAGGGAACGACGGTCTCCGTCATCGGGTGGCACGCCGGCACCATCGGGAAGATCGTGCTCTTCCTCGGCCTGGCCGCGGTCTTGCTCGTCGTCCTCCGCGAGGTCGGAGTCGACATGCCCGCCGCCGTCCCGGAGAGCCTCATCGCGATCGCCATCGGCTCCGTTGCGACCATCCTCGTCCTCGTTCGCCTCATCTCCATTCCGGACACGTTCTTCTTCGCGAGCCGCGGGATCGGGATCTGGGTGAGCTTGCTCTGCGCGATCGGGCTCATCGTCGCGGGGCTGCTCGAGGCCTCCGAAGAGCTCTGACCGGCGAGGGCCGGGCGAGCCTCGCCCGACTACTACCGCTCGGTGACCGTCACCGTGACCGTGCGCGCCGGCGGCTGCTGCTGCGGCAGCGGCGAGAGCGTGCGCACGTCGGTGACGACCCCGCCCGGCTCCGGCCTCTCGTCCAGCGTGCGCGCGACCGCGATCCCGAGCAGGAATGCGAGCACGAGGAGCACGCCGACGAGCAGCACGCGCGCCCACGTCTCGCGCGAGCGCGACCGGCGCTCCCTGCGCCGCGGACGTGCGGGGCGCTCGCGGCTCGGTCGTTCGAGCATGGTCATCTACGGCTCGTAGTCGACCGCACCGCGGGAGTAGAGCAGGAACGCCGCGCCTTCCACCATCGAGAGGGTGCCGATCCAGCCGGAAGTCGCCGCCTTCTGGCCGACCGCACTCCGAGCCCACTCGTCGGCGCGGCCGTACTCGCTCGCGAGCTCGTCGAGCGTGTACGTCCCGCCGACGCGCTTGCGGAGCTCGGCGCTCACGACCTCGAGCTGGCGGTTGAGCGCGTCCGCCTTCCCCGGATCGCGTGATTCCTCGAGGAGGCGTCGGTAGGCGACCTCCCAGTCGCGGCGCGCGCTCTCGAGCTCAGCCCTCACGGTCCGCCGATGCTAGCTCGGCCACGCAGCAGCGATCGGGCGGCCAGAGCGGGTCGACCTCGACCAGGATCCGCTCGCCGAGCACGTATCCGGGCCGCGCGAGCGCGAACGCCACGTGCGCGTGCAGGCACTTGAGGTGACCGGGCGAGCGCGAGCCGCCGATCCCGAACCGGAGCGACGCCCCCTCGTCACGGCCGCGCCGATCGCCGGCGAGCTCGGTTCGGATCGCGCGCTGCTCTTCGGTCGCTCGGGCGAGCGACTCGCGAAGCTCCGGATCGTCGCGGGCGGCCTCGCTCCACCGCTCGACCCCGCCCGCAGCCTCGATTCGCGCGATCGCGGCCACGAGCTGCGGGCACGTCAGGTAGTACGTGGTCGGAAACGGCTCGCCGTCCCGATCGTACGGCACCTGCTCCGTCACGGCCGGGCGGCCGAACGGGCAGCGCGCTAGGACTCGGCGGAAGGCACGGGGCGCGCGGCCGAGCTGTCGGGCGACAAGAGCGGCGTCATCCATCCCCCTTGAGGTTACGTTGCGTCCGCCGCCATTCCGGGATGCCCTTGATCACGAAGAGCTGCTCGCCGGGGAGGACGTAGCCGATCCTCCGCGCCTCCCGCTTCGTCGCGGCGAGGCTCGTCGAGCTCTCGAGTCGCCCTTCCAGGTCCGCCTTCACGATCCGGAGCGTCTCGACCTCGGCGCGCCGGGCGTCGAGCTCTCGTCGCGTCTCGACGTACGACGACAGGGGCTGGTAGTAGAAGTACGCGCTCGCGCTCACGAGCGCCACGAGCCACAGCAAGCGCAGCCGCCGCTTCGAGCGCGGGACCCGTTTCCCGGGACGCGTCTTCCCTCCGGCCCTCCCTGCCATGGGCACGTCTTCCACGCTCGGGCCGACGTCCCTCCAGGCGCGGCGCCCCTACGCGACGTCCACCTTGATGACGTTCGTCGAGCCGGGGATGTTCACGGCGGTGCCGGCGGTCAGGACGACGCGGTCGCCCGCCTCCACGATCCCGGCCTCTCGCGCTGCCGCGACGGAGCTCCGCCAGAGGTCGTCGACGTCGGTCGACTCCGGGATCTCGAGCGGCGTCACGCCCCACTCGATCGCCATGTGCTGGAGCGAGCCGAGAACATGGGTCAGAGCGACGATCGGGCGCCGCGGGCGCAGCCTCGCGACCGCGGACGCCGTGCGGCCGGTGAACGTCGGCACGAGGATCGCCTTCGCCGAGAGGGCCTCCGCGAGATCGCACGCTGCGTTGGACATCGCCCGCCCGACGGTCGGCTCCTCCGCAGCAGCCGGCAGCTGGTGGCGGTAGCCGAGGCTCGGCTCGACCGCTCGCGCGATCTGCGCCATGGTCTCGACCGCCTCGACGGGGTACTCGCCGATCGCCGTCTCGGCGGAGAGCATCAGGGCCGACGTGCCGTCGAGGATGGCGTTGGCGACGTCCGAGGCCTCCGCTCGCGTCGGCTCGGGCCGGTGCACCATCGTCTCGAGCATCTGCGTCGCCGTGATCGCCGGCTTCCCGCGCTCGAGCGCGGCCAGGATGATGCTCTTCTGGAGGAGCGGGACCCGGGCCGGGCCCACCTCGACGCCGAGATCGCCCCGCGCGATCATCACCGCGTCCGCCTCGTCGAGGATGTCGTCGAGGGCGTCGACGGCCTCCTTCAGCTCGATCTTGGCGATGACCCACGCGTGCGAGCCGGCGGCCTCGATCCTCGCGCGCAGCGCGGCGACGTCCGCGCGAGAGCGCACGAACGACAGTGCGACGTAGTCGACCCCGAGCTCGAGCGCGAAGTCGAGATCGGCAAGATCCTTCGCCGTCAGCGACGGCACCGGAAGCGCGACCCCAGGGATGTTGACTCCCTTGTGCTGCTCGACGACGCCGCCGGTCAGCACCCGGCAGATCGCGCGCCCGTCCTCCACCTGCTCGACGCGCAACCGCACGTGCCCGTCGTCGACGAGCACCTCGATCGCCGGCGCGAGCACGGCCCCGAGCACGGCCGGAGCAACGGGAAGGTCGTCGGGCCTCGTCGTCTCGCCTCCGGCGACGACGACGCGCTCGCCCACCTCGAGCAGCACGGGCGCGGCGAGGTCGCCGATCCGGAGCTTCGGCCCCTGGAGGTCGGCGATGAGCGCAAGTGGCCGGCTGAGCGCGGTCTGGGCGTCGCGCACACGGGCTGCGCTCCTGCCGTGATCCGCATGCGTGCCGTGCGAGAAGTTGAGCCTGGCCGCGTCCATCCCGGCCCCGATCAGGCGGAGGAGCAGCGCCTCGTCGGAGGACGCGGGCCCGATGGTGGCGACGATCTTCGTGCGTCGGTCGAACGCTGGCATCTCGCGGTCAGGCTACAAGCACGCTACGAACGCGCGAAGGCGCTCCAGCCCCGGTACACCGCTTGCTCACCGAGCTCTTCCTCGATCCGCAGCAGCTGGTTGTACTTCGCGACCCGGTCCGTGCGGGAGGGAGCGCCCGTCTTGATCTGCCCGGCGTTCGTCGCGACGGCGAGATCCGCGATCGTCGTGTCCTCGGTCTCGCCCGAGCGGTGCGAGATGACGTTCGCGTAGCCGGCCCGACGCGCGACCTCGATCGTGTCGAGCGCCTCGGTGAGCGTCCCGATCTGGTTGACCTTGACGAGGATCGCGTTCGCGACGCCCTCGGCGATCCCGCGCTCGAGGAACTCGCCGTTCGTCACGAAGAGGTCGTCTCCGACGAGCTGGGTCGTGCCGCCGAGGCGCTCTGTCAGCACCTTCCAGTCCCCCCACGCGTTCTCGTCGAGCCCGTCCTCGATCGAGACGAGCGGGTAGCGCGCGGCCAGCTCCGCGTAGAACTCGATCATCGCGGCCGCATCGAGCGTCTTCCCCTCGTTCTCCAGCACGTACGCGCCGTCGCGGAAGACCTCGCTCGCAGCGGGATCGAGCGCGATCGCGATCCGCTCCCGGTGCCCCGCCCGCTCGGACGCCTCGAGGATGGCCTCGATCGCCGCGGCCGTCGACTCGAGATCGGGCGCGAAGCCGCCCTCGTCGCCGACGCCGGTCGAGAGGCCGCGCTCGTGCAGCACGGCCTTGAGGTGATGGTAGACCTCCGCCCCGAGGCGGAGCGCGTCAGAGAAGGTCTCCGCGCCCACCGGGACGACCATGAACTCCTGGAGGTCGACCGTGTTCTGCGCGTGCGCGCCGCCGTTGACGACGTTCATCAGCGGCACGGGCAACGTCGTGGCTCCGTCTCCGCCGAGCCAGCGGTACAGTGGCTCGCCGGCGTCGGCGGCCGCGGCCCGCGCGACGGCGAGGGAGCACCCGAGGATCGCGTTCGCACCCAGGCGGCCCTTGGTCCGCGTCCCGTCGAGCTCGACAAGCGTGGCGTCGAGCGCACGCTGGTCGCCGGCGTCCAGGCCGACGACCGCGGCTGCGATCTCACCGCTCACGTTGGCGACCGCCTCGAGCACGCCCTTGCCCAGGTACGCCGCCGGGTCGCCGTCGCGGACTTCGACCGCTTCGTGCTCCCCGGTCGACGCTCCGGACGGCACGGCGGCACGTCCGAACGCTCCTGAGGTGAGGCGGACGTCGACCTCGACGGTCGGGTTCCCGCGCGAGTCGAGGATCTGTCGTCCGTGGACGTGGCCGATCGCCGTCATGCGCGTTCCTCCTTGGCTCGCTCGTAGTAGGAGTCCTGGGACTCGAGATCGAGCGAGCGCCATTCCTCCCCGGCCTCGGCCGCGATCTCGGCAGCGCGCTGGACGCGCTCGACGAAGCGGCCGTTCGTCGCCCTCAGCGCGAGCTCCGGATCGACGTTCAGCCGCCGCGCGACGTTGACGACCGTGAAGAGCAGATCGCCCACCTCGTGGAAGACGGCCCGGTCCGGCTCGGTCTCCGGAGCGGGCGCCCCGGCGTCCTCGATCGCCGCCGTGAGCTCTGCGAGCTCCTCGACGAGCTTGGCGAGCGGCCCGTCGAGGTCGGGCCAGTCGTACCCCACGGCAGCGGCACGGCTCTGCACCTTGCGCGCCTGGAGCAGGGCGGGCAGCGATTCCGGGATCGCGTGGAAGATGCCCTCGCGGCCCTCCTGCTCGGTCTTGATCGCCTCCCAGCGGCTGCGCACGCGCCCGGCGCTGTCCGCCTCGACGTCCCCGAACACGTGCGGGTGTCGGCGAACCAGCTTCTGGTGGACCTGGTGGGCGACGCGCTCGAGGTCGCCGGTCCCCTTCTCCTCGAGGAGGAGGGCGAGGAAGTAGACCTGGAAGAGCAGGTCGCCGAGCTCGCCGAGAAGCTCGTCGTCGTCGCCCGCGTTCGCCGCATCGGCGACCTCGTACGCCTCCTCGACGGTGTGCGGCACGATCGTCCGCGCTGTCTGCTCGCGGTCCCACGGGCAGTCGTGCCGGAGGCGTCGCGTCAGCTCCTGGAGGTCGAGGAGCGCCTCCGCGAGGGACATCGACGGAGAGACTACTCGGTCGGGCTCTCGGTCTCGGTGCTCGTGTCTTCCGGGAGCTCCGGCGGCTCGAAGCCCTGCGCGTAGGCCACGTCGTAGCGGCCGTCGAGCTCGTCGAGCCACTTGGTCATGACGTCCGTCCGCCGGTCCTGGAGCAGCGTCGCCCTGATCGACGCCCGGACCTCGTGGAGCGGCTGCGACGTCGCCTTCCGGACAGGCGAAAGCGCCTCGATGATGTGGTAGCCGTACGTCGTCCTCACGGGCTCGGAGATCTTCCCCCGCTCGAGGTCGAAGGACGTGTTGTCGAACTCGGGGACGGTCTGGCCGCGGTTGATCGTGAGCTTGCCGCCGTCCGCCTTCGAGCCTGGATCGTCGGAGTTCGCTCTCGCGAGCGCTGCGAAGTCGCCACCCGCGCGAAGCTCGGCGAGCACGCGCTCGGCCTCGGCCTTGCTCTTCTCGAAGTCGACCGCCGTGCCGCCCGCCTTCTTCTCCGAGATGAGGATGTGCCGGACGTCGCGCGACTCTGGAGTCCCGTACGACGCCTGGTTCTGCTGGTAGTAGTCGACGATCTCGCCGTCCGGGACGTCGACGTCCTTCGTGACCGCGTCGAAGAGCTTCTGCGCGAGGACGGACGCGCGCAGCGTGTCGCGCAGATCCGACTCCGTGTATCCCTGGTCCTTGAGCGCCTTCTCGAAGCTCGCGCGCTTGCCGTCGAAGTTGTCCTTGACGAGCTTCTGGACCTCCGCGTCGACGTCCTTCTCGGTCACCTCCACGCCGAGCTTCTCGGCCTCCTGCTCGTACTGCTCGAGCTGGACGAGGAACTTGACGTACTGGTTCTGGACACTGACGTACTCCGGCGTTCCGACCCGCGGGAACTCGCGGTTCTGCGCTTCGTAGCCGCGCTTCGCGTTGGCGATCAGCTTGTCCAGCTCCGCGCGCGGGATCGCCGTCCCGTTCACGACGGCGACTGCGTCCGCGGGAACCGAGTCGCTGCCGCCGCCGCATCCGGCGGCGACGAGCAGGACGGCCGAGCCGGCGACGGCGAGGCTTGAGCGCAGGAGCTTCATACGAGCCGGGTGGTTATAGCCGAGGCGGTGTTAGGCAGGCGTTGAGTCTTCTCGTGCGAGCCGGAAACTGCGCGGCTCCAGGAAGAAGGCCGCCCTCTCAAGCGGCCAGACGAGCTCCGACTATAGCATCGGGCAGCTCGAGCGCCCCCTCGAGGTCGTCGACGCGGAGCGACACCTCGCGCTTCGACGTCGAGTAGATCGCAGTCGGCGCCGCGTCCCGCAGGAGCTGGAGCTCGACCGATCCGAGCGTGAGCGGCCCCACCGTCGCGCGACCGCCCCGGTACACGAGGTAGTCGGCTCCGAGCCGCGCGAGCTTCAGCTTCGCCTCCTGGATCGCGAAGAGGTTCCGCACCGGCTCCGGCACCTGCCCGTACCGGTCCTCCGAGAACGCGACGAGCTCGCGCAGCTCGCCCTCCGACTCAGTGAGCGCGATCCGGCGATGGAGGTCGATCTTGAGGGCCTCGGCGGCGATGTACGACGCGGGTACGTACGCATCGACGCGGGCGTCCACGCGAACGGGCCGGGCGGCGATGCGCCGCTCGCCCGAGAGCTCGGCGACGGCCTCGTTCAGCATCTCCACGTACAGCTCGAACCCGAGCGCCGCCACGTGCCCCGACTGCTCGGGACCGAGGAGGTCGCCGGCGCCGCGAATCTCGAGGTCACGCATCGCGATCTGGAAACCCGCGCCGAGCTCCGTATGGTCCGCCAGCGTGGACAGCCGAGCACGCGCCTCGGCGGTGAGCTCCGCCGCCTCGGGATAGAAGAGGTACGCGTGTGCGAGCACGTCCGAGCGGCCGACGCGACCTCTGATCTGGTAGAGCTGCGCGAGCCCGAGCAGGTCCGCGCGCTCCACGACGAGCGTGTTCGCCTGCGGGATGTCGATGCCCGACTCGATGATCGTGGTCGAGACGAGCACGTCCGCGTCGCCGGCGAGGAATGCGTGCATCCGCTCCTCGAGCTCGCGCTCGGACATCTGCCCGTGGGCGACCAGGTAGCGCAGGCCCGGTAGGAGCTGCTGGAGCTTCGCCGCAGCGTCCTCGATCGACTCGACGCGGTTGTGCAGGTAGAAGGACTGCCCGCCGCGGGCGTGCTCCCGCTCGAGCGCGGTCCTGACGAGCTCCTCGTCGTACTCGCCGACCGTCGTCCGGATCGGCCGGCGCCCCTCGGGCGGCGTCTCGATGATCGAGATGTCGCGAAGCCCGGAGAGCGACATGTGCAGCGTCCTCGGGATCGGCGTCGCCGAGAGCGCGAGGACGTCGACCTCGAGCCGGAGCGCGCGCAGGAGCTCCTTCTGCGCCACGCCGAACCGCTGCTCCTCGTCGAGGATGACGAGACCGAGCTCCTTCGGGATGACGTCCCGCGAGAGGATCCGGTGCGTCCCGATCAGGATCTCGACCTTCCCCTCCTGGAACTCGCGCAGGATCCTCGTCTGGTCCGCCTTCGTGCGGAAGCGCGACACCATCTCGACCCGGACCGGGAAATCGCGGTAACGCTCCCGGAACGTGTTCCAGTGCTGCTCGGCCAGGATCGTGGTCGGGCAGAGGACGAGGGTCTGCTTGCCGTTCAGCGCAGCCGCGAACGCGGCCCGCACCGCCACCTCGGTCTTGCCGAAGCCGACGTCGCCGCAGACGAGCCGATCCATCGGGCTCGGCGCCTCCAGGTCTTCCTTCACCGCCTCGATCGCCTGGAGCTGGTCGTCGGTCTCCCGGTACGGGAACGACGCTTCCAGCCGCTCGAGCCAGTCCTGGTCGAGGTCGAACGCGAAGCCGGGCGCCTGCTTCCGGGCGGCGTAGAGCGCTAGTAGCTCCCCCGCGAGCTCGCGGACGGACTGACGTGCGCGCGACTTGAGGTTCTGCCACGCCTTCCCGCCGAGCTTCGAGAGGGCAGGCGAAGCAGCGTCGGCGCCGATGTAGCGGCTGACCTTCGGCAGCTGCTCGTGCGGGACGTACAGCCGGTCCTCGCCCTTGAACGCGAGGTACAGGTAGTCGCGGGTGACGCCCGCGACCTCCTTCGTCTCGAACCCGAGCAGCTTCCCGATCCCGTGGTCCTCGTGCACCACGAAGTCGCCCGTCCGCAGGTCGGCGAACGACTGGAGCGCTCGCCCGAGCCGGGCGTCGGCTCGGGGCGGCCGCTTGCGGAAGACCTGCACGTCCGGGAGCAGCGCGATCCCGAGGTCGCGCCAGACGAAGCCGCGCCGCGCGGGGCTGACGACGAAGCGAAGCGCCGGGTCCTCGGGGAGCGGCTCGAGCTCCTCGACCACCTCGGCCTCGACCTTGCGGAGGAGCCGCTCGGTGCGAAGCGCCTCTCCCGCGTGCGGGAACGCGACGAGCACGCGCCGGCCCTGGCGGAGCATCCCGGCGAGCTCGGTCTCTGCCTCGGCGAGCCCGCGCGCGGCGATCGCAGGCCGCTGGGCCTCGAAGCGATGAAGCTGCGAGCGCGGGAACGGGTCGAGCTCCGCGGCGCCCTCGAGCGAGAGCGGCTCGAGCCCGTCCTCCTCCCAGACGCGTCTGACGTCCTCGGGCTGGCAGACGAGGTCGGGAGGCCGGCCGACCGGCGGAACGAGGTCGTCGTCGCCGCTCGCGCTCGGAATCTCGTCGTCGAAGCCCGGCTCCGGCGGAAGCGCCGGCTCGACCAGGTCGCGCCGGCGCTCCGCGGCCGGATAGATCACCGCGCTCTCGAGGGGATGGAGCGCGCGCTGCGTGAAGGGCGAGAACGCACGCACCTGCTCGACCTCGTCGCCGAAGAGCTCGACGCGGAGCGGCTCGCGGCCGGTGCTCGGGAAGACGTCGACCAGCCCGCCGCGGACGGCCAGCTGCCCGCGCTCCTCCACTCTGTCGACGCGCTCGTACCCGGCCAGCGCCAGCATCTCGACGAGCGCGTCGAGCCCGACCTCGTCGCCGGCGGCGACGCGAACCAGCTCGGGTCTCTCGTGCAGCGGCGGCATGCCCTCCGCGAGCGCGCGCGCCGAGGCGGCGACGAAGCCGCCCGCGGCCAGCACGTCGAGCGCGCGGGCACGCTCGCCGACGAGGTGGGCGGGCGGGTCGAGATCGGAGTCGAGCGCGACCCCGCGGCTCGGCAGGAACGCGACCCGTTCCGGGTCGACGTACCACGCGACGGCCTCGGCCGCGTCACGCGCGTGCTCGTCCTCGGGGAGCAGCGCGAGGAGCGCGCCGGAGCGCGACTCGTGGAGCGCGGCGAGCACGAGCGGGAGCGCCGAGTCGGATACCCGTGCCGGCGCCGGGAATGCCTCTGCGAACGCGCGAAAGTGCTCGCTCTCGGCGAGCTCGGCGACGAGCGCGTGCAGGGGGGAGCGTGCCGGGTCCATGCGTCCGGCGGGACTCGCGTCCCGCAGCGCGATCGTACCCCGGAGGCGGCTCTCCGCCCCCGGCGGGAGCGGCCGGGCACGAGGAACCCATTCGCGGACTCGACGCGCGGATCCAAGGCGGCTCCGCTTCGCGGGGCGACGCACGCGTCCGTCGCCCCGCGAAGCACGACGGACGCCGCGGCCCCAACTGCCCCCAGGGGCACTCCCGTGTCCCTACACGAACGCTATCGAGGATCCCGTCACGGCTGGGCGACGACTCCGTCACGACTGAGCGCCGCCGAGCGCCGGTCGCGGCGCGTCAGTTGAAGCGCTGTTGCGTCACGACGAGACCTTCGGCGACGAGGGACTCGACCGCGTCCGCGGAGCGGGAGACGATCGACTCCACATCGTCCTCGGGCTCGAAGGGCGAGAGGACGTAGTCCGCGACGGGGCGCCGATCGCCGCGCTCGGGCCTGCCCACGCCGATCCGGAGCCGCTGGAACTCCGCGCTGCCGAGCGTCTGCGCGATCGAGCGGAGCCCATTGTGGCCCGCAAGACCGCCGCCGAGCCTCGCCTGGAGCCGTCCGACGGGAAGATCGACGTCGTCGTGGACGACGAGCACGTCCCCGGGCGACACCTTGAAGAACCGCGCCGCAGCTGCGATCGAGCGCCCCGAGTCGTTCATATACGTCTCGGGCTCGAGCAGCGCGAGACGCGCGTCGCCGAAGCGCGTCTCCGCGAGTCGGCCGCTGAACTTTCCGCGGAACGCGGCATCGTGACGCCGGGCGAGCTCGTCGACGACCATCCAGCCCACGTTGTGCCGATCGCGCACGTGCTCGCGGCCTGGGTTTCCGAGCCCTGCCACGAGCAGGTCGAGCGTCGAGGCTCGCTCGCCCCGACGGAAGAGCCGCACTAGTGCCTCGTCAGGTGATGGAGCCGCGTTCCTGCCGAGCGAAAAGCAAGCCCAGCGAGGACGCCGAGAGCCCCCTTGTCAGCAGATATGGGGGCGACTGAAGCTGCCGCATGGCGCCGCTTTGCAGCCGGCAGGAACGCGGAGGACAGCGCCTGAGGAGGCACTCACTCCTCGTCGGCTTCGGGAGCCTCTTCGGCCTCGGCAGCCTCGTCCGAGGGCTCGGCCTCCTCGCCCTCCTCGGGCTCCACTCCGGCCTCGGCCGCGGCCTCCGCCTCGGCCTCCGCCGCCGCCTCGGCCTCGGCCTGCTCGAGCTCGGCGAAGGCACGCGACATTGTGACGCTGACGATCACGGTCTCGTGCGGGTCGTCGAGGAACGTCGCGCCCTGGGGCGCGCGGACGTCCTCGAGCCGGAGGACGTCTCCGATCTGCATCGCGCTGACGTCGACCTCGATGTGCTCGGGGATGTCCATCGGCAGCGCCTCGATGTTGAGCTCGCGCTGAACGAGCGAAACGACGCCGCCCTCCTTGGCGCCATCCGCCTCGCCGACGAGATGGACGACGACCGTCGCCTGGATCGTCTGGTCGAGCCGCACCTCACGGAGATCGATGTGCGAGATGGTGCCGCGAACCGGATCCTGCTGGTACTCCGCGAGGATCGAGGGATGCACGGTCTTCTGGCCCTCGAGGACGACGTCGAGGATTGCGTGCAGCCCCGACGGTCCCGTCATGGCGTTCCGCAGAGCCCGCTCGGGAACGGAGATCGCGCGCGGCTCGCCGTTGCCGTAGAGCACGCCGGGAATGACACCCTGCGCCCGCAAGCGGCGCGAATGGCGCGAGCCGAGATCCTCGCGCTCGCGCACCTCGAGCTTTATCCGGTCGCCCGACACGGCGGCCGATTGTAGCGACGGCCGCTCGCCGTCCGCCGGCGCGCCTCAGAAGAGCTGGTTCGTCGCAGGCCCGTCTAGCCGATGGCCTCAGGCTTGCCGACGCGGGTTAGGTCACCCGAGGTCGGCTCAGGTTCGCTCAGTCGGGTAGAAACGGGGGTAGAAAGTAGGCGGGCCTCGAGCCGCTCGGCCTCGTCACGGAAGACGACGCCCGCCAGGTGCAGGTACGTCTGAGTGGTCGCATGTTCGAGTGTCCCGCCTTCGCCATGACGGCGATCGGCGAAGCGCCCGCGGCCGCGTCGTTCGTGATCGCGGTGTGTCGGAGGTCGTGGAAGGGTCTGACCCTCTCCGTGATCCCCGCGGCCCTCAGAGCCGGTTCTAACGCCGCCCCAAACGTCTTGGCGCCGTACACCGTGCCCCGTTCGGGATGGCAGAACACCCGCTCGTCGTCGCCCTTGTACGCCGTGCGCACATAGTGACCCGAGAGCGCCTCGACGAGCATCGGCGACAGGGCTATCGAACGGACGCCATCCTCCGTCTTCGAGTCCCGCACGCGAAGCACGGCCTCTAAGAGGTCGACGTCCCGCCAACGAAGGGACTGCAGCTCGAAACGCCGCAGGCCCGTCAGGACGAGCGTCAGGAAGACGACGCGCGCCTGTTCGTCGGTGAACGCCTTGGCGACCCTGGCGACCTCAACGGGCTCGAGGATGCGCCAGCGTCGCTTCGGTAGCTTCGGACGCTCCGCCCGTTCCGCCGGGTTCGACTCGACAAGCTCCTCGCGCTTCGCAGTCGTGAAGATCGCGTGCAGGATCGAGACGTCCCGACTGATCGACGCAGGCCCGAGCTTCGATGCCGAGACGAACGCGGCGACGTCGCGTGGACGGACCGCCGCTAGTGGCATCGGCCCGAAGTAGTCGATGAGCCGTGCCTTGATCGTGCGGTACTGGTAGACGGTTCGCGGTTTCCAGGCGCGCCTCGCCTCGCCCTCCGAGAACCACGTCTCCGCGTACTCGCCGAACGTGAGAGGTGCGGGCTTGCGGTAGCCCTTCCGCTCAACGCGGACGAGCCGCTCCCGGAGCTCGGCTTCCGCCTGCTTCCGGGTCACGCCGTCCCGCTCGGCACCGACCGTCTCCATCACCTGCTGGCCGGTCGCGTCGGCGTACTTGATCCGCCAGACGGTTCCGCGCTTGCCGTGGTACGGGATGACCGCTGCGCCTCTAGGCATCGTCGCGACCTCCGCGAATCACCGTCAGCGTCGGCCGCTCGGGATGCGGGCCGTACCTCGCAGTCAACCGAGCAACCACGTCCTCGAGCCGCTCGGCCGATGTCGGCGCGCCATTCGCCTCGTGTTCCGCGAGCCAGAGCCGCGCTCGCTTCACCGCTTCAGCAAGCGGGTCGCTGTCCATGACAGCTCCTCTCAGCGCGAACGCCCCCGAGCAACGCGATTAGGCCGCGCGCCCGGGGGCGCCGCGCATTCTGTCGCACTACTCGGAAGGTGTACGGGCCTAATCCGCACGGACCGAGCGTACTCCTCAAGCCCGACGTCTTCAAGGCAGCCGGGCCAGCCACCCATCGCCCCCAGGAGGGTAAGGGGAGTACCCCGGAGACGCCAAAGGCCGGCCCGGCGAGGTTGGCTTCGTGGCTCATAAGACGCCTCCTCCGTTTCGGCGCAGCACAATTGCTCATCCCGGCCGCGAGCATTCCTCGAGCCACGCAGCGACTTCGGCCTCGCGGTAGCGCCGATACCGCCCGAGCTGGACGTGCGGGATGGCGCCCGAGCGGGTTGACTCGCGGACCCAGGACACCGGTACGGCGAGCCACTCGGCAACTTCGGCCGCGGTGAGCAGACCGTCGCTCATCCGAGAGCTCTCAACTCGAGACGATCGAGCTCGTTTGCAGAACGTCCTCGGCGGTAATCGGTGACGACCCCGCGACGTTCCAGACGTGGTAGCCCCATTCCTGAAGGAAGTAGGGATAGCCCTCGGACGTCGCGACGATCTCGTCGAGCGCCTCCCGTTCGAAACGAACGTTCATATCCTCAGCGGGAAATCGACAACGCAGCGCGAGCGTCAGGCTCATCTAGCGAGCCGACCATCGAAAACTCGCAGAGCCGCTCAGCGTAGGACTTCGCGTCTCCTGCCAGCCCGGGAAGCTGGGGTGGGCCGCAATGAGCATCACAGGAAGGTTGAGTTGGGTTGTCCCGCGGCCTCGACCTCGCGCAGCGGCCCACGAACCTCGCCGCCGACTACCCTGCCCGAGGGCGCCCGTAGCTCGGTGGACAGAGCGGCGAACCTCTAATCCGCGGGTCGGAGGTTCGAATCCTCCCGGGCCAATCGCCGGGCGTGATGATCTTCGTCTTCGTCCGCCCGCTCAACTACATCGTCGCGACGTACCTCGTCGTCGGCGGGATCCTGCGGATCGTCGCCGCGACAAGAGGAAGGGATACGAGCGGGGTGGCCGCGCCGCGGCCACCCCGCTCGTCCTGTCTACGGCGACACGGAGAGCCGGTCCGCGTAGACGTTCTGGTTGCGATTGCCGGTGCTGTTGGTCGGCGGGCCGACCGCGCCGTCGAGGTCGCAGGGCGACACGTCACGGTTGTCGGCCCAGGCCACGTTGACCTGGTGGTTCGCACCGTTCCAGTGGGCGTCGAGCTCGTTGTAGTCGCCGTGGAACGCCGCCGAGCCGCCGCCGAACATCTCGCAGTTTCCGTTGTGGGACACGTCGGTCACGCGGACGTTGTGGCTGAACGCCGGGTACGTGTCGCCGGCGACGTTCGTGGACGCGTAGAAGACGTCCAGTGCCTCGTTGGCCGGCGTCGTGCTCAGGCGGAAGTCGTACCAGGCGACGTGGACCGCCCCGTTCGAGACGTCCACTGTCGGGAAGATCTGGTGGCGAGCACCGGGATCCTCGTTTACCTGCACGGCCGGCCCCCAGCTGGTGCCGGCGTTGGTCGACCGCTGGATGTAGATGTCGTAGTCGCCGCCGACGAAGTTCTGGTAGGCGACGTAGACGACGTCCGGGTCCGTGTCGTCGACGTTGACGAAGGCGAAGGTCGGCGTACGGAAGGCGACGCCGGGCGCCTGCGGCGACGAGATTTCCGGCGCCACGACGGCGGGCT
>Ga0299907_10000919_pt1 | contig 15771 bp, 17 predicted proteins | sample RVTome_16_FD_198680 | JGI IMG/M metagenome (GOLD analysis project Ga0299907, IMG submission 198680) | Soil microbial communities from uranium-contaminated site in the Upper Colorado River Basin, Wyoming, United States - RVT152D67 (version 2) ...
CGGCCGCCGCCACCGCCAGGGCACATCTCCGACGGTGGGGTGCACGATCGTTCAGTGCTTCCCCAGGACGGCGCCGTAGACGAAGCCGTTCATTCCCATCCGCCACACCCTCTCTACGGCGAGCGGACCGGCGGCGAAGAGTTCCTCGGGTGGCGCCAGCGAGTCGAGCGAGTGATGGAGATAGCGGTACTCGGCGGGAGCGCCGGCGAAGACGGCTCCCACCAACGGCAGGGCGACGGCAGTCCCCGCCCGGTGGACCCAGCGCCATGCCGGCGAGGCGGGCCGGGTCAGATCGACCACCACCGCCTTGCCTCCCGAACGCAGCACCCGATGGATCTCGTCGAGGGTCGTTGCCACCGAGGTCAGGTTGCGGAACACGAAGGCCGAAAAGACACCGTCGAACCCCGCGTCGCCGAACGGGAGACCCTCGCCGACGGCGGCCACCCGTCGGGGGATCGGACTCAGCCGCAGCATCTCGACCACCGGGTCGAGGGCAACCATTTCCCGGTCACCGAAGACGCCCCAGGCGGCGCCGGTGCCGCTGCCCAGATCGAGTATCCGCCCGCCCGGCAGATACTTGATGGCCTGGCGCCGCCACGCCTGCTCCCGCCCCAGTGACAAGATCGAGTTGATGCGGTCGTACCGGCGGGCGATCTTGGCAAAGATCGGATCCGACGCCTCGCTCACAGCTCAGCCTTCCGTTCTCGCGCGACATTCCCAGACGATGGACTGGGAATGTCGCGCGAGAAGATCAAGCGGCGCCGTCACGGGGGGTCGATCGAGTCGAAGCCCGTGTAGGGACGAAGAGCGGCCGGGATCGCCACCGAGCCGTCCGGCTGCTGATGGTTCTCCAGGAGGGCGAGGATCGTGCGGCCGACGGCGCAGGCGGTGCCGTTGAGGGTGTGGGCGATCTCGTTGGAGCCGTCGGACCGATACCGGACCCGGAGTCGCCGCGCCTGGTAGTCGGTGGTGTTCGAACACGAGGTCACCTCGCGGTACCGCCCCTGCGACGGGAACCACGCCTCGATGTCGTACTTCTTGGCCGCCGAGGCGCCCAGGTCACCGGCCGGAATGTTCACGACCCGGTAGGGGACTTCGAGCTCCTGGACCAGCGACTCTTCTATACCGAGCAAACGCTCATGCTCTGCGGCCGAATCCCCCGGTTGACAGAAAACGAACATCTCCACCTTGTCGAACTGATGCACCCGAAAGATCCCGGTCGTGTCCTTGCCGTAGGTCCCGGCCTCGCGCCGGAAGCAGGTGGAAAACCCGGCGTAGCGAGCCGGGAGGTCCTCGGCTTCGAAGATCTCGTCGGAGTGATAGGCCGCCAACGGGACCTCTGAGGTCCCCACAAGAAAGAGGTCGTCCTCGGGAATGGCGTAGACCTGATCGCGGTCGGCGGGAAAGAACCCGGTCCCGACGAGGGCTTCCTCCCGCACCAGCACCGGCGGCACCATCGGCGTGTGACCGGCCGCCATCAACCGGTCCAGGGCCCAGCGCACCAGGGCGAACTCGAGGAGCACCGCCTTGCCCTTGAGATACCCGAAGCGGCTCCCGGACACCTTGGCGGCCCGCTCGGTGTCGACGATGTCGAGGCTCTCCCCCAGGGTGGCGTAGTCAAGGCTCTCGAACCCGAAGTCGGGATGATCCCCCACCTCGCGCAGCACCTCGCCTTCGCCTTCTTGACCGGCGACGGCCGTGGGATCGACCAGGTTGGGCACCGTGAGCCATGCTTGCTCGAACTCGGCGACGGCTGCCTCTGCCTCGGCCGTCAGACTCTTCACCCGGTCGGCCAGGCCCTGAACCTCATCGATGGCGGACTGCTTGTCGGCGCCGCTGAGCACGGCGATTCGCCGTCCCGCCTCGCGCTGGGTGGCGCGGGCTGTCTCAGCCTCGGTCTGGACGGTCCGGGCTTTCTGTTCCAGGGCGATGATCCGATCGAGGTCGATGTCGGATCCCCGGCGCTTGAGTGCGCCGCGCACCAGGTCCGGGTCTTCGCGAAGTATTCGAGGATCGATCACCGTTTCGCCATGGTACCGACAGACCGGTCGGGGCATCACCCGCCGGTCGTAGTGTCGGTCGTCTCGGTGGCGGCGTTCACCACGAAACCGGTCGAGTGCCGGTTGTCGTCGATAAAGGCGTCGGGCCCGCCAGGGGTGAGGATCAGGTTGATCTGGTACGAAACCCCGGGCAACACGGCCAGATCCGTGAAAATCACCGACGTACTGGCCCCCGTGCCGATCGCCGGTACCGGTCGTGTGATCACCACGGGCTCGGCCCCGGCAGTCGAGAACGTCAGTTCTAGATCACCTCCCGCCTCGGCTTCCGTGTTGCCGGCATTGCCGACGACCACCGCCACGTCGAGGACGTCGGTCGCCGGCACGACGACCGAGCCGTCGGCACTGGTCACCCACTCCGGAGACGTCGCCACCTGCTCGATACGCACCGAGGGCCTGAGAGCAAGCCCTCCGCCCTCGGACCGAGCGGCCGATATCCAGGCGGGCGCCAGCACAGTCACCGGGGTGTCGACGGGGAGCAACCGGACATCGGGCATCTCTCCCACCGGGGACGGCACCTCATCTCGGCTGAGTTCGGCTATCAGGGCGTCGTAGATCGTGTCGCCCGCCCGCACAAGCACAACGGCTGAAGCCAGGTCGTCCACCGGCGAAGCATCGGTCGGATCGTCGGCCGCTCGCAGGATCGCCTCGGAGGCCCCGGCGATTCCCTCCGTCCACGACTCGACGGCCAGCCTGAACAGGGACGAAACTCCGAGCAACGCCTCCTCGGGGCTCTCCTGCTCGGCGACCTCAGACGCCGCCGTCAGCGCCTCCTCGACCCCCATGACCACCGACTGGAACTCGGAACGATCCACCCGGGACAGGTCGCCCACGAGGTCATTGAGGGTAGAGCCGGCCCGGGTCAACTCCACCGAACGTGAACGCATGTCCTCGAGATAGGAGATTGTCGCCCGAGCATCGTCGCCGGCGGTCGCCACGATGACCGCCACGATCGCCACGACGGTCGCCAGTATCGGCCAGATGACTCGGCGACGGCGACGGCGACGGGGAGCATCAAACATTTGGGACAGCGGGCTTCCGTGGTGAGAGCGCGAACCGCGTCAAGCGGGTACTGAGTGGCAAGTGGTAGGTGGTAGGTGGTCGATAGTGCCTAGAACCTAGTACCGGTGGTCGTGAACCACAGGCGACGCCAAACGTCGACCCACCGAACATAGAACCTACAACCTAGAACGGCGAGCGGAGCGAGCCGACGTGGGCGAAGGGGGACTTGAACCCCCACGGGTGTTACCCCACAGGAACCTGAATCCTGCGCGTCTGCCAATTCCGCCACTCGCCCGAGTGGAAGGGTGGATGGTACCACCGGCACCGTAAACTGACACAGGTGAAGCTGGCCAGGGCGGTTGAACGGCGGTTGGAGCGGATGCTCGACGGGATGGCCGGTAAGGTCTTCTCGGGTCGAGTCCATCCCACCGAGATAGCCCAGCGAATGGTCCGGGAGGCCGATCTCGAGTCGATCGATCACCCGACCGGCACCATGGTCGCCAACTCCATCGTGGTGACGATGAACCCCGAGGATCTCGACCTGCCGCCGGCATCCTTGTCGCGGGCCCTGGCCGAGGCGTATGAGGCACACGCCGCCGAGGAGGGTTGGCGCTTGCCGGGACCGACATATGTCAACGTCCGCCTCAGCCCCGACCTGCCCAACGGCTCGATCCGCTGCGAGTTCGAAACCCGCAAGGGCACCCGCCATCCGTGGGGGCGGCTGTCGGGTCCCATGATTGTTGACTTGAACAACAACCGCCTATGGGTGGGGAGGTCGACCGAATGTGACGTCGTGCTCCCGTACGACGAGATCTCTCGAACCCATGCCGAGGTGACCCGCCGCCACGGCACGGTCTGGGTCGCCGATCTCCACTCGGCCAACGGAACCGTGATCAATGGGACGACAGTCGGCCTCGACCCTGTCGAACTGACTCCCGGGTCGGTGGTCAAATTCGCCGAGCGTTCCTTCCGGCTAGAGATCGCGTAGGAAGAATGCCTGACATCATCCTCGCTCTCCTCCGTCTCATCTACTTGGGTCTCGTCTATCTCTTCGTTTGGCAGGTGGCCCGGGGCATCGCCACCCATCTGGGCATCCACGCCGACCGCCGTAAGCGCCGCGGAACGAAGGTCGTCGTGGTCAGATCCGAGAGTCAGGCCGGTCTCGACTTCACCGTGACCGACGCCACCGTGCTCGGACGGAGCGACGAAGCAGACATCGTCATAGATGACCCGTATGCTTCAGAATTCCATCTGCGGCTCGTGGCCCAGGAGGGCGGGCTTACTCTCCACGACCTGGGCAGCACGAACGGAACATATTTGAATGGTCGGCGGGTGACTGCCCCGACCGAGTTACGGCGTGGTGACGCCGTGCAGGTGGGCAAGACGGTCATGGAGGTACGGTGAGGTACCAATGGGCATGCGCCACCCACACCGGGCTGGTGCGTTCGAACAACGAAGATGCGCTCTATCCGGACACCTCGGGCAGCACCGAGGGGACGGCTCTGTTGATGGTGGCCGACGGTATGGGCGGCCATATCGCCGGCGAGGTCGCCTCCCGGATCGCCGTCGAGACCGCCCGCGATATCGTCGGCAATCCGGGCCGACGAGTCCTCGGCGCCAACAACGCCATCCTCCTCGAGGTCGCCCAGCATCCCGACCTGGCCGGCATGGGAACCACGATGACCCTCGTCGAGATGGGGGAGGACGGGGTAGGGCAATTCGCCCACGTCGGTGATTCCCGCGCCTATCTACTGCGCGACGGGATCCTCCGCCAGTTGACCGAGGATCACACCGTGGCCGCCGAGTACGTGGCAGCGGGCCGGTTGAGCCCCGAGGAGGCCATGACCCACCCCCAGCGCAACATGATCACCCGGGCCCTGGGGCTGACCCAGAATCTGTTGGTCGACGAGTTCGAGGAACCCCTTATGCCCGGTGATCGTTATCTGCTCTGTTCCGATGGGGTGAATTCCATGCTCACCGACGAGGAGATCGCCGATCAGCTCGCCGCCGACACTCCCGAAGAAGCCGCCTGGGCGTTGGTCGAGGCGGCCAATGCCGTCGGAGGCCACGACAACATCACCGTCCTGGTCATCGACGTCGAGAGCTAGCGCGGCTTGCGGCCCGACACTTGGGGGAAGCGATGGCGGTTGAGTTGACCCACCACCTACCACCTAACACCTACCACCGCCGGGCGCAGCGCGGCTGATGACACGAACCGCCGAAGCCGTGTTGGTCCTCGTTGGCGCCGCCATGGCTGCCTTCGGGGTGGCCCTGGTCGACTTCGCCAAGGGCGACGCCGTCGGGGCCCAGGTCGGGCTCACCTTCTTGGTGTTTCTGATCGCCTTCGGCGGCCTTCACATGGCGATCCGGGCCTGGGCCCCCGACGCCAGCCCTCTACTGCTGCCCCCGATCACAATCCTGGCCGCCATCGGATTCATGATGGTCTACCGCCTGTCCCCCGAGCGGGCCGGCCTGCAGCGATGGTGGCTCCTGATCGCGGCGGGGGTGGCAGTCCTGTCCCTGGCGATCCTGTCGCGCCACGGGCTGTCGATCCTGCGACGTTATCGCAATGTGATGCTGCTCATCGCCGTCGCCCTGCTCCTGCTGCCCAACCTGCCCTTGGGCGGTCCCCTGCCTGTCCGGGGCCTCATCCAGAACGGGAGCAGGCTGTGGATCGTCATCGACGTCGGCGTCACCGAACTCCACTTCCAACCCGCCGAGATCGCCAAGATCCTCTTCGTCGCCTTCCTCGCCGGTTACCTGGCCGACCGCCAGGCGGCCCTCACCGGGGCCCACCGTCGCCTAGGCCCCATTTCCATTCCCGAGCCACGCCAGCTCGTGCCCCTGGTCGCCGTGTGGGGAGGGAGCCTGCTGATCCTCGTCTACCAGCGCGACCTGGGCGCTTCACTGCTTCTGTTCATCACCTTCGCTGCGCTCCTCTATGCCGCCACCGGGGCAGCCGGATACCTCGTGGCCGGCGGGGTGATGGCGTTGGGGGGCGGGTTCGCCGCCTGGTCCATGTTCGACCATGTCCAGCGGCGAGTGGAGGCGTGGCTGTTCCCGTTCCACGACTTTGCCGACACCGGCTACCAGGTGGCCCAGGGCATCTTCGCCCTCGGCACCGGAAGCCTGTCCGGTTCCGGGCCCGGGTTGGGCCGGCCCAATCTCATTCCCAACGCCGCCACCGACTTCATCTTCGCGGCCGTCGGCGAGGAATTGGGACTGGCGGGCACCGTGGCGGTCCTCTTGTGCTTTGCGCTGTTCCTGGCGGCCGGCTTCGGGATCGCCCTGCGCGCCCGGGACCGGTTCCGTACCCTGCTTGCAGCCGGCCTCACGTTCGTGACCGGCCTACAGACGTTTCTCATCATCGGTGGCGTGCTCCGGGTTCTCCCCCTCACGGGAATCACCCTGCCCTTCATGTCCTACGGCGGTTCGGCCCTGGTCGGGAACTTCCTGGTGCTGGCGTTGCTGGAGCGGGTGAGCCACGAGGAGCGGTCGTGAACGGTCCGATCCGTCGCCTGGCCATCGGACTCTTCGTCTGCATCGCGGTGCTCTTGGGGGCCGTCACCTGGATCCAGGCGGTGGCCGCCGATACCTATCGGAGCGACCCCCGCAACACTCGCCAGGCCATTGCTCAGGCCGGAAAGGAACGCGGGATCATCGTCGCTTCTGACGGCACGACCCTGGCCGAGTCGGTCCCCGACCCGGACGACCCCCGCCGCTTCACCCGCGCTTACCCCGAAGGCCAGGCCTTTGCCCACGTGGTCGGCTACACCTCGCAGGTCGTTGGTGACGGCGGTCTGGAGCGAGCCTTCGTCGACGAGTTGCGAAGCCGCCGGGATCTCACCTTCTCCGATCTCATCTCAGCCATCCTGGGCCGCGACCTCCGGCCCCAGAGCATCCGCCTCACCCTCGACGCCGAACTGCAACGAGCGGCCTTCGAGTTGCTCGGCGGTCGGTCGGGGGCGGTGGTAGCTATCGACCCGAACACCGGGGCCGTCCGGGCCATGGTCTCCACCCCCTCGTTCGATCCCGAGTCCCTCGACACGGCCGACGCGGCGGCAAACTGGGATGCCCTGCTGGCGGACCCCGCCGGGCCGCTGGCGGACAGAGCCACCCGCGAGTTGTTCCCGCCCGGATCTACCTTCAAGACGATCGTGGCGAGCGCTGCCCTCGATGTGGGAGTCGCCGACACCGAGACCACCTTCGACGACCCCCAAACCTTCCCCCTGCCCGGATCCACGGCGACCGTCTCCAACTTCGGCAACGGCCTGTGCGGGGACGGCACCACAGTGACGCTCATGCGGGCGTTCATCCGCTCCTGCAACACCGTCTTCGCCGACCTGTCCATCCAGGTGGGGGCGGCCGACATCGGGGTGGTGGCGGACGGGCTCGGATTCAACCGCGAACTGGCATTCCCCTGGCAGGTGGCCCAGTCGGTCTTCCCGACGGATTCCCTTGTCGACGACGACGCAGCCCTCGCCCAGAGCGGACTGGGTGAGCGGAACGTGAGGGCGACGCCCCTCCAGATGGCCATGGTGGCAGCCGCCATCGCCAATCAGGGCACTGTCATGCAGCCCTATCTGATGGACCAGCTATTCGACGCCGACGGCAACCCCATCGAGACCACCGAACCCGCGTCGCTCGGCGAGGCGATGGCCCCTGAGACGGCGGCCATCATCGGCGAGATGATGGAGCGAGTCGTTACCGAAGGGACGGGAACCGCCGCCACTGTGCCGGGCGTCAGAGTGGCAGGAAAGACCGGTACGGCCTCGGCCCCGGAAGGCGCCTCCTATCCGTGGTTCATCGGATACGCCCCCATTGACGACCCGACCATCGCCCTGGCGGTCATGTTCGAACCGCAGGCGGAGACGGGTGAGAGCGACACCGGCGGCCGGGTGGCGGCCCCCGTGGCCGGTGACCTGATCGCCCGATGGCTGGAAAGTCGGGGGTGATCCCTATTATTCCGTCGGTCTACGGACAGCCTTAGGAAGTTCATGGACGCTCCGCGCCCCCTCACCGATCGATACCACCTCTCGTCCCACATAGCTCGGGGCGGGATGGCCGACGTCTACCAGGCCCAGGACACTCTCCTCGGCCGGCGGGTGGCGATCAAGATGCTCCACTCCCAGTACTCCTCGGACGACGCCTTTGTGAAGCGGTTTCGACGTGAGGCGCAGGCCGCCGCCAATCTGAGTCACCCCAACATCGTCGGCATCTACGACTGGGGTGAGGCGGGCAACACCTACTTCATCGTCATGGAACTCGTCGAGGGTCGTTCCCTGCGCGAGGTGCTGCGCTCCGAGGGGGCCCTTCTGCCCCGTCGGGCGGTCGAGATCGCCTCGGAGGTGGCGGCCGCCCTGTCCGTCGCCCATCGGGCCGGCCTCGTCCACCGTGATATCAAGCCGGGCAACATCCTCCTGTCCACCGACGGCACGGTGAAGGTGACCGACTTCGGGATTGCCCGGGCCTGGGACGACTCTCAGGAGTTGACCCGCACCGGGTCGGTGATCGGCACCGCCACCTACTTCTCCCCGGAACAGGCTCAGGGCGCCACCGCCGACGCTCGTTCCGATGTTTACTCGCTGGGGGTGGTGCTCTACGAGATGCTGACGGGGCGACCGCCTTTCCAAGGCGACAGCCCGGTCTCGGTCGCCTTCCAGCACGTGTCGACCGACGCTGCTCCGCCCTCGACTCTCAATTCTGACGTGACGCCGCAACTCGACGCCGTCGTGATGCGGGCCCTGCGCAAGGACCCGGCCGGCCGCTACCAGAGCGCCGAGGACATGCGGGCCGACCTGGTGGCGGTCCTCCGCGGCCAGACACCCTCGGCCCCCCCGCCGGTGTTGGCGGTTCCCGGGGCCTTCGCCGATCCCGACGCCTCCACTCGGGTCATCCAGACGCCGATGTCGGTACCGCCGGCGACCGCCCCGCCCGACGAGACATACCGCCAGTTGGAGGACGAACCGCGCTCCCAGCTTCCCTTCATCGTGACGGCCTTCGGTCTCCTCGCCCTACTGGTGGCCCTCGTCTTCATCCTCTTCCAGGCCCTCGGGGGCGAGGAGGAGCCGACCCTGGTGACCATCCCGAATGTCACGAACCTTCCCGAGGAAGAAGCCGTCCAGCGTCTGGAGGACGCCAACCTGGTCCCGATGATCCAGAGGGAACCGAGCGACGAGATCCAGACGGGACGTGCGATCCGCACCGATCCGCCGTTTGGCGAGGAGGTGGCGGCCGAGACGCGGGTGGACCTCATCATCTCGGCCGGGCCGGCCGAGTTCGAGGTGCCCAACCTCATAGGCCTCGACGAGGCCACGGCGCGCCAGCGGATCGAGGAATCGAATTTCATACCCGGCAACATCACCACCCGCCCCGACCCGGCTCCCGAGGGTCAGGTGATCGAACAGAGCCCACCGGCCAACATCCTCGCCGGGGCCGGGTCTCCCATCGACCTCGTCCTCTCCCAGGGGCCTCAGACGGTGACACTCGAGGATCTCACCGGTCTCACCGAACGAGATGCCACCGCCCGACTGAGCGAGGACGGGCTGCGCTTCACCGTCCAGGAGCAGCACGACCCGGAAGTCCCCCGCAACGTCGTGATCGCAACCGAACCCGCCGCGGGCGAGACCCTCGAGGTCGGGCAGTCGGTGAAGCTCGTCGTGTCGCTCGGCCCCGAACCAGTGACGATCCCCAACCTCTTCGGTTTGGATCCCGGCGATGCCGAGAACCAGCTGCGTGATCTCGGTCTGTCTATCTCGATCTCCAACGCCACCGAGCAGGTCGACGACCCCAACCTGGACGGGAAGGTCGTCGGTCAGTTCCCGGCGGCCGGCGCCACGGCCCTGCCCGGCGACGTCATCACCGTGACCCTGGGCCGCACACCACCCACCACCACGACGACGTCTACTACGACGACCACCACGACCACCACGTCGACCACGACGACGAGCACCACGGTCCCGGATACCACGAGTCCGACTGAACCGCCCTGACCTGGAGGGGGTTGTCAGTTGTCGGTTGTCGGTTGTCAGTACCGAAAACCGACAATTGACAACTGAGAACCGAAGACTCACATCTCCAGGAAGTTGGCCAACAACGCCTTGCCTTCGGTGGTCATGACCGATTCCGGGTGGAACTGGACGCCGTGGATCGGCAGATCTCGATGGCGCACGCCCTGGACGACGTCGTCCTCCGACCAGGCGCACGCCTCGAGTGCCTCGGGCAGGTCCACCGATGCCAGCGAGTGATAGCGGGTCGCCTCGAACGGGTCGGACAGACCGGCGAACACGCCCTCGCCATCGTGGCGGATCTGCGAGGTCTTGCCGTGCCGCGGCTCGGGAGCGAGATCGATCTCACCGCCGAAGGCCGTGACGATTGCCTGATGCCCCAGGCATACCCCGAGGATCGGCAGTCTCCCGGCGAAATGGGTCACGAACGCCTCGGAGTTGCCGGCGTCCTCGGGCCGACCCGGGCCGGGGGAGATCACGATCCTGTCGTAGCCACGCTCTTCGGCCTCGTCGGCGGTGATGGCATCGGCGCGGATGACCTCAGGCTCTGAGCCCAACTCGCCCAAATATTGGGCGAGGTTGTAGGTGAACGAGTCGTAGTTGTCGAGGATGAGGATCGTCATCGGTAGTTCGTCGTCATGATGAACCCGGCCGAGATCATCACCAGGCCCACCAGGAGCAACCACTGGTCGGTCTGGAACACGAACCTGATCAGCACCAGGACGACTCCGGCCGCCATCAGGCCAGCCATGAGGGCGACGTACCACTGCGGACTGGGCTCCTTCTCACGGGCGGCGACATGCTTGGAGGGCGTTGGCCCGAGGGATTTGGGTTTCCGGCGCTTCGACTCAGGCATGATGTCCGCAGCGTAAACAATCGAGAGTTGGAAGTCGGAAAGTCAGATGCCGGAAGGTGACAGCTACACGTTGGCCGCCGCGCGGATCCGCCCGGTCCTCGTCGGGCGGACAGTCACGTCGGTGACGGGGGCGGCGCCGGATGTCCGCCGTCACTCCGGGTCGATCGAAGGAGCAGAAGTCACCGAGGTCAGGACCCTGGGAAAGCACCTGATGATCGACCTGGCGAACGGCCTGACGATCCACATCCACCTGGGGATGCCAGGTCGAGTCGTGGTGAGGCGCCTGCCCGCCGGCGATGGGCCGGCGGTCCGACTCGCTCTCAACACCGATGCCGGCTCCGCTTCGGTGCTGGCGGCGCCGACCGTCGAAGTCGACAGGCGCAAGGTGGTCGACCACGAGTTGCGCCGTGTGGGTCCAGACCTCCTTGCCGACGATTTCGACTGGCACCGCTTCCGTCATCTGGCCGCCATCTACCCGGCCGGGCGGACGGTGTCCGACTTCCTGCTCGATCAACGGGTGATGGCCGGCATCGGCAACGTTTACAAATGCGAGACGCTGTTCTTGGAGGGCATCGAACCGCGCCGGTCCATGGATCAAATCAATCCGGCCCAGCGCGACGGGTTGGCGGAACGGGCTCGCAGGCTGATGCTGGCGAACGCTCAACGCCCCGGCCGGGCGACCACCGGCGACGGGAGGTTATGGGTCTACGAGCGAGCCGGACGTCCCTGTCGCCGCTGCCGGACCGAGATCATGGCGGCCTGGATTGGCGAACCGGCGCGTATCACCTACTGGTGCCCGATCTGCCAACCCTGAGAAGTTATCCCCGGACTTTTCCACAGGCTGTGCGGAACTACACGCGTGTGTTTCACAATCACCCGCGCTGGTGCCGACCCGGCCGCCACACCGGATCCATCTCCTCCCGGCAATGCTTGGGAGGCGACGTCTCAGTGACGTTGGCCACTCTCAAGGTCACCTCGGTGCCGCACACCGAGCAGCGGAAGTCCTGGTCTTCCACCTCGACAACATCTTCCGGGTCCAGCTCGGGAGGCGGGGTGGCGAGCATGCGCAACACCTTCATGCTCACGATCCAGATGGCGGCACCGAGCGCCACCGCGATCAGGATCTGGACGAAGCCGATCTCCCCCACCGGGCTTCAGATCCGCTCGATGATGGTGCCGTTGGCCATCCCGCCGCCTTCGCACATGCTCTGAAGGCCGTAGCGGCCGCCACTTCGCACAAGTTCATGGACCAGGGTCGTGAGCAGGCGGGCGCCGGAGCCGCCCAGCGGATGGCCGAGGGCGATGGCCCCGCCGTTGACGTTGGTCCGCTCCCACAGTGCCTGAGGATCGGTGCCGCCGTGCTCGAGGCGCCAGGCGCCCACGACGGAGGCGAAGGCCTCGTTGATCTCGAATAGGTCGATGTCGTCGATGCCCAAACCGGCCCGCTCGAGCGCCTTGGTGGTGGCGGGGATCGGTCCGGTGAGCATGGTGACCGGGTCGACACCGGCCAACGAGAACGAGACGAAGCGGGCCAGGGGCGCCAGGCCCAGTTGCTCGGCCTTGTCTTCGGACATGATCAGCACGGCGGCGGCCCCGTCGGAGATCTGCGACGAGTTGCCGGCGGTGACGACCCCATCGGGCTTGAAGGCGGGCGCGAGGGACGCCAGCTTCTCCAGCGAGGAGTCGAAGCGGATGCCCTCGTCGGTGGTCATGGTCTCACGGCCGGTGTCGGTGGTGACCTCGACGGGGATGATCTGGGACTCGAATCGGCCCTCCTCGGTCGCTCTAGCGGCCCGCTGATGGGAGTCGAGGCCGATCTGATCGAGCTCCTGGCGATCGAGGCTCCACTTCTCGGCGATCAACTCGGCCGAGATCCCTTGGGGCACCAGACCCTGGTGGTACCGCTCCAGCATCTTCGGCCCGAAGGGCACCCCAGGCCCCTGCTGGGCGGTGATGCCCATCGGCACCCGGGTCATCGACTCGACCCCGGCGGCGACCACCACGTCGTACGCGCCGGCCATGACCCCCTGGGCGGCGAAGTGGGCCGCCTGCTGCGACGAGCCGCACTGGCGGTCGATGGTGACTCCCACCACATCCTCGGGATAGCCGGCGGCCAGGGCGGCGTTACGGCCAACGTTGTAGGCCTGCTCCCCCGTCTGGGAGACGTTGCCCATGATCACGTCTTCGATGAGTTCGGGGTCGAGATCGTTGCGCTCCACCAGCGCCTGGAGAGGGATCGAAGCCAGGTCGACGGGATGGATGTCCTTGAGCTTGCCGTTGCGGCGTCCGGCGGGGGTGCGGACCGCATCGACGATGACGGCTCGGTTCATGGCGCTCCTTCGTTCTCCGGCCAACCTTATCCACCTGCTGCGGTTTCCAGCACGGACGCCCCCTCTCGCCTCGAAGCGTGTCAGGTCACGTTGAAGGAAAGCTGGGTGCTGTCGTTGGCGGTCGATGCACGAATGGAGACCGGCCTGCGCCGCGGGTACAAGGCTTGGTAGCGGTCGATCAACTCGGGGCTGTCGCTCTCGAGCCACCCCAAGAAATGCTCGCGCACACCGCGTAGATGGAGTCTCACCTCACGGCACGACTCGGCTCCGGCCTCACGGGCAGCCTTGCGGACCGCTGCCGTCTGCTCGGGAGGGTCAGAGATCCCCGGGATCAGAGGAGCCATCATCACTCCGCTCCTCACACCCGCCTCATTGAGGCGAGCCACCGCCTCGATCCGCTTTCTCGGGTGGGCCGTGCCGGGTTCTGTTCGCCGCCACACGTCCTCGTCCAGGGTCGGGATCGAGAAGTCGACCCGGACCTTGGCCCGCCTGGACGCCTCCACAATGAGGTCGAGATCCCGCAGCACGAGGGGCGACTTGGTGAGGATCGAAAACGGGTTGCTCCGTTCCGTTAGTACCCGGATGATGCCCTGCGTCAGCCGGTATTTCCCTTCCGCCGCCTGATAGGGGTCGGTGTTGGTCCCCATGGCGATCGGATCGGCCGACCATCTCCGTGCCTTGGTTTCGGCGCGCACCAGACCGACCGCGTTGATCTTGACAACGATCTGGGTTTCGAAGTCCTCGCCCATGTTGAAGCCGAGATACTCGTGGGTGGGCCTGGCGAAGCAGTAGACGCAGGCGTGGCTGCACCCGCGATAGGCGTTGATGGTGAAGTCGAACCAGGGGGTGCCGGGTGGTGCCGGGTTGATGATCGAACGGGCTTCGACTTCGTGGAAGGTGAGGCCGCGGTACGCCCCTCGACCTACGACCCGCCGAGGTGAATCGAACAGGCTTTCCTGTCCCGACGAGAGGTGGCTCCAACGGAACTCGCTCACGCCTCCAGTATATCGAACGTGTGTTCGTCCCGCTTTGGTCTTTCACTGCCTTTGGCGCAAAAGGGCCTTTCCCCGAGGTGACAGCCGATACCCGATCTCCAGGCTTTCCGTGAGGCCCAGCTCCTTCAAGCGGCGGATACGCCGCTTGAACAGATCCCTGGGGAGATCCATTCGTATTGCGAGGTCGGTGGACACCGTGCCGGGGTTGTCGGCGATCAGGGCGAGGGCCTGCCACGTCCACGACTGTGGGGCCGCCCGGTCGATCCGCCCGAGCCATGCGACGAGGTTGGCCACGTCCTCGGGCGACAGGTCGGCGTCCTGGCGGAGTGCGACACGTGGGTCCGGGCCTGCGGTCCTCAGCTCGACCCGGTAAACCTCGCCATCGCGGCCCGCCAGGAGCTCAACGAGCTCGGCCCTCGTCAGGCCGGCGGCGACGACGTCGGCATCGGGAATCTCGTCGGGTTGCACCGCCGCCACCTCGACGACCTCGACCACTCCGATCTGGGTCCGTAACCGGGTCCCGGGCTTCACCCGGGGCCGCCGCCAGCGACGGAAGGCGAGACAGACCTGCCCGGAGGCGATGCCGGCAAGGGTGTCGTTGCGAAACAGCATCGCCCTAAGGATATGAGGCGGAGGCGTGCCTTCGGGAGACGCGTCAGGATCCCCCGAGGACGGGGGATCCTGACGTTGTCCCTGTCGGAGGGCGGGCTGGAACCTCCGATGTCACTATCAGTCGTGGCAGTGGGTGAAGAAGAACTCCGCCCCACTCGGGATGTGGTTGAAGTGGTCCACCAAATGGGTGCTGATCATGCTCCCATCCTCGAACGCGCCGTTGACGTTGAACGTGAATGTCCCGTTGATCGTCTGGTTGTTCTGGTTGAATCCGCCCCAGACCGTGAAATGTCCGCTCGCGGATGCCAGTCCCGCATCGAGCGGCTCCGCAACGAACTCACCCGTCTGAGTGAACGTGGCATGGGTTCGCCCGTCCTCCTCGAAGAACGTGACGTGTTCCACGAGGTTGTAGGTGATGGTGATCTCGTAGAGCGGACCACCACCTTCGCAGCTCGGCGCCACGTCGATGAACGTCTCCGTTACACCGTGTTGAGTCACCGTCTCCGTGACTGGCGGAGCCGCCACCGCGGGTATCGCCAGACTCACGACGAGTGTCGCAGCCACTAATGACGCAACTCGCCTCATGTTCCCTCCTTGTGCCTTCGCTTCGAAAGCCGCCTCGCAGGCAGCCCGCTCGCCCGGTCGGCGGCCTCCCAATCGAAAGCTACACCTCCGGACGAAGCCGTGGGGAAGAAATTTGGCGTCGAGGACGGGCAGCTCTACTCCGACCTGCGGGGCTTCGCCCGAAGGAGCTCACCGACCGTGCCACCCAGGACGAAGCGTCGAAAGTGAGTGGAGCTGAGGGGATTTGAACCCCTGACCCCCTGCTTGCAAAGCAGGTGCTCTGCCAACCTGAGCTACAGCCCCGAGACCTGCAACTTTGATGACAAGTCGTTCGCCATTGTAGTTGAG
>Ga0299907_10000920_pt1 | contig 15770 bp, 15 predicted proteins | sample RVTome_16_FD_198680 | JGI IMG/M metagenome (GOLD analysis project Ga0299907, IMG submission 198680) | Soil microbial communities from uranium-contaminated site in the Upper Colorado River Basin, Wyoming, United States - RVT152D67 (version 2) ...
GGTTTGGCTTCGAGCAGGGTTTCGGAAGAGACATGAACGATGAGACCGGGCCGGTCGGTGTTCGATTGGACCATTTCGAGGAGGAGATCAGCTCGTCGGGCGGCGACGGTCCGGGTGTCACCCGGTATCGGTGGGCCGGGGTCGAGTCTGGCGGCCAGCTCTTCGCCGGATTCGATGTCCGTCCAACCATTGATCCGCATCATCCCCTGTTCCCGTCTGAGATTCAGGGCTCGGATCTCCCTGACCAGGTGGCGTTCATCGGCCAGGTCTTCCCGGGCAACCTGGTCGAGCCAATAGTCGAGCTTCTTGCGTAGTTCCCGGACCGGCGGGGTGTCCATGGCCAGTTCGACCAGCTGTCCCTCCGTATCTGCAAAGGCGTCGGGGGCGGCTCCCCTGGTTTCGGCGAGGACATCTACTTGAGCCCCGCTGACCGCTCCCCGGTCGTAAGCCAGGGCCGTCAAAGGCATTTCTTCAAGGGCGTTGGCTCGACGGACCAATCGTTGCGCCTCACCGGGGTGAAGCGACATCTGATGGACCAGGAGAGCAGTCAGTGAGGGAAAGCCGTCCCGTTCGAACGCCCTGGTTTCTCCGACCCGGGCCAGAAGAACAGCAGCCCTCGCCTCGACTTGGTCCCTACGGGCGAAGATGGCGGCCAATTCGTCTACCACGTCCTCGGGCGAAGTCAGCTCGAGAGGCGGTTCAGTGGGGAAGTTCGAAGTCTCGACAACATCGAACATACGTTCGATACGCTACCAGCAGGCCCCGACAAATTCAACGACTTCGGTGAGAAATCCGAGAACTCGCCTACCAGAGCGAGCCGGCCGACACCCTCAGGTCCTCCATGGTGATGCCGCGGGCGGCATCGGTGCAGAGGAAGAGGGCAAGGGCGCCGATCTCGTTCGGGGAGATAAGCCGGCCCTGGGGATTGGTCTTCTCCACATCGGAGATGTATTCGTCACCCGACCGCTGCTCCTGCTTCTCGGCGATGTCGGACATCCACTCCCGACCGAAAGACGTATCGACCCAAGTCGGGCTGATCGCATTGCAGGTGACCCCGTGCGGGGCACCCTCCAGGGCGACACATCTGCTCAGGCCGACCACCCCGGATTTGGAGGCGCAGTAAGCACCCGAGGTGACCGCACCCACCGACGCTGCGGTGGAGGCGATGTTGATGATCCGCCCCCATTTCCTCTCGATCATCCCGGGCAAGACCCGCTTGATGGCTCGATAGGTGCCGGTGAGATTGACGTCGATCACCTTGTCCCACAGGGCGTCCGGATGCCCGACGATGGTCTGCTCGGCCGTGATCCCGGCCGCGTTGGCCAGTATGTCGACATGGCCGAATCGATCGATGGTGGCCTGATGGAATGCCTCGACCGAATCGTCGGAGGTGACGTCGAGATCGAGGCCGAGACACTCCACCCCTGCCTCCTCGATGACCGACATGGCGTGATCCATCTGCTCCCGGCCGGGGATGTGGGCCACCTCACCTTCGGTCTTCGAGCCGGCGGCGAGCAGCGACCCGATGCTCACATTGGCGCCTGCCGAGCCGAAGGCCACTGCCATGGCCAGCCCCATTCCCGACGCCCCACCCGTCACCATGGCGGTCCTGCCCGCCAGGAAGCGATCAGCCACGTCCCCTACCTCCCTCTCGGATTCCTCTAGTACGGCGCCTCGACATCACCCATCTCCACGTACACGCTCTTGACCTGGGTGTAGTGGTTGATGGTGACCAGGCTGTTCTCCCGGCCGATCCCGGACTGCTTGTAGCCGCCGAAGGGCATCTCGATCGGGGTGATGTTGTAGTTGTTGATCCAGGTGGTCCCCGCCTCGAGACGCGCCACCACCCGATGGGCGCGCTGGATATCCCGGGTGAAGACGCCTGCCGCCAGGCCATAAGGCGTGTCGTTGGCTCGGGCGATCACGTCGTCCTCGTCCCGGAAGCTGAGGACTGCCATCACCGGCCCGAAGATCTCCTCTTTGACGATCGACATGTCGTCGGTGCACGCATCGAACACAGTGGGCTCGACGAAGAAGCCGCCCTCGAGCGAAGGGTCAGAGGGCCGCTCCCCGCCAATGACCACCTTGGCCCCGGCGGTTTTTCCCGCATCGATGTAGGACATGACCTTTTCCATGTGCTCTCGGGAGATGAGAGCGCCGACGTGGGTGTCAGGGTCCATCGGGTCGCCGATCTTCATCTTGGACGTGCGGGTCACCAGACGCTCGAGGAACTCGTCGTGGATCTCCTCATGGACGTACACCCTGGTCCCGTTGGAGCAGATCTCGCCTTGCGTGTAGAAGTTGGCCATCAGGGCCGCCGACACCGCATTGTCGAGATCGGCGTCGTCGAAGATGATCAGCGGGCTCTTCCCCCCCAACTCGAGGGTGACATGCTTCAGTGTCGCCGCGGCGTTGGCCATGACGATCTTCCCGGTGTCCACCTCGCCGGTCAGCGACACCTTGGCGACATCGTGATGGGCCACGAGAGCTTCCCCGGTGCGGTGATCGCCCTGGACGACGTTGAAGACCCCGTCGGGGAGTCCGGCCTCGGTGTATATCTCGGCGAGTCTCAACGCCGTGAGCGGGGTGAGCTCCGCCGGCTTGAACACCATCGAGTTGCCACAGGCCAGGGCGGGGGCGGACTTCCAGCAGGCGATCTGGATCGGGTAGTTCCAGGCTCCTATCCCGACGCAGACACCCAGCGGCTCACGACGGGTATAGGCCCAGGCGCTGCCCAGGTCGAAAGTCTCTCCGTGGATCGCCGCCGCCAGCCCGGCGTAGTACTCGATGGCGTCTGCGCCGGACAGCACGTCGACGGCGACCGCCTCCTGGATCGGCTTGCCCGTGTCGAGAACCTCGAGACGGGCCAACTCTTCGTTGTGGTCCCGAAGGAGCCCGGCGGCACGGTTCAGGATACGTCCCCGCTCCGCCCCGGACAGCTGGCGCCAGACCTCGAATCCGTCACGCGCCGATGCCACGGCCCGGTCCACATCGGACGGACCGGCGTGCTGGACCATGCAGATCTCCGACCCGGTTGCAGGGTTGATGGTGGCGAAAGTCTCCCCCGACACCGCGTCGACCCTGGTGCCGTCGATGTAGAGCTGCTGAGTGTCGAGACTCATCGGCGAGACGGTAGTAGGGCCGATTCAGTGGGCAGGAGTCGGCGGTTGAAGTCTCCCTGCCCAAGCCTGGGTGAGCCGATCGAGGATGATCGCCATCACCACGATGGCGAAACCGACCTCGAAACCGAGACCGGTCTCGCCGCGTGTCAATGCCTTGACCGTCTCGTAGCCGAGGGCCCCACCCCCGACCAGACCGGCGATGATCACCATGGCGAGCACCATCATGATCACCTGGTTGACCGCAGCCAGGATCGTCGGAGCAGCGAGAGGGATCCTGACCCCAAACATCGTCTGCCGCCGAGTGGCACCGAAAGTCTCCGATGCCTCGACACTCTCCTCCGGCACCTCCTTGATACCGAGGGCGGTGATCCGGATTCCGGGAACGATGGCGTAGAGGACAGCGGCGATGATGCCCGGGACCTGACCAACGGTGAAGAAGAGGATCACGGGGATGATGAAGACGAAAGAGGGGATGGTCTGGAGCGCGTCGAGGAAGGGCGTCAACACCTTCTCGACCCTCGGGCTTCGGCCGGCCCAGATCCCGACCGGGATGGCGATCGCAACGGATATCAAAGCCGCGGCCAGCACCTGGACCAGGGTCCCCAATGACAGCTCCCACATCCCGATGAGCCCGACCATTAGAAGGGCGGCCGCGGCGAAGATCGCCAGACCCACGCCCTTCAGCCTCCAGCAGAGGATGGCGGTTACGGCGATGAGTACCGGCCAGGCGACGGTGAGGACGAGGAAGTCGCGGGTTGGGATGAGCAGCCCTGCCACGATGAAATCGTTGACCGGACGGGTGATGAAAGAGAGATTGTCCCGTCCCCAGCGCACGAAATTGTCCACGGGGTCGAAGACGCTGACCTCCCATACCGAGGGGAACTCGACCCAGCCCATCACGCGCCCCACCGCTATCCCGCCGACGACCAACGCCAGCGCGGTGATCACGTAGCGCCGCGAGGCAGGACGGGTCCTATCGGCGAAGGCGAGTGACCGCCCCACCCGGTCCAGAACCATCGCCACCGCCACGATGGCCAGACCCGCGGCCAGACCCCGTCCGGTACGTCGCTGGTTCAAGGCCTGGAGCACCTCCTGACCCAACCCGCCGGCACCGAGGAGCGTGGCCAGAACGACGATGCCCAGGGCCATCATGATCGTCTGGTTGACGCCGGTCATGATGAAGGGCATCGCCATCGGCAGCTGCACCTTGAACAGGGTCTGCCGCCCCGTGGAGCCGTACATCTCGGCCGCCTCCACTGACGGGCGCGGAACGCCCTGGATCCCCAGAGTTGTCAGCCTCACCGCCGGGGGCAGGGAGTAGATGACCGTGGCGATCGTGGCCGGCACCCGTCGGATGCCGAACAGAAGGACCATGGGTATGAAGTAGACCGGAGCGGGAATGGTCTGCATGGCGTCGAGAACCGGTCTGATGAAACGATCCACCCGGGACGAACGGGCCGCCCACACCCCTAGCGGGATCCCGATGGCCAATGCGATCACGACAGCGATAGTCATCAACGAGAGGGTCTCCATGGTGGTGTCCCACAGACCGACCAGTCCCGGATAGAGCACCGCTGCGACGGCGACGAGGGCGGTCTTCCAATCCCCGGTCCTGAAGATGACGAGGAACACCGTCATGGGGAGGACGAACCAGGGGAGCCAGAGAAGGAAAGACTCGACCGTCGTGAGACCCCAGTCGACCGCAGCGGACACGGGGATGAAGAACCCGGTGAAGACCGGATGGAGCTGGCGGTTCTCGCGGAGCCATGCGGAGAACTGATCGACTGGCCCCGAGAGGTACGTGTCCCATAGGGCAGGGACCGTGGGCGACGTGACCAGGACCTGGAGCAGGATGATGCCGACGATCACCACGATCCACCATCCCCGGATCCTGAACCGCCCGGCTCTCTCGTCGGCCAGGGCAACGTCAGAAGGCTGGAGGACGTCGGTCATTTCTCGGGCTCGATCGCCTTGGCCACCGCTCGGCGATCCACCACTCCGACTCGCTTCCCATCAGGGTCCTCCACCCAGATGTCGGCGTCGTCGTCGAGCAGCGCCGGCAGCACCGTCTCGATGGTGTCGTCGAGCTGAACCGTCCGTCCGTTGGGTGTGCCCGTACCCTCCTTGAGCACGGCCGCCGTTGTCAGAACCTTGGCCTTGGGGATCTCTTTGGTGAATTCCCGCACGTAGTCGGTGGCCGGGTCGCTGATCAGCTCCGTCGCCGTGCCCACCTGATCGAACCCCCCGTCTTTCATGATGGCGATGCGATCGCCGAGCTTGATCGCCTCGGAGAAGTCATGGGTGATGAAGACGATGGTTCGTTGCAGGGCCTCCTGAAGCCTGATCAGCTCGTCCTGCATGTCGCGTCGGATGAGAGGATCCAGGGCGGAGAAGGGCTCGTCGAAGAACATGATCTCAGGGTCGACCGTCAATGCTCGAGCCAGCCCGACCCTTTGCTGCATCCCGCCCGACAGCTGCTGGGGAAAGCTCTGCTCCCATCCCTTGAGCCCCACGACTTCGAGCACATTGGTCGCCCGCTCGTAGCGCTCGGCCTTGTCGACGCCCTGGACCTCGAGCCCGTAGGCGGCGTTGTCGATCACCCGTCGATGTGGGAAGAGACCGAAGTGCTGGAAGACCATCGACATCTTGTGTCTTCGCACGTCACGCAGCTGATCGGCGCTCATCGCGGTCAGGTCCTCGCCGTCGAGGTAGACCTGGCCCAGGGTCACGTCGTTGAGACGGGATACACAACGGATGAGAGTCGACTTGCCCGACCCGGACAAGCCCATGACGACGAACGTCTCGCCTCGGTCCACGGCGAATGTGACGTCACGCACACCGATCGTGCAGCCAGTCGCCTGCTGCACCTCGTCGCGGGATGCGCCGCTCCCGGCCATCTCGATTGCCTTGTCGGGCTTCGCACCAAAGACTTTCCAAATGTGCTCGACCGACAGGCACACGTCGCCGGTCACAGCCCCTTCGTGACAGCCACGTCGGTAATGTACCAGCGGTCCTTTCCGGCCGCGATCGTCGGCCACAGGCCCTAGGAGAATCATGAAAAAGCGAATTTGGATCCTGATATCGGTCATGGCGTTGCTGTTGGCCGCTTGTGGTGACGACGGCGGCACCGCGACGACCGCGGCATCCGACGATGGCGCAGCCACGACCGAGGCCGCCGCGGACGGCGGCACTGACACCACTGCAGCGGCCGGTGGAGAAGGTGAAACCATCAACATCGTGGCGAATGCCTGGACCGCCTCCGCCCTGAATGCCGAGATCGCCGCCCAGTTGATCGAGGCGGAGCTGGGCAATCCGGTCGAGATCGTCGCCATCGACGAGAACACGATGTTCACCGGGCTGTCGGACGGCTCGCTGGATGCAGTGCTCGAAGTCTGGCCCTCCGGCGTGGTTGCAGAGGAGCAGGCCTACATCGACGACGGCAGCGTGGTCGACATCGGCGAGTTGGGTGCAATCGGCAAGATCGGTTGGTTCACCCCGCAGTACGTGATCGATGAGCACCCCGAATTGGCCACTTGGGAGGGCTACGCCGATCCGGAGGTGGCGGCGATGTTCGCCACCGCGGAAACCGGTGACAATGGTCGCTTCCTGGGAACCGACCCCTCCTACTCCCAGTACGACGAGGCGATCATCGAGAACCTGGGTCTGCCCTTCCAGGTCGTCTTCTCCGGGAGCGAGGCATCGACAGTCGCCGAGCTCGACACTCGATTCGCCGCTCAGGAGCCCATACTCATGTACTGGTGGACCCCGACTGCGGCCGTGGCTGCTTACGACCTGGTCAATGTCCTCCTCCCGGAGTACAACGAGGACTGCTACGCCGACCCCGCCGCAATCGACTGCGACTACCCCGAGGACGTGCTCACGAAGTACGCCTCGGCACAACTCGCAGAGAAGGCCCCGAACGTACTCACGTTCCTGGAGGCCTTCACCATCACCACCGAGGACCAGCTGAGCATGCTGCCCGCGGTCGAGATAGACGGCGAGGATGCCGCCGACGTCGCCGCCCAGTGGATCGCCGACAACGAGGACGTGTGGTCCGCCTGGCTGGCCGCCCAATAACCGAAACGCCACGACGTTCCAGGAAGACGGCCCCCGGGGCCGTCTTCCTTGTCAGGGGACGACGACTCGCTTATCCTTCATCCAAAGCGCCGATTTGATCCACAGCTTGCGGGCGCTCAAGAAATGCGGCTAAAGCGTCGGGATGGATGAACCGCCCGGCACTCGCTGCGGCGGTTTCCTCATTGGGGGGCCGCCTTCACAACAGGAGACGGAGATGGCCCACCAACCCGAGGCTGCACACACGACGTTCACCGATCTGCTCGCCGACCACCGCTACCTGGTCGCCGATGGGGCGATGGGGACCACGCTCTTCTCGCTTGGCCTGGAGGGCGGAGGCTGTCCCGAGCTGCTCAACATCGAAGAGGGCGATCTCGTCGAGAAGGTCCATCGCGGCTTCATCGATGCCGGCGCCGACATCGTCCTCACCAACACTTTCGGAGGGAACCGCCTTCGCCTCGACCTCCATGATCTCGGGGACAGGGTCGCCGAGCTGAACAAGGCAGGGGTGGAAGTGGCCAGGCGGGCGGCAGACCTTGCCGATCGCCCGGTAGCGGTGGCGGGGAGCGTCGGGCCCACGGGTGAGCTCTTCGAGCCGCTCGGCACCCTCTCCCACCAGCGCGGTGTCGAGGTGTTCGGAGAGCAATGCGAGGCCCTGGCCGAAGCAGGTGCAGACGTGATCTGGATCGAGACGATCTCGTCGTTTGAGGAACTTGGGGCGGCAGTCGAGGCGGCCTCGGGCACCGGACTGCCGATCGCGGCGACGCTGAGCTTCGACACCGCGGGCCATACGATGATGGGCATCCATCCTCGCGATTTCGGACTGTGGTGGCAGGGCCACCAGCAGGTGGCGGCAATCGGCGCCAATTGTGGGATCGGCCCCGGGGACGCCGTGGCGGCGGCACATGGCATCGGCGACGTCGATCCGACAGTGGCGACCATCACCAAGGCGAACTGCGGGATCCCCCTGTATCAAGCCGAAGGAGGGCTCACCTATCCGATCAGGCCCGAGGGCATGGCCGACTACGTCGAGCTCGCCCTGCGATCGGGGGCGAGGATCGTCGGGGCCTGCTGTGGGTCGAGTCCCGACCATACGGCCGCCATCCGTGAGGCGGTCGATGGTCATGTCGAGGCTCCGCGACCGACCTTCGAAGAGATCAGGGACAGGCTGGACGCCTCCGTGGCAAAGAGCGCGGTCGGCACCCGGCGGGAAGGCCGTCGTCGCTAGTCATCCAGATCGAGATAGCGCATCTCGTCGGCGGTCAGCTCGACGTCGAGCGCGCCCAGAGTGCCTTTGAGATTCTCGACCCTCGACGGGCCGACCAGGGCAACAACTGGGAAGTGCTGGCTCAGGACGAAGGCCAGGGCAACCTGGAGAGTTGATGCGTTCCGTCTTTCCGCCACCTCCTCGGCACGCCGCATCCGCTCGAAATTGTCCTCGGAGAAGAAGGCCCTGGTGCTCTCGTCCACGTCCGTGTCGTCGGGACGGAAACGGCCACTGGCGAATCCAGCGGCCAGGGAAGTCCACGCCAGCACCGGCAGCCGGGTCTCGGCGTGCCAACGGCGGGTGTCGTCGTCGGCGAACAGCGTGCCGGGGAACTGCATCTCGACCGGGCGGGCCAGGCTCAGACCCGGCGATGACGCCGCAAACCCGATGAGCCCATGCTCGGCCGCATACTCGTTGGCCTCGACGAGCCGCTGGACCGTCCAGTTCGAGGCGCCGAATGCAGCGATACGGCCACTTGCCATCTCTTCGTTTAGCGTCTCCAGGAGCGGGCCGGAAGGTACCGACTCGTCGTCCCGGTGCAGCAGGTACAGGTCGACTCGTTCGGTCCCCAGTCTCTCCAAGCTCTCGCTCAGGTCAGAGTGGATCGCCTCGGGGGTGACCCGAGGAACCCAAGCCTTGTCAGGCGGGTCTCCCGGATCGACGTCGGGATGGCAGCCCTTGGTGACGAGGACGATCTCGTCGCGTCGACCCGACTGCTCGAGCCACCGGCCCAGGCTCCTCTCACTCTCGCCAAACCCGTAGATGTGTGCCGTGTCGACGCAGTTCCCGCCCGCCGCCAGGAAGGCGTCGATCAGCTCTGCGACCTGATCGTCGCCGGACGGCGTGAAGATCGTCGACGTGGTGCCCAGCCCGATCACTGAGATGGGTCGGTCGATTCCGGTGATCTCGATGTATCGCATTGACCAGGCCTCACCGTACCGAATCGGTGGGGAACTCCTCATCTGAAACGACCGGCCGCTGCTCGGCGATCGATCTCTTGAGGCTCGCCTCGAACTGCAACTCGAGGAGCCCGGCGATCCCGGGTACGGGTGGCGGGGTGGCGGACCGCACCGTCTCGAGATAAGCGGAAACGGACTTGTGGAATGAGGCGTCGTATTTGTCCCAGCGGGACGTCTGCCGGCTCGGCGTGATGACCTCGTGGACATCACCGGCGTAGTCGAGCAATTCCATTTCCTGGTCCAGGCCACGCAGGTGGATACGACCCCGTTCGTACACCACGATCAACTCGAAGAGAGGAAAGTTCCAGCCCAGCGCATTGGTGCCGAGGAGGGTGCCGGTGGTGATCTCGCCTATCGCAAACGAGGCCGCGATGTCGGCAGCCGATCCCGAGGAGGGGTGGGAGTGCACCACAGTGCCCTGTTGCGCAGAGATGCGGGTCGGTCGCCCCGCCAGCAACAAGATCAGATCGATGCAATGGCTCCAGGTGGCGTAATGCGACAGGCCGACGACGCTCGAGGGTGACCCGAGGTCTCTGTCCCCGATGAATCGAAGGGCACGTTGGGTTTGGTCGAAGAACCGGTAGTTGAACACCATCGCCAGCTCGGCCCCTGCCGCCGCGGCCTCCTCGAGGAGCGACTTGCCGTCCCAGAAATCCTGCTCCGTAACGCTGGCCTGGCCGTCCCGGGCCACCAGCGGCTTTTCGAGGAACAACCGCCTGGGCCGAAAGGGAAGGAGCGCGCCTACCGCCTCCCGCCTTTGCTGCTCGCCGGTGAGGACGAACACTGCCTCCGGATCCCGCCCGAACAATTCGTCGAGAGAGGAGGCCACCGGCACCCCGAATCGCTCTCCCAGGGCATCGGCACGCTCCCTAGTCCTCGAGTAGAGAGTCAACGAGACATCGTCGTGACGTAGGAGGCTGGGTATGTAGTTGCGCTCGGCGACCTTGCCGGTCCCGACGATGGCGATTTCCACGGCGGCGCCGACCCTACGTGAGGCGGCGCCGCCGATCAGGACTGGATCAGCCGCTCACCTTCGCGGCAAAGTAGGCCTGGAGGCGCTCGAAGAATCCCTGCCAGGCGACATCGGCGAAGAAGTCCCGATTCGCCTCGTCGGGGAGCCCGGAGTGGATCACTTTCATCAGCGTCTTCCCCCCTTCATCCTCGAAGATGATCTCGACGTGGCTGTCGATGCTGTGGCCGTCCGGCGAGCTCCCGCTCGATTTACTGACGAGACGATGTGGCCGGTCGACGACCTCGAAGGTCTGAGTCTCACGGAACATCTCCTCCGGGGAGAAACCCCAGGCGCTCACCCAGGTCCCGCCCACCCTGAGGTCGATCTCGTTCTCGACGATCATCCCCTCGTTGAGGATGGTGAACCACACCCTCATCGCCTCCGGATCGGTGTAGGCGTCGAACACCTCCTCCGGGGTGGCATCGATCAACCTCTCCACTCTGAGCTCGTAGCTCATCGTTCGTCTCCTTTCCTTTCTTCGAAATAGGCCTCGAGCCCGTCGAGACGGCGGTCCCATTGCTTCCGGTAGAACTCGATCCAGTCGAACGCGTCGTCCAATCGAGCTGGGCCGAGGCGACAACTGCGAGTCCGCCCCACCTTCTCGGTTACCACCAACTCAGCCTCCTCGAGGATCCGGACGTGTTTCTTGAGACCGGTCAACGACATGGCCAACGGTTGGGCCAACTCGGTGATCGAGGCCGGTCCACGACCGAGCCGGTCCAGGATCTGACGTCGCGTCGGGTCTGAGATCGCCCCCAGGGTCCGGTCGAGCGTCGCATACTGAACCATTTGGTTCAGTATGCCATGTCAGCGCGGACCCGTCAATCCTGGACTGAGATCAGACCGCGATCAGGCGGGTGACTAGGTCGCGAACCTCTCCTGGCTCGAAGTCGAGCGTCGAATCACCAACGGTCAGCTCGACGATCTGCCAGTCGGGATGGGTTCCGGGGAAAGTCGTCTTCCAGGTCCAGATTCCCTCCTCATGCGCGACCCGAAGCATGTTCGCCTTCAGCTCACCCTCCGGGACCTTCAGGTGGAGGTGGAACATCGACGTATGTGGCGGATCAGGGACCACGCGGACCCGCTCGACATCACGCAGGGCATCGGCGATCGCCAGGGCGTGATCCCTATAGCTCTTCATACGTGGGAGGCGGGACCGGACGCAGGCCAGAGCCGATGCAGCGTAGGGCCACATGGCGAACAAGGTCCCGCCGTGGCGGAGACGCCATTCCCGGGCCTCGGCAATTACGTCTTCGGGCCCGGCCAAGCCCGACCCGGCCAGGGCCCCCAGATCCTTGTAGAACGAGACATAGACGGTGTCGAATAACCCGGCGATCTCGTCCAGCGGCCGCTCGTAGGCGGGTGGGCACTGCCAGAGGCGGGCGCCGTCGAGATGGATCGCCGCCTCACGATCGCGAGCCCAGGCGGCCTGGGCGACCAGATCTTCCCAAGCAGGAAGCTGCCCCCCTATCTCACGCTGAGGCAACTCGAGCAGCAGGGCGCCCAGGGGTTCGGCGATCTCTTCCAAGCTCTTGAGAGTGAGGAGGCCGTACGGATCACCAACCGGGCGCCCGACGAGGTCATGGAGCCGCTCAAAGGCGCCTCCCTCATGCATCTCTACGTGACTGGTGGGATGAAACGCGATCGTCCGGCGGCTCCGGCGGTCGGAATGGATGCGCAGGGCGATCTGCTGTGCCATCGTCCCGCTCACGAAGAAGGCGGCAGCAGGCATTCCGAGAAGATCGGCAATGTGGGCCTCGAGTTCCTCGACCACGCCGCCGTCCCCGTACCGATCCGGGGTGATGTCGGCGGGTAGCTCCGACAGCATCCTGGCGGCTGTTCGATCGCCATGCCAGGCCAGCCATCGGGTGGATGCACGACGAATCCGATCGATCTCGGCTTCGTTTAGGTCCATCGGGCGACTGTATCCCGAGGCCGGGACCAACGGTCCCGAATTGTCGATCAGACGGCGGGGTCTCCCAGCATCTCCTCGAGCTTGGCAAGGATCTGCCGTTCCCCTTCGCTGACCTGCTCGGCACCGATCCCGAAGAAACCACCCTCCTTGGCGGCTTCGGCGGCGTTCCTCGCCGACTCCAGCACCCAACCGCGATAGCTCGTGGCTTCTTCAGGTGTTGCCTTCTCGGTCACAATTCGGTTCGCCTCTCGGAGCTCGCCCAGGATCAGCTCACGAGGATCGGCACCGGACTCCGGCTTGAGATCCGACATAGGGTTCTGCTTTTCCTCGAGAACCACCTTGAGGCCGTCAGAGAGATCGACCACGAAACCTTGCTCTTCGGTGGGGGTCACGGCTGTCTTCATCGCCGCCATGGACTCCTTCGACATCTCGATCGGGCCGCCTATGTCGGCTAGCGAGACTCCCATGCCTGCGACGAGCGGGGCCCGGTAGAGCCTGACCCACTCCTCTTCGGTGAAATCGGACTTGCTGGTCATGGTGCACCCTTCCTCCAGTGGCTGCTCCCGACTCTACGCGGACTCTCCATGCGAGAGGGAGCGCCATACGCGCTCCCTCTCCGTGCGACCCAGGGCCAGCTCAGATTTGCGGCAGGGATGTCCCCTTTGTGAGGCTTTACGCCGCCCATCATCGAGCCGTGTTGGTTTACTGCGCCGGCGTGCGTCACGTTGGGACGCCTGGGCCGCCGCCGACGAGGCCCGAGCCTGGCTGCTCGTTTCGCCTTCCGGGTACTGGCCAACTCCTGATCATTGACGGGAAGATCGAAGCCGCAATCAACACCGAGGACTACGACGAGACCGAGTTCCCTGAAGAAACCATCAGAGTCTTCGCACGGTGGCGGATGCGATCATCCCGAGGCCAGTGGCATCTCTTACGGTTACTTCGATGAGGAAAACCTGGCCAAATGGGAGCAATACCTCCCTGAGTTCTTGGCCGCTATGGAGGAAACTGGATAGAACACCCGATTACCGCTGGAATCGAGTTTAGGTCGTCCCTCCTTCGACCACATTCTTCAGCCCATCGAGCATCGTCTGCCAGTTGTCCTCGGAGTGGTCCCTCGTCTCTGCGGTCTCGTTGTTGTCCTGGATCAGAGTCACCCTTGTCGCAGGGCCGTCTTCCACCACCTCGATGCGGACTGTGTGATAGTTCGACGGCACATCAGGCAACCCGGTGAGCGGGCTGAAGTGGCTGTACTCGAGGACCTGAGGCGGGTGGACCTCGCGGACCGTGCCCTTGTCCTGGTAGGGCCGACCGTCCCATTCCCCTTCCCAGGTGATCAGGCTTCCTTCCTTCCAGTCGGTGGTCACCTTCGCCCCAAACATGTATTGGCGGATCGAGTCAGGGTCGGTCAAGGCCTCCCAAACCTCTTCCTTCGGGGCATCGATGACCGTCGACACCTTCGCCACGTGATCTTTGTCCGACATCGGCTTCCTCTCGTCTGAAGACAGGAGTCCTACCCGAATCCGTCCCAAACCATGCGCTCGGGGTTGACCGATCTGGCCGAAGGGAAGGCGGAGCAGGCGCGGCTCGACCTGGTCGAAGCCCTGGACAAGGCACCCCTGTTCCATCCTCTGCAAGCGGCCCATGCCAAGAGCGTTCTGGAGTCACTAGAGGGTTGACCGAACGTGTCACCGGCCCGGAGTTTCTGGGTACATTGCGGGTCGGTGACAGCCAGCTCGATCGACCGTGGGACGTGGGCCAATTGGGTCGGCAACCAGTCTTTTTCACCCAGACAAGTTGTGAGGGTCGATTCCGAGGTCGACGTTCAACGCGAGGTCGCCAGGGCTGCCGCGGGTGGATACGGGGCCCGCACTGTCGGTACCGGGCACTCATTCACGCCGATCGTCGAGACCGATGTCCTGCTCGACACCAGCTCTCTCCGCGGGATCATCGACGCCGACCCGAGCCACCTCACGGTCAAGGCCGGGCCGAAGACCACGATCGGTGATTTCGGCGGCCCGCTTTGGGAACACGGCCTGGCCCTCGCCAATCAAGGAGACATCGACACCCAGGCGATCGCCGGCGCCATCGCCACCGCGACCCACGGCTCCGGTCTGAAACAGCCCAACTTCTCGGCCGCACTCGAAGGGGCGAGGATCGTCGACGGTTCGGGGAAGGTGGTCGAGGTCTCGCGACACGTGAACGCGGACGTCCTTCCGGCCCTACAGACCTCGATCGGCCTGTTGGGCATCATGACCGAGGTGACGCTGAAGGTCGTCCCCGCATACGACTTGCACGCCCGGGTCGACATCATGAAATACGACGAGGTGATGGAGCGTTTCGAAGCCGACATCGATGAGTACCGGCATTTCGGCCTGTTCTGGATGCCCACCGAAGCCTCGGCCACTCTCTACAACCTCCATGACTCCGGAGCCGACGATTGCGTCGTCAAGCGCTACCGGGAGGTCGAAGTCGGCACTTCGTCCGATGGGCTCCCCGACAACGAGCGAATCGATCGTTCCTACCGGATCTACCCCATGGTCTACGACCCCAATTTCCATGAGGTCGAGTACTTCCTGCCCATCGAGCAAGCCAGGGAGATCATGGACGGGATGCGTCGGCTGATGCTCGACTGGCTCCCGCTCAGCGTCTACCCGCTGGAGATCCGGGTCGTCGCCGGCGACGACGCCTGGCTGAGCCCGAACTACCAGCGGGACAATCTCGTCGTATCCATCTCCGGAGAGCCAGGGACCGACTACTGGCCATACCTCCGCGCCTGCGACGCCTTGTTTGCCGAGTTCGGCGGCCGGCCACATTGGGGCAAGATCCATTTCATGACCCCCGAGCGCATCGATGATCTGTTTCCCCGCTACCAGGACTTCCTTGCGATGCGGCGGCGCTTCGACCCCAAGGGGACATTTCTGAACCCCCATCTGCGTGCCCTCTTCGAGTGACCCACCACTCCGCCTCTCGAGAGGTCGGCCCGAAACCGACTTTCGGCCCTAGACGGCGACCCGCCAAACGCTAAGAGTCGAACCACGGCCCCTCAGGGCGGCCGGAAGTTTCGCGGTCCTGAAAGGAGGACTGATATGGGACGATTCGATGGCACCGTTGCCTTCATCACCGGAGGTGCCCGCGGCATGGGTGCTTCCCATGTGAGGGGGCTGGTTGCCGAGGGAGCCAAGGTCGTGTTCGGCGACATCCTCGACGATGAGGGAAAGGCGCTGGAGGAAGAGCTCGGGGATTCCTCCTTGTACGTGCACCTCGACGTCACGCAGCCTGGCCAGTGGGCAGATGCGGTGTCGACGACCGAGAAGATCTTCGGGCCGATCGATCTGCTGGTGAACAACGCCGGGATCGTGGCCTTTGGGCCAATCGATCAGATGCCCCCGGAGGAGTTCCGGAGGGTCATCGACATCAATTT
>Ga0299907_10000921_pt1 | contig 15760 bp, 15 predicted proteins | sample RVTome_16_FD_198680 | JGI IMG/M metagenome (GOLD analysis project Ga0299907, IMG submission 198680) | Soil microbial communities from uranium-contaminated site in the Upper Colorado River Basin, Wyoming, United States - RVT152D67 (version 2) ...
GTACGCTGCCGCCCGTGCCGGTGCCACGCCGGAGAACACGCCGGCAGCCGCCGCACCGGCGTGGGAAGGCGGCACGATGCGGCTGCGCGTGGCGGTGAACGAGGCGTTCCCGGAGCCTTGCTGCTACCTGCTTGACCTCTGGGCGTACAAGCGCACCATCGACAGCTGCAACGACGACTTCACGCACCGCAATCGCAGCACGTTCACGTTCACCGTGGCCTGACGACTCCGACGCCGTCTTGGGCGCGCTCGTGCCGGGGTTCCGGCATGAGCGCGCCCAATTGCGTGTGCAACGACGCGACGAGCTCAGGCAAGCTCCGCTGGGACTCAGACGAGCGAGTCCTGCCAGGCGCGGTGCAAGGCGCCGTAGCGCGACCCCGTGGACGCGACGAGCTCGGCAGGTGAGCCTTCCTCGACGATGCGGCCGTCATCGACGACGAGCACGCGGTCGGCGATCTCCACCGTCGACAAGCGGTGGGCGATGATCACCGCGGTGCGGTCGGCGAGCAGCGTGCGAAGGGCGCGCTGCACCAACCGCTCGGACGGCAGGTCGAGCGACGACGTGGCCTCGTCGAGGATCAGCACGCGGGGATCCGCGAGGAACGCGCGCGCGAACGCGACGAGCTGGCGCTGGCCAGCGGACAAGCGTCCGCCGCGCTTGCGCACGTCGGTGTCGTAGCCGTCGGGCAACGCGCTGATGAACCCGTGTGCGCCGATCGCGCGCGCCGCGTCCTCGACCTCGGCGCGCGAAGCGTCAGGGCGACCGAAGAGGATGTTGTCGGCGACCGTGCCGGTGAAGAGGAAGTTCTCCTGCGTCACCATCACGACCGCGCGGCGCAAGTCACCGTCGGCGAGGTCGCGCAGGTCGACGCCGTCGAGCAGCACGCGCCCGCCGGTCGGGTCGTAGAAGCGGGCGATCAGGCGGGCGATCGTCGACTTGCCGGCGCCCGTCTCCCCCACGAGCGCGACGGTCTCGCCCGAGGGAATGTCGAGGTCGAGCCCGTGCAGCACCTCCGTGGTGCGGTAGGCGAAGTGCACGCCCTCGAAGCGCACCGCGCCGGTGGGCGACGGCAGCGCGACCGGCGACGCGGGCTCGGGCACCGCCGGCTTCTCCTCGAGCACGCCCGACAGCTTCTCCAGCGCCGCGGCCGCCGACTGGAACAGGTTGTAGAACTGGCTCAGGTCCTGCACCGGCTCGAAGAAGCGCCGCACGTAGAGCATGAACGCGGTCAGCACGCCGATCGTCATGTCGCCGTGCAGTACGCGGTACGACCCGATGAGCAAGACGATGGCGACGCTCGCCCTGCCCATGCCGGCGACGCCCGGGCCGTACACCGCGGACAGCCGGTTCGACGACAGGTTGGCGCGGAAGTAGCGGTGGTTGACGTCCTCGAAGATGGCCTGGTTGCGCGGCTCGCGGCGGAACGCGTGCACCGCCCTGATGCCGCCGAGCGACTCGACGAAGTGCACGATCACGAGCGCGACGGCTTCCCGCGTCTCGCGGTACACGACCTCGGCGCGCGAGCGGAACCAGCGGGTGAGCAGGATGACGAACGGGAAGATGCCGGCGGCGACGAGGCCGAGCGGCAGGTCGAGCACGAGCAGCACGACCGTGATGCCGACGATCGACAGCACGCCGGTGGTGACCGCGAGCACGCCGCTGCCCAGCAATTCGCTGATCGCCTCGACGTCGGACGTCAGCCGGCTGATGACGCGGCCCGACGTGTAGCGCTCGTGGAACCCGAGGCTGAGCCGCTGGAAGTGCTGGTAGAGGCGGCTGCGCAGGTCGAGCAGCACGTCCTGGCCGAGCCGCCCGCTCACGGTCAGGAACAGGTACTCGCACACCGAGCGGGCCACCATGAGCGCGGCATAGAGCGCGACGATCAACACGAGCGTGCGCGCGCCTTCGCCGCGTTGCAACGGCGGGATACCGCGGTCGATGCCGCGCTGGATCAGCAGCGGGCCCGCCAGCCTCGCCATCGTCTCCAGCACGACGAGCACGGCGCCGAGCACGACGTCGCGCCGGCGCGGTCGCAGCAGCGACGAAAGCAACCGCCGGCTGCGGCTGCGCAGGAAGGCGCGGATCGTCGAATCCTGCTCGTCCGACTCCTCGGCGGCGACGCCGCGCCATTGGTCAGGGGTGAGGGCTTGCGCCGTGTCCGTCATGCCGCGAAGTCCTCCGCCTCCTGGCTGAGCACGTCGCGGTACGCGGGCACCTCGGCCAGCAGCTGCGAGTGCGTGCCGACCGCCACGATCGTGCCGTCGTGCAGGAACGCGACGCGGTCGGCCAGCGCGACGGTGGACGGGCGGTGCACGACCACGAGCGCGGTGACGCCGCCGAGGACGCGCGCAAGGGCTTCTTCGACGAGCGCCTCGGTGTGCACGTCGAGCGCCGACAGCGGGTCGTCGAGCACCAGCACCTGCGGGCGGCCGATGATCGCCCGCGCCAGCGCGAGGCGTTGCCGCTGGCCACCCGAGAGCGACAGCCCTTGCTCGCCGACGCGCGTCTCAAGTCCCCACGGCAGGTCGTACACGAAGTCGGCTTGCGCGGTGTCGAGCGCGATGGCGATGTCGTCGTCCGTCGCGTCGGGGTGGCCGAGCAGCAGGTTCTCGCGCACCGACGCGGAGAACAGGATCGGGTCCTCGAAGGCGACACCGACGTGGCGGCGCAGCGACGAGAGCTGGAGGTCGCGCACGTCGTGGCCGTCGAGGGTGACGCGGCCGACGCTCACGTCGTAGAGGCGCGGCACCAGCGACGCCAGCGTGGTCTTGCCCGAGCCCGTGACGCCCACCAGCGCGACGGTCTCACCCGGGTGGAGCTCGAGGTCGACGTCGCGCAGCACCCAGCCCCCGTCCGCGTACCGGAAGCTCACCGACTCGAACCGCACGCGGCCTTCGCACACCGGCAGCTCGGCGGCGCCAGGGCGGTCGGCGATGGCCGGCTCGGTGTCGAACACCTCGTAGATGCGGTCGGCAGCCGACGTCGCTTCCTCGGCCATCGCGAGGATCTCGCCCAACGACTCGATCGGCCAGATCAGCAGCACGAGCAGCGAGATGAACGCGACGAGCCCACCGATCGTGAGCGCGCCGCGCCCGACGGCCAGCGCGCCACCGAGGAGGATCGCCGCGAGCGTGAGGTTGGGGATGAGGTCGATCAGCGCCCAGAAGCGGGCCCGCAACCGCACTTGTTCCATCGACGTCGCGTGCAGCGCTTCGGCTTGCTCGCGGAACGCGCGGTGCACGAGGCGGCGCCGCCCGAACGCCTTGACCGTGCGGATGCCGGTCGCGCCTTCCTCGACGAGCGTGGTGAGGTCGCCGTCGAGGTCCTGCACCCGCCGTGACACCACGAGGTACTCGCGCTCGAAGCGGCGCGACAGCAGCAGCAGCGGGACCGCCGAGAGCGCGGTGATGCCGGCGAGCAGCGGATCCAGCCGGAACATCAGCACGACGACGGCGACGAACGTGACCACGTTCACCACGAAGAACACGAGGCCGAACCCGAAGAAGCGGCGGATGATGCGGCAGTCCGACATGGCGCGGCTGAGCAGTTGGCCCGAGTGCGACTGGTCGTGGAACGACACCGGCAGGCGCTGCAAGTGCGCGTACAGGTCGTCGCGCAGCTTCGTCTCCAGGCCGAGGGCGACGTTGCCCGCGGTGTAGCGGCGGAAGAACGCGGCGACCGATTCGAGGACGCCGAGGGCGAGCGCGCACAGCGACAGCACCACGATGCCGTCGCTGTCGCCGCGCGCGAGCGGGCCGTCGATGACGCCCTTGACCACCAGCGGCACGAGCGTCGCCGCGCCGAGGCCGGCGCCCGCGAGCGCGGTCATGAGCACCATCTGGCCGATGTGGGGCCGGAGGTACGGCCGGACGCGCCAAAGAGAGGTGTTGCGCACGGGTGGCCGACGCTACCGCGCGGCGCTCAGGTTCCTGAAGCGAGTTTCGGCTGGTCCGCGTTCGCGGCGTCCGTGGCGTTCGCGGCGTCCACGGCGTCCGCCGGGTTCGCCGGGTCCACCCGGCCGGCGCGGTGCAGGCGCAGTACCGGGATCGCGTGGGCGAAGCCCCGCACCTCGACCGGTCCGGCGGGCTCGGCGCACGCCCAGTCCGGCAGGTAGGGCTCGAGCTCGACGCTGGCAAGGATCTCGTGGGGCGCGGCGCCGTCGCACAGGCGGGCGGCGAGGTTCACCGACGAGCCGATGTAGTCGTCGCCCTCGAAGAGGATCACGTCGCCGATCGTGATGCCGCCGCGGAGGCGCAGGGGCGAGCTGTGGTCGACGCGCTCTTCGATCTCGAGGACGGCTTCGACGATCGGCGTGGGCTCGACGGACACGAACATCGCGCCGTCGCCTTGCCACTTGGCCACGCGCACGCCCCGGTCGGAGGACACCTCGCGCACGACGGCGCGGAACTCCGTCAGCACCCGCCCCGCCTGCTCGTCGCCGTTGGCATCCGTGAAGCTGGTGAACCCACTCAGGTCGACGAAGGCGAACGCTCGGTGGACCCGCATCTCGGCGCCATCGTGTCAGGGTCGTCGCAAGCGACCCAAACCGGTTTCTCCGACCGTTTTGTCATGTGGAACGTGGCGCTATGTGCCACGTTCCACGTGACAAACGAACCGGACGGGAACGGGGCGGGGTCAGGGCTTGGGGCCTTCGGCGCGCACCTTCTGCACCTGCACGAGCGACTCCCGCAGGCGGGTGATCCACTCACCCTGGTTGGCGCCGACAAGCTTCACGCACCACGCCAGCGCGTCGCTGCGGCTGCGGGCCACGCCGGCGTCGACGAGCGTGTCGAGCACCTGGCGCTCGGGCTGGCGCAGCCGAGTCATCACCGGGACGGAGAGGGCAGTGAACACCGCTTCGCGGTCGCCGCACCGGGCGCCCCACGCCACGTGCCGGCCGAAGCGGTGCTGGGCTTCCTCGGCGATCCGGATGCGGGCCGGCCTCGTCTCCTCCCGGAAGCGGGCGATGCGGGCGTCCCTGGCTTGGGCCCGGGCGGCGTCGCTCGCCCCTTTGCCGGCCTCATCGCTGCCCTCGGGGAGCTCGACGTCCGGCAGGTCGCCCACGACCACGACCTCCTCCCGGTCGACCTCGACGGCCGGCGAGCCGGTGAACCACTCGTCCGGCAGCCGGCCGGCGAACCAGGCGGCTACCTGCTCATGTCGCGTGTTCGTCATTGCTTACAACATTACACCACTGCACAAGTAGAGCAAGAGGCAGCGGCGACCCGGCCCCTGGAAGACTCTGCCTGGCGCTCACACCAGCCACAGTGACAACATCCGTCACTCATGCTGGGTTCCGGGAGAGCCGATGGTCCCCGGGTGACCGGGTGGCGTACCGCAGCCGTCGTCCTCGCTGCTGTCGCCGTGACGGCGCCGGCCGCGAGAGCCGCCGCGGGCGCGCCCGCGGCCACGCCGACCGCGCCGACCACGACCGCGCCACCCGCGCCCCCCGGCGTCGTGCTCGCACCGCAAGGGGCGGACGAAGCCGGGCGGCGACAGGCGCAGGCCGAGCTCGCCACCGCCGACCGAGCGCTCAAGCAAGCCGTGGCCGAGCACCGCAAGGTCGCCAAGCGCGCGGCCATGTTCGACGAACGCGAGCGCGCCGCGAAGGCCGAGGTCGAGCGCCTCGCAGCGGAGGACAAGGCCGCGGCCGACCAGCTCGCCGAAGCGCGCGCCCGCGTCCGCAAGATGGCGATCGCCGGGTACGTCGCCGGTGGTGAAGTGGCGCCGGTCGACTACATGCTTCGCGCGAGCGACCCGGTCGAGCTGTCGCGCCGCCAGTCGCTCTACCGCCGCGCCACCGAGGCGAAGGCCGACGCGCTCGACGACTACGAAGCGGCGCGCGACGCGACGTCGTCGCACCTGCACGACGCGATGGCCGCGGCCGACGCGGTCGCCGCCGAGCGAGCGCAGTCAGCGAGCATCGTGGCCTCCGTGGCCGAGAAGGTCGCGACGCTGCGCGCCGAGGCGGACCACCGCCGCATGCTGTTGCAGGTGGTGACCGCGGCCGCGCCGGTCGCGCCGACCGACATCCCGCGCCTGTTCCTCGACGCCTATCGCAAGGGCGCGGCGAACGTGCAACGCCGCCAGCCGAAGTGCCGCGTGCCGTGGACGGTGCTCGCCTCCATCGGGCGGGTCGAGTCCAACCACGGCCGCTACCGCGGGGCCCGCCTCGCGCTCAACGGCGACGTGTTCCCGCGCATCATCGGCATTCCCCTCGACGGCACGCGCTCGCGCGTCGTGAAGGACAGTGACAAGGGTGAGCACGACGGCGACACCACGTACGACCGCGCCATCGGCCCGATGCAGTTCTTGCCGTCGACGTGGAAGCGCATCGGGCTCGACGGCAACAGCGACGGCAAGGTCGACGCCAACAACGCCTACGACGCCGCGCTCGGCGCAGCCGCTTATCTCTGCCGCGCCGTACCCGCGGGCGGGCTCGATCGTGAGGAAGCGCTGCGACGGGCCGTGTACTCGTACAACCACTCGAACACGTACGTCGACACGGTGATCGGGTGGATGCGCACGCTCGACGCGATCGCCGCTGCTCTACCGCTCTAGCTCGACACCTCAGCCGGCGTCGACCGGCTCGACCGCGTCCACGGCGTCGCGCACCCATCGTTGGAACGCCGCGACGCCGGCCTCGTGCCGCGGCGACAGCGGGCCGCGGTCGTAAACGCCGGCATCGAGGTTGCGCTGGACGGCTTCGCAGATGGCGCGGTCCTCGTCCATGAGCGACGCCGACAGCTTGCGCGACTCCTCGACGCCGACCGGGTCCGCGTCCGCCGCGAAGAAGTACCAGTAGACGACCAGCGTGCGCGCCGGCCCGGCGGGCAGGAAGCGCTCGACGTTCATGCCGTCGGGATACACGTTGAGCGCGAGGTTGGGGTGCCGCCACAGCCACACGCCCGTCGTCGCCGACCCGTCACGCGCCGGCGCGTGGTGGCGTACCCATCGACCGTCCTCGTGCACGTCGACCTCGTAGCGGCGGCTGTCGATCGTGCCATCGAGCTCGGGATGCACGATCGGGATGTGGTAGCCCTCGAGGTAGTTGTCCGCGTACGTCTTCCAGTTCGTGCGCAGCTCGTGCACGGCCTCCCCGTCGAAGCGGAACGACTCCATCGGGAAGTCGGCAGCCGCGCCGGCGAACCCACCGAGGTCGTCGAGCAACGACGGTCCGCCGCCCGCAGAGGCCGAGGGCGAGAGCCGTACGAACACGAAGCCGCGCCACACGTCGACGGCGACTGGCCGCAACGCCGCGCCCTCGGGTGCATCGGCACCGAAGTCGCGCGCCCGCACGAGCCGGCCGTCGAGGTCGTACGTCCAACCGTGGTAGCCACAGACGAACGACGACCCCGCGCACGCCAAGGGGCCGCCACGGTGCGCGCACACGTCGTGGAAGGCCTTTAGCCCCGACCCTGGAGCGTGCACCAGCACCACGGGGAACCCGGCCACCTCGGCGTGCACGGACGACCCCGGCTCGGCCAACTGCTCGGCGCGAGCCACGAGCTGCCACGTGCGGGCGAACACGGCGGTGCGCTCGGCGCGGTAGATCTCGGGGTCGCCGTACCAGCGCGCAGGCAGCGTCTCCTCAAGTGCCATCGTCGTGCTCCAGGGTACGGCGGTCGTCGTCGACCACGATCCCGATGGCGTCGAACGTGGCCAGCGCCAGCGACACGAGCTGGTCGGAGCCCACGACCGCACCGGCAAGGCTGGCCGCGCCGCGCACGCCGTCGAGCGACGACCCGTGCAGCACGACATCGGTGAGGCGGGCGTGGTGGAAGTCGGCGCGCGACAGGTCGCAGCCCACGAGGTCGACATCGGCGAACGTGGCCGAGCCCACGTCGAGCTCGACCAGCTCGCAGCGCACGAATGCCGAGCGCGTCACGTTGGCCATGCGCAGGTTGACGCCGTCGGCCTTCGCGTCGGTGACGAGGACGTCGTTGGCCCGCAGCCCCGGCGCCTGCATCCCCGAGAGGCGGCAGTTGCGCAGGTGCACGCGCACGAACGTGGTCGACGTGAGCGAGACGCCAGCAAGATCGCAGTCGTCGAGCACGACATCGGCCAGGCGGAAGCGGTCGAACGTCCAGCCGGTGAGGCGGACGCCGCGCAGGCGCGACGACGTGATCTCGACGAGCGACGCCTCGCCGGCCGCGGCACCCAGCACGTCGCCCGCGGTCAGGGCGACGCCACTGAGCACCAGCTCGTCCTCGATCGCTATCGGGCCGGCCGCGTCGAGCTGGGCGGGCAAGCGCGGCTCGTCGATGCGCGCCCGCCTGCTCATTCGAGGCCGCCCGACGACCGGAACGCGGCGACGAACGTGCTGGCGACGCGCGCGTAGCCAGCGGCGTTGGGATGGAAGCCGTCGGCGGACACGAGCGACGCGAACGTGCCGTCGCGCTCGGCCTCCTCGCTCGGCCCGTTGAGGTCGACGCGCACGGCGCCCTCGCGCTTCACGACGCGGCCGATAGCGGCGTTGTACTGGTCGACGGCGGACTCGATGAACGCACTCGGAGTGAGCGCGCCCAACCTCCGTATCACCGGAAGCTGGTCGATGTCGGGCGTGTCGGCCACGAGCACCTTGGTGTCGCCGCCGCGCCGGAGCTGGTGCACGAGGTCGGCCAACCGCTGCTCGTACGTGTCGGCGGGCACGAACGCGCGCAGGTCGTTGACGTTGAGCCAGACGGTCACCACGTCGGGTTCGAGCGCAACGGCCTTCGGAACCTCCTCGGCGAGCGCCTTCTCGACGGTCGCGCCGGCGATGGCGACGTTCGTGAACCTCGTGCCGGCCGGTAGCGCATCGCGCAAGAACAGCACCGGCCACGCTTGCGTGGAGGGATCGTCCGCACCGACGCCGACGGAGTCACTGGCGCCGACGGCCACGTACACGGGCGACGGTTGAGGTGCAGTCTGCTCCGCATGACGCGAACACGCGGGAACGAGGACCGCGATCGCGACGCCCACGGCCACCACGAGGGTGCGCACCCGGATCCTCATCGCGCCCGCACCTTGCTGCGGCGCGAAGCGAACCCGGCGACCTTGCCGTCGCGTACCGCGACGCCATCGGCCCGCAGCCGCCGTGCCTGCTCGACCTCGTTGCCCGGCGCGAGGCGCCCCACCGAGTTCACCACCCGCCACCATGGCACCCCGCGCTCGCCGCCGCTGGCCGCCAGCACCGCCCCGACGCCACGTGCCGCGCCCGGGCGCCCTGCGATGGCAGCGATCTCGCCGTAGGTGACGACGTCGCCGCGCTTCACCGCGCGCACCGCGGCGAGAACAGCCGTGGCGAACGGCGTGGTCACCCCGCGGGTGGGAGCGGCGCGAGGCCATCCTCGGGTTGCACGCCGAGGGACGCGATCACCCCACCCAGCATGCGGTAGTGGCCGACGAGCATCGGCAGCTCGACGAGCTGCGCGTCGTCGCCGCCGAGGCCGTCCACCAACGCCGACCACGTGCGCTCGCCGATCACGCCGTCGCGGCACAGCTCGTCGCACGCTTGCAGCACGGCGCGCTCGACGGCCGACCACTGCTCGGCCCGCGACCCGCGCGGCGTTCCCACGACAGCGATCTCGTCGTCGCTCACGCCGGCGCCACGCGCGATCTCCACGTGGTGGCCCCACTCGTAGGCGATGCGCGAGAGGTACGCCGTCCGCAGGATCGCCAACTCGCGCAGCCGGTGCGGGAGCTTCCCGCCTTGCAGCAGCTTGCCGCCGAACGGCGCCCAACGGCGGAACAGCCCCGGGTGGCGCACGAGCGTGCCGAAGAGGTTCTCGGCATCGGCCGGCACTTGGCCGAGCAACTCGCGCTGGGTGTCGTCGAGGTCGTCCTTGCCCAGCGGCGTGAGGCGCGGCCGCGCCGGCGCGGTCGCGGTGGCGGTGGGAGTCGCGGTGCCATCCGGCAAGTCCACGAGCGTGGTCGCGTACCGTGGCTCCTTCTGCCCCGGTTGGCGTTCGAGCTTCTGCACGAGCGGGGGTTGGCGCTCCGTGGCCAACCGCTCCAGGTCGCGCTCGATCGCGGCAGCGTCGTCGAAGTTCGCGAGCCGCTCCGTGCGCGTCCGCAACTCGTTCAACGTCTGCGGTCCGCGCAACAACAGCACGCACACGAGCGCGAGCTCCCGCTGGTCGAGGCCGAGCAGCTCGTCGAGCACCTGCCGGTACTTCGTGACGCGTGAGCCGCCACCGGGGTGGACGAGCCGCATCACGCCCTTCTCGCGCAGCGCGGCGATCGTCGCCTCGACGAGCTCGTCGTCGTAGGCGACCACGGGGTCGCGGTTGTTGGTCTGATTGCAAGCGTTGACCAGCGCGTTGAACGTGAGCGGGTAGTACTGCGGCGTCGCGAGCTGCTTCTCGGCGAGGCTGCCGGCGACCCTCGCCTCCTCGGCACTCAGGTGCGTCACGCGGGCGACGCTACCGGTTCATCGGTGCCGGACGCGGCTGCGGCCACGGCGCGCCGCCGCGACAACACGCCGGCCGCGACCAGGCCGAACCCCACGCCGGTCGACACCGCCACGCACGCCCGGGCCAGCGCGACGGGACCGTCGAACGGCACCTGCGAGCGCGACAGCATCGAGAGGTCGGCGAGGCCACCGAACACGGCGATCACCGCGCCGGCGAACGCGCCCGCGAGCAGCGCTTCGAGCTCGCGCTCGGCACCCCGCACCACGAACAGCACGACGGACGCGAATGCGGCGAGCCACGCGAGCACGACCGCGGTCGACGCGGAGGTGGCGGACGCCGTCTCGACCGCGGCTGCGGTACCGAACGTGTGCACCACGTCCGACACGACCGCGGTGGCGACCCCCGCGGCGAACACGGCACGGAACACGCGGCCGCGCAACAGCAGCCCCGCCGCGACGAAGACGGCGAACAGCAGCGCGGCAAGCACCAGCCACGGAGCCGGCGACGGGCCTGGCACCCACAAGAGGCGGCCCTTCACCTCGACCTCGGTCGAGCCAGCGCGCAGCGGAACGACCCATCCGTCGATGATCACGTGGCGCCGGCCTGGGTCGCGGCGCACGGCGAGCGGCGGCTGGTCGGCCATCCAGTGCGTGCGGTGATCGTGCCAGCGGGCCACGGGCTCGGTGCCGGCGCGGCGCCACGACGGCGGCGCGGACGAGTCGGCGGTAGGGGGCAGCGAGCGGACGCCGGTGCGGGCGGCGTTGAGGTACGTGGCCGGCGAGCGGACGTTCTCGAACACGCCGCCGGGGCCGATGCGCAGGTACGGCTCGTCCTGGTAGCCGAGCACGACGACCTCCTCGCCGGTGGTGTTGCGCAGCTCGAGGCGGCTGCCGAGCTCGATCACCTCGATGCGGACGCCCGGCACGGCGGGCGACACCGAGTCGAGCACGGTCTCGAAGTTCGACGCGCCGATGCCGGCGACGGTGTGGGCGGCGGCCGGCGGCGCCGTCGCGACCAGCGCGATGGACACCGCGAGCGCGCTCAGTACGGTGAGGAGGATGCGCTTGGCCCGCATGGCCGTCATCGTTGCACTGCTGCTGGTGCCGTTCGCGCCGCCACCGCCCGCGGCGGCGCACTCCTGCGCGGCACCGAGCACGGCCGAGGTCGGCCAAGCCACCGCCCTCACCATCGGCATCACCGCGGAGCTCCAGCCGATCGTCGCCATCGACGTGCAGGTACCAGACGGGTTCACGCTGACGGGCGACGTGAAGGCGCCGCCGTGGCAGGCCGCGGTCGACGGCGACAAGCTCCACTTCACCGGCGGGCGCGTCGAGCCGTTCGCCTGCGGCTACGTCACGCTTCGGGGCCGCGCCGCCCGCAAGGGACGGCTCATCTTCCCCGTGACCGTCAAGGCGGAGGACGGCACGACGACCCGATACACCGCGACCGACTGGGCGCTCCCGGACACGGCCGGCCTGCTCTACGTCGGCATCGACCCGCCGGGCGCCGGCGCCAGCGGCGAGGACGAGGGTGGTCGGTCCAGCGCGCCAACGCTGATCGCCGCAGCGATCGCGCTCGCGCTCGGTGGCGTCACCGTGGCGTGGCGGCGTCGCTCCCGGTCGCAGCCCACTGCGACACGAGCTGGTCGCGCGCCCGCGCGACGCGCGAGCGGATCGTCCCGACCGGGCAAGCGCAAGCGGCCGCCGCCTCGTCGTAGGTGAGGCCGATCACCTGCGTCAGCACGAACGCGGCACGGCGGTCGGCATCGAGCGCGTCGAGGAGCAGCACCGCATCGACGTGATCGGCCGGCCCTTGCGCGGCACGCGCTGGCGCGCCCAGCAATCCGAAGGCGCGCCGCCGCCGCACCTCGGTGCGCACCGCGTCCGCCGCAACCCGCCGGGCGATGCCGAGCAGCCACACGCGCGCGGGCGCGTCGGCGCGGTACGCGGCCAAGGCCCGCAGGGCGCGCACGTACGTCTCCTGCGCCCAGTCCTCGGTGGACTCGCGGCCGCCCACGTGCGCGCAGAAGCGCCACACGTCGCGCTGCGTCGCCCGCACGAACGCCGCCAGGGCGACCCGGTCCCCGCCCCTGGCCGCCACCGCCAGGGCCGTCGCCTCGTCCACAGCCGCACAACCTAGGGAGAATCTCGGGAACTCGCGGGCGGGCCCGAGCGACTGGTGGGCATGCGCTGCGACGATTGCCGCGAGGCCCTATCGGCCCGCATCGACGGCGAGGCCCTGCCGCCCGCGTTCGGGCCGGCCGTCGTGGACGCCCACCTCGCCGGCTGCCCCGCCTGCCAGGAGTGGGAGGCGGCGGCCGTGCGGGTGAGCCGGGCCGTCCGCCTGCAGCCGGCCGAGTCCGTCCCCGACCTGTGGCCGGCCGTGCGAGACGCATCTGGCGTCGGTCCGCCTGCCGCGGAGAAGCTGCGATGGGCACGGGTGCTGCTTGCCGCCGTCGCCCTCACGCAGCTCGTGCTCGCCGTGCCGGCGATGGTGCTCGGCCACGACCACGGCCACACCACGCACCTGGCACGGGAGGTCGGCGCGTTCGACATCGCGCTGGCCGTCGGCTTCGCCTACGCCGCGCTGCGCCCGCGCCACGTCGGCGCGCTGGTGCCGTTCATGGCCGCGCTGGTGGCGTCGCACGTGGTCGCCGCCAGCGTCGACCTCGCCCTCGGGCGGACGGGCGCGCCGCGCGAATCCACGCACGTGCTCGAGATCGCCGGCCTGCTGTTGCTGTGGCTGCTGTCCCACGGCGGCAACAGCAGGGTACGGCGAGACCGGACCCATGCCGCGTGATCGCGCGTGATCGCGCGTGACCGCGGGACGCGCGTGACGGCGCGTGAGGGCGCGTCCCGGCGCGTGACCGCGTGATCGTCCGCCGCCTCGCGCTTGCGGCTGTCCTCGCGCTGGCCGTCGTGGTCGGCGCTGGCTCGCCCGCGGGCGCGCACGCGGTTCTCGAACGCACCTCGCCGGCAGCGGGCTCCGTGCTCGACGCGTCGCCGGACGCGATCGCGCTCGACTTCAGCGAACCGGTCGAGGTCGCGATCGGCGCCATCCGCGTGTACGACGCAGACGCGGCGCGCGTGCCCACGGGGCGGCCGCGCCACCCCGGTGGCCGGAGCAGCGGTGTCGAGGTCGCGCTGGCCGGCGAGCTGGCGGACGGCGCCTACGTGGTGACGTGGCGGGTGACGTCGGCCGACGGCCATCCCGTGCATGGCGCGTTCACGTTCCGCGTCGGTGCCGGGTCGGGTGGTGCTGGGTCGGGTGGTGCTGGGTCGGGTGGTGCTGGGTCGGGTGGTGCTGGGTCGGGTGGCGCTGCGGACCGGTCGCTCGTCGAGCGGCTGCTCGCTGCCGACGAGGGCGACGCGCCGGTCGGCGCGGTGTTCGGCGCGGCGCGCGCCGTGCTGTTCGCCGCGGTCGTGATGTTCGTGGGCGGCGTCGCGTTCGTGACCGCGCTGTGGCCGGCCGGGTGGGCTCGGTGCCGGCGGCTGCTGGTCGTCACCGGTGTCGTCGTGGGCGGGGCGACGCTGCTCACGCTCGCGTTGCAGGGCGCGTACGCGGCCGGGTTGGGGCTGGGCGACGCGTTCCGCTGGTCGACGGTGTCCGCAGTGCTCGGCACGCGGTACGGCACTGCATCGCTGTGGCGGCTCGCGGTTCTCGCCGTCGCCATCCCCTTGGTGGCGTTGCGGCCGTTGGCGTCCATCGCGTCGAAGGCCGTGGGTGCGGTGGTCGCCGTCGCGCTGCTGGCCACGGTCGGCTGGGCGGGCCACGCCGGAGCCGGCACCGCCGTCCCCGTCGCCATGGCGCTCGACGTCGCCCACCTCGCTGCCGTCTCGGTGTGGGTCGGCGGCCTCGCCTTCCTCGTCCTCGGCGTTTTGGGCGCGCTCAAGCCCACATACGGGCCTGAGCGCGCCCAAAACGAGGCGGCGGCGGCGGCCGCAGAGGTGGTCGCCCAGTTCTCGCGGGTTGCGTTCTGGGCGGTGATGGTGATCGTGGCGACGGGCGTGGCGCAGAGCGCTCGGCAAGTGGGGGGCGACGCGATCACCACGGCAGTCACCGGCACCGACTACGGCCGCCTGCTGCTGGCCAAGGTCGCGCTCGTCGCCGGCATGGTGGCGCTGGCGTGGTCGAGCCGGCGCTGGGTCCGCCGCGGCGCGCGAGACGGCGCGCAGGACCTCGGCGCGATCCGCCGCACCGTGGCGGGCGAGGTCGCGGTGGCGGCCGCGGTGCTCGCCGTCACCGCGATGCTCGTGAACGCGGTGCCCGCCAAGAGCGCGCTCAGCCGCCCGTACTCGACGGAGCTCGAAGTCGGCGCGCTGCTCGTGGACGTCACCGTCGACCCCGCCAAGGCCGGCCCGACCGACGTGCACGTCTACACGCTCACCAAGCAAGGCGCGGTCGCCGAGGTGGAAGAGCTCACCGCGTCGCTCTCGTTGCCTGCGCAGGACATCGCGCCACTCGCCGTCCCTCTGCAGCGCGCCGGCCGCGGCCACTTCGCCGCCTATGGCTTCGACGTGCCCATCCGCGGCACGTGGCGTCTCACCATCGTCGTTCGAACGAGCGACATCGACCAGGACCGGGCGTCGACCGACGTGCCGGTCCGCTGACCAAGGAGGACCACATGCGGCCCCGCCGCGCCATCATCACCACGATCGCCATCGCGATCGCCGCAGTCCTTGCCCTCGCCTTGCCCGCGAGCGCGCACGTCACCGTGAACCCGAGCGAGGCGCCGCGGGGCGGGTTCGCCAAGCTCACCTTCCGCGTGCCGAACGAGCACGACACCGCGTCGACGACCTCGGTGGAGGTCAACTTCCCCACCGACCACGTGATCGCGAGCGCCCGCACCAAGCCCGTGCCCGGGTGGACGGCCAAGATCGAGAAGAGCGCAACCGCGGTCACCAAGATCACGTGGTCGGGCGGCAAGATCGCACCCGGTGAGTTCGAGGAGTTCGACGTGTCACTGCGCTTGCCCACTGAAGGCGACTCGGTCATGTTCCCGTCGGTGCAGACGTACGACAACGGCGACGCCGTCCGCTGGATCGAGGACACGCCAGCAGGTGGCGAGGAGCCCGAGCACCCCGCACCCGTCCTCACGCTCGTCGCCGGAACAGGCGGTGACGACCACCACGACGCTGCACCAGCGGACGGCGGCGACGGCGAGGCTGACGGCGACGAAGCGGCCACGGAGGCCGGCGACGGCGCCGAAGACGGCGACGACTCGAACGCGCTGCCCGCCGTCGCCATCGCCGTCTCCGTCCTGGCGACGGTGCTCAGCGTCATTGCCCTCACTCGCCGCCGCCCCTGAATGCTTTTGTCCCGTGGAACGTGGCATCGTGCGCCACGTTCCACGGGACAGAAC
>Ga0299907_10000922_pt1 | contig 15754 bp, 17 predicted proteins | sample RVTome_16_FD_198680 | JGI IMG/M metagenome (GOLD analysis project Ga0299907, IMG submission 198680) | Soil microbial communities from uranium-contaminated site in the Upper Colorado River Basin, Wyoming, United States - RVT152D67 (version 2) ...
AGCTCCAGGAGGCGCGCGCCGAGGCGCTTCCCTTCGAGCGGGCTGCCTACGACGGCCTCACGTTCACGTACCTGCTTCGCTACGTCGACGACCCGCCCGCCGCCCTTCGCGAGCTCGCTCGAGTCGTGCGCCCCGGCGGACGCATCGCCATGCTCGACTTTCACGTCCCGGGAAGCGCGCTTGCGCGAGTCTCCTGGGACGGATACGTCCGAGTCGGCCTCCCGCTGCTAGGTCGAGCGATCTCGCCGGCTTGGCGAGAGGTCGGCGACTTCCTCGGGCCGAGCATCCGCGGCTTCTGGGGCCGCTGGCCGCTCGAGCGTCTGCTCGCCGCCTGGAGCGAGGCGGGGATCGCGAGCGTCCGCGCGCGCCCGCTCAGCCTCGGCGGCGGCATCGTGGTCTGGGGAACCCGTGGCGACTGAGGTCAGGCGCCCTGCCTTCTACGCGCTCGCACGGGGAGGCTGGCGCGACTACGTCACCCTCCTGCACGTGCCCTACACGGCGTGGCACCTGAGCTACGTCGCCGTCGGAGCCGCACTGACACCAGCTTTCGCCTGGGACCGCCTCCTGCCCACGCTCGCCGCCTTCTTCCTCGCGGTCGGCATCGGCGCCCATGCGCTCGACGAGCTGAACGGCCGGCCGCTCCGCACCGAGATCCCCGGCCCAGTCCTGGTCGCCCTCGCGGGGGCCTCCGTCGTCGGTGCGATCGCCATCGGGATCGCAGGGGCGGTGCTGGTCGATCCCCTGATCGCCGTCTTCGTCGCGGCAGGCGCCTTCATCGTCGTGGCGTACAACCTCGAGCTCGTCGGCGGCCGCTTCCACGGCGACCTCTGGTTCGGCCTCGCCTGGGGCGCGTTCCCACTGCTCACGGGCTACTTCGCCGCCGCCGGGCGGGTCGACGCCGTCGCCCTCGCGGGCGCCGTGTTCGCCTTCGCCCTGAGCCGCGCGCAGCGACTTCTGTCGACGCCGGTGCGCGACGTGCGCCGACGGGTCAAGCGGGTCGAGGGCGTCGTCGAGCGGCGCGACGGCACACTCGACGCCGTCACGCCCGACCTGCTCCTCCAGGGCAAGGAACTGGCTTTGCGGGCGCTCGCTCTCTCCGCGGTCACGCTCGCGGTCACGCTCGTCATCATGCGCGCCACGTGATCCCGATCGCGCTCGACCTCCAGGATGCGCACGTCTACGCGTCACGCGGCACGCCCCGCCCACCCGCGATCGTCGCCCCCGCGCCCCGGGAGGTCTCCTTCGGGAAAATCGCCGGGAAGGTCTCCGCGCGTACGGCCCGCGTCGTCGTGAAGGTCGACGGCGTCGTCAAGGGCTCCACGGTGCCCGCGCACGGTCGGTTCCGTCTCACACTCGATCTGCCGCCACGTGATATCCGCGTTCGCATCATCGCCGAGGACCGCTTCGGCAACCGCGCAGGCCGCTCGGTCGCGCCCGTCTACGGGCTCCCGCGGGCGGCCAACCCGACCGGCGGCCGCCCTTCCGCGGAGGACGCTCGCCTCGCCCGCCGAGTCAAGGCTCTCGCCCGCGCCCACCCCGGGATCGCGGCCGTCTACGTCCAGGATTTGCGCACTCGCGTCGGTGCCGCCTGGAACGCCGGCGCCCGCTTCCCGGCCGCCTCGACGGTGAAGGTGGCGATCGCAGTCGAGGTGCTGCGAGTCCTGGGAGGCCGTCCGGCCAGAGGGGGCTCGCTCGGCCGTCAGCTCTCGAGCATGCTCGTCGATTCCGACAACGAAGCGGCCAACGCGCTCCTCACCTGGCTCGGCGGCTCCACCTCGGGGGGCGCTGCCGAGGTGAACGCGACGCTGCGCTCTCTCGGCATCGACGACTCGCTCCTCTACGGCGGGTACGCGCTCGGGACGGCTGCGAGACGACCGATACCGATCCGCGTCGAGGAGCAGCCGGACTTCGGTCTCGGCAAGCACACGACCGCCTACGACCTCGCCCGCCTGCACAGCCTCCTCCACATGGCCGCCCACTCGAAGGGCGCGCTCCGGCGCGTGCCGGGAAGCTTCACGGGAGCGGACGCGCGCTTTCTCCTCCGGACACTCGCGCACGTCGCCGATCCGGGAAAGCTCGACCGGTATCTGCCGAGCCGCTTCCCGGTCCTGCACAAGGCGGGCTGGATCACCACTGTGCGCCACGACGCGGGAATCGTCTACTCGCCCGAGGGCGCGTTCGTCGCCGTCGTCATGACCTGGAACGCGGCCGGCGTGGGCACGTCGTCCGACGTGCTCGCCGGCCGGGTGGCGGCCACGGCGCTCCGCCGCTTCGACGCCCTCCGCGGCGAAGCCGCAGGCGATTCCTCGACGCGAACTACGATGTTCGGATGGAGCTAGCGTTCGAGATCGGCTTCGCGATCGCCCTCGGCGCGGTCGCGGCCTCCCTCGCGCTCTTCGCCTGGGGACACCTCCCGGAGCGGGTGCTCCTCGCCGCCGCGATCGCATTCGGCGCCGCCGCCTTCCTGGCCGCGATCGCGCTCGGCATCGACCTCGCCGAGAGCTTCGCCGACACGGAGACGCTGCTCCTCGTCACCGGCGGCCTTGCGCTTGCGGCGCTCGCCGAGGCCGGACTCTACGCGCTCGCTCGCGGACTGCGGCGTGTGCGCGACCTCGAGCGCGTCGGCGAGAACGCGAGGGCGCGCCTCGACTCCTTCCTCGACGAGCACGCCGAGAGCCGCAGGGCCGAGCTCGAGCGCACGCTCGCGCGCGAGCGCGCGAACGCGAGCTACTCCCTTGGCGAGCAGGAGCGCCAGCTGGCCGAGGAGCGGCGCGACCACATCGCCCGCCAGGCCGAGCGCGCGCGAGTCGAGCTGGCCGAGGCCGTCTCGAGCGCGCAGGAGCGGCTCGAGAGCCGCCTCCGCGCGTGGGCCGCCGACCTCGACCGCGGCCAGCGCGAGCTCGAGACCCAGCTCGGGGAGCTCGGCCAGCGCCAGCGCGAGGCGCTCGCCGCCTACGATGCTCGCCTGCGAGCCGACGCCGAGCGGCTCGCGGCCGCCGCCGAGGAGCAGAAGCAAGCCCTGGCACAGCTCCGGTCGGAGTTCCAGCGCAGCGCTCGCGAGGCGCTCGAGGAAGGGCGAAACGAGGTCGAGACCCACGCCGCCGAGCGGCGCCGGGCACTCCACGAGGTGGGCGAGCGGCTGCGCGCCCGCGAACGGACGCTCCAGGAGCAGATCGAGCGCGAGGAAGTCGACTCGCGCGCTCGCCTCGCGGCGGGGGTGGCCGAGGCCGAGCGGCGCCAGCTCGCCCAGCTCGAGCGGGCCCTCGAGCGCGCCGCCAACCGGCTCGCGGAGGAGGCCGAGCGCCGCTTCGACGGGCAGATCAAAGAATCGCGTGAGCGGTCGGCCGAGCGGCTCTCGCGCGAGCTCGACAAGTCGATCGAGCAGTTCGCGCGCCAGGCCGAGAAGCAGATCTCCGACCGCATCAACGAGCTCGCCCGCGTCACCGCGGATCGAATGCAGCGGCGGGTGAGCGACGTCGGCCGCGCCGCGGAGGCGCAGCACGAGGTCTCAGCGGAGCGGCTCCGTCTCGTGAGCGAGCGGCTCGAGAAGGCTCTGGCCGACGCCGAGGAGCGGATCACCGCCTTCGAGGCGCAAATCGAGCTCGAGCTCGAGACGAAGCTCGGCGCGCTCGAGCGCTCCCTGCGCGCAGCCGAGCGCGAGTAGCCCTTGAAGGCCGCAGGGAGGAAATCCCTGCGGGAGGCAGAAACGTCGCGGCGTGGAACAGTTGACCCTCCTCGAGGAGCGCGACCACGACGAGCGCGGGAAGGTCGAGAGCTGGCGCCTGCACGTCCTCATCGAGGCCGGCTACCCCCTCCCGCTCGCCGAGCGCATCGCCCAGAGCGAGGCCGATCTGCACGAGGCGGTCGAGCTCGTCGGCAGCCGCGGCTGCGCTCCCGACGTCGCGGCGCAGATCCTCCTCTGATGTTCGGCCGGTGATCGGCGTGCTCGCCGGGGACGGATGCGACCAGGCCGGGCGTCGCGATCGTCTGCGACCCGTACGGTTCAGTACGGGCGAGGGCGAGCGCGGCGATCCCCACCTCCATCCGAGCCGCCATACGCAGCGAGGGCGACCAGCGCGGCGGCGGCCAGGGCGAACGCAGTCCGAGCCCGCCAACTGACGCTTCGCGCCTGGAAGGGGGCAAGCGCGCCACAGGCTCCGCCTCGGCCGTGCGCTAGATTCGAGCTCGTGAAGGTCGAGCCGCTCCTCTACGGCGACCGCAAGGTCTACACCGTCTCCGCGTTCAACCGCGGTGTCGGCTCGTGGCTGGCCCGGCTCCCGACGGTCTGGGTCGAGGGAGAGGTGACGGAGTTCCGCCGTCAGGCCGGCTGGCAGAGCGTCTTCTTCACGCTCAAGGACGTCGCCGACGGCTCCTGCCTGCCGGTCTCCATGCCGCGCGGCGCCTTCGACGCGCTGCGGGTCGACCTCGTCGACGGCACCCGGGTGCACGTCTGGGGCCGGCCGGAGCTCTTCGAGGCCCGTGGCGTCTTCCGCCTGCGGGCCCTTTCGCTCGAGGCCCTCGGGCTCGGCGCCCTGCTCGCCAGGCTGGAACGACTGAAGCGGGAGCTCGCCGCCGAGGGCCTCTTCGCATCCGAGCGCAAGCGCCGACTTCCGGTGTTCCCGCGCCGCGTCGGCCTCCTCACCGGGAACGAGGCGGCCGCCAAGCGGGATTTCGTCACGGCGGTGACCGCGCGCTTCCCCGCCGCGCGCGTGCTCGTCGCCCAGACCTACGTGCAGGGGCCGCAGGCGCCGGCGGCGATCGTCGCCGCGCTCGCGGCGCTCGCCCGGGAGCCCGAGGTCGACGTCGTCGTCCTCTCGCGGGGAGGCGGGAGCTTCGAGGACCTCCTGCCCTTCAGCGACGAGCGTGTCGTCAGGGCCGTCGCCGCCTGCACCGTGCCGGTGGTCTCGGCCGTCGGGCACGATCAGGACACGCCCCTCTGCGACCTCGCGGCGGACGCGCGCGCGTCGACGCCGACCGCGGCCGCCCGCCTGGTGGTTCCCGACGAGGAGGAGCTGCGCCAACGGCTCGGGCGGCTGCACGCCTCGCTCGCCCGCGACGCGCGCCGCGCCCTCGAGCGTTCCCGGCAGGCCCTCACGGCCGACGGCGAGCGCCTGGCGCGCGCGCCGAATCTTCTCGTCGAGCGCAAGCGGGCGGCCGTCGACGGGCTCGCGGGCCGCCTGCGCGCACTGTCTCCCAAGGCGACGCTGGGCAGGGGCTACGCGATCGTCCGCAGCGACGAGGGAGCGATCGTGCGCTCGACCGGTGCAATCGCCCCCGGGGGGCGCGTGGAAGTCGAGCTCGCCGAGGGCGGCTTCGGCGCCCGCGTCGAGGAGGTGCAACCGTGAGCGAGGAGCTGCGCTTCGAGGACGCGCGCAGGGAGCTGGAGCGCATTGTCGCGCAGCTCGAGAGCGGGCAGGCCGGCCTGGAGGAAGCCGTAGCGCTCTGGGAGCGGGGCGAGGAGCTCTATCGCCTCTGCGTGGCGAAACTGGACGCGGCGGAGGGCAAGATCGAGGAGCTCGGGCGCCGCGCGGAGGCGGTCAAGCCCGACGCCTGAGCGGCACGGCGACGAGAACCTCCTCGAAGTACTCCCCCTTGCGCCGTCCCGTGCGCCGGTTGACATGCCGGACGAAGCGCTCCTCGAGACGAAGGCCCGCGGCGGCGAGAATGTCGTCGTAGAGCCTGCGGCGGTCGTTGACGACGATCACGATCCGGCCTCCGCGGCGAAGCGCCGACCGCGCCCGGACGAGGACGGCGGCGACGCCCTCGCAGTAACCGGCTATGCCGCGCCCGATCTCCGCCTCGTCGCGACGGGGAAGATCGAGGAGCTCGAAGGCGTACGCGTGTTGCTCGTGGTAGTCGATGAGCCCCGGGTAGGGAGGCGACGTGACGACGAGGTCGACGGGGCCGGGCGGATCTGCCGCGCGTGCGTCGCCATCGAGCACGGTCGCGTCGGCGCAGGCGCGCAGGTCGGCGAACTCCTGCACCCGCTGGACGGCATCGCGCACGTACCGGCGCAAGAACTTGTCCGCCTCGCCCACGGGCCGGCAGGTGCGCCGGTGCTTGTGGCAGAGGTACTCCCCCCGGGCCGGCTCGGCGGGGAAGCCGAGGTCGTCGTGCCGCGCCAGCCTGGCCGAGCGGGCGGCGCGCGAGAGGACGACGCGCCAGAGGTTGGGATAGGCGGTGCCGGCGATGCGCTCGCGGAAGGCGAGCAGCTCGGCTCGCGCCCGGGGCGCGAACCAGCGCTCGAGGTAGGGGCCGGGCGCGGTTCCGGCCGAGCCGTCGCCGCCCTGCGAGAGACGGACGACGTCGGCGAGAAGCTCGGCCGGCTCGTATGTGGCGGTCTTCACGCGCATGAGCAGGCAGTTGAAGGCGGAGACGTCGCAGCCGGCAGCGCGCGCGCCGAAGGCGTTCGCCTCCACGAGCGTCGTCCCCGAGCCCGCGAAGGGATCCCAGACGAGCTGCCGCGGCCGTGCGTAGCGGCGCAGGAAGACTTCGGCGAGCTGCGGGACGAACTTGCCCAGGTACGGGTGCAGCCGGTGCACGTGCTTGGTGCGCTCCCGCTCGGGGAGCTCGGCCTCCGACCAGGAGAGCTCGAGGTCGATCCCGTCGTAGAGCGCCGCCTGCGTGCTCATGGGCCGGCCTCTGGCCCACGAGCACGTGGAGGGGGTGGAGGGGAACCGGGAAGCTCCCCCTCAGAGTCGAAGAGAGGGGCACATGGAGGAAACATGGTTTCCCCGGGAGCGAGCCGAAGGTGAGCGACGCTCATCCGTGGTCTTTCGCCGCGACTCGCCCTCCCCCTGCGCACCGGTTTATGATCCCGCGCGATGGCCGACGCACCCATCGACGCCCTGCGGCAGGTACCGCTCTTCGCGGAGCTCGGCGACCGCGAGCTCCGCCTCCTCTCGGGGCAGATGCACGAGCGGCGCTTTCCGGAGGGCGCCGAGGTGACGAGGGAGGGCGCCCACGGGGCCGGGTTTTTCGTCATCGTGGAAGGGAACGCGACCGTCAGCGTGGGCGGGGAGCAGCGCGCGACGCTCGGCCCGGGCGACTACTTCGGCGAGATCGCCCTCATCGACGAAGGCGTGCGGTCGGCCTCCATCACGGCCGCGACCGACCTCCTCTGCTACGGCATGACGCCCTGGGAATTTCGCCCCTTCGTCGAGGACCACCCGCAGGTGGCCTGGGGGCTCCTGAAGACGCTGGCGCGCCGCACCCGCGAGGAGCAGACGCATCAGCCCTCGCACTAGCGGCTCGGCTTTCGTCAACGGCACGGAGCTGCGCTACGACGATGCGGGAGACGGCCCGCCGGTCGTGCTTCTCCATTCGTCCCTCGGCGACAGGCGACTCTGGGACGGCCAGGTGGATGCGCTTGCGGCGCAGTTCCGGGTCGTCCGCTACGACGCGCGCGGCTTCGGTGACTCGCCGCTTCCGGGCGGCTCCTTCTCTCTCGCCGACGACCTGCGCGCACTTCTCGACCACTTGGGACTCGAGCGGGCCGTCATCGTCGGAAACTCGATGGGCGGCAAGGTCGCGCTCGAGTTCACGCTCATCCACCCCGAACGCGTCACAGCCCTCGTCCTCGTCGGGACCGCGCTCGGAGGCCACGAGGACTCGCCCGAGCTCGAGCGCTTCGACGAGCAGGAGGAGGCGCTCCTGGAAGCGGGACGAATCGACGAGGCGGTCGAGCTCAACCTCCGCCTGTGGCTGAAGGGACCGCGCCGGGAGACGGACGCGGTCGACCCGGCCGCGCGCACACGCGTGGCGGAGATGCAGCGGCACGCGTTCGACGTCCAGGTCGAGGCGTACGAGCAATCGCCTCCTCCGGGCCCGGGGGCCTGGCTCGACCCGCCGGCCGCAACTCGGCTCGGAGAGATCCGCGTCCCGACGCTCGTCGTCGTCGGGGACGAAGACGTCGAGGACATGCTCGCCATCGCCCGGCAGCTGGCGGCCGAGATTCCCGGCGCCCGCAAGATCGTGATGCCGGATACGGCACACCTGCCCGCATTCGAGCGGCCGGGGGAGTTCAACCGTGTCGTCATCGACTTCCTCGCCGGCGTTTCCGGGCATCCTGCGGCGGGAAACGGGTAGGCGAAGGAGGGACTGGATGGGCTGGCTGGACAGACTTCTCGGGCGGGGCGACGACACGCCTGACGCGGAGCGCGCGGAGGCGCGGGAGCACGGCGGAGCCGACGACGAGACACAAGCGGACGTTCTCGAGGAAGAGGTCGCTGAAGCGCGCGACCAGGACGCGCTCGAGAATCCGCACCCCGGCGTGAGCTAGAGCGAGCGAGCGAGCTCCTCGCCGAGGGCGGCGAGGTCACGGCGAGCCTGGGCAGGGTCGCCGCTCAATTCACGCATCTCGGCACCCGGGAGCGGCGCGGCCACCCGCCCCCCGAAGACGACGCAGCGCACGCCTTCCTCGCGGGAGACGCGCACGACCGCGGCGGGCGCCTTCCCCTCCGCGGTCGTCTCGTCCACGGTTCCCTCGCCCGTGACGACCAGGGCGGCGCCGCGGACGCGCGCGCGAAAGTCGAGCGCTTCGAGAACGTGCTCGGCCCCGGGGACAAGACGGCCGCCGAGCGCTGCGAAGGCCGCCCCGAGCCCGCCCGCAGCCCCGGCGCCGGGGAGGTCCGCGAACGGTCGCAGCTCCTCCGTCGACGCGAGCCGCCGCTCGAGCTCCTCGACCTGGGCCGGTGTCGCGCCCTTCTGCGGCCCGTACGCGCGGGCGGCGCCTCGAGGGCCGAGAAGCGGAGCCATGACGTCGCACATGATCATCGTTGCATCATCAGGCAACACGACTGGGACCTCGCGGAGCCCGGCGCCGCCGTCGACGGTCGCGGTTCCGCCGAGCGCGACGACGAGCCCGGCGACCGGCGCGGCGACCGCGGCCGCCAGGAGCTCGCCGAGGCCGCGGCTCGAAGCCCGGAGCGGATCGCGCTCCGTCGGCGCCAGACGCGAGAGCCCGAGCGCCTCGGCCGACTCGACGACCGCCCGCCCGTCGGGAAGGAGCAGCCACCGCGCCTCGACGGGCCGCCCCAGCGGGTCCGCGACCATCGTCGTTCGCCACTGGCCTCCGAGGGTCTGCTGCAGAGCCTCCAGCGTGCCCTCGCCGCCGTCGGCGACGGGCACCAGCTCGGCCTCGACGCCGGCGCGCTCGAACCCTCGTGTGAGCGCGGCCGCCGCCTCGCGCGCCGAGAGCACGCCCTTCAGGGCGTTGGGAGCGAGGATCGCCCTGGGTCTAGGCGATCCGCTCGACGCGGTCGTCCTCGTCGATCTCGACCTCCGTCACCTCCGGCATGCGCCTGAGCATCGCGAAGGAGAACCCCTCGCGGGCTAGGAACACGAGCCCGAGCCCGACGCCGACCGAGACCTCGATCGCTTGGAGGCCGACGCCGTAGAGGAAGCCCTCCCCGTAGGGCTCGCCGTACCGGAGAAGCGCGAGCGCGACGGCAGCCTGCACCAGCCCGACGTTGCCGGGCCAGAACGGGAAGACCATGACGAGGTTCATGATCACGAGCACGAGCGCGGCCGCCGGGATCGACGGCTCGACCCCGAAGGCGAGGAAGGCGGTGTAGACGGCGAAGAGCTGCGCCGTCCAGCCGACGAGTTGGAAGAAGAGCGCCTGCAACGCCGGCACTGGCCGGCGGAGGACAGTGAGACCGTGCCGCGCCATGCGGAGGAGCCGCCGCGCCGGCCCGAGCCCCTCCGTCACCGGCCGGTGCTGCCTTCGCGCGAGGAGCACGCCCGCGATGAGGAACCCGACGCCAATGCCGATCGCGATCGCGAGCCCGGGCACCGCCCAGTCCGGAATCCTCGCCCTGTAGAGGACGTAGACGACGAGGCCGAGGGCCACCACAACGTCGTAGAGCCGATGGGTGAAGACCGTCCCCGTGATCGTCGCCCACGTCCCCGGACGGCGGCGCACGTGCCGAGTGAGGACGGCGACGCGGGCGAGCTCCCCCACGCGGCCCGGCAGGGCGGCGTTGGCGAGCAGGCCGACGCAGAAGGCGGAGAAGACGAGCCGCCGCGTCGGCCACGGTGGCGGCATCGCATGCGTGATCACGATCCGCCAGGCCTGGGCGCGCACGACGACCGAGAACAGGTTGATGAGGACGGCGGCGGCGACCCACTCCCAGCGAACCGCGCGGAACGCGCGGTCGACGACGCCGAGATCGGGCCCTCGCCAGACGGCGAGGGCGACGAGCGCCACGAGTGGGACGACGACGAGGAGTACTCGGAGGAATCGACTGTGCGGAAGCGGGACCCGCATCTAGGCGGCCACCCGCTCGGCCGACCGCATTTCGGCAAGGTTCTCGTAGATCTCCAGGAGACGGGAGGCGATTGTGCTCCAGGAGTACGCCGCCGCCGCCTCGCGAGCCGCCTCCCCCAGCCGCCGGCGCCGCGGCTCGTCGCCGAGGAGCTCGACGAGCCCGGCAGCGAGGGCCTCGGCATCGCCGGGCGGGACGAGGATGCCGGTCTCCGGCCCAGCCACCGCGGCATACCCCTCGATGTCCGAGGCGACGACGGGCGTGGCGCAGGAGAACGCACGGGTCAGCACCATGCCGAAGCTCTCGCCCCCGAGAGACGGAGCAGCGAGCAGGCTGGCCCGCATGAGCTCGGCCGTGAGGTCCTCCTCCGAGAGGGCACCGAGAAGGTCGACGCCCTCGAGCGAGAAACCCTGACGTCGCGCGAGCCAGCGAACCGAGAGGGGGTCGGCGCCGACGAGGCGGAGGCGCGCCCCCGTGGCCGCGCACACCCGCGGCCAGGCGCGCAGGAGCACCGGTAACCCCTTGCGCGGCTCGTTGCGCCCGATGAAGACGACGTTCCCGTTCCGCCCGGAGGGGTCGGCCGCAGGCGGCAGCTCGACCCCGTTCGGGATCACCTCGATCGGGCCGCCGACGTGCGGCTCCGCGCCCTCCCGCGCCGCCTCGGAGACGGCGATCCGGTGGTCGATGCGCCCGGCGACGACTCCCCAGAAGACCCTGCCGAGCGGATACCAGCCGAGGCGCTCACCCGCGGAGTGACAAGTGACGACGATCGGACAGTCGGCGGTGGCGAGCGCGAAGACCGAGAGAACGGGCGCGAAAGGCTCGTGCACGTGGAGGACGTCGAAGCGCTGCTCCTCCCACACGCGGCGCATGCGCACCATCGCCTGGGGGCTCAGGATGAGGTTCGGGAGCGAGGCGTTGGCCGGCACGATCACCGAGCGCCCCACCGGGATGACGTAGTCGGGCGGCCGCCCGTGCCGGCCTTCTCTCGGGTGCAGGAGCTTCGTCAGGCGCCCGGGTGGGTCGTGCCCCATGATGACGCGGGCGTCCACCCCCTGGCGCCGAAGCGCCCGCGCCTGGTGGTCGGCGTGCTCCTGCACACCGCCCCAGAACGACCACGAGTAGGGAACGACGATGCCGACCTTCACGCCGCAACCCTATCCCGCGGGCGTCGGCGCTTGACTGCCCGCCGGCGCCCGCGTAGCGTCCCGCGCCGCCGGTGCTCCGGACGCCCTCCACCTGGCTTGCCGCAATCCTCGCCGTCGGCGGCGCGCTCGTCGCCACGGCGGTCATGTTCGCCGACTACCCCTTTCCGCCCGAGGAGACGGCCTTCATCGAGACGCCGGCGGCTCTCCTCTGGCTCCTCTCCGTCGCGGCCCAGTGGATGCTCTGGTTCGTGCTCGTCCCCCCTCTGGCGGTCGCGCTCTACGCCCACCGGGAGGGCTTCGGCTGGAGCCCCGTCGTCTCCGTCGGCGCCCTGGCCGTCCTCGCCGTCGGCTTCCTGCTTCCTGCCACCTTCGGCTGGCCGGACCTGCCGCTCGCCGACCTGCCCGAGTATCCGCTCACCTACCACCGCGCCAAGATCGGCGCGATCTACGGCGTCGGCCTCCTCGTCGCGCTGATGCCGGCGCTCGGCCTCGGCCTCGTCCGCGCGCGCCTGCGCGGCCTCTTCGTGCAGGGGAAGCCGAGTGCGACGCAAATCCAGCAGTTCCTCGAGCTCCGCGAGAGCATGCAGCACTTCCTCTTCCTCGCCGGCGCGTTCATCTTCCTCGCCATGCTCTCGGTCGGCGCGCTCCGGAACGCGATCCTCGCCCAGGATCCCGACGACGAGGCGCTCGCCGCGAGCTTCCCGCCCGAGTACGTCCTCCTCTTCGGCGTCTACTTCTCGCTCCTCCTCGCGCTCGCCTACACGCCCGTGTACGCGGGCTACCTGCAGGTGGGCGGACGCATGCGCGACGCGCTCGTGAGCCCGACGCCGCCCGCGGTCGGCGTCGCCGAGCTGAAGACGTGGCAAGATGAGCGAGCCGACCTCGAGAGCGTGCTCCACCTCGACGTCGGCGTGGGCGAGAGCTTCAGGGCCGGCGTCGTCGTCTTCGCCCCACTCGCCGGCAGCCTCGTCTCGCTCCTCCTCCCGGGAGTGAGTCTGTAGATTCGCGCGGATGATCAGGAGGGCGCAGCGGCTCGATCCCGTTCGCGGCTTCGGCATCGACCGGGTGGCGGCGGCGGCCGACGAGCCGACGCGGGCGAGCCGGCGCTGGCCTGTCCTCCGCATGGAGAACCTCGACACCGACCTCCCGCTGCCGCCGGAGGCCGTGCGCGTCACCGCGGAGAGCCTGGGGACGCCGGCGGCGAACTCCTGGCTCCCCTTCACGGGCGATCTCGACCTCCGCGCAGCCATCGCCGACTTCACCGCCGAGCGAACGGCCCACCGGTACGACCCCGAGCGGGAGATCGTCATCACGGTGGGCGGGATGGAAGGCCTCCTGAACGTCGTCCTTGCGACCGTGAACCCCGGCGACGAGGTCGTGGTCACGGACCCGACCTACGCCGGCATCGTCAACCGCGTCCACCTCGCGGGCGGGATCCCGAAGCTCGTCCCCTTCACAGTCGTCGACGGGGAGTGGCGCCTCGATCGCGACCGGCTGGCCGAAGCCGTCGGGCCGGCGACGACCGCGTTCCTGCTCATGAGCCCGTCGATGCCCTCGGGCGGCACATTCGACGAGGAGGACTGGCGGCTCGTCTGCGACCTCGTCCGCGAGCGCGATCTGTTCCTGATCTACGACGCGGCGATGGAGCGTCTCCTCTTCGACGGGCGCCCGCTCGTCCACCCGCTCGGCTTCGAGGGGATGGCCGAGCGGACGGTCGTCGTCGGCTCGCTCTCGAAGGAGCACCGCATGATCGGCTGGCGCGTCGGCTGGGTGGCCGGGCCGGCCGAGACGATCGACGACGTGGGCTGGACGCACGTCTACAACACGACGACCCCGGTCGGCCTCGCCCGTGCCGCCGGGGCGGCCGTGCTGCGCGGGGATCAGGGGCACGTGGACGAGTGCGTGGCGGAGCTCGAGCGCCGCCGCGACACGATGCTGGCCGACCTCCCGGACTGGCCGTTCGTCCGCCCCGGCGGCGGCTGGTCGCTCCTGCTCGACGTGGCGGAGCTCGGGCTGGAGGCACCGGAAGCCTCGCGCTTTCTGCTCGAGGAGGCATCGATCGCGGCCACGGCGATGGTCGGCTGGGGCGGGCCGGTCGCCGAGCGCCACGTCCGCTTCGTCTTCAGCGCCGAGCCGGTCGAGCGGCTGGTGACTATCCCCGAGCGGCTCGCCGGCGGCCGGCTGGCAGCCGCGGTCGCCGGTCGGGGCTAGCCGCCGAGGGGCGGGCCGCGGTGGGGCACCGGCGCCGAGTGCACGATCGAAGTCGTCGTCAGGCCGTATGGCGTAAAGCGGTCGAGGACGTCCTCCAGGTCGTCGATCGAGCGTAGGTGGAGCTTCATCAGGAAGCAGTCCTCCCCGGTGATCCGGTAGCACTCCGACACCTCAGGCACCTCGCGGGCGACCTCGGGGATCCTTTGCAGCCTTCCCGGAGCGGGCCGGACGCGCACCACGGCGGCGACCGGAAACCCGAGCGCTCTCGGGTCCAGCTCGGCCCTGTAGCCCACGATGACCCCGGCCCGCTCGAGCCGCTGCACGCGCTCGGCCACGGCGGGCGCGGACATGCCGATCCGGCGCCCGAGCTCGGCCATACCCAGGCGTCCGTCGCCCTGTAGCTCCTTCAGCAGTCGAAGGTTGATCGCGTCGAGGAGATTGGCTTCGTAGGTGTTCGCGTCTCGCAGCTTTGCTCTTTTTGGCATTTTCGGCCGAACTCCTTTGATCTGGCATTCCATACTGCCACGTTTCCCGGGACCATGTGGGCATGCCCACAGCACCGGCTGGCGAGGCTCTCGGCGAGGCGTTCGGCCGCGCTGCGGCGGCGACTCCGCCGCAGGCCTTCTTCGTCGGGAGCGCGATCTTCCACTACCTCGGACCGGCCTTCGCCGTGCTCCTGTTCTCGCTCGTCGAGCCGGTCGGCGTCGCCTGGCTGCGGATCGCCAGCGCCGGGGCCATCTTCGGCGCCTGGCGCATGCCCTGGCGCTCGCTCCGGGGTGTCGACGCCTCGACCTGGCGACTCGTCCTCGGGCTCGGCGCCGTCCTAGCCGTGATGAACGCCTGCTTCTACGTTGCGATCGACCGGCTGCCACTCGGAACCGTCGCCGCGATCGAGTTCCTCCCCGTGATCGCGCTCGCCGCGCTCGGAGCCCGAACCGCGCGAAATGCCCTCGCTCTCGCCCTCGCCGTGCCGGGCGTCTACGTCCTGACCGACGTGCGCATCGAGGGCGAGCCGGTCGGCGTCGCCTTCGCGTTCGCCAACGCCGGCCTCTTCGCGCTCTACATCGTCCTCGCCCACCGGGTCTCGCGTAACCCGAGCATCGGTCGGCTCGACGGTCTCGCGGCCGCGATGCTCGTCGCCACCGTCGTCATCACGCCGGTCGGCGGCTGGAGCGCTGCGCCCGCCTTGCTCAACCCGGTCGCAATCGGAGCCGGGATCGGGGTCGGTGTCGCCTCGTCCGTCATCCCGTACGTCTTCGACCAGCTTGCGATGGCTCGCCTCAGCCGTGCGACCTACTCGTTGATGGTCTCGCTCCTACCCGCCACGGCGACGGTGATCGGGATCATCGTGCTCTCCCAGATCCCCTCCTGGGTCGAGGTCCTCGGGGTCGGATTCGTCGTGGCCGCGGTCGCCGTTCACCGCGAACCGGCGCCTTGACGGCTCCGACGAGCCCGTACACGTCAGACTCTCGGGAGGATGACCGAACCCGAGACCGCAGTCGCCGAGCTCAGCCGGGAAGGGCTCGCCGAGCTCCACACGCACCTGGGCGGCTCGGTCGACCCCGCGGTCCTCTGGACGCTCGCGCACGAGCAGGGCATCGCTCTCCCGGTCAAGGACTACTGGGACTTCGTCGAGCTCGTCACCGTCGACCCGCACGGCGTCGACGGCCTTCCCGAGCTGGACGGGATCTACAGGTGGACCGAGCTCATCCAGTCGAGCCCGATCGCCGTCGAGCGCTCCGTGCACGGCGCCATCGGCGGCGCCTACCGCACTCAGAACATCACGACCCTCGAGCTCCGCTTCAACCCGATGAAGCGGAACCGCGGGGGCGAGCGTGACCTCGACCACATCATCATGGCGGCATCACGAGGGTTGGATTTGGCGCGACTCGAGTACCCGAAAGTGCGCGCAGGCCTCATCCTCATGATGGATCGCACGTTCACGCGCGAGCAGAACGAGGTGATCGTCGAGAAGGCGATCCGCTACGCGGGACGCGGGATCGTCGGCGTCGACATCGCCGGCCCGCGACCGGACGGCGGACGGTATCTCTATCGGGGGCTCGTGCCGCTGGTCGAGACGGCGCGGGAGGCCGGGCTCGGCGTCACCATCCACGTCGGCGAGGAGGG
>Ga0299907_10000923_pt1 | contig 15753 bp, 10 predicted proteins | sample RVTome_16_FD_198680 | JGI IMG/M metagenome (GOLD analysis project Ga0299907, IMG submission 198680) | Soil microbial communities from uranium-contaminated site in the Upper Colorado River Basin, Wyoming, United States - RVT152D67 (version 2) ...
GCGCTCCGGCCGCGCGGGAGGATCGCGGTCACTCCGGTGCGGACGGGGCCCTCCCCGACCACCAGCCGGCCCTCTCCCTCGACGATCGTCGTGTGGCCGACCTCGACGCCCACCACGTCAGTGATGGCGTTGTTGGGACCGGGCGTCCCGGTGAGCGGAACGCCGAGGGCGCGGGCATCGGGCACGCGCTGGGCCGAAGCCGCGAGGGGACCCAGGCCGATCGAAAGCAACCCGAGGACGACCGCGGCCGCGAGTACGGACCGACGTGAGCGACCTGGCGCTACCGTCTTCATGGGCGCCTCCGTCTCAGTTGGTGCTGCCGCTCACGGCCCTCGTCGTGAACGCCACGCCATCCGGCGCCTCGCCGACGTCCAGCGACCGGACCACCTCGCCGCTCGCCACATCGATGATGACGACGCGCCCCTCGCGGCTCATCGAGTGGAACGCGTAGCGCGCGTCGTCGCTGAGCGTGATCCCCTGCGGCCCGGCGCCCGGGAAGTCGAGGATCGCCCGCACCTCGCGCGATGCCCGGTCGACGATCCGGAGCTGGTGGCCGCCCAGATCGGGAAGAAGCACGAGGCGCGCGTCGGGCGTGAACAGCACCCGGTACGGCCACTCGAACCCCTCGAGCACCTGCTCGACCGCGCCCGTCTCCGTGTCGATCGCGCTCACCGTGCCGTGCTCGTTCGAGCCCACCCACACCTCCGAGCCGTCCGGCGTCACCCCGATCGCCTCCGGGCTCGCCGGCACGTCGTAGCTGGCCTCGTGCGTGGCCGTGCCGACGCTCAGCCGGGACACGGTGCCGTCCCCGCCGTTCGAGGTGTACAGGGTCTGGCCGTCCGCCACGAGGGCGAGCATGTGCGAGCCGGGATGCCCGGTCGGGATCTCCTTCACGATCCCGCCGTCGGCGATGTCGACGATCACGACGTGGCCGCTGCGCTCGGAGGTGACCGCCACCCGCCGATCCCCCGGCATGACGGCGATCCCGTGCGGGCCCGTGTGCCGCCCCAGCGAGATCGTGCGCGCCACGCGGAGCCCGGGGACGTCGACCACGGTGAGCGTGGAGCCGTCGGCGCGCGCGCCATAGTCCGTGACGATCGCGGTCGAGCCATCGCGGGTCAGCGCGACCTCGTGCGGTCCCTGGCCGGTCGGGAGCCGCGCGAGGACGTTCCCGGTCGCCACGTCGAGGATCGTGACCGTGCCCGGTCCCTTGTTCACCACGACCAGCGTCCCGGAGAGGTCCTGCGCGGCCCCGGGCGTCGCCCCCGCCGTCAACGCGGCGACCGCGAGGGCCGCCGCCACCGTCGTTCTCCTCGACATGGGCTTCGCTCCATTCCGTGATCCTCGAACCGCTCCCGCCGGCCGCAAACCTACGCTCCCGGGTCGCGCCGCGGACCACCCGGCTTGCCGCGGGCGAACGCGACCCGCGAGCTTCGGGTCATGAGACGCTTCGCCGCGGCGACCATGGCCGCCCTTCTTCTCCCCGCATCCGGCGCCGGCCAGGAGCCCGGGACGTGCCCGTCCGGCGGCGCCGGCGAGGTCGGGGTGAGCCTCGAGGGCGTGGTGCGGGACCGGGAGAGCCGCGTGCCGCTCCCCGGGGCGGTGGTCACGCTGCGCTACGACGAGGTGCCCGGCCGGGAGACGCCCGCGAACCTCACGGACCGGACCGACGCGCAGGGCCGTTTCCGGCTGTGCGGCCTCGAGGCCTTCCGCCCCGCCACGCTCCGCGCGGGCTACAACCTGCGCCGCGGTCGCGAGCGCGACGTCTCGCTCGAGCGCGACGAGACGCTGGAGCTCGACGTGGACCTCGGCGACCCGGCCTTCCTCGTGTTCTCGGTGGTCGAGGCGGAGACGGAGCGGCCCATCCTCGACGCGCGGGTCACGCTCGCCCCGCTCCCCCTGAACGGGATCACCGACTCGCTCGGGAGGGTCGCCTTCGAGCGCGTGCCGCCCGGGGGCTACGACCTCACCGTCCGCCACATCGCCTACGCCGAGCGCGCGGACGCCATCGACGTCCGCCCGGACCAGAGCGCGGAGATGCGGCTCGAGCTCCGGACGCGGGCGATCGCGGTCGAGCCGCTCGAGGTCCGGATCACGGGCCGCGATCCGTACCTCCTCACGTCGGGCTTCTACGAGCGCCGCGAGACGATCGACGGGTATTTCGGCACGGCCGGGGAGATCTCGAGCTATACCACGTTCGAGATGCTGTTCCGCTTCAACCGCGACCTCTCGGTCCGCTACCGGCGGAACCGGACCCTCCTCATCAACGGGCGTCCGCTGTCGCAGATGGCGATCCGCCTGAACGAGATCCCGTACCGCGACATCCGGGGCATCGAGGCCTACCCCTGCACCGAGGCGCCCGCGCGGCTGATGCTCGCGATCCCCGCCACCGCGCGCCCCTCGGGTGACTGCAACATCGTGGCGATCTGGGTGCGCTGAGAGCCCCGCGAGCGGTCCGGGACGTGCCCCGCACGTGGCGGCGGCACGCACCCCCCTCCTCCGCTGCAACCATCCCCGCGCTCCCCGCATCTGAGGCGTACGTGCGCGGTTCGTGTGGGCAGCTCGTGAGGGTGCGATGTCGTCACGCGTGGTCGGAAACCCGGTCTGCGCCGGGCTGTTTCAGGTATCGCGGGCCGGCATCGCCGTCGCCCTCCTCCTCCTCCTCACCCCTGCGTTCGCGGCCCCCCAGGAGCGCGGCGAAGGGACCGGCTCCACGTCGACCGACGGGGCCGACCCCACGGTCACGCCCCCGGCCGGCGCGCCCGATCACGATCGACTGGCGCCCCGCGGAGTGGCGCTGCGGATCGTCGCCGGGATCGACCTGGACGGTCGGCTCGACGAGGCGGCGTGGGCGGAGGCCACGCCGATCACGGACTTCACCCAGCGCGAGCCCCGCGAGGGTCACCCCGCGACGCAGCGCACCGAGGTCCGCGTCCTCCACGACGGCGAGACGCTGTTCATCGGCGCGCGCATGTTCGACGAGGAGGGCCGGGAGGGAGTCGTGTCCCGGCTCGTGCGGCGCGACGGCGACATGCAGTCGGACCAGCTCTGGATCACGCTCGATCCGTTCCTCGACCACAACACCCAGGTGATGTTCGGGATCAATCCGGCGGGCGTGCGGGCCGACGCGCTCGATCACGACGACTCGTGGGATCCCGTGTGGCGCGCCGGCACGAGCATCGATGACGAGGGCTGGAGCGCGGAGATCGCGATCCCGTTCTCCCAGCTCCGCTTCCCGCGCAACAGCGCCGGCGAGTGGGGGCTCCAGATCCAGCGCACGGTGAACCGCCTGAACGAAGTGACGGTGTGGTCGTTCTGGCGTCTGAACGAGCAGGGCGGCGCGTCGCGGTTCGGCCACCTCGAGGGCCTGTCCGACATCCAGGCGCACACGAACCGGCTCGAGGTCCTGCCGTACGTGGTCACACAGCTCGACGTGAACGGCACCAACGTCTCGGGCGACCCGTTCACCGGAGACACCGAGAGCAACTACCGGATCGGCGCGGACCTCAAGTACCTGCTCACGTCCAACCTCACGCTGAGCGCCACCGTGAACCCCGACTTCGGCCAGGCCGAGGTGGACCCGGCGGTCGTCAACCTGAGCGCGTTCGAGACCTTCTTCCCCGAGAAGCGGGAGTTCTTCATCGAGGGGAGCGACAAGTTCGGCTTCGGCAATTTCTGGTGTCAGTTCTGCTCGAACGTGTCCAGCCTGGACATGCTGTTCACGCGCCGCATCGGGCGGCAGCCGGCGGCCGGATTCCTGGCCGGGAGCGCGGGCGAGTTCGCCGACGTGCCGGACGCCAGCACCATCCTGGGGGCGGCGAAGATCACCGGGCGCGCCGGGAGCACGTCCATCGGCGTCCTGGGCGCCATGACGCAGCGCGAGAGGGCGCGCGTGCTCGGCGGCGGCGAGCGCTTCGAGCAGGAGGTGGAGCCGCTCACGAGCTACGGGGTGGCGCGGGTCTCGCAGGACTTCCTGGACGGCGACCTCCAGATCGGCGGCATCGCGACCTCGGTGATCCGGAACTTCGACGATCCCGGGCTCGCGACGCTGATGAACGACCATTCCGAAGGGCTCGGGCTGGATGCCGAGTACTGGTGGGGCGACCGGACCTACCACCTGCTGTTCCAGTCCGCGTTCACCAACATCTCCGGTACGCCCGACGCCATCCTGCGCTCGCAGCGCTCCAGCGCGCGCTACTTCCAGCGGCCGGATCGCGAGCACGGATCGAACGGCCTGTTCACGGACCGCTTCGACCCCACGCTCACCTCGATGCGGGGCTGGGGGACGTACACGCGGGTGGCCAAGGACGCGGGGGATTGGCAGTGGGAAGCGGCGCTCAACGCCCGCAGCCCCGGGTTCGAGAACAACGACATCGCCTTCCTCACGCAGACCGACTACGTGTGGATGAACGCGAACCTGACCCGCCAGTGGACGGTGCCGGGCTCGTGGTACCGGAACATCTGGACCACGGCCGGAGCGCAGCAGAAGTACAACTTCGACGGCGACCTCGTCGACCGGCAGTATCACGGCTTCTTCGGGGTCGAGACGCCGTTCTACTGGAACATCAACTCGTTCCTGATCCTGCGCCCGGAGGCGTACGACGACCGCATGACCCGGGGCGGGCCCGTGGTCCGGAGACCCGCGACCGGCTACGTGCAGACCAACGTCAACACCGACCGCCGCAAGCCCGTGATCTTCGGGCTCAACCCCTTCTACGCCTGGAACTCGGAAGGCGGGAGCGAGGTCGGTCTGTTCGCCAACATCACGTTCAAGCCGGTCTCGAACGTGAACCTCACGCTGAGCCCGTCGTACAGCGTGCGCGAGACCATCGCGCAGTACGTGACGGCCGTCGACGATCCGACCCGCGACGCCTTCTACGGGCGCCGCTACGTGTTCGCGGGGCTCGACTCGAAGCAGCTCTCGATGACCACGCGGCTCAACTGGACGTTCACGCCGAAGATGTCGCTCGAGCTGTTCCTCCAGCCCCTGATCTCCGCGAACGACTACACCGAGTTCAAGGAGTTCGACGCGCCGCGGGCGATCGCGAAGAGCACGTTCGGGGAGGATGTGGGGACCGTCCGCACGGAGGGCGAGCCCGGCTCGGAGACGTTCTTCATCGATCCCGACGGCGCGGGCCCGGCGGCGGAGTTCTCGTTCGCCAACCCGGACTTCAACTTCCGCTCCCTGCGCGGCAATCTCGTGTTCCGCTGGGAGTACCTGCCGGGCTCGACGCTCTACTTCGTGTGGACCCAGGACCGGAACTCCACCGACCCCTACGGGAACCTCGACTTCGGCCGCGACGCGGACGGCCTGTTCGGCTCCCCGACCGACAACATCTTCCTCGTGAAGATGACCTACTGGCTCGGGATCTGACACGCGGGAAGCCGAAGCGGCGCCCCCGTGAACGGACCGGGCGAGGTCGATCCCTCGCCGGGCTCCGCACCCGCCGTCTCGATCGGCACGCGGATCCGGATGCGCTCCCATTCGAGGATGAGCTCGACCATCGTCTCTCCGCGCCGTTCCAGCCGTATCGTGAGCGCCTCCACCTGCGGCTCGATCGTGTCCGCCGGTACCTCGATCCGCCCCAGGTCGTGGGAAGCCACCCACTCGTCCAGCGGGGCGCCCGGTCGCTCGGCCAGGCCGTTGAGGACGAGGGTCCACTCCGATTCTCCGGGGAGCGCATACAGCGAGTACCAGCCCGGCTGGAGCTCGACGTCGCCCACCCGGATCGGGATGTCCGTCCGTAGCCGCGTCGGCTCGTCCGCCCCCATCCGCCACGGCTCGCCGTACGCCACGACCTCGCCCATGATCGTCCGACCGCGAGCCGACGGCCGACTGTAACAGATCTTGAGGCGCCCGCCGCCGAGCGCGATCGTGACCGAATCCGGAGGGCTCGGGCGCACCCGCAGATCCTCGGGCGTTCCCGGGAACGCGCACGCGAAGCGTCCCGCGGGCGTGTCGGGGGCGCCCTGCAGCGTCTGGACCACCGGCTCGTGCAGGGGGCGTCGGGCCACGAGCATCCACATCCGGTGCTCGTGGCCATCGGCATCCTCGTCGATGAACCTCGGTTCCTCCCTCACCACTTCGAAGCCGGCCGCGCGCAGTTCCTCCCTCACGATCCCGAGCGCCAGATGGTGGCTCTCCACCTGGATCTCCCTCGAGCTCGCCGTGTCGCCGGGAGGGTTGTCGACGATGACCAGCCGGCCGCCGGGCTCGAGCGCGCGCCGGATGCCGGCGAGCATCGCCTGGTGCTCGGTCATCTCGTGGTAGGCGTTCACGATGAGCGCGCCGTCGAGCGTCCCGTACGGCAGTCGCGGATCGTCGGTCTCGCCCAGCACGATCTCCACGTTGCGGATGCCTTCGCGCTCCAGCTCGTGTCGGAGCCGATCCAACATGTCCGGGGAGATGTCGACGGCGAACACCCTCCCCTCCGGGCCCACCGCCCCGCCCAGACGGATCGTGAAGTACCCTCCCCCGGCGCCGATGTCGGCGATTCGGCTGCCCGGCTCGACCTCCAGCGCCGTGAAGACGTCGCCGACCCGCTGCCACTCGTCCCGGTGGGAGTCGCCCGCCTGGGCGAGCACCGACGCCGGGATCGAGAGCCCCAGCACGGCCGTGACGACCGTGCCCCGAACACCGCGCTCGAATCGTTTCTCGAACAACATCCCGTGTCTCCTTTTCTCACGGACGGTGCGCGCCGTCTCCCGGACGTGCCGCGGCCGCGCATCACGATGACTCATGTCGAAGACCGATGGGCTCGCCTCGAATTCCACCCGTAGACGGGGAGCCCGGACGCGATCACGCCGAGACCGGCGAGCGAGGCCGCCGGCGCGTAGCGGATCGCCTGGACGAGCATCGCGGCTCCCGCGAGCAGGAACGCGATCGGAGTCAGCGGATAGCCCCATACGGCGCGGGGCCGACGGCCCGCCCGCGGCCTCCTGCGAAGCACGAACAGCGAAGCGACGGCCACGGAGCTGAACGCGACGATGGCGAAGCCCGTGTAGGTGATGAGCGCCTCGAAGGTCCCGGTCAGGACGAGTACTCCGCTCCAGCCGGCCTGCGCCGCCAGGGCGAGGACCGGGAGGCGCGTCCGCCCGCCCACGCGAGCGAAGGCCGCCGGAAAGCACCCGTCGCTGGCCATGGCGAAGTAGACGCGCGGGCCGGTCATGATCATGGCGCTCACGGCGCTCGCGAGCGCGACGAGAACCAGGACCGCCACCGCGTCGCCCGCCACCGCCCCGAGCAGCCTCGCCGCGGCGGCATCGGCGACCGCGACGTTCCCTGCCAGCTCGCCGTACGGCACGGCCCGGAGATACGCCAGGTTGAGCCCCAGATAGAGGAGGGTCACGCACAGGGTTCCCAGCAGGACCCCCGTGCGCAGGCTCGGACGCGGAGCCCGCATCTCGCCCGCCACGTAGGCCGGCGCGTTCCAGCCGCTGTACGTGAACATCACGAGGACGAGGGCGACGAGAAGACGTGACTCCCCGGAACGGGGGGCCGCGACCGCGGCGGACACGGGCCCGGCTCCCGGTGAGAGGAAGGCGGCCAGGATGAGGCCGAGGATCAGAAGGGCGCTCAGGGCCGCGAGCGCGTTCTGCGTCACGCGGCCGGCGCGAAGCCCCCGCGCGTGCGCGGCCGTGAGCAGGGCGATCAGGGCGAGACCCACGAGCGCACGGGGCGACACCTCGACGCTCGCGAAGGCGATGGAGAGCTCGAAGAGCGGCGCCGCATCGCCGGCTCCCGGTATCAGCCGATCCAGATAGGCCCCGAAGCCCACGGCGGCCGCGGCGATCGCGCCCGAGAACCCGGCCACGAACGACGTCCACCCCGACAGGAACCCGGCGAGCGGCCCGAACGCGTTCCGGATGTACACGTACTCGCCCCCGGCCTCCGGATAGGTGGCCCCGAGCTCCGCGTATACCAGGCCGCCGCACAGCGCGAGCACGCCGCCGGTCGCCCACAGCCCGAGGAACGCGGCGGGCCCCGGCAGCATGCCGGCGACGATCCCCGGCGTCGTGAAGATCCCGATGCCGATCACGTTCGCGACCACCAGGGCGACCCCGTCGAGGGGGCCGAGGCGACGAAGCAGCGGGGCGTCCCGGCGGCGTCGCGCCGGACGACCTCTTCCGGTACCCAACTCCGAGTCGCTCAGGGCGCGGCCTCCCTCACGGGGGATGGGAGCGGCGTGGACGAACGCCGTCATCTCCCAGGCACACGATGCGGGTGCGCCTCGCCGAGGGGGTGAGAGATCGGTCGGAATCGTGTGAGAGTTTCTCCAGCACGGCCGAGGGGGCCGTCACCCCGGCGACCCCGGGGCCGGAGGGCGTCAGGGATCGAGGCGGTACCCGATGCCCCACACGGTGATGATATGGGCGGGGTCGGACGCGTCGTCCTCCAGCTTCCGTCGCAACTCGGCGACGTGGGCATCCACGGTCCGGCTGGTCACCGGGCGCTGGAAACCCCACACGTCGCGCAGGAGCTCGAAGCGTGACGCGACCTTGCCCGGGCGGCGCAGGAGCGCGACGAGCAGATCGAAGGCTCGGGGCGTGACGCGGACTTCGTGGCCCGCCTTCGTGACGAGCCTCGCATCCAGGTCGACCCGCACGTCGCCGAAGCCGAGCACCCGGCCCACCCCTTCGCCCGTCCCGCCGTTCGCGCGTCCGTGCCGCGCCAGCAGGCGCTTGACGCGCTCGAGCAGCTCCAGGAGCCCGAACGGCTTCGTGAGGTACTGATCGGCCCCCAGCCGGAAGCCGCGCACCTTGTCGGCCTCCTCTCCCCGTGCGGAGAGGATGAGCACGGGCGCCTCGAACCCGCTCCCGCGCAGGCGGGAAAGAAGGTCGAATCCGTCGAGTCCGGGCAGCATCAGGTCGAGGATGAGGAGATCGGGCTCCATCCGGCGGGCGCTCTCGAGTCCGCTCGGGCCGTCCTCGGCCACCTCCACGGCGAAGCCCTCGATCTCGAGGTTGTAGCGGATGGCGGCCGCCAGCTCCCGGTTGTCCTCGACGACGAGGATGTCAGCCATCGGCGAGCGGAAGCTCGACCCGGAAGCGCGCGCCGCCGCCGGGCGCATCTTCGATGGCCACGCCACCCCCGTGCAGCGCCACGAGATCCCGCACCACCGAAAGCCCGATACCGCTCCCGCCCCTGCCGGATCGCCGGGCCCCCTCCGTGCGCTCGAACGCTTCCCAGATGCGCGCGCGCTCCTCCGCGGGGACCCCCGGCCCTTCGTCGTCCACGGTGATCACGGCCCGTCCCCGTGCTCCTGCCAGGGACACCGTGACGGTCTGCTCGGGAGGCCCGTACTTCACCGCGTTCTCCACCAGGTTGAACAGCACCTGCCGGAAGCCGTCCCGATCCACGGAAGCGATCACGGTCTCACGGCATCCCTGGAACCGCAGCTCCGCATCCGCCGCCAGCGGCTCGTAGTCGGTGAGGGCGCGAGCGATCTCCTCCGCCAGGTCCGTGCGCATCCGGTCCAGCTCGAGGCGTCCCTCTCCGGCCTGCCCGAAGCGGAGCACGTTCTCCACGAGGTGCGTGAGTCGGTGCGTCTCGCGGTCGATGTTCCCGAGCGCCCAGGCTCGTCCCTCCTCCGTGTCGGCGCGGCCCAGCCTCAGCGTGTCGAGAAACACGCGCTGGAGGGCGAGCGGCGTGCGGAGCTCGTGCGAGACGCTCGACACGAAGCTGGCCCGCATCGCGGCCAGCTCGTGCTCGCGGCGAAGCTGCAGGAAGGCCACGGACAGGAGTCCCGTCGCCAGTGCGAGAAGGGCGAGGAGGACGGGCAGCCGTGAGCGGGGGAGCCCTCCGATCACGAGACGGTCGGCGGCGCTGGGCCACACGCCCACGGACGCGCTGAAAGTTCCACCCGACCCGCTGAGCACCTCGGTCGCCATGTACTCGTCGGGGAAGACGTCGAACGACCGGAACACCTCGCCGCCTCCGGGCAGCGATACCTGCAGGGACAGGACCTGGTCGGGAGGAAGGCCCGCGACGAGGGGCTCGGGCAGAAGACGTCCCTCGTCCAGGGGCCTTCGAAGCGTTCCCTCCAGGGCGGCCGGCTCGAAGAACAACGCGTACACGACGGTGTCGCCCGGCACGGTCAGGCGCGAATACGCGGCGACGATGGCCCGATCGCCGGTGGTCACCCCCACCAATCCCTCGCGCGCGGGGAGGTGGCCCTCGTGGCGCACGCGTTCGAATATCGCCTCGCCCGCGACCGCCGCCTCGAAGGCCGAGATGCCCGCTCCGATGACTTCGACCTCGCCGCCGCGGAGGAAATACCGGGCCGCGTCGGAGACGGCGCCGAGATCGGTGAACTGGCACGCCGCCTCCGTGTGCGGCGCGTGGAGGATCAGGCTCGTGGGGGGCGCTTCCCGATACGCCGGTGCGTCGTGCAGGGCGTCATGGAAAAGGTGCTCGACGAGCGCGGAGAGCTCCCGCTCGGCCTCGTGGCGATAGTTCCACGCGGCGACGCGCGCGTAGTCGGTCAGGAGCCTGTCCGCCGTCGCGCGGTGCGAGCGCACGGCGCCGTGCGCCTGATACGCCACCGCGACCAGGACCACGCACCCCACGACGAGGAGCGAGATCGAGGGCTGGAACCATCGCTTCCCTCGCCACCGGGCTCGATGCTCGCCGCTACGGGGCCGCTCGCGCCTGGACACACCGTTCAAGGGACACCTCCGCGCCGCCTGTCGGGATGCACTGAAGATATCGCGGCCGGGCGGCCGGGCGTTCGTGACCGGTGCGAGGAATGTGAGAGAAGTGTGCCGGCTCCGGAGGATCGACGCGGGCCGGGCGCCCCGGGGAGCCGAGGCAGGAGGCATCGAGCCCCTCCACGCTCGCCCGCTCGAGGAACTCCTGCTCGAGCCGATCCGTGCAGTCGTTGCGCGGCCCGTGACCGCCACCCGGCACGACCACGTGCAGGCTGTTGGGCAGGTATTCCGACACCGCGTCGCCCCATTCCGGCGGCGTGACCGGGTCGCGCTCCCCGGAGATGATCAGCACCGGGAGATCGCTCCGCACCGGCTCCCAGAACGACGCCGGGAGCTCGGCCACGTCCCACGCCCGGCACACGTCCCGGTAGCCCGCGATGAGGTGGTCCCCCATGAACGTCCCCGCGGAGAGCCGCGCGACCTCTTCGTCGGTGAGCGGCGCGATGTCCTCGGGACACAGGGCCGAGAAGTGGTATCCCGCCTCGCCGCCCTCGCCGCCCACCCAGCCGGCGCGCTCGAGGTAGTACTCGGCCAGCTCCTGGAAATCGCCCTCCCACGCCCGCTCGATGAGCGTGGGGACCTCACCCGCCCTGCCGTACAGGAGCCCGCGCAGCGCGTAGGAGAAGTCGCCCTTGGTGAACGCGATCGGGACGCCCGCGACTTCGAGCTCGGCGGGGGTCCGCTCCAGCCGCGCCAGCACCTCGTCGAGCCGCCCGCGCAGCTCCGGGTGGGCCGCCGCGCAGTCGGGGGTCGAGACGCACCCCTCGACCACCAGGTCGAGCGAGCGCTGGAGCGAGCGGGCCATGTACACGTAGCCGTGCTGGAACACCGGCGCGACGCTGTTGAGCGTCACGGTGCGGATGGCGTCCGGGTGTCGGCGCATGTAGACCTGCGCCACCCGCGTGCCGTACGAGGTGCCGTTCAGGTTGACGGCCTCGTAGCCCAGCCACTGGCGGAGCTCCTCGAGGTCGTCCACCGAATGGTTCGTGGTGTAGAGGTCGAGCCGCGCCCGCTCCGAGAGCGCGTCGCGGCACATCCGGATGTGCTCGGGGGGGAACACGGTCCCGAAGCGGTGGGCCAGCGGGATGTCGAACGCGGGGCAGTCGAGCGACTGCGAGCGCCCCACGCCCCGGACGTCGACGAGCAGGATGTCCCGCGTGCGGCGCAGGTTCGCGGCCCCGCGCGAGAAGCCGGGCGCGCTCCCGGTGAACCCCTGCCCGGGCCCGCCGGGGAGCGGGACGACGACCTCGAGTTCGGCCGGATCGGGTCCGGTCGCGTCCAGGATCACGAACGCGATGTCCACCGTCCGGCCCTCCCGCGCCTCGCGGTCCTCGAACACGCGGTACGAGCCGCAGCGGACCGAGCCATCCACGCGCTCGATCCCGCACGGCACGACCTCGCCGGTCCCCGCCGGGGCACCCGCCGGAAGGACGGGGAACTCCTGGGCGGCGAGCGCGCCGCCGGCGAGCAGGATCGAGAACGCGATCGGAACGGGCTTCGACACGACCGACCTCCTGTCTGGCGTCCGGGTTCGGGACCACGCCCCGCCAAGATCCGGCGGCGCCGTGCCGTCGGCCAGCGCGTCGGGCCGCGCGCCGGCGGCCGGGATGTACGGATCGGCGTCCCGCGGGTGTCGACCTCTCGTTCGACGATGACGCGAGGTCCGTTCGACCACGCGCCCTCCTATTGACCTTCTAGGGAAGAGGAGCGTACCTTCCCTCGACCTACTATGGGAGGCGCCACGCAATGACCCGACACGCGACCGAGGACCGTCTCGATCTCCTCCAGGGAACGCTCGACATGCTCCTCCTCAAGGCCCTGACCGCGGGACCGCGTCACGGCTACGCGATCGCCCGCTGGCTCGAGGACACGACCGCCGATGCGCTGAGCGTCGAGGAGGGGTCGCTGTACCCCGCCCTCCACCGCATGGTGGGACGCGGGTGGGTGATCGACGAATGGGGCGTGAGCGAGAACAACAGGCGCGCCAAGTACTACACGCTCACGCCCCGGGGCCGGGCGCAGCTCCGCGCGGAGACGGCGCAGTGGGGGCGGTTCGTGGACGCGATCGGTCTCGTCCTCCGGGCCGAGCCCGCCTGAGCCGGAAGAGAGACCCCGATGAACGACCGTCCGCGTGACCCGTACGCCGAGCTCCGCCGCATCCTGAGCAGGAGCCGCATCGACGAGGACGTGGCCGCCGAGCTCGAGCACCACTTCGACGCGCTCCTCGCCCGGAACCTCGAGCGCGGGATGTCGGAGGAGGACGCGCGGCGGGCCGCGCTCGAGCGCTTCGGCGACATGGACAGGATCCGCGAGGAGACGGGCCGGGTCGACCGCCACCTCGGCCGCGTGGAGGCGCGTTCGGAGCACGTGGCCGACGCGGTCCGGGGCGTCCGGTACGCGGCGCGCCGGCTCCTCCGGCGGCCGGAGTTCACGCTGTTCGCGGTCCTCACGCTGACGCTCGCGATCGGGGCGTTCTCGGCCCTGTTCACCGTGCTCGACCGCGTGGTGCTGAGCCCGCTCCCGTACGCCGAAGCCGGCGAGCTCGTGCGCCTCGAGAGCGCGGTGCCGTCGATGGGCGAAGACGCCGTGTGGGGGCTTTCGCAGGCGGGCTACTTCGACTTCCGCGACAACGGTGAGGCCTTGGAGTCCATCGCGGGGTACTCCGCGGGCGGCGCGAACTTCGTCAGCGAGGCCGGACCCGCCCGCGTCCGCTACGCCGCCGTCACGGCGACGCTCGGCGAGGTGCTCGCGCTCCGCACCGCGGCGGGGCGCTGGTTCGACCCCGAGGAGGACCTCCCGGGAGCTCCGCGGACGGTCGTCCTGGGTTACGGGTTCTGGCGGAACCAGTTCGGCGGCGATCCCCGCGTGTTGGGCTCGACCATCGATCTCCACGGCTTCTCGTACGAGGTAATCGGCGTTCTCGAGCGCGACCTCGGGCTGCCGGAGGGGCCCGTCGATGTGCTGCGGACGCTCGAGCTGGACCCCTCGGACGCGCCGGTGAACGCGCACTGGCTCTCGGCCGTCGGGCGGCTCGTGCCGGACACTCCTCTCGCCGCCGCGCAGGCCGACCTCGACCGGCTGACGTCGATGTTCAGCGAGAAGTTCCCGGGCGCGTACCCCTCGTCGTTCATGGAGGGAACCGGGTTCCGCACCCGCGTCGTGCCGCTCAAGGACTACGTCCTCGGCGACATCGGCCGGACGATGTGGATCCTGTTCGGGGCGGCCGGCCTCCTCCTCGTGATCGCGGTGGCCAACATCACCAACCTCTACCTCATGCGCATCGAGGCCCGCCGCCGCGACTTCGCCGTGCGCGCGGCGCTCGGGGCGGGGCGGCGCCATCTGGTATGGCAGAGCCTGTCGGAGACGCTCGTGCTGTGCCTGTTCGCCGGCGCGCTCGCGCTGGGCGTGGCGCGGGCCGGCATCGCGCTCCTGAACGCGAACGCCCCCGCCGCGCTTCCCCGTCTCGAGGAGCTCGGTCTGGCGGCCCCCACGGTGTGGTTCACCATCGGAGTGAGTCTCGCGCTCGGGATGATCCTCGGTCTGGTCCCGCTGGCCTACGGCGCGTTCGACCGGGCCACCGATCTCGCCCGCGAGTCCGGGAGCCGCACCACGCCGTCGCGAAGCCGGAACCGCGTCCGGCGGCTGATGCTGGCGGGCCAGATGGCGCTCGCCCTCGTGCTGCTCGCCGCAGGGGGGCTCATGCTCCGGAGCCTCGAGCGGATGCGATCGACCGAGCCCGGATTCGACCCGTCGGACGTGCTGGCGCTCGAGATCTTCCTGCCCTGGTCGCGCTACGGATCGTACGAGGCGGTGGGCGCCTTCTATCGCGGGTTCACGTCCGAGATCGAGCGCCAGCCGGGGGTCGTCCGCGCGAGCGCCACCACCCGCCTCCCCCTCATCGACGGCGGTCCCTGCGCCACCACGTTCGTCGAGGATCGCCCGCCGGAGTCGGGGGTGGAGCCCCCGTGCGTGCAGTACGCGCTCGCCGCGCCGGGCTACTTCGAGGCGCTCGACATCCCGGTGGACGGCACCACCCCCGGCTGGACGGAGATGGAGTCGGGGATGGGGGGCGTGGTCGTGACCCGCGCGCTCGCCGATCGCCTGTGGCCCGGCGAGTCCGCGATGGGGAAGGGCCTCAAGGGGAACGGCTGGTCGCACCCGTTCTACCGCGTGCGCGGCGTGGCGGAGGACTTCCGTTCCGATGGGCTCGACCGGCCGCCGCTCGAGGCCGTGTTCTACCCGATGTACCCGATGGAGGGCGCGCCCCTCTGGTCGCCCCCCAACGCGATGCGCGTCGTGGTCGAATCGACCGCCGACCCGGCCGGTCTCGTGCCCGTGGTGCGCCGCATCCTGCGCGACCTCGATCCGAACATCCCGATCGCGGAAGTCGACGTGCTCGAGGCGGCCATCGCCGCCTCCCCGGCCGTCTCCCGGGTTTCCTTCACGCTTCTCCTGCTCGGGATCGCGGCCGCCATGGCCCTCCTGTTGAGCACGATCGGAATGTACGGGATCGTGGCGCAGCTCGTCGTCGAGCGCTCACGGGAGATCGCGGTCCGCATGGCGCTCGGCGCGCAGCTCTCGCAGGTGATCCGCATGTTCCTCGGCCAGTCCCTCGGGGTGGCGATCGTGGGGGCCGTATTCGGTCTCGCGGGCGCCCTCGTGGCGACGCGCGCCCTGCGCGCCCTGCTGTTCGAGGTCGCCCCCGGCGACCCGCTGACGCTGGCCGCCGCGACCGCGCTCCTCCTGATCACGGTGGCGGCCGCGACGTACCTCGCGTCGCTCAAGGCCGGCAGGGTGGACCCGATCGAGACGCTCAAGGCGGAGTAGCCCGCCCCGCCAGTCGCTCGAGACCGAGCGGCGCCCCCATCCACCGCTCCGAACCGAGCAGGCCTCCGGGATGGAACCGGCCGCACCCCCTCTCCGTATCTTGGTGCCGCGATCGGAACGGGAGACCGGGGAGTCGCTTGACGCCGTCCACATCCGCACATCCGCCAGCCGGGAGCGCGCCGCCCGGGGTCGACTACGCCCGCAAATGGTGGGTCA
>Ga0299907_10000924_pt1 | contig 15741 bp, 14 predicted proteins | sample RVTome_16_FD_198680 | JGI IMG/M metagenome (GOLD analysis project Ga0299907, IMG submission 198680) | Soil microbial communities from uranium-contaminated site in the Upper Colorado River Basin, Wyoming, United States - RVT152D67 (version 2) ...
CGAGGCCGTGTGCCGGGCCGGGGTGGACATCGTGCAGCTGAGAGAGAAGGGCCTCACCGACCGGGTCCTGCTCGGCCGGGCCGGATTGGCCCGGGAGGCCGCCCATGCCGCCGGCGCCCTCTTCATCCTCAACGACCGGCCCGACCTGGCCCTGGCCTGCGCCGCCGACGGGGTCCACGTCGGCCAGGACGACGTCCCCCCCGCCGTCGCCCGCTCCATCCTCGGCCCCGATGCCCTGATCGGCCTGTCGACCCACGCCCCGGCCGAGCTGGGGCTGGCCCGGCGCGAGCCCGTCGACTACGTGAGTGTGGGCCCGGTCGTCCCCACGCCGACCAAGCCGGGCCGTCCCGGCACCGGCCTCGACTATGTCCGGACCGCCTCCACCCTGCTCGGCGTCGACGGCCTCCCGTTCTTCGTCACCGGCGGCGCCTCTCCCGACTCGCTGCCTGAGTTGCTGGCCGCCGGAGCCCGCCGCTTCGTCGTGGTGCGGGCCCTCACCGAAGCCCCCGACCCCGTCAAGGTCGTGCACCAGATGAAGACCCTGATGGAAACGGCGAGCAGTTAAGGCTGGCGCCGGTGGGGCAGGGGCCCCCGCCGGCACGCGGCGGGCGTGTTCCGAAGGAACCGGGTGCCCGCCGCCATCATCACGGTGACTGACGGGCCAGCCAGCCGATGAGGAGGGCCACGGCCCGGGGGTCGTGCCGGAGCCGGTGGCCGCCGCCGGCCACCACCCGCAGGTCGGCGCTGTCAAAGGCGGCTTCGTAGAGGGCCCGGGCGTCGGACAAGGGGACGACCTCATCCTGGTCGCCGTGGATGAGCAGCAGCGGACGGGGCGCCAGCTTGGCTGCGCTGGCCAGGGGGGAGACCTCGGTGAAGCGCCGGCCCCACGCAGCCGGGTCGGGAGGGAAGTCCGCCCGGCGGATGACCCCGATGTCCCGGGCGTACTCCAGGAGCCGGGCGGGGTTGGCCGCCCAGTCGGCGAACGACGCCGGGGCGGAGAGGGTGGCCACTCCCCGCACCCGCTCATCCTCGCCGGCCAGGCAGATGGCCAGCGACCCGCCGGCGCTCGAGCCCGCCAGCCAGACGCCTCCGACGTCGTCGCGTTTCGACAGCAGGTCCACGGCCTCCCGCAGGTCGGTCGTCCACCCGTCCAAGGAGAACTCGCCCTCGGAGGTGCCCGTCCCCCGGAAGTTGAACGTGAGCACGGCCCAGCCCGTCTCCCGGGCCAGGCGCTCGGCCAGCTCCGGGTAGGTCGACGCCGAGCTCTGCCCGCCCCGGGGGCCCTGCGGGAACCCGTGACAGAGCACGAGCCCGGGCACCCGGGCGAACCCGGGCGGCCGGGCGTAATGGGACGCCAGGCGCAGGCCCTCCGAACTGAACGCTTCGTGCATGGGCACCTATCCTGACGCGCGTGGAACCCACCGGCGTACCCGCCCTCTCACTTCCCGACGCCGTGATCCGGGCGCTCCTCGAAGGGGAGCAGGTCGCCGACCTGCGGCCACCGGGGGCCGCCGGTCCCCCTCCGGACCTCCGGCGGTTCTGGCTCGCCCCCGACGGCGACCAGCCCGCGCTGAAACTCGCCTACCGCCGGGCCCGGGAGCTGTCCCTGCCGGACGGGCCGCCGCCCTCGGGCCAGGTGCGGATCGAGGGATGGGCCGAGTTGGTCGGCCGGGCCACCACCAACCTGGACGCGGAGCGGGTGGCAGCGCTCAACTCCAAGTCGGTGCTGGATCTCGACGCCTTGGCCACCACCGCCGGCGGAGCCGACGTGGAGGTGCTCGCCCTGCGGGCCCACCGGCTGGTCGAACCGCTCACCGTGCCCGCCGACCTGTCCGGCCTTCCGGCGGACCCGTCCGAAGAGAAGAGCGAAGTGGTCCTGTCCGACGTGGCCTTCGAGGCCCGCCTGAAGGGCCTGACCGAGGCGCTGCCGGGCGGACTCTCCGCCGCCTAGGACGCCTTGGCCTCCGGGCTGCAGTGGGGGCAGGGGCGGTAGCCGCGGTTGGCCGCCTCGGCGAGCACGTCGGGGCCGAAGGCGGCGAAGCGCTCCGACTTCATCAGCTCGTCGATGGCGCAGGCGCCGGCGGCCTGATCCAGGTCGTGGACCACCCGGGAGCGCTTGTCACCCACGTAACGGTTGTGCTCGAAGCGGGTGGGACGGCCCACCACACACCCCCCGAGGGATCGGGAAAAAAACCGGGGGCCTCGGCTGAGGCCCCCGGTCGAAGCTCTTGATTCACGCGTCGTTCCCTCTCGCCGTGGGTGGGACCAGCTCCCACGAGGACCGACGCCAGTGCAGCGGTGGAAATTCCGCCAGGCGGTCCAGCCGAACGGCCTAGTGGCCGCGCACCTCCCGGGTCCCAGATCTACCATTATCCATGTTCTGGACCACCTCCTTTCTCGGTACCCGCTATTAAACCAGTCAGGAGGGGTTCTCGGGATCCATATCGTCCGCCCGGGACCCGACGGCCCCGATGGACCGCAGATAGGCCAGCTGGGTTTCGATGACGGCGTGGACCTGCTCAGGGCTGAAGGCCAGTCCGGCGGCGGCGGCCCGCTCCAGGATCCAGCTCACCGTCTCCGACCCGCCGATCACCACGGGCGCGGTGACGTGGGCGCTCGAACCGTTGCCGGAGACGCCCTTGGCCCGGAAGTACTGCATCTGCAGGTCGAGGATGTGGCGTACATCGTCCACGGTCAGGGTGGCCGCCGCCTCGTCGGCGATGTGGGCGACGACCCAGTCGAGGGCTTCTTCCATGTCGAACGTCGGCCGGGGCGGCATGGCGGCCAGCCGCCGGCTCTCCCGCAGGATGGCCCACGCCGCCACCAGCAGAACCAGGCCCACCGCCAGAGCCCCGAGGACCACGGCCATCCCCGGTCAGCCTCCTAGATACCGATGCGCTGGGCCAGGAGCTCGCGGTGGTAGGTGGCGTCGCCCAGGAGGATCTCGGAGGACTTGGCCCGCTTGAAGTAGAGGTGGGCGTCGTGCTCCCAGGTGAAGCCGATGCCCCCGTGGATCTGGATGTTCTCGGCCGCGGCGTGGAAGTAGGCGTCGGAGCAGTAGGCCTTGGCCAGGCTGGCCACCACCGGGAGCTCGTCGTTGTCCTCGGCCGCGGCCCAGCCCGCGTAGTAGGCGGCCGACTTGGCCGACTCCACCTCGAGGAGCATGTCGGCGCACTTGTGCTTGATGGCCTGGAAGCTGCCGATGGGCCGCCCGAACTGGATGCGGACCTTGGCGTACTCCACCGACATGTCGAGGACCCGCTGGGCGCCGCCCACCATCTCGGCGCACAGACACACCGCGGCCTGGTCGAGGGTCTTGGACAGCGCCGCCCAGCCCGTCCCTTCTGTGTTCTCGGGATCCGGGCCCAGCAGCTTGGCCGACACGCCGGAGAACTCGAGCTTGGCCTGCTTGCGGGTCTGGTCCATGGTCGGCAGCGGGGTGCGGGTGAGGCCCTCGGCTCCGCCGTCGACGGCGAAGAAGGAGATCCCGTCGGTGCCCTCGCTGCCCCCTCGGCGGGCGGCCACCACCACCAGACCGGCGGTGTGCCCGTCGAGGACGAACATCTTCGTGCCCGAGAGCGTGTAGCCCCCTGACCCGTCGGGACCCGGCACGGCCTCCATGGTGATGCCCGACGCGTCCCAGCGGCCGTTGGGCTCGGTGAAGGCCAGGGTGGCGATGGTGTCGCCCGAGGCGATTCCGGGCAGGAGCGCCTGCTTCTCCTCCTCGGTGCCGGCGTTCATGATGGCGTTGGCCGCCAGGCACACCGAGGCGTAGTAGGGGGCGCAGAGCAGGGCCCGGCCCATCTCCTCCAGCACGACCACCAGCTCCACGAAGGAATAGCCCTGGCCGCCGTACGCCTCGGGGACATGGAGGGACTGGAGGCCCAGCTCCTTGCCCATCTGGGCCCAGACCGCCTCGTCGTAGCCATCGGTCGTCTCCATCAGCCGGCGGACCTCGGGGATGGGCGACTTGCCCTCCAGGAAGCGCCGCACGGAGCGGCGCAGCTCTTCCTGCTCCTCGGAGAAAGCGAAGTTCACGCTCAGGCCTTTCGTGTCAGCGCGGTTCCCGGGGCAGTCCCAGGACGCGTTCGCCGATGATGTTCTTCTGGATCTCGGACGAGCCCGCGTAGATGGTCTCCGCCCGCGAGAACAGGAAGGTGCGCTGCAACTCGTCCAGCTGGTAGCCGTCACCGGAGTACACCTGGCCGGCGGGACCGAGGATGTCCATGGCCAGCTCACCGAGGTTCCGGTGCCAGGTGCTCCAGTACAGCTTGCCGATGGACGCCTCCGGGCCCACCACCCCTATTTCCCCGGGGACACCCCGGGCCCCGGGGCCGGCCAGGGCGGTCACCATGCGCATGCCGCTGTAGCCCATGATCTTCACGCCGGCGTAGGCCTGGGCCAGGCGCTGGCGGACGAGCGGATCGTCGGCCACGCCCAGCTTGCGGGCCACCTCCACCAGCTGCCACAGCTCCCGCTCGAAGGAGATCTGCTGGCCCAGGAAGGCGGTTCCCCGCTCGAAGCCAAGGGTGGCCATGGCCACCTTCCAGCCGCCGTTGACCTCGCCCACGACCATGTCGGCCGGTGTCCGGGCGTCGTCGAAGAAGACCTCGTTGAACTCGCTGGTCCCGGTGGGCTGGCGCAGCGGCCGCACCGTCACCCCGGGCTGGTCCATGGGCACGAGGAGGTAGCTGATGCCCGCATGCGCCGGGGCGGCGGGGTCGGTGCGGGTGACCACGAAGCACCAGTCGGCGTGGTGGGCGAAGGTCGTCCACACCTTCTGCCCGTTGATCACCCATTCGTCGCCGTCAAGGACGCCCCGGGTCTGCACCGACGCCAGATCGGATCCGGCGTTGGGCTCGGAGTAGCCCTGGCACCACAGCTCGGTGGCGGAGAGAATCGGGGGGAGGAAGCGGCGCTTCTGGTCCTCGGTGCCATAGGCCACCAGAGTGGGGCCGAGGAGGCCTTCCCCGAAGAACCCGATCCGGACGGGGGCGTCGGCCCGGGCGTACTCGGTGGAGAAGATGACCTGCTCGGCGAACGATGCCCCCCGCCCCCCGTACTCCCGGGGCCAGGACAGCCCGATCCACCCGGCCTCACCCAGCTTCCGCTCCCACCTGACGGCCAGATCCCAGTGCTCATCCCGGTCCACACCCCGCCCGTGGGTCAGGGGTGCGAACTCCGAAGTCAGGTTGGCTGCCAGCCAGGTCCGGACCTCGTCACGGAAGGCCGCCTCCTCGGGCGTGTCCCGGAAATCCACGCCCGGCAGGGTACTACTAGACCGCTCGGTCAAGAAAAAGTGCCGAAAGGCAAAAGGCGCATTGAAGGAGCGCGCGGAGTGGGGTGAGCGGCGCTGGTCTGTTGCGGGTGGTGCTCGAGCGCGAGAAGCATCGTCACCAGGGCGACCCGCAGCAGGAAAAGCACTCCGGAGGTGCTTTTGCTGCTGTCCCTCCCTGCGGGCGCCGGGCGAACAGTCTTCCGCCGCCCGAGGCGAACCCCGCCCCCTTCATTGCGTCTTTGCCTTTGACTTTCAGCCCTCCAGCGCCACCAGGCGGGACAGGCGGTCCCGGTCGTCGCCGGCCAGGGTGGGGTAGGCCAGGCGATACTCCCAGCCATCACCCGAGAGGTCGACCGTGATGACCCGGGCGGGGGTCACCACCGCCCCGCCGTCGGGCAGGTCGATGGACAGGACCGGGTCCGAGTCGTCGGGCCAGGGTCGGTCCGTGGTCACCCGGCAGCCACCGGTCGAGAGGTCGATGGTCTCGCCGCTCACGATGGTGGGGACCGCCCGCTCCCCCATTCCCATCCTGACCGGCAGGGAGAGGCGGACCCGGGGGGCGGTGCGGCGCTGCACGCGCTCGATGCCGGCCACGTCGAGGACCAGCAGCCCATCGGGTTCCACCGTGGCCTTGCCCGAGAGCCGGTACAGGGCTTCCGGGGCGAAGAAGCTGGCCACGACCTCGGAGACGTCGCCCTCGGGACGGGGGGAAGCGCCCAGATCGACGACGATCCGCTCGTCGGGTACCACCACTCCGGTCAGGCAATCCCGACCCGGCGATGCCCCCACCGGCTCGATGAGTGCGATCTGTCCCGGCGTGGGCTTCCACTGGTCCGTCCTCGTTGCCGCCATGACAACCTCCTCCCCCTGCTCTCCCCAGGGTACGGCCAGGGGTAGCGTGTGTGCATGCCGCGGCCCGCGCATTTCGAGGATGCCCGCCTCCGGATCGACAAGATCGTGGTGGGTCCGTACGAGAACAACGTGTTTGTCCTGCGGGACAAGAGCACCGGCGAAGGCCTGATCATCGACGCCGCCAACGAGCACGACCTGCTCATACCGGTGGCCCGGGCGGCCAACGTCCGCCGGGTGCTCACCACCCACGGCCACTGGGACCACATCCAGGCCGTCACCGCCGCCCGGGAGGCGGGCATCGACGTCGGGGTCGGCCCGGCCGATGCCGGCATGCTGCCCGGCTACGACTTCGTGGTGGCCGACGAGGACGTGATCGAGGTCGGCGACCTGCGCCTCCATGCCCTCCACACCCCCGGCCACACCCCCGGCTCGGTGTGCTTCACCCTGGAAGGCTGGCCCATCCTCTTCTCGGGCGACACCCTCTTCCCGGGCGGCCCCGGAGCCACGCAGAGCCCCAGGGACTTCGGCGAGATCATCCGCTCGCTCGACAACCGCCTGCTCCCCCTGCCCGAGGAGACGCTCGTCCTGCCCGGGCACGGCCTCGACACCACCATCGGCACGGAGCGCCCCCACCTGGGCGAGTGGGCCGAGCGGGGTTACTGACCCCGCCAAGGTCGGTCAGAAGGTCGCCTGGCGGGGGGTGTCGACCACCGAGAGCCCGTCGGGTAGCTCGAGGATCTCGTAGCTCTCCCCCTCGACCCGGATGGACAGCTCCCCGCCCATGAGGGGGATGCCTTCCAGCGCCAGCGATCCGATCCAGGGCGGTACCGCCGGCGCCAGGTTGACGAGCTCGTTGCGGATGTCGGGCTCGAATCGCAGCATCGTGCGCAGGAACAACAGTGGCGATGCCGCGGCCCAGGCCTGCGGTGAGCAGGACGTGGGGTAGGCGACCGGGAAGCGGAACTGGGCCCGGGGCAGACCGGCGAAGAGCTCGGGGAGGCGGTCGTCGAAGAAGGGGGCGGCGGCGATGAGGCCCTCCATCACCTGGTGGGCCTCCTCCACGAAGCCGTAGCGCATGAGCCCGGCGGCCACGATGGCGTTGTCGTGGGGCCAGACGCTGCCGCAGTGGTAGCTGATGGGGTTGAAGCCCTTCACCGACTCGGCCAGGGTACGGACCCCGAAGCCGGAGAAGAGGTCGTCGGACAGGAGGTGGCGGGCCACCGAGGCGGCCTTGTCCTCATCGACGATGCCGGTCCACAGGCAGTGGGCCATGTTGGAGGCCAGGGCGTCGACGGGAGTCTTGTCGGCGTCGAGGGCCATGGCGAAGAAGCCCCGCTCCGGCAGCCAGAAGTCCCGGTTGAACGCCTCCTTGAGTCCTGCCGCCCGTTTGCGCAGGCGCTCGGCCAGGGCATGGTCGCCGGCTTCGGTGGCGAAATGGCTGCGGGCCACCAGGGCGGCGTAGACGTAGCCCTGCACTTCGCACATGGCGATGGGGGCCCGGGCCAGGCGGCCGTCGGCGAAGCGGACGGCGTCCCAGGAGTCCTTCCAGCCCTGGTTGGACAGGCCCCGGTCGGAGGCCCGCTCGTACTCCACGTAGCCGTCGCCGTCCCGGTCGCCGAACCGGTCGATCCATTCCAGGGCCCGGTCGGCGGCCGGCAACAGGGCGTCGACCTCGCCCCGGCGGCTCCCCCAGCGCTGCAGCTCGCCCAGGACCATGACGAACAGCGGCGTGGCGTCGGCCGTCCCGTAGTAGATCCTGCCGCCCCCCAGCGAGATCCCGGCCGCCTCCCCGAAGCGCATCTCGTGGAGGATCCGCCCGGGTTCCTCCTCGGTGAGGGGGTTCACCTCCTTGCCCTGGAAGCGGGCCAGGGTCTGGAGGGTCCCCAGAGCCAGGTCAGGGTCGACCATCATGGCCATCCACGACGTGATCAGCGAGTCCCGCCCGAAGAGGGTCATGAACCACGGCGCCCCCGCCGCCACCACCGCCCGGTCGGGGTGGTCGGGGTCGAAGATGCGCAGCGCGGCGAGGTCCTCGGTGGAGCGCTCGAGGAGGGCCTGGAAGACGTCGTCGTCGGTGCGGATGACGGGAAGCTGGCGCCGCCAGGCCTCCAGGCGTTCCCTTGGTGTGGCCCGGTCGACGGGCACCCCGCAGCGGTGGCGGGGCTCGATGGGCTTGCCGTCGATCACCGGGGTCACCTGAAGGCACGTCGACCACTGGCCCCGGGCGGGGATGATCAGCTCGTAGGAGGCGATGTTCCCGTTGATCTTGGGCGGGTTGGAGAAGTCGATGTAGGCCGCCCGTTGGAAGGCGCCCCGCCGGTAGGTGAAGGTCATGCGGGCCCGGTCGGATTCCAGACCCAGGTCGCCGGAGCGCTCGATGCGACCCTCCTTGACCTCGAAGAGGTCGGCGAAGTCACACCCCAGGGTGAGCTCGATGGCGCAGAAGGCGGGCTCCTCCCCGAAGTTGCGGACCACCAGGTCCTCCCGCATGCCCCGGCCCACGTACCGGTGGCGGAAGACGACCAGGTGGGAGTCGGCCCGGCCCCGCAGGGGGTGGTCGCGCAGGACGAAGGAGGCGGAGAAGGGATCGGTGGTGGTGGCGGCCAGGGGTTCGGGGATCTGGCCGTTGACCCGCAGCTCCATCTCGGACATGAACCGCGTGTCCCGGTAGAAGAGCCCTTCCGGAAACCCGGAGTGCATGTTCCCTGTCCGGCCCGATATGCAGAACGCCGGTCCCTCGACCAGGGTGATCGTGCCCCCTGCGCCCAGCGAGGGGCTCGCCGCCGACGTCCACGGACTCACCATCGGAGGCACCCTACCCGGCTGACCTTCCGAGCCCGTCTCGTGCCCGTTGAGCTTTTCCACTATGGCCGTAGTGGAATTAGACTGACGTCACCATGGCTGAGCGCACCGAACCCGCCCTCCTCATCGACGACCTCCACGCCGGCACCGAAGGCTCCGACATCCTCAAAGGCGTATCGCTGGCCGTGGCCCCGGGGGAGGTGCACGCCCTCATGGGCCCCAACGGCTCGGGGAAGTCGACCCTGGCCAAGACGCTGCTGGCCAGCCCGTCCTACGTGGTGACGTCGGGCCGCATCCTGCTCAAGGGCGAGGACATCACGGCGCTGTCGACCGAGGAGCGATCCCAGCGGGGACTGTTCCTGGGCTTCCAGCATCCCGAGGAGTTCCCGGGCGTCACCCTCATCAACTTTCTCCGCCAGGCCATCTCGGCCCGCAAGGGCATCGACTACTCGGTCCTCGAGGTGCGACTCGCCCTCATGGACTGGATGGGACGCCTCGGCATCGACCAGTCCTTCATGTCGCGCTATCTCAACGACGGGTTCTCGGGCGGCGAGAAGAAGCGCACCGAGATCCTCCAGCTGGCCCTCATGGAACCCGACGTGGCCGTCCTGGACGAGACGGACTCGGGCCTCGACATCGACGCCCTGCGCATCGTGGCCGGCGGGATCAACGAGGTGCGCAAGGAGCGGGCCGACATGGGGGTCCTGCTCATCACCCACTACCAGCGGATCCTGGGCTACCTGACCCCCGACGTGGTCCACATCTTCGTGGACGGACGGATCGTGGAGTCGGGCGGGATGGAACTGGCCGAGCGTCTGGAGCGGGAGGGATACGAGGCCTTCCGGGAAGCCGGGGTCTCATGATCACGACGCCGGGGGGCCGTCGATGCAGCGTTTGAAACGTGACTTTCCCATCCTGGAACGCCAGGTCAACGGCAAGCGGCTCGTGTACCTGGATTCCGCCGCCACCGCCCAGAAGCCCCAGGCCGTCCTCGACGCCATGGTCGACTTCTACCGGCAGCGCAACGCCAACGTGCACCGGGGCGTCTACACCCTGGCCGAGGAGGCCACCGCCGCCTACGAGGGGGCCCGGGCCAAGGTGGCCCGATTCGCGGGCGCGTCACAGCGCGCCGAGATCGTCTTCACCAAGTCGACCACCGAGGCGGTGAACCTGGTCGCCCACAGCTGGGGCCGCTCCCAGCTGGGCGCCGGCGACGTGGTCGTCCTCACCCAGATGGAACACCACGCCAATGTGGTGCCCTGGCACATGCTGGCCGCCGAGCGGGGCGTGGAGGTGCGCTGGATCCCGCTCACTCCGGAGGGCCGGCTGGACCTCACCGACCTCCCCCGCCTGCTCGACGGCGCCCGGCTGCTGTGCGTGACCGCCGTCTCCAACGTGCTGGGGACGATCAACGACATCGCTCCCCTCTCGGCCGCCGCTCATGACGCCGGCGCCCTCGTGCTGGTCGACGCGGCCCAGGCCGCCCCCCACCTGGGAGTGGACGTGGCTGCCTGGGGCGCTGACTTCTGCGCCTTCTCCGGCCACAAGATGCTGGCTCCCACCGGCATCGGGGTGCTGTGGGCCCGCCGCCAGCTGCTGGAGGAGATCCCCCCGTTCATGGGCGGCGGGGAGATGATCACCGACGTGACGTTCTCCGGGTTCACGCCGGCCGAGGTCCCTTGGAAGTTCGAAGCGGGAACCCAACCCATCGCCGAGGCCGTAGCCCTGGGCGCGGCCATCGACTACCTGGACGCGGTGGGCATGGACGCGGTGCGCAGCCACGAGATGGCGCTCACCGCCTTCGCCCTGGAGGCGCTGGCCGAGCGCTTCGAGGACCGCATCCGGGTCCACGGCCCGCCCGAGGCGGAGGCCCGCTCCGGGGTCATCTCCTTCGAGCTGGCGGGGATCCACCCCCATGACATCGCCCAGGTGCTCGACGCCGAGGGAGTGTGCGTCCGGGCCGGCCATCACTGCGCCAAGCCCCTCATGCGGGTGCTGGGGGTGCCCGCCACCGCCCGGGCGTCCTTCTACATCTACAACGACGAGGCCGACGTCGCCGCTCTGGTGGATGCCCTGGTCGCCGCCGAGAAGCTCTTCGCCTAGTGGTGCGTCCGGTGAATGGCGGCGCGGTTACGGCGAGTCAGGGGCGTCGGTGGCAAGGACGCACGACGAGGCGGAGCTTTTCCTCCGCCGAGGAGGAGGACGCCGCCAGCGGCGTCACTGGCCGTCGTTACCGCCCGTCCATTTGCCGGCCGTACCACTAAGGAGAAACCACCGATCGATGTCCGGCCTCGAGGATCTGTACCGGGAGATCATCCTGGACCATTACCGCTCCCCCCGGAACCGGGGCGAGCTGCCCGTGCCCCCGGCCCGCAAGCTGGAGGGCTTCAACCCGCTGTGCGGCGACGAGATCGTGCTCTACCTCGACGTCGACGGCGGCTCGGAGACGGTCACCGATCTGCGCATCGGAGGCCAGGGCTGCTCCATCAGCCAGGCGTCCTCCTCGATGATGGGGGCGGCGGTGAAGGGGAAGTCGGTGGCGGAGGCCCGCCGCCTGATCCGGGCCTTCAAGGCTCTGATGTCCATCCACGAGTCCCGCCTGGAGGGCGAGGTGGATGGCGACGCGCTGGCCGCCGAGCTGGAAGGGGTGGCCCTGGGCGACCTCGAGGCGCTGCAGGGTGTGGTCAAGTTCCCGGTGCGCATCAAGTGCGCCACGCTGGCCTGGAACACCCTGGCCCAGGGCCTGGACGACGACAAGGCCGAGGCTTTCGTCGATCAGTAGTCTCAGCCGGCATGAGCGAGCTGAGGACGATCGTCGAGGGTCTGTCGTACCTGGAGGGGCCCCGCTGGCACCGGGGCTGCCTCCTCGCCTCCGACTTCTACAACCACCGGGTGGTGGCCATCACTCCGGACGGGGCGGTGGCCACGGTGGCGAAGGTGGAGCACCAGCCCTCGGGCATCGGCTGGCTGCCCGACGGGAGCATGCTGGTGGTGTCCATGAAGGACCGGCGGGTCCTGCGCCTGGAAGGCGACGGCAAGCTGGTGGAGCATGCCGACCTTTCGGGCCTGGCCACCTGGCACTGCAACGACATGGTGGTCGACTCCCAGGGCCGGGCTTATGTCGGCAACTTCGGCTTTGACCTGATGGGCGGGGCCGACCCCGCCGCCGCCACCCTGATCCGGGTCGACCCCGACGGCACGGCCGCCCTGGTGGCCAAGGACATGCTCTTCCCCAACGGCATGGTCATCAGCGACGACGGGCGCACCCTGATCGTGGCCGAGTCACTGGGCCAGCGGCTGACCGCCTTCGATATCGAGGCGGACGGGTCGCTGACCGGGCGCCGGGTGTGGGCCGCCTTCGGCGAGCCACCCACCGCCACCGACTTCGGCGGGGCCATGGCCCAGATCAAGGTGGCCCCCGACGGGATCTGCCTCGACGCCGAGGGCTGCGTGTGGTTCGCCGACGCCTTCGGCAACCGGGCCGTCCGGGTGCGGGAAGGCGGCGCCATCGTGGACGAGGTGTCCACCGGCGACCTTGGCGTGTTCGCCTGCATGCTGGGCGGCGCCGACGGCCGCACGCTCTTCCTGTGTGCCGCCCCCACCTTCGTGGAGGCCGTGGCCCGCGCCGATCACCAGGCCCGCCTGCTCGCCATCACCGTCGACGTCCCCCACGCCGGCCTGCCGTAGGGGGCGTCCAGCAAAGGCAACGGCGCAGTGAGGGAAGCGGGGGCGTCGGAGCGGCGGGCGCCCCCAAGCTTTCGGCGTTCCTACGCAACGACAGGTGTTGCGGAGGAACGCCGAAATGAGTTGGGCCGCGCCCGCCCGGATTCCGGCGTTCTTGTGCAACGAAAGGTGTTGCGGAGGAACGCCGTAATGAGTTGGGCCGGACAACGGCGTTCCGAAGTAAGCCCCCAGCGCAGGACCCCCTAACCCTCCGTCATGGCGTAGTTGTCGAAGTCGGCGCGGCCGTGGTCGCCATCGTCGTGGCCGCCGTCGTCGTGGTCGTCGCCGGCGGCCTCGTGGTCGTGGTCGTCGTCGGCTCCGGGTCCTTCCGGCGCCGGGTGGTCGTGGTCGTCTCCGGCGGCTCCGTGCCGGTCGTGGTCGACGTGGAGGGCTCCCCTCCCGGCGGCCCGGGAACGGCGGTGGAGGTGGTGGTCGACTCCACCGGGACCGTGCTCGTGGTCGTGGTCGGCGGGGGATTCAGGATGGTCAGCCCGAGGCTCTCGGGCCCGGCCACCGCCAGGCGGCGGACCGGGACGCCCTCGAGGCCCCCCCGCATGAGGTCCCCGAAGATGGCGGCCGGGAAGCTGCCTCCGGTGACGGCCCGGCCGTGGACGTCGGCCATGGGCCGGCGGGGTTCGTACCCCACCCATACGGCGGTCGCCAGCTGGGGGACATGACCCACGAACCAGGCGTCGATGTTGTCCTGGGTGGTGCCCGTCTTGCCCGCCACCGGCCGGCCGATACGGGCCGCCCGACCGGTGCCCGAGCTGACCACCCCGGACAGGGCCCGGTTCAGGACCGCCACCTGGCGCTCGTCGAACACCCGCCGGACCTGGCGGCGATGGCGGTAGATCTCCTCGCCGTCGGAGTCGAGGACGGCGGCGATGGCGTACGGCTCGGCCCGGACGCCCCCGGCGGCCAAGGTGGCGTAGGCCTTGGCCATGTCGAGCGGGCTCACCCCCCGGTCGAGCCCGCCCAGGAACACGGCCCCCTGCTTCTCGGTGGCCCCTTCGGGAATGCCGGCGTCGACGGCGGTGCGGACGACGTCGCCCACGCCGACCTCACAGCCCAGTTCCACAAACACGACGTTCACGGACCGGACCAGGGCGGTGTCGACGTCGATGTGGCCGCCGGCGTCTTCGCCGGCGTAGTTGTTGACGGGACGGTCGCCGTAGCAGCCGATGCGCCGCCCCGAGGTACCGTCGAAGGTGGAGCGGGGGTCGATCCCTTCCCGCAGGGCGGCCAGGTACACGAAGGGCTTGAAGGCGGAGCCGGCCTGGCGGGTGCCCTTGGTGGCGTAGGGGAACTGGGTGGAGACGAAGTCGAGGCCACCGAAGAGGTTCCGGATGGCGCCGTCACCCGGCTCCACGCTGGCCACGGTCGTGATCGGGTCGCCGGGCAGGCCGAGTCGCTCGGCCACCGACGCCTGGGTGGCGGCGAACAGCTTGGGGTCGAGCGTCGTCTGGATGGTGAAGCCCCCGGTGAACAGGCGGGTCAGACGGGTCTTGCGGTCGGGACCCAACGCCGGGAGGAGGGCGGCCTCCCGCTTCACGTGATCGACGAAGTGGGGGGCGAGGGACACCCCGGGCGGGCGTGGTTCAGCCAGGACGAGGGGCTCGCCCTTGGCCTGGGCCAGTGCCTCGCCCGCCAGCCAGTGGTGGGAAGCCATGGCGCTCAGCACCTCGTCGCGGCGGGCGAGCACGGCCTCGGGGCGCTTCCGGGGGTTGAGGAAGCTGGGCGCCTTGATCTTGCCGGCCAGGAGGGCGCCCTGAGCGGGAGTGAGCTGGGCCGGCTCCACCCCGAAGAAGGTCTGGGCGCCGGCCCGGATCCCGTAGGCGCCGTCCCCGAAGTAGACCTGGTTGAGGTAGCGCTCGAGCAGCTTGTCCTTGGTGTAGCGCTGCTCGATGGCGCTGGCGAACAGGACCTCCCGCACCTTGCGCAGGAGGGTGCGCTCCCCCGCCGTGTAGTTGATCTTGGCCAGCTGCTGGGTGATGGTGCTGCCCCCCTGGGCGTTCCCGAGCAGTGTGTGCACGATGGCCCGCCCCACCGCCTCGGGGTCGGTGCCGCTGTGCTCGTAGAAGCGGGAATCCTCAGCCGCCAGCACCGCCTGGCGAACGTGGACGGGAACGGCGGTGATGTCGAGGACGGCCCGGCGCCCGTCCTCCCCGGAGAGCTCGGCGATGAGGCTCCCGTCGGCGGCCAGCACCGGGGTGGTGACGGGCAGGGCGTCGAAGTCGGGGACGATGGGGGTGAGCGGCGACGCCAGCCACAGCACGGCCCGGCTCGAGGCCATGGCCGCCGCCCGGCGGAAAGGCGGCACCGCCCCGACCACCAGGACAAAGACAGCCGCGCCGAGCAGCGCGGGCTTCCAGGGAATCCGGCGCAGATGCTGCACCACGAAGGCGGGGATGGCGACCATGTGGAGGCGTTGGTAGCCCACCGGGCCGCATGGCAAACCGCCGGCGGCGCGCGCCGCCCGGTTCGCCGGAAATGTCCGGTTCAGGGAGCCCGCTTTCTGAAGATGCGTTCATTCACGGGCCGTGTCGCGCCGGATGAACGCCGGCGGGGAGCTACCGCCCGAGGAAGTCGCGCACCAGGGCGGCGAACTCCACCGGGCGTTCGAGCGGTGCCATGTGACCGGCCTCCTCCAGCACCTCGAGGCGGGCACCGGGAATGCCCGCCGCGTAGGCCTCGGGATGGGCCCGGGGCAGCAGACGATCCTTTTCGCCCGCCACCACCAGCGTGGGAGCCGACACCCGCCGCAGCCGCTGCCCCAGCTTGGGGTTGTGCAGGTACGGGTTCCAGCCGATCTTGGCCGTCGCCGACATCGAGGCCCACATGGGCAGGAGGATGGCGATGGGGACCTCGGCCATGCTCATCAGGTCGCCCATCTTCTCCGACAGGGCGTGCATCATCTGCGCCATCGGGTGGCCCTGATCGGCGAAGAGGTCCTCGGCCAGCTCAGCCGGGCTGCGCCCGAAGATCTGGCCCACCGGCGACCCGTCGATGTACAGGCCCACCGGACTGACCAGCACGAGGTTTCCGATCCGCTGGGGCGAGCGGGTGGCCAGCTCCGCCGCCAGCCA
>Ga0299907_10000925_pt1 | contig 15733 bp, 12 predicted proteins | sample RVTome_16_FD_198680 | JGI IMG/M metagenome (GOLD analysis project Ga0299907, IMG submission 198680) | Soil microbial communities from uranium-contaminated site in the Upper Colorado River Basin, Wyoming, United States - RVT152D67 (version 2) ...
TCTCCCAACGACACCACGAAGGCGAAGCCCGCTCCCACCAGGGCGGCCCGGCTGACGATCGGGAGATCGATCTCTCTCCACACCCGGCTCGGCGAGGCGCCTAGCACTCGGGCCGCCTCGCGTATCTCGGTCGGGATCGAACGGAGCGTGGGGACCGTGGTGCGAACCACGAACGGGACGGCAACCAGTGCGTGGGCGATCGGGACCAGCCAGAACGTGGCACGGAGGTCTACTGGCCAGCCGAGAGCGACGATGAAACCAAAGCCGATGGTGACCGCCGAGGTGCCGAGGGGAAGCATGAGCGTCAGGTCGAACCACCGGGAGAGCCGTCCTCCGCGCCCGCTGATGACCGCCGATGCCATCGCCCCTATCAGTACGGCGATCGTGGAGGCCATCAGGGCGAACAGCAGGCTGTTTCCCGCTGAGGACAAAGGAACACCGACCACCGGGTCCCTGGCGAGCAAGTTCCGGTAGGAGCCGGGCTGTAGCGAGCGGGCGACGAGGACGACGATCGGGACGGACATCGCGAGAAGGGTGAGCGACACGCTCGTTGTCACCCAGAGTCGGGCCCGACCCGAAGGCCGCGGTCTCGCTGCCTCCGATCGCAGAGCCCAGGTGGATGCATGTCGCTCCTGATATCTGGAGTAGGCATAGAGGGTGGCGGTGACTCCGACCAGTTGGACTACCGCGAGGCTCGCGGCGAGAGGCAGATCGAACAAGGCGACGGCCTGACGGTAGATCTCGACCTCGAGAGTGGCGTAGCGGAAGCCGCCAAGGATCAGCACGACACCAAACGAGGTGAAGGTGAACAGGAACACGATCGATGATGCCGCTGCGATCGCAGGTCGGAGCAGAGGCAACGTGACGCTCCGGAACACCTTCCACTCGCTGGCCCCCAACACCCGGCCGGCATCGTGGAGGTCGGGATCGAGTCGAGACCAGAGAGCACCTACGGTTCGCACCACGACCGCCACGTTGAAGAAGACGTGGGCAGCGAGGATCGCGCCGACCGAATCACGCCAGCCGAGGGCGACGAATGCTGTCCCCACCACGACGGTAGGGAGGACGAAGGGCACCGTCACCAGCGCCGTCGCCAGACGCCTGCCGCGGAACTCAAAATGGGATACCGCCCATGTCATCGGGGCCGCTACGAGAACAGTGAGCAGTGTCGATACCGTGGCCTGCCACAGGGTGAACCACCCGATCCTGATCAGCCTGGCCGCGACACTGCTGGTCCCGATGCTCAACTCCGATAGCCCGAGCATGAGGATCCGGGCCACCGGGTAGAGAAAGAAATAGCCGATGAAGAGCGCTGGGACCGCGGCCACCAGGACCCGGCCCCAGCGAATGGTCTTCATCAACCCTCCATCAGGGCAACCCACTCATTGATCCACCGATCCCGGTTCTTGGCGATTGTGGTCGACTCGAGCCGGGCTGGGCTCGAGGGGATTGTTGTGTGGTCGACGAACTCCTGGGGCAGCTCGGCCATCTGGTTGGCCGGGAAGACGAACCAGGTGAGGGGGATTGTCTCCTGGAACTCGACCGACAGCATGAAATCGATCAGTTGCCCGGCGGCATCGGGATAGTCGGTCCCGGCGAGAATCCCGGCGTACTCGACCTGGCGATAACACCCAGCCTCGACCACGCCCGTTGGCGCTTCGGTGAGGGGCTCGGTGGCGAAGATGACCTCGGCAGGTGGGGAGGAGGCGTAGGAAACTACCATCGAGCTATCGCCACCGTACCGCGTGAAGTTGGCGTAGTAGGCGGTATCCCAATCAGGCGTGACGCTGACTCCGCCTTCGTCCAGGTCGGCCCAAAAGTCGAGCCAGCCCTCCTCACCATAAGTCACAATCGTGGCCAGCATGAAGGCAAGGCCAGGCGACGACGTCGCCGGATGCTCGACCGTGAGGCGCTCGGCATAAACCGGTTCGCGAAGCTGGTCGAGTGAGGTCGGGATCGGAGTCTCGGTCTCGGAGAACCAGGTCTTGTCGTAGTTGACGCAGACATCGCCAAAGTCGATCGGGGTGACCAGGGAATGCGTGAGGTGAAGAGACTCGTCTACGTCCGACAGCAACGGGCTCTCGTGCTCTACGAAAATCTCCTCGTCGAGGGCCCGCGACAGGAAGGTGTCGTCGACTCCAAACAGAACGTCGGCGAGGGGGTTGTCCTTGGAGAGGGCAGCCTGATTCACCATCGATCCAGCGTCGCCAGCCGCGATCACCTCGACCTCGATCCCGGTTTCCGTGGTGAAGGCGGCGAACGTCTCGTCGTTGACCCCATCGGCGAACGAGTCGTGTGATATCAGGGTGAGGCTGTCGGGTTGTTCCGATCCGGCATCCCCACAGGCCACAGCCAACCCGGCTAAGGCGATAAGGGCGAGGATCCTGCGCATTTCTCATCAACTCCTTGTTGGCCGGGAGCGATGAGGCGGGTCCCTACGCCGGCATTATCCGGATCAGGTTCATCGGTCGGGGTCTAGCCAGACCCCCTCTCAGCCCGGTCTCACCGAGCTCCCGTAGTCAAGGAAAGGGTACCCCTTCTCTGCCGTTGAGAAACTGAAGTCAAGTTTCCTCGACCGGAAGCGAAGCGTCCTTGGGGGGAGGTGGCCCGAAATGCGGGAGAGCTACTGGCCCTTACCGGGGAGAAACGGTCGGCACCGCCGTACCCGCTCAGTTCTCTGGGGGCGGGGGAACGAAGGCGAGGACGGTGTTGTGGCCACCGAAACCGAAGGAGTTGGTGATGGCCGGGGCGGGCGCCCAGTCTCTGGGCTCGCGCACGATGTCGGTCAAGAGGATTTCCGGATCCTGGTTGGTCAAGCCGATGTTGGGAGGAAGCTCCCCCCGTCGCATCGCCTCGACGACGACCGCAGCTTCGATCGAGCCCGAAGCACCCAGTGCGTGCCCGGTGGTTCCCTTGATCGACGAGACGGCCGGCTGCGGGTCGAAGATGCGGCCGATGACCGCTCCCTCGGTGCGGTCGTTGAGGTCGGTCCCGGTGCCGTGCGCATTGACGTAGGCGATCTCCGTGGCTGCCAGCCCGGCGTCTGCGAGAGCGAGCCGGATCGCCCGTTCGGCACCGTCGCCTTTGGGGTGAGGAGCCGTGATGTGATGAGCGTCAGCCGTGGACGCTCCCCCTTTGAGCTCAGCCAACACCCTCGCTCCACGTTCCTCGGCGACGTCGGCTGCCTCGAGGATCAGGATCCCCGCACCTTCGCCCATGACGAATCCGTCGCGGTCTACGTCGAAGGGTTTGGCGACTCCGCTCGGGGAGAGGGCACGAGCAGCCTTGAAGCCCTCGCGGGCTGGAATACGGGCGGCCGCTTCAGCTCCCCCGACGACGGCTGCATCCGCATAGCCCCATTGGATCTGACGCAACCCGTCGAGGACTGCCTGGCTGCCCGCGGCGCAGGCGACGACCGGTGTCGAGACCTGGCCACCGAAGGAGTACTTGATGGAGATGGCGGCGGCCGCGGCGTTCGCCATCATCATCGGGATCAGGAATGGCGATACCCGCGGGTCGGCCCGGGCCGAGTTGCCAATGAGCTCTTCGAGTGACTCCAGGCCACCGATGCCGGTGGCTACCGCCACCGTCACCCGATTGGGATCGATGTCGAGGTGACCCGATTGCTCCATTGCCTCGTGAGTGGCCACCAAGGCGAACTGGGTGAATCGGTCGAGACGCCGGTGCTCGCGTTTGGGTAGCCACGGCTCCGGATCCCAGTTGTTGACCACGTACGGCCCGGGGGCTGGTGGGGGCTCCTGCAGCCCTTTCCACAAGTCGTCCATCCCAACGCCGGGGGCGGCTACCACGCCGACACCGGTGACGACGACTCTGCGCTTACTCATGGTCTCAATTGTGCCCGTTTCCTGGAGTTGGGAAAACACTTTGCTGCAATCTCCTCATCCCATCGATCCACCGGTCGTAATCGTTGGCCTTGTTCTGAAAGAAACGCTCGACGTCGGGATGGGGGAGGATGAGAAACCTCTCCTCGGCCAACCCGGCGACCACGACATCAGCCACTTCGGCCGGCTCCAGTGCATAAGGGTCGAGCAGCTCGTGGAACTCCGCCGCGGCATCGAGAAAGGGCGTCTTCACACCCATCGGGCACAAGCAACTTACCTTGACACCCTGGTCCCCATAGGTGATCGAGAGCCATTCGGCGAAGGCCACAGCGGCATGCTTGGTGACCGAGTACTGCGCCGCCTTCAGGTTGGTGAGCAATCCCGCCGCCGAAGCGGTCGAGAGGAAGTAACCCTCACCACGGGCCACCCATGCCGGAATCAGCATTCTGGCTGCGTGGACGTGAGCCATCAGGTTGACGTTCCACATCCGATCCCAGTCCTCGGGTCGGGTTTGCTCGTCTCCTGCAAAGCCAATCCCGGCGTTGGCGCAGAAGAGGTCGACCGGGCCGTAGGTGTCCTCGGCGTACTCGATCAGACGGTCGCTCGAATCGGGGTCGGCCACATCGACCTCGAATGGAAATGCATCGATGTCGGCCGCGACCCGCTGAGCGGTCTCGAAGTCGAGATCCGCCACGATCAGGGCACGAGGGCTCTCGGCAGCAAAACGCCGGGCCATGGCGGCGCCGATCCCGCTGGCACCACCCGTGACCACGATGACTCGATCGGTCAGGTTCAAGACGCGGTGAGCCTAATGGGGGGTGTCGGGGTCAGAACCTGGCACGTTGCAGCAGACCCGCACCGCCTTTCACCGCGGGGACGAGGCCGTTGGCCATCGGCAGCAGCTGTTCTCCGTAGAAGCGGGCCGTGTTGACCTTCTCGGCCAGGAACTCCGGTTCGAATCCGGGCGGGTTGCCCAGCGCCTCCACCGAGGCGATGGCCAGCAACCAACCGCCGAGAACCGTTCCGAACTGCCTGAGATATGGTGTGGCGCCGGCGAGAGCCGCGTCGAGGTCCCCCGAGGCCAGCCTCTCGCCGATCCAGGTCGAGGTCTCGGCCAGGCCCTGCAACGCGACCGACAGCTCTTCCCGGAACAGGGCCAGCTCGTCGTGCTCGACCATCCTGTCCAGGATCCCCGTCATCTCAGTCAGCAACCCGGCGACCACCGCACCGCCCTCGAGGGAGACCTTGCGCAAGACCAGGTCGACAGCCTGTATCCCGTTTGTGCCCTCGTATATCGGTGCGATCCGCGAGTCACGGAAATGCTGAGCGGCCCCGGTCTCTTCGATGTAGCCCATCCCACCATGGATCTGGACCCCGATCGAGGCGAGTTCGACACCCACATCTGTGCACCATGCTTTGACGATCGGAGTGAGCAAAGCGAGACGGTCAGAGGCGCGGCGGCGACGGTCATCGGTCTCACCATGGAACATGTGATCACCCTCTCCTGCCGTCACGTACAGCAATGACCGCATGGCTTCGACATGGGCCTTCATGGTGAGCAGCATCCGTCGCACGTCGGGATGCTCGATGATGGGGACACTTTCCGAGGCACGGGAGCCGATCGGCCGACCCTGGACCCTCTCCTGTGCGAACTTCAGGGCTTGTTGGTATGCGCGCTCGCCGATAGCGACGCCCTCCATCCCGACCGCGACCCGGGCTGCGTTCATCATCGTGAACATGTTTCGCATGCCCTCTTGCTCGTCGCCGATCAGATAGCCGACAGCTCCGTCGCCTGCGTCCCCGAATGAGATCACGCATGTCGGTGAGGCGTGGATCCCCAACTTGTGCTCCAGCGAGACGATCTTGTAGTCGTTTCGCTCGCCCGGCTCGCCGCCGCTGTCGAGGATGAACTTGGGCACGAGGAACATCGAGATCCCACGGGTGCCGGGGGGTGCATCGGGGGTGCGTGCCAGCACCAGGTGGATGATGTTGCCGGTCAGGTCCTGGTCGCCCCAGGTGATGAAAATTTTGGTCCCGAAAAGGCGATAGCTGCCGTCGTCCTGCTTGATCGCTCTTGTCCTGAGCGCACCCACGTCAGAACCGGCTTCGGGCTCGGTGAGGTTCATCGTCCCTGCCCACTCACCACTGACCAGTCTCTCGATGTAGGCGGTCTTCAGAGCATCGGATCCGTGACGCTCCAGAGCTTCGACTGCCCCGTGAGTCAGAGTCGGAGCCAGAGAGAAAGCCATGTTGGCGGTCTTGAACATCTCTTGTATCACCACGCCCACCACGTAGGGCAGCCCGCCACCGCCCCAGCGCTCGGGCAGGTGCGCCGACGCCCAGCCCGACCCGATGTACTTGTCGTAGGCCTCCTTGAACCCGTCTGGTGTCGTCACCGTCCCCTCTTCAGTGAGGACCGATCCCTGCTGGTCGCCGATCACGTTGAGCGGCGCCATCACCTCGGAGAAAAAGCGACCGGCCTCATCGAGAATGGTGCCCACCGTGTCGGGATCGGCGTGTTGATACCCGTCCAGCTTGGATACCTCTTCGAGCCCGGCGACGTGGGTCAGGGTGAAGACGATGTCGTCGAGTCTCGGCTGGTACTCGGCCATGGGCTCAAGGCTACCGAACCACGCCGATTCTCGACCAGTGCGGCGGTTGTCACCCTACGGACCGGGGGGACCGACGCCAGCGAACGAAGTGAGCGCGTCGAAAGGGGCGAACCCCCCTCGCCCTCGCTTTGCTGGGCGGTCCCCCCTTCGGAAAGGGGGGACAACAGGGCGGTCCCCCCTTCGGAAAGGGGGGACAACTGATCACGGGGCGCGGACCTGCAGTTCGAAAGTGGTAGTGCCGTGAATCGCCTGGTAACCGAGATTCTCGTAGAGACGGAAGGCGCCGGTCGGGTTGGCGGCGTCGACCCCGATCATGGTGTGGGTGAGGTCTGCTTTGCGGAATGCGTTGAATGAGGTGGCGAGCAGTGCCTTCGCGAGGCCCTTACCCCGCCAGAGCCGCTTCACTCCAAGGCTCATGACCCATCCCTCTCGACGCCCGGTGACCTCCTCGTCGTCGGGGTACACGGCGTTGAGGCAAACCCCGGCCACCTCATCGCCGGTCAAGGCGAGAAAGGAGAGGTCGAGGCGAGTGCCCTCGCCTTCGAGACGGTGTCGGTACGTGTCGGCGTCGACCGGAGTCGATCCCCAGTGGTCCCGGAACGCCTCATTGGTAGCTTTGCGGGCGTCCTCGTCGAGCTCACGGTCCCAAGGGACGATTTCGATCCCGGCTACCGCGGCCACATCCACCGGCTGATCGAGGGGCCGCAGCATCTCTTTCATGTAACGGACCGGCGTAAGCCCGAAGCGTCGATGGAGACGATGGGCGTCCTCGATCCAATCCCACTCGTTGGCCCTTATGTACCAGGGGAGGGCCGGGTCACATTCGGCCAGACTTTCCCGCGCCCGGCTCATTTCCCAGGACAAGAGGTGTCTTCCGATTCCCTGGCCCCGGAATTCGGGATCGACCAGACCCATCAGATAGGCCCGCTCCTGCCGCTCACCGCTGGGCCGATGCCAGACGAGCCCGTAGGCCACCATTGTCCCCTCGAGCCAGTAGCCACGGGTGTCAAGGGAGAGATCGACGAACGGCTCGGTCACCTCGTCTTTGACCATGGGCTCCGACGAGACGAGGGGCAATTCCCAGAACCGCTCGAAGCGGTTGATCAGTCGGGTCAGCTCCGGGATGTCGTCGAGGGTGAGTGCCCTGAGGTCCATGACGTCAAGGTATTGCATACCACCAGTGAAGCCGAACTAGGAGCCTGACCTGGCCACCATGGCTGCCGTGGTGGAACGTCTCACCGGTCGCTGGAGGCGAGCACGCCGTCGACGATCTCCGGGAGCACGTCGCCGATGGCGGCGTCCAGCTTGACCGAGGCGAGCATGTCGGCCTCGGTGGCGCCTTTGTTGATGACCACGATGGGGAGTGAGCGGAGGGCGCCGCGCATCACCACGTCAGACGCCGGCCATACCGCAACAGTCGAACCGAGGATGAGGAGGGCGTTGGACATGGAGAGAAAGGTCATCGCTTTGCCCATCTCCTGCTCGGGGAGAAGCTCGCCGAACATGACGGTGGCGGTCTTGACCATCCCACCGCAATCAGGGCAGGTCGGGTCGAGCTCGCCTGCAGCCACCCGGACCAGGATCTCCTCGGTTTCCCATGTCGAGCCGCAGTCAACGCAGTGGCTGTCCCTGACGTTCCCATGCAATTCGGCCACCAGGTCGTCGTCGAGACCGGAGGCGTGATGTAGGCCGTCGACGTTCTGGGTGACGACTCCGGCCAGTCGCCCGGCGTCGGCCAGGCGTTTGATGGCCTGATGACCTGCGTTGGGCCGCACCGTTGACCTCGCCCCCCACAACTCGCCGTCGAGATGCATCTTCCAGCCCCTGATTCGCAGCTCGGCGCTGGCCCGAAATCGATCAATGTGGAAGTCGTCCGGGTCGACCTTGGTCCAGAGGCCGTCAGGGCCGCGGAAGTCGGGAATGCCCGACTCTGTCGAGATCCCGGCTCCGGTGAAGACAAGGATCCTCTTGGCCGGTCTGAGCACGTCGATTGCAGATCCGATGTCGTCTCGTGTGCTCACTACAGGATTATCCAATGAGGACGGCACTATCGGTTGTCCCCCTTTCCGAAGGGGGACCGCCCGAGCGAAGCGAGGGCGAGGGGGGTCACACCAGCCCCGCCGCGTTGCTGCCCCCCGTGGGGCCAAGACCCCCTCCGGCCCTAGCGGGCCACCTCCCCCAACGTCGCTGCGCTCCTGGGGGAGGAAACAGTCGCTCCGCTCCTGGGGAGGAAACACGGCCACCGTTTCTCCCCCCGCAGGGGGGAGTACCCCGAAGGGGGAGGGGGGCTTCTGGAAACGCAACCACCCCCTCGACGCGCAGTTGTCCCCCTTTCCGAAGGGGGGACCGTCCGAGCGAAGCGAGGGCGAGGGGGGTTCGGGTTCGCCCCCCTCGACGCGCTCCCTACGGTCGCTGCGTCGGCCCCACCGCATTGTCCCCCCTCTTCCGAAGGCAACCACCCCCTCGATCCGGGCCACGACTGCTTCGTGCTTACGATGTGCCGGTGAACCGAGCAGATGTCCGCGCCTGGCTCGACCGCTATGTCGAGGCATGGAGGAGCAGGGACCCCGAGCAGGTTGGCGCCCTCTTCGACGAGGACGCGGTCTACCGCTACCGGCCCTACCCGGGTGGGAGGACCCTCGTCGGTCACGCCGCCATCGTGGAGGGCTGGCTCGCCCATACCGACGATCCCGACGACTGGGAGGCCTCCTATGAGGTGTTCACGGTCGAGGACGACCGGGCCGTGGCCGTGGGGTCCACTCGCTACTTCGCCAGCAACGATGTGCCCGAGAAGTTCTATCACAACTGTTTCCTACTGCGGTTCGCCCCGAACGGCCGATGTGCCGAGTTCACCGAGTACTACATGCTCGAGAAAAAGGGCGGGTGATCGAGGATGACCGACCCCCAGTCGGAGATGATGCGGCGCGGCTGGGACCCGGCCGACGGCCTCAATTCGCTCAAGGCTCCCCTGTTCCAAACCTCGACGTTCGTGTTCGAGTCGTCTGCCGCGGCCGAGCGTCTCTTCGACGTGGTCTACGGCGGGGCCACCCCCGAAGAAGACGAGCAAATCGACTTCATCTACACCCGGATGGACCACCCGAATCTGGTCATCGTCGAGGAGCGCCTGGCGCTGTGGGATGGGGCCGGATCAGCCCTCCTCTTTTCGAGTGGGGTGTCGGCCATTTTCACCACTTTGCTCACCTTCGTTCGACCAGGAGATCTCATCCTGCACAGCGCCCCCCTCTATGGCGGGACGAACACCATGCTGGGTCAGGTTCTCGCTCCCCTCGGCTACGAGGTCGTCTCCTTCGGCCCTGAAGCCACCGAGGCCGAGCTCGCAGACATGGTCGAAGGTCGTCGCCTGGGCGCGGTCTATCTGGAGACCCCGGCCAACCCAACCAACGATGTCTTCGACATCGCCATGGCTGCACGGGTTGCCGCCGAGAATTCGACGCTGGAGCACCAGGTGCTCACCATTGTCGACAACACCTTTCTCGGGCCTTATGCCCAGCGTCCGCTGGAGCATGGGGCCGACCTGGTCGTCTACTCGGCGACCAAGTATTTCGGGGGTCACAGCGATCTGGTGGCAGGGGTGGCGACGGGGGCGACGGAACTGATCGAGCCTCTGAAGACGATGCGTTACCGGATCGGGACCACAGCCGATCCGCACACGGCGTGGCTTCTGGGGAGGAGCATGGAGACCTATTCGATTCGGATCGAGAAGCAGACGGCCAACGCCGCAACGGTCGCGGAGTTTCTCGCCGATCACCCAAAAGTGGCCAGCGTTCGCTATCTGGGCCTCATCGGCGACGCCGATCCCCACACCGACCTGGCCAAACGGCAGTGGTCGTCGGGAGGAGCGATGATCTCCTTCGATGTCGTTGGGGGCAAGGCGGAGGCATTCCGGCTCCTCGACTCGATGAGCTTGATTGCCAACACCACCTCGCTGGGGGGAACCGAGTCGATCGCCTGTCATCCCTGGACCACCACGCACTCCAACGTCGACACCGAGACCAAGATTCGGATCGGAGTCACCGAGTCGATGATCCGGCTTTCGATCGGCATCGAGGCCGCCGAGGACATCGTCCGTGATCTCGAGAGCGCACTAGCGCGAGTCTGACCACATAGGTCGAACAGCCCATTCAGGCCGGGTCAGGATTAGGGAATAATGGCGGTGGGACGCGCTTGGGAGGCGTGACTGGAGGGAGAGGCAATTGGGCCTTGAACTGATTGTTTTCTGGGGGTTCTGCGTAGATCGCCTCCCGACGCTCCGGCTTTCTCGACACCAACTCTCCTCGAGATACTTCGTCGCGTCCTACAGCCAGGTGTAACAGACGCTCCTACCCAATGGAGCCCGCGGTGGGCGGCCCTTCGGGGCCGCCCCCGCAAATCGCCGGTGGTCAGTCCTCGCCGACGTGGGTTGGCGGCAGTCCAACTCTCTCGCTGAGAGTCTCTTCACGGTCGCCCACGATTCGCCTTGCGATGCCATCGACTGCGTGGGTCAGCCACATGGCCGTGTGCGACGACTCGGAGTAGTCGGCCTCGCCGAAGGCATCGACCCGATCTTGTTCCAGGAGACGTGCCGCCTGCTCGAACTCGCCCTGTGACCCGGGCCGATATACCGCATAAGTGCGCCCACCGTTGGCCTCCACCACCGAGAACACCGGGACGTCGGAAGGCCCGTCGGCGATGTAGATCATGTTCTGGAATGGGACGCGGCGGTCCTCGCTAGCCATCTTGGCGTTGACGTCGATGCCCGGGTTCTTATTGGTTCCCTTGTTGATCTCGAAAAGAGCCCGGGTCTTGGTCGTGTTGTCAATGGTGTAGATCAGTTGGCGGATCTCGCCGTCCGGTGAGAACAGCTGGCCTTGGTGGTCGCGGTAGCCCGGAGGGGCGACCAACTCTGTGAACTCACATGCCCATACGTCGTCCACGAAGGGAGCCACGGCCGAGCCGAGGATCATCTGTCTGAGCCCGGTGGAGACGACATAGTGCTCCACGCGGATCTGGTGATCGGAGAAGCGAGGTTCGGACTCGATCGACTTCTTCACCAGCTCGAGAAAGTCCGGAATCCCCTCATAGAACGACACTTCGGCCCCGAGTTGGCGCAGAAGGTGGTTGCTCAGCCCTTGCATCCGCCCTTCCCGAACGTAGGTGAGAATGTGGTCGAGGTATAAGCGGTCGCGGGCCACAAGCCCGGCCCCATGCGATCGGTACCACTCCTCGAGCCCGTCGACCTCGTCCCAGAAGGCAGCCTCATCGATCCCGAAATGCCGAAACAGGGGACCCTGCATGTTGCCAGGGATCAATGTCTTGTCGAAGTCCCAGATCATCGCGATGACGTTCTGGGGAAACAGTTGTCGGTTCATTGCCAAGACCTCGCTGAGATGAAGGCTATCGGGTTTTCCACAGGTGGCAATGAGCGGCTCTCAGGAAGAGAGGTCGTCGGCGATCGCCTTGGAGAGATCGGCGACGGCGTTGATCACCTCGGCAGACGGCTCATCGAACCCGATGAAGACCGTCACGGAGAAGATCTCCCCGCCGGCTCGGACAACCAGTTCCCGAGCACCGAAGTCGCCCGGGAAGAAGGCGTCGTCGCCGATCCCCTCGACGTCGGTGACCCCGCTGCGGTTGTCGACAAAGCCCTGGCGGGTCGACTCCCATCCATCGTCACTCCCGTAGTGGAAAACGGCCACCGAGAAGACCGACCCTCCTTCGACGGCAAAGTCACAGTTGAGCGCCTCGCCCTCGACACCTGGGGCGACGGTGCCGCCAAACACCGACTCGACCAGCTCGGCGTCGGCCAGGTCACAGGGCGACGAGATTCCACCTCCGCCATCGCCGTCACAGGCGACAATCACGGTGAGCATCCCGACCACCAGCCACAGCCTCCACCGCATTCCTTTGAGGCTAGTGGCCCGTCGCAGCAGAAGAGAAGGCCCCACATCGACCACCCAGGGTACGCTCGGGCGGGCGACGGCAATTACCGTCACGTCACTCTCCGAGGGAGCTGAGATCGAGCGAGGTGACGGGCTTTTCCACCGAATACCAGGGGTGACTCTGGCACGCTCATACCGGAAAGCGGACTTGTTTCGTGACCTGATTGCTGGTGTGGTTCTGGCGACGATGTTGGTCCCCCAGGGCATGGCATATGCCGAGCTGACGGGACTACCGGCGCATACCGGTCTGTACACGACGGTTGCCGGTCTCGTTGCCTACGCCACGTTCGGGCCCAACCGGGTCCTGATCCTGGGCCCGGACTCCTCTCTGGCGCCGGTGATCGCCGCCATCGTGCTGCCACTCGCCATGGGAGATCCCGCCGCGGCTGTGATCTTCGCCTCTGCCCTCGGTTTGATGACCGGGCTCGTCTGCATCTTGGCCGGCTTTGTCCGGATCGGAGTGATCACCGAGCTTGTCTCAAAACCGGTACGGATCGGTTATTTGAACGGGATCGCGGTGGTGGTCCTCGTCTCCCAATTGCCGAAGGCTCTCGGATTCTCCAACGATGCCGACTCGACAGTCTCGAGCTTCGTCTCAACCGTGGAGTCGGTCATCAGGGGCGAGTTGGTTGGTGCTGCCCTCGTGATCTCGGTGTTGACACTCCTGGTCATTCAGGTTGCCGCCAAGCTTCGGCCCGGCGCTCCCGGGGTTCTGGTCGCCGTGGTCGCAGCCATGGTTGGCGTCGCAGTCTTCGACCTGGCCTCTACCGTGGCAACGGTGGGGGCGTTGCCCCAGGGCTTTGCCTCGTTCGTATTTCCCCAGGTCGGGTTTGACGAGCTCGGTCCATTGGCCATCGGTGCGCTGGCCGTGGCATTGGTCTCCTTGGCCGACACCGCAGCTCTGTCCACCGCCATCGGAGTCCGGGCAGGGATACGGTCGGATCCCAATGCCGAGGCCAAGGCCCTCGGGGTAGCCAACCTTCTTGCCGGGCTGTTCCAGGGATTTCCCACCAGTGCCAGCTCGTCGCGCTCGGCGGTCGCCATGTCGGTGGGAGCGAGGACCCAGTTGACCGGGCTGGTGGCGGCAATCGCTGTCACGGCACTATTGGTTTGGGGCCCTGGCCTGCTCGCCGACCTTCCCTCCGCCACGCTCGCCGCGATCGTGATAGCCGCGTCACTCGTCATCTTCGATGGGTCGGCGGTCCGATGGCTGTGGTCGGTCCGCCGCTCCGAGTTCCTCTTATCCGTGGGAGCCTCGCTCGGTGTGGTGCTCTTCGGGGTGCTCGAGGGCATCCTCATTGCCGTGGTGTTGTCATTGGCCAACTTCATACGGCGCGCCTGGCACCCCCACAGCACCGAACTGGTCCGGGTCCACGGGTTGAAGGGGTACCACGACCGGAATCGTCATCCCGAGGGAGATCGGATTCCGGGACTGCTGATCGTCCGATTCGACGCTCCCCTGTTCTTCGCCAACGCCCCGACCTTTGGGCGACTCCTCGGTGATCTGACGGAGGACTCATCGATCGAGATCGATCGGGTGGTGGTAGCGGGGGAGGCGATCACCGATGTGGACACCACGGGCGCCGAAGTGCTCATCGAGGTGCTGGACCATCTCGACCAGCACGGGCTCTTGTTTGCCTTCGCCGGTCTCAAAGGCCCGGTCAAGGATCGGCTCAGGGCGTATGGCCTGTACGACCGGATCGGAGACGCCAACTTCTTCCCCACCATTGGCGCCGCCGTCAACACCCACATGAGCGACCGGGACGACGCCGACGGGGATCGGTAGGGACTGGTCTATCCAGACCACGAGTAGGTCATCATCCGCTGCTACATGAGGTGGTCATACGTCAGGGTCGGTCGATGGGGGTTGGTCCGTGGTGTTGGGCGGGCCTTGGAACGGGAGTGTGGGTTGGGTGAGGAGCTTGCGGTCAAGCGAGGCGAACGTGTCGACAACCTCGGGATCGAAAACGATGCCTGCCAGGCGGGTGAGCTCTTCGCCGGCTTCGGTGGTGGAGACATGAGGCCGGTAGGTGCGACCGATGGTCATCACATCGTATGCGTCGGCCACGCAGATGATCCTGGCAAGGATCGGGATCTGGTTCCTGCTCAGGCCATTGGGGAATCCCCCTCCGTCCCATCGTTCATGGTGGCAGAGGACGGCTTCCGCGACCGTCGGGTGAACCACGTCCACGAGCTGGTCGTAGCCGGTTGTCGGATGTTCACGGAGGATCCGCGTCTCCTGTTCGGTCAACTTTGTGGTTTTCTCCAAAAGGGCAGGGTCGACACTGGTCTTTCCGACGTCGTGGATCAGGGCGGAAAGCCAGAGGCGCCCGATTTCGCGGTGGTCGAGACCGATATGAACGCCAACGGCATGGGAGAGCTCTGCGACGCGTGTGCCGTGATCGCCAAAGCCCGGACCATGATGAAGTTGAAGTCGGGCAAGGCTGCGTTCCATTGTCATCTACTCGGGCTGCGAAAAGGGCTCGGCCGCGTTGCCGGTTTCTTGCACAACACCGCCACTGGTTGTCTGCTCTCACCGGTTATGGGCATTAGGGATCCCCTGCTCTCCGATTATCCCTGACCGTTGTTCCGCCGGTTGGGGTGGGTTTGCTGTCGGTCGCTCGTGGCAAGGTGAGCTCGAACACGTTCTCATCGTCATCGCGCCGATAGGTGAGGTCGCCCTCCATAAGCCGGGCCAATTGACGGGAGACGGCCAGCCCAAAACCGATCGATGGGGTCACTCCGACGGTCTCATGGGCTCTCTGATAGGGCAGGAAGATCCGCTCCCGCTCGGCTGGGGGAATGGGGTCCCCGTTGTCTGCGACTCCGATCCGAGCCATCGTCACGTCACCGTCTATGCGGATCACCACCGTCGGCCCTCCGTAATGGAGAGCGTTTGAGACGAGATTTCGGAGAATCTGACGCACTCGTACCGGATCGCCGACCCCGAAGACGGGCGGGCCGACCATCGCGATACGGTCCACCTCAGACGGCCCCCAGGCCTCCAGCACTTGAGTGGCTTGGGCGCCGAGGTCCACGGGGACATGAACCACCTCGAGTACGTCCGTTTCGGCTCTGGCGGCCACCACCAGATCTTCGATGATGTTGGTCAAGTCGGCCGACTGACGGACTATTGACTCGATCATGTCCTGGCGTTCGGTCGTGGTAAGGGTGGAGGTTTGATCGTTGAGGAGGTGGGAGAAACCGACTAGAGCGGTCAACGGCGTCCGCAGCTCATGGGAGACTGAAGCGATCAGCTCGTCCTTGGAACGCAGCATCTCCTCGAGCCGAGTCTGGGTCTCCACCCGGTCGGAGATGTCCAGTGATTGACCGATCAAGT